>Ga0065165_1000313_pt1 | contig 79494 bp, 73 predicted proteins | sample AraplaMF_Cvi_mMF_FD_63813 | JGI IMG/M metagenome (GOLD analysis project Ga0065165, IMG submission 63813) | Arabidopsis root microbial communities from the University of North Carolina, USA - plate scrape MF_Cvi_mMF (version 2) (version 3) | ecosystem: Host-associated > Plants > Roots >... | reverse complement strand
CGACGTCGAGGAAGTTCGCAGGGCTTTCGCCGTAGAGCTGGATGATGTCGAGCGTCGCCATGGCGACGCTCGACATCATCCAGCTCTACGGCGAAAGCCCTGCGAACTTCCTCGACGTCGGCGGCGGCGCCTCCGAGGAGAAGGTCACCGCGGCCTTCAAGATCATCACCGCCGACCCGAAGGTGAAGGGCATCCTGGTCAACATCTTCGGCGGCATCATGAAGTGCGACGTCATCGCCCGCGGCGTGATCGCGGCGGTGAAGGCGGTCGGCCTCGAAGTGCCGCTGGTGGTGCGCCTCGAAGGCACCAATGTCGAGGAAGGCAAGGAGATCATCCGGACCTCGGGCCTCAACGTCATCCCGGCCGATGATCTCGACGACGCCGCCCAGAAGATCGTGGCTGCGATCAAGAAGGCTTGAGGTAAACCGATGTCCATCCTGATCGACAAGAACACCAAGGTCATCTGCCAGGGCTTCACCGGCAAGAACGGCACCTTCCACTCCGAGCAGGCGATCGCCTATGGCACGCAGATGGTCGGCGGCACCTCGCCCGGTAAGGGCGGTTCGCTCCATCTCGGCCTGCCCGTCTTCGACACCGTCGCCGAGGCGCGCGAGAAGACCGGCGCGACCGCCTCCGTCGTCTATGTTCCGCCGCCGGGCGCGGCCGACGCGATCTGCGAGGCGATCGACGCCGAGATCCCGCTGGTGATCTGCATCACCGAGGGCATTCCGGTGCTCGACATGGTGCGCGTGAAGCGCTCGCTCTCCGGCTCCAAGACCCGCCTGATCGGGCCGAACTGCCCGGGCGTCGTCACTGCCGGCGAGAGCAAGATCGGCATCATGCCGGCCAACATCTTCAAGCCCGGCTCGGTCGGCATCGTCTCGCGGTCGGGCACGCTGACCTATGAGGCGGTGTTCCAGACCACGAACGAGGGCCTCGGCCAGACCACGGCCGTCGGCATCGGCGGCGATCCGGTCAAGGGCACCGAGTTCATCGACATGCTCGAGATGTTCCTCGCCGACGAGAAGACCACCTCGATCGTGATGATCGGCGAGATCGGCGGCTCGGCCGAGGAAGACGCGGCGCAGTTCATCAAGGACGAGGCCAAGCGCGGGCGCAAGAAGCCGATGGTCGGCTTCATCGCCGGCCGCACGGCTCCTCCCGGCCGCCGCATGGGCCATGCCGGCGCGATCATCTCGGGCGGCAAGGGCGGCGCGGAAGACAAGATCGCGGCGATGGAAGCGGCCGGCATCCGGGTCTCGCCCTCGCCGGCGCGCCTTGGAAAGACCTTGGTCGAGGTTTTGAAGGGCTGATGCGCTTCGGAGCGCGGCATGATCGGGTTCGCCCGGTCATGCCGCCCCGACGCCGCAACTGAACATTTCTAGACGGCTACCGGATTCATCCGGGTACGACGCGGTAAGTCAGGACAGGACGACACACCATGGCTCGCCAGGACATCAACGAGGCTCTCGCGCAGACGGGTTTCCTCTATGGCGGCAACGCGGCCTATATCGAGGATCTCTACGCCCGCTATCAGGCTGACCCCAAGTCGGTCGATCCGGAGTGGCAAGGCTTCTTCGCCGGGCTGAACGACGACAAGCAGGCGATCGTCGACAACGCCAAGGGTGCGTCCTGGAAGAAGCCGAACTGGCCGATCCCGGCTGGCGGCGAGCTGGTCTCGGCGCTCGACGGCAACTGGGCCGCGGTGGAGAAGGCAGTGGGCGAGAAGCTCGGCGCCAAGGCCAAGGCTGCCGGCGCGACCCTGTCCGCCGCCGATGTCCAGCAGGCGACGCGCGACTCGGTTCGCGCGATCATGCTGATCCGCGCCTATCGCATGCGCGGCCATCTCCATGCTCAGCTCGATCCGCTCGGCATCGAGAGCCGCAAGGATCCCGAAGAGCTGTCGCCGGCCGCCTTCGGCTTCACCGAGGCCGATCTCGACCGCAAGATCTTCATCGACAACGTGCTCGGCCTGGAGTTCGCCACCATCCGCGAGATGACGGCGATCCTGCAGCGGACCTATTGCCAGACCATCGGCATCGAGTTCATGCACATCTCCGATCCTGAGCAGAAGGCCTGGCTGCAGGAGCGGATCGAGGGGCCGGACAAGGAGATCGCCTTCACCCGCGAGGGCAAGAAGGCGATCCTGAACAAGCTGGTCGAGGCCGAGGGCTTCGAGAAGTTCCTCGACCTCAAGTTCACCGGCACCAAGCGCTTCGGCCTCGATGGCGGCGAGTCGCTGGTTCCGGCGCTGGAGCAGATCATCAAGCGCGGCGGCTCGCTCGGCGTGCGCGACATCGTTTTCGGCATGGCTCATCGTGGCCGCCTCAACGTGCTGACCCAGGTGCTGGGCAAGCCGCATCGGGCGCTGTTCCACGAGTTCAAGGGCGGCTCCTTCGCCCCCGACGACGTCGAGGGCTCGGGCGACGTCAAGTACCATCTCGGCGCCTCCAGCGATCGCGAGTTCGACGGCAACAACGTCCACGTCTCGCTGACCGCCAATCCCTCGCATCTCGAGATCGTCGACCCTGTCGTGCTCGGCAAGGTGCGCGCCAAGCAGGACCAGTTCGGCGACATCGTCGAGCGGTCCAAGGTGCTACCGCTGCTGATCCATGGCGACGCCGCCTTCGCCGGCCAGGGCGTCGTGGCGGAATGCCTCGGCCTGTCCGGGCTGAAGGGCCACCGCACCGGCGGCTCGCTGCACTTCATCATCAACAACCAGATCGGCTTCACCACCTATCCGCGCTATTCGCGCTCCTCGCCCTATCCGTCCGACGTGGCGAAGATGGTCGAGGCGCCGGTCTTCCATGTGAACGGCGACGATCCGGAAGCGGTCGTCTTCGCCGCCAAGATCGCGATCGAGTTCCGGCAGAAATTCCACAAGCCGGTCGTGATCGACATGTTCTGCTATCGCCGCTTCGGCCATAACGAGGGCGACGAGCCGGGCTTCACCCAGCCGCTGATGTACCGCAAGATCCGCGGCCACAAGTCGACGCTGGAGCTCTACAGCGCCAAGCTCGAGGCCGAGGGTGTGATCCAGTCGGGCGAGCTCGACCAGATGCGCGCCGCCTGGAAGGAGAAGCTCGAGGTCGAGTTCGACGCCGGCCAGGCCTTCAAGCCGAACAAGGCCGACTGGCTCGACGGCCGCTGGGCGGGCATGAAGGCGATCCGCGCCGACGAGGACGATCCGCGCCGCGGTGCGACCGGGGTGCCGGAAGCAGTGCTCAAGGAGATCACGCAGAAGATCACCGAGGCCCCGGAAGGCTTCAACGTCCACAAGACGATCCAGCGTTTCCTCGACAACCGCCGCAAGGCGGTCGAGAGCGGGCAGGGGATCGACTGGGCGACGGCGGAGTCGCTCGCCTTCGGTTCGCTGTTGCTCGACGGCAATCCGGTACGCCTCTCCGGTCAGGATTGCGAGCGCGGCACCTTCAGCCAACGCCATTCGGTGCTGATCGACCAGGAGACCGAGGCCCGCCACACCTCGCTGAACAATATCCGCGAGGGCCAGGCGCGCTACGAGGTCATCAATTCGATGCTCTCGGAAGAGGCGGTGCTCGGCTTCGAATACGGCTACACCCTGTCGGAGCCGAATGCTCTGACGATGTGGGAGGCGCAGTTCGGCGACTTCGCCAATGGCGCGCAGGTCGTGTTCGACCAGTTCATCTCCTCGGGCGAGCGCAAGTGGCTGCGCATGTCGGGCCTGGTCTGCCTGCTGCCGCACGGCTATGAGGGCCAGGGTCCGGAGCACTCCTCGGCCCGTCTCGAGCGCTTCCTGCAGATGTGCGCCGAGGACAACATGCAGGTGGCGAACTGCTCGACCCCGGCGAGCTATTTCCACATCCTGCGCCGCCAGCTGAAGCGCGACTTCCGCAAGCCGCTGATCCTGATGACGCCGAAGTCGCTGCTGCGCCACAAGCGCTGCGTCTCCGATCTGTCGGAGCTCGGCGAAGGCTCGACCTTCCACCGCGTGCTGCACGACGATGCCGAGCGCGGCAAGTCGACCACCAGGCTGGTCAAGGATTCGAAGATCCGCCGCGTCGTGCTTTGCTCGGGCAAGGTCTATTTCGACCTGCTGGAGGAGCGCGAGAAGCGGGGCATCGACGATGTCTACCTGATGCGCGTCGAGCAGCTCTATCCGTTCCCGCTGAAGTCGCTGGCGCAGGAGCTGGCCCGCTTCAAGAGCGCCGACGTCGTCTGGTGCCAGGAGGAGCCCAAGAACCAGGGCGCCTGGACCTTCGTCGAGCCCTATCTGGAATGGGTGCTGGGCCATGCCGGCTCGAAATCGAAGCGGCCGCGCTATGTCGGCCGCCCGGCCTCGGCTGCGACTGCGACCGGCCTGATGTCGAAGCACGTCGCCCAGCTCAACGCCTTCCTGGACGAGACCTTCGCGGTCTGACCCTACGCCTGATCTAAAAGACACGAGAAGAGGCCTGACATGGCGACCGAAATCCGCGTTCCGACCCTCGGCGAATCCGTCTCCGAGGCCACCATCGGCAAGTGGTTCAAGAAGCCGGGCGACGCGGTGAAGGCGGACGAGCCTTTGGTCGAGCTCGAGACCGACAAGGTGACGCTCGAGGTGAACGCTCCCGCCGCCGGCGTGCTCGGCGAGATCGTCGCCAAGGAAGGCGAGACGGTCGGCGTCAGCGCGCTGCTCGGCACCATCGCGGCTGCCGACGGCAAGGCGCCGGCCGCTCCGGCCAAGGCCGCCGAGGAAGCTCCGAAGCCGGCTGCCGCCGCTCCGGCCGCCACTGCGCCGGCGACCAAGGCGGCCGATTCCGGCCCGGCCGTTTCGCGCCTCGCCGCCGAGAGCGGCGTCGACCCGTCCAAGGTCGCCGCCTCCGGCAAGGATGGCCGCGTCACCAAGGGCGACATGCTGGCGGCGATCGCGACCGGCTCGGCCGTCACTGCGGCTGCGCCAGCCGCTCCGGTTCAGGTCCGGGCGCCGTCGGCTCCGGACGATGGTGCACGCGAAGAGCGGGTCAAGATGACCAAGCTGCGCCAGACCATCGCGCGCCGCCTGAAGGAGGCGCAGAGCAACGCCGCGATGCTGACCACCTTCAACGAGGTGGACATGACCAACGTCATGGCGCTGCGCAACCAGTACAAGGACGTGTTCGAGAAGAAGCACGGCGTGAAGCTCGGCTTCATGGGCTTCTTCGTGAAGGCCGCCGTGCAGGCGCTGAAGGAAATCCCGGCCGTCAATGCCGAGATCGACGGCACCGACATCATCTACAAGAACTACTACCACATCGGCGTCGCCGTCGGCACCGACAAGGGCCTGGTCGTGCCGGTGGTGCGCGATGCGGACGAGCTTTCCATCGCCGGTGTCGAGAAGAAGATCGGCGAGTTCGGCAAGAAGGCCCGCGATGGCGCCCTCAAGATCGAGGAGATGCAGGGCGGTACCTTCACCATCTCGAATGGCGGCGTCTACGGCTCGCTGATGTCGACGCCGATCCTGAACGCGCCGCAGTCGGCGATCCTGGGCATGCACAAGATCCAGGAGCGGCCGATGGTCGTCGGTGGCCAGATCGTCATCCGCCCGATGATGTATCTCGCGGTCTCTTATGATCACCGCATCATCGACGGCAAGGAAGCGGTGACCTTCCTGGTGCGCATCAAGGAAGGCCTGGAGGATCCGGCGCGCCTCGTGCTCGACCTCTGAGGTCTGCCTGACATGGCGATTCCGGCGAAGCTCGTCTCTGTTGGCCTCGCTGTTGCCGGGATCATCAACCTGTTGCCGACGATCGGCGTAGCCGGCGCCAGCTGGCTGCGCTCGCTCTATGGCTTCGAGATCACCAATCCCGATCTCGAAATCCTGCTGCGGCACCGCGCCGTCCTGTTCGGCATCCTCGGCGTGCTGCTGCTGACAGCCGCCCTTCGTCCCGGGCTGCGCGACGTTGCAGCGCTGGTTGCCGGCGCGAGCATGGCGAGCTTCATCGCTATCGCGGTCATCGTCGGCGGCTATGGACCTCCAATCAGAACGGTCGTGATCGCTGATATCATCGGGCTCCTTGCCCTCATCCCTGTCGCGTTGGCCCGTCCGGCGCCGGCGGGTCGGATAGTGGGGTGATCGCGTAATATCCGGCGATCTGATCTGATCGCTGCAATGCCGATAAGCGACGTCAATGCGGGAATGTGCCCTTGAGGCATGAGGCAGGGAGGTTGGCATGACTGCGATTGCGGCAACGACGGAAATCACCGTTCTCGGCTGGAGCGTCGTGCTCCTGCTTCTCCAGATCATGCTCCAGGCCGGCACCTCGGCCGATCTCGGTCCCAAATACCTTTTCAGCCCGCGCGACGAGGAACGCCAGAGCAGCAGCCTCCTGTCGCGGCGCCTGAAGCGTGCTCTGGACAACCTGCTCGAAAGCTACCCGGCCTTCGTCGCGCTGGCGCTGGCTCTGGCCATCACCGGCAAGGCAGGCGGCATCGCCGCGACCGGGGCCTGGCTCTACCTGGCGTGCCGGATCGTCTATGTGGTGCTGTACGCCGCCGGCATCCCGGTTATCCGGACCTTCGTCTGGCTCGGCTCGATCATTGGACTGGTGATGATGCTGGTCAGGCTGATGGGCTGATCGGGGCCGTCATGGCCTTCGGACTACGCGATCCCTTCGGCCATATCTTGGCCTTCAACACGCCGCTGAGCGCGAGCTGATCTTCCGCGAACTCACCCCGGGCCGGCTGCAAAACTGGCCCGGGATGATGTCGCGAGCGAGCTGCGCCTGCTACTTCACCACCATCGCGCTGAACGGGTGGACATAGGCCTGGAGCGTCACCAGCACGCCGACCAGGCAGGCCAGCACGATCGAGTGCCAGAAGACGAAGCGCAGGATCGTGCCCTCATGGCCGAACCAGTTGGTCGCGGTCGAGGCGACGACGATCGATTGCGCGTCGATCATCTTGCCCATGACGCCGCCGGAGGAGTTGGCGGCGCCCATCAGGATCGGCGACAGGCCGAGTTGCTCGGAGGTAACCTTCTGCAGGTTGCCGAAGAGCACGTTCGAGGCGGTGTCCGAACCCGTCAGCGCGACGCCGAGCCAGCCGAGCAGCGTGCCGAAGAAGGGGTAGAGCACGCCGGTGCCGGCGAAGGCGAGGCCGAGCGTCGCATCGATGCCGGAGAGCCTCGTCAGCGTTCCGATCGCCAGCATCGCCGAGATGGTGATCAGCGAATAGGCGCAGAGCTTGATCGTCTGGGCGTAGGTCTTCAGCATCCGGCCCGGGCCGAAGCCCATCACCAGGCCGGAGAGGATCGCGGCGATCAGCATGCCCGAGCCGGTATAGGACAGCCAGGTGAAGGAGAAGACGGCGCCTTCCGGCGTCGGCTTGGGTGCTACCGGCGCGACCTTGGCGATCTGGTTGTGCAGGTCAGGCACCGGATAGTTCCAGATCGCCCAATTGTTGACCGCGCCCTTGAACCAGCCCGTGCCCCAGATAAGCAGGATCGCGCAGACGATGATCCACGGCGTCAAGGCGAGCCAGACCTGGCTGCTGCTCGGCTTCTCGCTCGGTGCGGCCTCGACGATGCGGCCTTCGTCGGAGATGTCGTGGCTGCGCAGCTTGGGCGAGGTCCAGACCTCGCGCGGCTGCCAGATCTGCAGGAACAGGATCAGGCAGGCCATCGAGACCAGCGAGGCGCCGATGTCGACGATCCAGGGGTTGATGTAGTTCGAGATCAGGAATTGCGGCACGGCGAAGGAAACCCCGGTGACGAGGACCGCCGGCCAGATCTGCAGCATGCCGCGCCAGCCAGCGAAGACCCAGATCAGCCAGAACGGCACCAGCACCGAGAAGAAGGGCAGTTGCCGCCCGACCATGGCGCCGAGCAGAAACGGGTCGATGCCGGTGACCTGCGACAGGCCCTGGATCGGTGTGCCGAGCGCGCCATAGGCGACGGGTGCCGTGTTGGCGATCAGCGACAGGCCGGAGGCGGCGAGCGGCGAGAAGCCGAGCCCGATCAGGATCGCGCCGGTGACGGCGACCGGCGTACCGAAGCCCGACGCGCCCTCGAAGAAGGCGCCGAAGGCGAAGGCGATCAGGAGCAGCTGGATGCGCCGGTCATTGGTGACGCCGCCGATCGTCCGCTGCAGGATTTCGAAGGCTCCTTTCTCGACCGTCAACCGGTACAGAAAGATGACATTGAGAACGATCCAGCCGATCGGGAAGAATCCGGTGACGGCGCCAAGCAGTGTCGCTCGCAAGGACAGGCCGGCTGGCATGGTGAACAGGAAAATCGCAACAAGATTTGCAACAATGAGCGCAATAATGGCAGCGATATGAGCCTTGACTGCATTCGAAGCGATCAAGCCGAGTAGAACAACGACGGGCAGCGCTGCCGCGAGAGTCGACAGAACCTGATTTCCAAATGGATCATAGACTTGATTCCACATGAGGCGTCCCCTCCATCCGGGCGTGTTCGACGATAGTCGTAAGACTGTGACGCGATTCTTCTTGTGGTTGTGTCATTGATAGCTTGCCGGCGCGGCTTTGTCAGAACGGCGGCCGCAACCGTGTGGATGACGGACGGCATGGCTTTACCGGCGAAAGCGATGTATGGCCGGGCCGACGTCCCGGCGGCAGGCGCTGGCCGGGCCCCATCCAATGGAAGAGCCTCCATGTCCTACGATCTCGTCGTCATCGGAACCGGCCCCGGCGGCTATGTCTGCGCCATCCGCGCCGCCCAGCTCGGCCTCAAGGTCGCGGTAGTCGAGAAGCGCAAGACCCATGGCGGCACCTGCCTGAATGTCGGCTGCATCCCCTCCAAGGCACTGCTGCACGCGTCCGAAATGTTCGAGGAAGCCGGCCACACCTTCGAGAGCCTCGGCATCAATGTCGGCAAGCCCAAGCTCGACCTGAAGCAGATGCTGGTCCACAAGCAGGAGACGATCGACGCCAACGTCAACGGCGTCGCCTTCCTGCTGAAGAAGAACAAGATCGACCCGTTCCACGGCACGGCCTCGATCCCCGCCGCCGGCAAGGTCGTAGTCACCGCCGAGGACGGCAAGACGCAGGAGCTCACGACCAAGAACATCGTCATCGCCACCGGTTCGGAATCGGCGGCGCTGCCGGGTGTTGCGATCGACGAGAAGACGGTGGTGACCTCGACCAGCGCGCTCGAGCTCACCTCCGTGCCGAAGGAGCTTCTGGTGGTCGGCGCCGGCGTGATCGGCCTGGAGATCGGCTCGGTCTGGGCTCGGCTCGGCGCCAAGGTCACGGTCGTCGAATATCTCGACCGCATCCTGCCTGGCATGGACGACGAGATCGCCAAGCAGTTCCAGCGCATCCTGCAGAAGCAGGGCTTCACCTTCCATCTCGGCTCGAAGGTCACCAAGGTCGAGACCGGCAAGAAGGGCGGCGCCACCGTCACGGTGGAGCCTGCCGCCGGCGGTGAGGCCAAGACGCTGAACGCAGACATCGTGCTGGTCGCGATCGGCCGGCGCCCGAACACGGATGGCCTGGCCCTCGACAAGGCCGGTGTCGCGACCGAGCGCGGCCGCGTCATCATCGACGACCACTTCAAGACCAATGTCGACGGCATCTACGCGATCGGCGACGTGGTGCGCGGGCCGATGCTGGCGCACAAGGCCGAGGACGAGGGCGTCGCCGTCGCCGAGATCCTCGCCGGCAAGCACGGGCATGTGAACTACGACGCCATTCCGGGCATCGTCTACACCGCCCCCGAAGTCGCCGCGATCGGCAAGACCGAGGAGGAGCTGAAGGCCGCGGGCGTCGCCTACAAGGTCGGCAAGTTCCCGTTCACGGCCAATGGCCGGGCGCGGGCGATGCGGCACACCGACGGCTTCGTCAAGTTCCTCGCCGATGCCGCGACCGACCGCGTGCTCGGCTGCCACATCATCGGCCCGCATGCCGGCGACCTGATCGCCGAGGTGACGGTGCTGATGGAGTTCGGTGGCTCGGCCGAGGATCTGGCCCGGACCTGCCACGCCCACCCGACCCTGGCCGAGGCGGTCAAGGAAGCGGCGCTCGCCGTCGACAAGCGCCCGATCCATATGTGAGATCGCCCATCTGTCCCGGGAGAAGTCAGCTCCCGGGGCTCATGCGGAAACAAAAAACGCCCGGCTGCGTGCCGGGCGTTTTTTGTTTCTGGGATCCAGTTTGAGCCAGGCGCGGCGGCGCCGGCGAGGCCTACTTGCCCCGGCGCGCCCGATAGGCCGTCAGCGTGTTGCGCAGCAGGCAGGCGATCGTCATCGGGCCGACACCGCCTGGGACCGGCGTGATCGCGCCGGCGACCTCGGCGGCTTCGGCATAATCGACATCGCCGGCGAGCTTGCCGTCGGGCATGCGGTTGATGCCGACATCGATCACGGTCGCGCCCGGCTTGATCCAGTCGCCCTTGACCATGCGCGGGCGCCCGACCGCGGCGACGACGATGTCGGCGCGCTGCACCACGGCTGGCAGATCGCGCGTGCGCGAATGGGCGATGGTGACGGTGCAGTCAGCCTGCAGCAGCAATTGCGCGACCGGGCGCCCGACGAGTTCCGAGCGGCCGATGACGACCGCCTCCAGCCCCGAGAGCGAAGGCAGCACCTGCTTCAATAGCAGCATGCAGCCGAGCGGCGTGCAGGGCACGAGGCCGCTCTTGCCGCCGGCGAGCAGGCCGGCATTGATCGGATGAAGGCCGTCGACATCCTTGGCCGGGTCGATGGCGTCGATGATGCGGCCGGTGTCGATATGCTTGGGCAGTGGCAGCTGGACGAGGATGCCGTCGACGCTGTCATCGGCATTGAGCTCGGCGACCTTGGCGAGCAGCGTGGCTTCGGTCGTCTCGGCCGGCAGGCGATGGGCGACCGAGTTCATCCCGACCTCGGCCGCGAGCTTCTCCTTGGAGGCGACATAGACCTTGCTGGCCGGGTCTTCGCCGACGAGGACGACGTGCAGCCCGGGCGCGGGCTTGCCGGCGGTCTTGAGCGCTGCGACCTCGCGAGCGATCTCGGCGCGCAGCTCTGCCGCGACCGCCTTGCCATCGATGATGCGTGCCGTCATGACCAGCTCCGTCCTGCGCATTCGAGCGGTCCTCATGCGCGATCATCGGGCAGGCGGCAAGTATGGATGCGACGCCGCCTTGCCGATCTGCGTCGTGCTTGCTTGTTCTCGTCCGTGCCGGCCTGTATCGACCAAAGGGCAGCAATGGCCGGCGGGAGAGATTGCGACGTGACTACCGGCTTTGCGGCAATCCCGACTTCCGGCAGCTATGTGCTGCGCAACGTCAGAGCACCTGCCTGCCTGGTCGAGGCCAGTAGTCTGGCGAGCGACCGCGACGGCCTGGCGCTGCTGGACATCGCTGTCGAGGAAGGCGCCATTGCCTCGATCCTGCCGGCCGGCACGCCTGTGCTCGATGCTGCGCCGACGTTCGATCTCGATGGCGGCCTCGTGCTGCCGCGGCTGGTCGACGTTCACACCCATCTCGACAAGGGCCATATCTGGCCGCGCCGGCCCAATCCGGACGGCAGCTTCATGGGTGCGCTCAACGCCGTCGCGGCCGATCGCGAGGCGAACTGGTCGGCCGGAGATGTACGGGCGCGCATGGAGTTCGGCCTGCGCTGCGCCTATGCCCATGGCACGGCGGCGATCCGCACCCATCTCGATTCGCTCGGCAAGCAGATCGGCATCTCCTGGCCGGTCTATGCCGAGCTGAGGGCAGAATGGGCCGGGCGCATTGCCTTGCAGGCTTCGCCGCTGTTTGGCGTCGACGCGGTCGCCGATCCCGCGCATATGCAGGCGATCGTCCGCGCCGTGACCGATCATGGCGACAGGCTGCTCGGCGCCGTCACCTATATGGTGCCGGAGCTCGACGCTGCGCTCGACACGCTGTTCCGGACCGCGACCGAAAACGGCTTCGATCTCGACTTCCATGTCGACGAGACCAATGACCCTTCGGCGCGCTCGCTCGAACACATCGCCGATGCGGCCCTGCGCCATCGCTTCCAGGGCAGGATCCTGGCCGGCCATTGCTGCTCGCTCTCACTGCAGCAGCCGCAGGACGAGGCGCGCATCATCGCCAAGGTCAGGGAGGCCGGCATCGCTGTGGTCTCGCTGCCGATGTGCAACATGTATCTGCAGGATCGCCAGCGGGGCCGCACGCCGCGCTGGCGTGGCGTCACCGCGCTGCATGAGCTGAAGGGCGCGGGCGTGCCGGTGATGATCGCTTCCGACAATACCCGCGATCCGTTCTACGCCTATGGCGATCTCGACCTCGTCGAGACGCTCCGCGAGGGCACCCGCATCCTCCAGCTCGATCACTCGGATCGCGACTGGGCGAGAGCGGTCGCTGTGACGCCGGCTGAGATCATGGGGCTTTCAGGCGCTGGTCGTCTTGCTCCCGGCGGCCCTGCCGACCTGATCCTAACCCGTGCCCGCGACTGGACCGAATTCTTCGCCAGGCCGCAGGCCGACCGGACCGTTCTGGTCGATGGCCGCGCCATCGACCGCAGCTTGCCGGATTACCGTGAACTCGATCACCTGATGAGTCGCTCAGCATGACCGCACGCTACGACATCGATGCCCTGAAGCGCCGCCTGAACGGCATCCGCACCGAGGACAATCCGGCGCTGGTCAAGCAGAAGAGCCGCGACTTCTTCTGGTATTCGCCGAAGCTGAAGCGCCAGCTCGACCATGTCGTTGCCGACATCATCGTCTCACCGACTAGCGAAGCGCAGGTGCTGGAGACGCTCTCGGCGGCGCACGCGCTCGGCATTCCCGTGACGCCGCGCGGTACCGGCACCGGTAATTACGGCCAGGCCATGCCGCTCTCGGGCGGGATCGTGCTCGACCTAGCCGGCTTCAACAAGGTGACGAGCATCGAGGCCGGGCGCTACATCGCCGAGCCCGGCGCCGTGCTGGCCAAGATCGACCAGGAGACGCGGGCGCATTCGCGCCAGGAGATCAGGCTGCACCCCTCGACCTATCACACCGCTTCGGTCGGCGGCTTCATCGCCGGCGGTTCCGGCGGCGTCGGCTCGATCAAATGGGGCGGACTGCGCGACTGGGGCAACATCATCTCGCTGCGCGTCGCGACCATGGAAGGCAGCCCGCGCATCCTCGAGCTCCAGGGCGAGGACCTGCATAAGGTTGCCCATGCCTATGGCACCAACGGCATCATCACCCAGGTCGAGATGCCGCTCGGCCCGGCCTATGCATGGGTCGACGTCATCCTCGGCTTCGACGAGCTGCGCGCCGCGACCGAGTTCGCCAATGCGCTTGGCGAGCAGGACGGGCTGGCGCTGAAGAATCTCGCCGTGGTCGCCGCGCCCGCGCCGCACGACTATTTCCTGCGCCACCGGAAGTTCCTGCCGCGCGACAGCCACTGCGTCATGGTCATGGTCGCCGATTTCGCGGTCGAATCCATGCTCGCCTTCGCCCGCCGTTTCGGTGGCTCGCAGCTGCTGATGCGCTCCGACAGGCTGACGGCGGAGGAGGCGAAGGGATTGCCGCCGACCTTCGAGCTCGGCTGGAACCATACCACCTTGCGGGCGCTGCGGGTCGATCCATCGATCACCTATCTGCAGGTGCTCTATCCCTTCCCGAACCAGGTCGACCTCGTCGACAAGATCCATGCCCGTTTCGGTGACGAGGTGACCTGCCATCTCGAATTCGTCCGCTTCGACGGCAAGATCACCTGCTTCGGCCTGCCATTGGTGCGCTTCACCAGCGAGGAGCGGCTGGAGGAGATCATGGCGATCCATGAGGAGATGGGTGCGCCGATCTTCAATCCGCACCGCTACACGCTGGAGGAAGGCGGGATGAAGCAGACCGACGAGGTCCAGCTCGCCTTCAAGCGCGAGGCCGATCCGCAGGGGCTGCTCAATCCCGGCAAGATGATCGCCTGGGAAGACCCGAACTACGATTACCGCTCGGGCAAGACCTTCCTGTTCAAGGCGCTCGGCGAAGCCGGCGTCGGCGCCTGAGCCGGGCGATGCGCGCACTCGTTCTCTACGCGCATCCAGATCCCGAGAGCTTCGGGGCGGCGGTGCATGAGACACTCGTCTCCGCACTCCGCCGGGCCGGGCACGAGGTCGACGATTGCGACCTCTATGCCGAGGGCTTCGATCCGGTGCTGAGCCGCGAGGAGCGCGTCGGCTATCATGACCTGGCGAACAACCAAAGTTCTGTAGCCGGCTATGTCGAGCGCCTGCTGCGCGCCGAAGCGCTGTTCCTGTGCTTCCCGGTCTGGAATTACGGCTATCCCGCGATCATGAAAGGCTATTTCGATCGCGTCTTCCTGCCGGGCGTCTCGTTCAAGCTGGTCGACGGCTCGATCCGGCCGAATCTCTGGAATATTCGCCGGCTGACGACGGTGACCACCTATGGCGGTTCGCGCTGGCGGACCTTCCTGATGGGAGATCCGCCGCGCCGGCAGATCAAGCGAGGACTTCGGGCTGTGTGCCATCCGGCGGCGCGGGTCTCCTACCTCGCGCATTACGACATGAACCGCTCGACACAGCAGAGCCGGACGGCCTTTCTCGCCAAGGTCGAGCAGGAAATCGCAGGGATTCAAGAAGCTGTCTGACAGTTGTCATCAGCCTGTCATGAAGGCAGGTGATTGCACAGCCGGCGAAAAGTATCCGCAACCTTTTCCAAGGGCCGGCTCATGACCAAGTCCCTCGAAAAAAGCGTCGGCCGGGCTCTGCTGGTGACCGCTCGGCTCCACAGGGCACGGATGGGGGAGCGCCTCAATGCGCTCGGGCTGTTTCCGGGCCAGGAACAGGCCTTGAAATCCCTGCAGGGCGCACCGATGACGATGGGCGAACTCGCGACCCTGCTGCGGGTCAAGCCGCCGACCGTGTCCAAGACGATCGGCCGGCTCTCGCTGCAGGGTCTCGTCACCCGCGAGGGTGGCGGCCGCGACGGCCGGCTGGTGCAGGTGGCTCTGACCGAGAACGGCCAGAAGACCGCGGCGGCGCTCGACGCGGTCTGGAACCAGGTCGAAGAAGAGCTCCTCGAAAAGCTCGACGCGAAGGAGCGCAAGCAATTGCGCAAGCTGCTGCGCAAGGCATCGAAGGGGCTGTCCAAGGCCGGCGCCGATGTCGACGAGGTCGATGACGAGGCTGAAGACGCGGCCTGAGGCTGAACGCGTCAGCGGCATGACTCGCATGCGCTGGCGGGCTGGTTTCGAGTCTTAAATCGGTTCATTGGTGTCTCGTCATTCCTCCAGAGCATGACGGAACCCGCGCTTGTCGGCCGCTCCCGCTCCGCCTCCGGATACGCGCCGGACACGCCTGACTGCCATCGCCCTGATGAGCGGGGCTATCATCTGCTTTTCCCTGCTCGACACCTGCGCAAAATGGCTCGGTGGGTCGATGCATCCGATGCAGGTCGTGCTGGCGCGCTATCTGGTCAGCGTCGCGCTGGTCACGCTGCTGCTCAATCCCTGGAGCCATCCCGGCATCACCCGGACCAGGAGGCCCTGGCTGCAAGGCTTCCGCTCGCTGCTGCTGCTCGGCTCGACCGCGCTCAACTTCGTCGCCCTGCAATATCTGCAGCTTGCCGAAACCGTCTCGATCATGTTCGCCGCTCCCCTGCTGGTCGCGCTGCTCGCCGGACCGCTGCTCGGCGAATGGGCCGGCCCGCGCCGGCTGATCGCGATCGGCGTCGGCTTCCTCGGCGTGCTCGTGGTGACGCGACCGGGGCTGGGCGGCCTGCACCCGGCGGCCCTGCTCTGTGTCTGCGGCTGCTTCTGCTACGCCTTCTACAGCCTGTCGACGCGGATGCTGGCCTCGAGCGATTCGCCAGAGACGACGATGTTCTATTCCGGCATCGGCGGCGTCGTCCTGATGCTGCCGCTCCTGCCGCTGTTCTGGTCCTGGCCGCCGAGCTGGCAGAGCTGGCTGCTGATGTGCGGCACCGGTTTCTTCGGAGCGCTCGGCCACTGGCTGCTGATCCTGGCGCATCAGCGGGCCCCGGCGACGATCCTGGCGCCGTTCATCTACTCCCAGATCGTCTGGATGATCCTGCTCGGCTGGTTCGTCTTCGGCCAGATCCCAGACCGCTTCACCTTCATCGGAGCGGGAATCGTCATCGCCTCCGGGCTCTATCTGCTCTATCGCGAGCGCATCCGGCACGTGCCCGAGGGCTCGGCCCGGCTCGATTGATCCACCAGGGCTGGCACAGCTCTTGATGCCTCCATCCGTGGATGGAGGCCATGATGACGGTTTGGCACCGCAATTGGCTACCGGCGGCTCCGCTCGGCACAGATGTGGTCCGGGCGCGTCCCGCTATGGAACGCGCGCGGACATCAGCCGAGCGAGACCTTGCTCTGCCCGGCAACGAAGTCAGAGAGCATCGGCACGTAGTCCTCGCCCATGCCGCTGGCGACGGCTGCCGCATAGACGTTCTTGACCGCGCCGCCAACCGGATTGGGGACGCCGGCGGCATTGGAGAGGCTCTCCAGATAGCGGACGTCCTTCAGCGCGTTGGAGAGCGTGAACTTGTGGGCGTCGCGATCGCGCTCCAGCACATATTGCATGAAGGTCCGGTAGAAGCCGCACTCCATGCGCCCGCCGGTGATGACGCTGTCGAAGGTCTCCGGGCTGATGCCGACCTTCTGCGCCAGGGTCAGCGCCTCCGCATAGATCGCGCCATAGCCGAGCGAGAGGAAGTTGTTGAGCAGCTTCATCTTGTGGCCGTCGCCGACCGGGCCGAGATGGACGATCTTCTGGGCCCAGGCTTCGCAGACCGGGCGGATGCGCTCGAAAACCGCACTGTCGGCGCCAATCATCGTCGAGAGTTGACCGAGCTTTGCCTGGGCGGGCGTTCCACCCAGCGGAGCGTCGCAGAGGTGCAAGCCGATGGCAGCGAGCCGTTCCGCCAGAGCAATGGTCGAGACCGGGTCGGAGGTCGAGCAGTCGACGATGACAGTACCGGGCTTGGCGCCCGCAGCGATGCCATCAGGACCGTTGACGACCTGCTCGACCTGTGGCGAGCCGGTGACGCAAAGGAAGATGATGCTTGCTTTCTGGGCGAGTTCCTTCGGCGTCGCGGCCTCGGAGGCTCCTTCTGCCTTCAGCTCCTCGACCGGTTTGCGGTTGCGATGGCCCATGACGGTGAGAGGGAAGCCCTTGGCGAGAATACAGCTCGCCATGCCCTGACCCATGTAACCGACGCCGATGAAGCCGATCGATTCTTTAGTCGCGCTCATCTTCAGTTTCTCCGAATTCTATGAGATGGAACAATGCAATGCGGAACGATTTGGCCAAGAACTGGTTGAATGCTGCGGCGTCCAGGCTTCAGGAGAAGCGATTGATGGCGAATGATGGACACTCGCGTGATCCCGCGGGTGCGGGGAAGGCGGGTGTCAGACCCGGTGGTCGGGGCCGCGTTACCTTGCAGATCATCGCCGATCGGCTGGAGGTCTCGACCGCGACCGTTTCGCTCGCGCTGCGCGAGAGCCCGCTGGTCGCCGACGGCACGCGTCTGCGCGTCCAGCAGATCGCGCGCGAGATGGGCTACAGCTACAACCGCAGCGCGGCGTCGCTCAGGACCGACCGGACCAACATCCTCGGCGTCGGCTTCCACGACATCACCAACCCGTATTTCGCCGAACTGCTCGCGGCGATCGAGGAGACGGCGACGGCGCATGGCCGCTCGATCCTGCTCGGCACCTATGCCGAGAATCTCGAGCGGCAGGACCGCGTCCTCAACACGCTCAAGGAGTATCGGCCGGACGGCATGATCATCTGCCCGGCCGGCGGGACCACGGCTGAGACGCTGCAGCATCTGATGGCGGCGCAGGTGCCGCTCGTGCAGCTCTCGCGCGAGATCCCCGGCATCGGGCTCGACTTCGTCGGCTCCGACGATCGGCACGGCACGGTGCTCGCGGTGGAGCATCTGCTCGGCCTCGGCCATACCCGTATCGCCTTCCTCGGCGAGAGCCCGCTGATCTCGACCGGCCGCAACCGCTATCGCGGCTATTGCGAGACCCTGGCCAAGCACGGCTTGCCGCTCGATCCGACGATCGTCTACTCGGCCTATGGCACGCGCGAGAACGGGCTGAAGGGCGTCCAGAAGGTGCTCGACGCCGCGAACCCGCCGACTGCCGCGGTCTGCTTCAACGATCTCACCGCCTTCGGCGCCATGCTCGGCCTGCGCCATCGCGGCCTCGAGGCCGGCGCGGACTTCTCGCTGATCGGCTGCGACGACGTGCAGGAAGCGTCGCAATGGTATCCGGCATTGACGACGCTGAAGAACTTCCAGGACGATATGGGGCGCAAATCGGCGGAGATGCTGCTCCGCCGGATCGCCGACCCGTCGGCGCCGCCGGAGCGTGCGTTGCTGACGCCGGAGCTGGTCGTGCGCGGGACGACGGCGCCGCCGAAGACGTCCCGCTGAAGCAGGCTCAGGCATCGCCGTCCGGCTTGCGGTTCAGCGCCCGGTAGGCGCGCACCACATGCGAGTCGTCGCGTCCGCCATGGCCGAGGCCCGAGGCGGCCAGGAACATCTGGTGCGCGGCCGCTGCGAGCGGCAGGGCCGCCTTGGCGGCGCGACCGGCATCGAGGACGATGCCGAGGTCCTTGACGAAGATGTCGACGGCGCTGGCGACCGGCGGCTCCTCCTCGAGCATGCGCGGGCCGCGATCCCTGAGCATCCAGGAGGAGGCGGCCGAGCCGCCCATGATCTCGAACAGCAGGGCGCCGTCGATGCCCGCCTTCTGCGCCAGTGAGAGCGCCTCCGCCGCGACCGCGATATGGACGCCGCAGAGCAGCTGGTTGACGGTCTTTACCGTCGCGCCCTGACCGGGCTTCTGCCCGACATGGAAGACCTTGTCGCCCATGGCGTCGAGCACGGGCTTGGCTTTGGCGAAGCTCTCCGCGGGGGCTCCGACCATGATGGTCAGCGTACCGCCCTGCGCACCCTTCACGCCGCCGGAGACGGGCGCGTCGACGAAATGCCGGCCGGTCTTCGTCACGGCCTCGGCGATGGCCTCGACCTCGCCCGGCGGGCAGGTCGCCATCAGGATGACGGCGGCGCCAGGCGCCAGTGCCTCGAGCGCGCCGGCATCGAACAGGACCGAGCGGGCTTGCGCGGCGTTGACCACCATCAGGACGAGCGTATCGGCGCCCGTCGCCGTGGCGGCGGCACTGTCGGCGGCCTGGCCGCCGGCCGCCACGAGCGCGGTTCGCGCGCTCTCCTTCATGTCGAAGCCGGTGACGCGGAACTGGCGCTTGACGAGATTTTCGGCCATCGGCGCGCCCATGGCGCCGAGCCCGACGAAGGCGATGGAGGTCACTACGATTTGCCTTGGTTGTAAGGCGGACGGCCTGGCCGCCCGCCGGGAGTTACTCCTTCACCGCACCCGTCATCGAGGCGACGTAGTAGTCGACGAAGAAGGAATAGAGGATTGCGACGGGGATCGAGCCGAGCAGCGCGCCGGCCATCAGCGAGCCCCAGTGGTAGACGTCGCCCTCGACGAGCTGGGTCAGCACGGCGACCGGAACCGTCTTCTTCTCGGCCGACTGGATGAAGGCGAGCGCGTAGATGAACTCGTTCCAGGACAGGGTGAAGGCGAAGATGCCGGCCGAGATCAGCCCGGGCAAAGCGAGCGGCAGGGTGATCTTCCAGAGCGTCTGCAGCCGCGTCGCGCCGTCGATCATGGCGCATTCCTCGAGCTCGTAGGGGATCGACTTGAAGTAGCCGATCAGGAGCCAGGTGCAGAACGGGATCAGGAAGGTCGGGTAGGTCAGGATCAGCGCCAGCTGCGAATCGTACAGCCCGAACTGGAAGATCAGCGTCGCCAGCGGGATGAACAGGATCGAGGGCGGCACCAGATAGGCGAGGTAGATGGCGAGGCCGACATAGTTCGAGCCCTTGAATTTCAGGCGCTGGATCGCATAGGCGGCGAGCACGCTGGCGAACAGCGAGAGCGCGGTCGCGACCGTCGCGACCGTCATCGTCGTCAGCAGCCATTGCGGGTAGTCGGTCTGGAACAGCAGCTTGTTGATGTTGTCCAGCGTCGGCGACTTCACCCAGAACGGGTTGTTGTTCTTGTAGTCGAGCAGCTCGCCGTTCGGTTTGATCGCCGTGATCGCCATCCAGTAGAACGGGAACAGCAGCACGATCACGAAGATCGACAGCGGCAGATAGAGCGTGATGAAGCGGCGCGGTCCCGAGGACCAGTCGATCACGCCGGTCCGCTCCTTGTCGACGAGATGCGGGCGCGGGGCAGGGGCGGCTTGATCAGTCATTGTCTTCTCCCTGCTGCCATTTGCGGCGGGCGAGCGCGAAGTAGCTGAACAGCGTCGCCATCACGAGGAAGGGGATCATCGCCACCGCGATCGCCGCGCCCTCGCCGAGCTGGCCGCCGGGGATGCCGCGCTGGAAGGCGAGCGTCGCCATCAGGTGGGTCGAGTTGATCGGGCCGCCGCGGGTGATGGCGTAGACGAGCTGGAAGTCGGTGAAGGTGAACAGCACCGAGAAGGTCAGCACGATCGCCAGGATCGGCATCAGCATCGGCAGGGTGACATGCCGGAAGCGCTGCCAGGCATTGGCGCCATCGAGCATCGCCGCCTCGTAGAGCGCCGGCGAGATGGTCTGCAGGCCGGCGAGCAGCGAGATCGCGACGAAGGGGATGCCGCGCCAGACATTGGCGGCGATCAGCGACCAGCGCGCCGGCCAGGGCGAGCCGAGGAAGTCGATATAGGTGTCGCGCCAGCCGAGCACGTCGACCAGCACATAGGAGATGATCGAGAACTGCGGATCGTAGATCCACCAGAAGGCGATCGCCGAGAGCACGGTCGGCACGATCCAGGGCACCAGGATCAGCGCTCTGAGCAGCGACTTGAACGGCAGGTTGTTGTTGAGCAGGAGCGCCAGCCAGAGGCCGAGCCCGAATTTCCCGACGGTCGCCACGCTCGTATAGAGCAGCGTGTTCCAGACCGAGGTGATGAAGACCGGGTCGTGCCAGAGCGACTCGAAATTCTCGAAGCCGATGAAGATGCCGCTGCGGCCGATGCGCGTATCGGTGAAGGCGAGCCAGACGCCGAGGCCGAGCGGATAGCTCAGGAAGACCAGCAGCAGGCCGATCGCCGGCAACAGGCAGATGAAGACCAGGAATGGTTTGTAGTCGAACAGCCTGACCAGCCAGCTCTGGGTGGGCTGGGTGGTCGGCCGGGCCTCCGCCGCGATCGTCATGATGCTTTGTCCCGTGATGGAGCCGCGCCACTGGGATGACCAGCGGCGCGGTGTCGACGGATGATCAGGTGCGGTAGTAGCGCTTGGCGCGGCGCTCGGCCTCGGCGGCCGCCTGCTCGGGCGTCGCCTGGCCGGCGCAGACGGAAGCGACCATCTGGACCATGACGTATTCGGCGTTGACGGTGCCCGCGGCCTCGGTGATCGCGCCCTTGTAGCCGCTCCACAGAGCCCGTTCCCAGGTGTCGCGATAGACCAGGATCTTGGGATCGCTCTCCCAGACCTTGCTCTGCGCATAGCCCTTGAGCGGCTGGGTCCAGTAGCCGAAGCAGCCGGTCAGCCACTTGTCGTACTGTTCCTTCTCCATCATGAAGCGGAGATATTCCTTGGCCGCGTTCGGGAACTTGGTGTGCTTGAACACCATGGCGTTGATCACCAGCGCCGTCTCGGTCGGCCGCCCGACCCCGGCGCCGATCGGCATCGGCGCGTGGTTGAGGTCCTTGCCGATCTCAGCGGTCTTCTCGTCCTTCGAGTTCTTGATCGAGAAGTAGAGCGAGACGCCATTCTGGGTCAGGCCGATTTCGCCGGCGGTCAGCGCCTTGTTGTTGCTGATGTCGAGCCAGGAGAGCGTGCCGGGGATGAAGGTCTCGTAGAGCGCCTTGGCGTATTTCAGCGCCTCGATCGTCTCCTTGCTGTTGATCGCGACCTTGTTGTTCTCGTCGACCATGTAGCCGCCATGCGACCAGACCAGCCAGTTGCAGAACGAGTTGCCGTCACCGACAGCGTTGCCGAGCGCGAAGCCGGCCGGATGGCCCTTGGCCTTGAGCTTGCGGCAGAGGTCGAGGAAGCCGGCATGGTCGGTCGGGAACTTGTCGAAGCCCGCCTCCTTGACCCAGGATTCGCGATAGACCGCCGGGCCGCCGGAGCCGCCCATCGGGATCGAGATCCAGGTGTTGGTCTTGTCCTTCTTGCCGTATTTCTCGGCGACCGGGTACCAGCCGCCATATTTCTTGCCGAGGTCCTCGGCGACCGCGGTCAGGTCGATCAGCTTGTCGGCGAAGATGTGTGGGTCGTCAGCCCAGCCGACGACGACGTCGGGACCGGCGCCGGTATTGGCGGTGACGGCGGTCTGCGGGCGCAGATCCTCCCAGCTGGCATAGTCGACACGGACCTGGACGCCGGTCGCCTTGGTGAAGGCCTCGGTGTTCTCGTTGAAGATCGTCTGGTCGGGATCAACGAACTTGGTCGGACGCAGCACGCGCAGCGTCGCGCCCTTCTCGATATTGGCGGTCTGGGCGATCGAAGGCACGGGCAGGCTGGCGCCGGCCGCAAGGCCCGCGCCACCGATCAATACGTCGCGTCTGGAAATGCTCATCGCTTGTCTCCTCCGGGTTGCCGCGGGGCCCTGCATGGGAGCCCCGTCACGATTGTTCAGGGTATCGCCGCCGCCGGAGTGTTCCCCATGCGACGGCGACGGAAGTCAGATGCGCTTGCTGGTCGCAGCGTCGAAGAGATGGGTCACCGAGGTGTCGGGCCGGATCGTGATCGTCTCGCCCGGCTTGGCGGTGATGCGCTCGCGGAAGATGCAGGTCAGGTCCTGGCCGCCGCAGCGGACGACGACCTGGGTCTCCGAGCCCATCGGCTCGACGACCACGACCTCGGCCGGCAGGCCGTTCGGATCGAGCATGAGATGCTCCGGGCGAATGCCCATGACCGCGGCCTTGCCGTTGGAGTCGGCCGGATGCTTGCCGATCGGCCAGAGCATCTTCTTGCCGTCGGTCGTGGTGGTCTCGAAGCCCTCGGCGGTGATGATGCCCTTGAGCATGTTCATCGCCGGCGAGCCGATGAAGGTCGCGACGAAGAGGTTGTTCGGGTTGTCGTAGAGATCGAGCGGGGCGCCCATCTGCTCGACGATGCCGTCATGCATCACGACGATCTTGTCGGCCATCGTCATGGCCTCGATCTGGTCGTGGGTGACGTAGACCGTGGTGGTCTTGAGGCGCTGGTGCAGCTCCTTGATCTCGGTGCGCATCTGCACGCGCAGCTTGGCGTCGAGGTTGGAGAGCGGCTCGTCGAAGAGGAAGACCTGCGGGTTGCGCACGATGGCGCGGCCCATGGCGACGCGCTGGCGCTGGCCGCCCGAGAGCTGGCGCGGATAGCGGTCGAGCAGGTTGGTGAGGCCGAGGATGCCGGCGGCCTTGCTGACGCGCTCGTCGATCTCGCTCTTCGGGGCGTTCCGGAGCTTCATCGAGAAGGCCATGTTGTCGGCCACCGTCATATGCGGATAGAGCGCATAATTCTGGAAGACCATGGCGATGTCACGCTCCTTCGGCGGCACGTCGTTGACGACGCGCTGGCCGATGCGGATCTCGCCGCCCGAGATGTTCTCGAGGCCGGCGATCATGCGCAGCAAGGTCGATTTTCCGCAGCCCGAAGGGCCGACCAGGATGACGAATTCGCCATCGTTGATGTCGATGTCGACGCCGTGAATGACCTGGGTCGAGCCATAGGCCTTGCGCACGTCGGCGATCTGGACGGATGCCATCTTGGTTTCACTCCCGCTCTTTGGTTGCCCCGGGGTGCCTGACACAATCCCCGCCGGCGGCGTTGCAGAACATCGGCTTCTGACGGCCGATCGACACGAGATCGCGCAGTCCAGGCGAACCGCCTGTTGCGTCAACCTCGTTCGCGGATAAAGTCATACGATAGAAACAGGCGTGTCAAGCGCCGGGCAGGCAAGGGAGCGAGCTCTCCAATGCCGCCGATCACGGAGGAAAGAGCGCGGTCCGATGCAGCTCCACGTCAATGCACGCGCGACGAGGCTCAATCCCGACCGGCTGTTCGGCCAGGTCGCCCATAGGCTCGCGGTCGCGATCATCACCGGCGCCTCGCCGACCGGTTCACTGTTGCCGAACGAGGACGATCTGAAGGGCGAAATCTCGGTCTCGCGCACCGCCTATCGCGAGGCGGTGAAGTTCCTGAGCGGCAAGGGGCTTGTCGAAGCCAGGCCCAAAAGTGGCACGCGGGTGGCACCGCGCGAGGCCTGGAACCTGCTCGACCCGGACGTGCTGGCCTGGCATTTCGAGGCCGACCCCAACGAGAAATTCATCCGCGATCTGTTCGAGCTCAGGCTTTTCGTCGAGCCGAGCGCGGCGCGGCTGGCAGCGCAGCGGCGCAGCGACGTTGATCTCAAGCGGATCGAGGCGGCCTTTCGTGGCATGGCCGAAAACCCTCCCTATGCCGAGCCGACCGTCAATGCCGATCTCGCCTTCCATGAAGCGATTTTCGCCGCGACCCGGAATCCACCGCTGCAATGCCTTGCACCGGCCGTCAGCGCCACGATCCAGTGGTCGCTGTTCCTGAAGGCACCCGACGACCGCTTCTTCTTCACGGCCTCACTGATCGACCATGAGCGTGTTTTCGACGCGATCGTGCAGCGCGACGGCGATCTCGCGGCTGCCAGGATGAGCGGGTTGGTGATCGACAGCCTGAACAGCACCCTGGGTCTGCTCGCTGCGCGAATGCAGGCAGAAACGGCAAAAAGCACGTGATTAAATCATACTATATCGGGCTGAATCGACAGCCGATCCGGAATGCCATAACCGGCTCTGCGAGCAGCCCCTGCCTGCGGCTATGGGAATTCCCCGGCGGCGCTCCAGCGGCTAGAGTGATCTAATCGTTTTAATAAATTGAAATCAAGCTACGCAGCGTTCCAGGAAAGCAGGACCATGACCGCGCAGAACAAGATCGAGATCGTCATGACCGGGCCGCTGATGGCCTATGCCGCCGACCAGTTGAAGGCGCGCTTCACCGTGCACGAGCTCTGGAAGGAGCAGGACCGCGCGGCGGCGCTGGCAGCGGTGAAGGACCGGGTGCGCGGCGTCGCCGGCGGTGGCGCGCATGTGCGCATCGACGACGCGCTGTTCGACGCGCTGCCGAAGCTGGAAGTCGTCTCGAATTTCGGCGTCGGTTACGACAATGTCGATGCCGTCGCGGCCGGCAAGCGCGGCCTGATCGTCACCAACACGCCTGATGTGCTGACCGACGAGGTCGCCGACCTCGCCATCGGCCTCTTGCTCTCGACCGTGCGCCAGCTGCCGCAGGTCGACCGCTATCTGCGCGCCGGCAAGTGGCTCTCGGGCGCCTATCCGCTTACCACCTCGCTGCGCAAGCGCAAGATCGGCATCGTCGGGCTCGGGCGGATCGGGAAGGCGGTGGCGCGCCGGCTCGAAGCCTTCGACGTGCCGATCGCCTATCATGGCCGCTCGCGCCAGGCGGATGTCGCCTATCGCTATTATCCCTCGCTGGTCGAGATGGCCCAGGATGTCGACACGCTGGTCTCGGTCGCGCCGGGCGGCGACTCGACCTATCACATCATCAACGCGGAGGTGCTGAAGGCGCTCGGGCCGAACGGCATCGTCGTCAATGTCGGCCGCGGCACGGTGATCGACGAGCAGGCGCTGATCGAGGCGCTGAAGTCGAAGACCATCCTCTCCGCCGGTCTCGACGTGTTCGAGGACGAGCCGCGGGTCCCGGCCGAGCTGATCGCGATGGATCACATCGTGCTGTTGCCGCATGTCGGATCGGCATCGGTGCATACGCGCGAGCAGATGGGTCAGCTTCTGGTCGACAACCTGGTTTCATGGTTCGATGGCAAAGGTCCTCTGACGCCGGTTGCCGAGACACCATGGAAAAAAGCCTGATCATGACGGGAACGCGCTGGATGCGGCGAGGCGCAGTCGTCGCCGCTCTGGCGCTGTTGTCCGTCTCGCCGGCCGTAGCTCAGACGGCGCCGCTGCCGCGCGGCGCTGAGCAGGCGCCCGAGGCGCTCAAGCCCTTCATCGGCAGCTGGGACATCGAGAAGCTCGGTGCGTCGCGGAAATGCACCGTGACCTTCGGTGCCGAGGCCACAGGGCAAGGCCGGCAGATCCGTTTTCCGGCGACCTGCCGGCGTGCTCTGCCGATCCTTGACGACGTCGTCGCCTGGGACGTGTCCGGGGGCACGCCGCGCCTGCTCGATGGTGCAGGGAAAGCGCTCGTCAGCTTCGACGAGAAGGCCGATCCCGGGCGCCGTGGCAAGGGCAACGACGGCAGCCAGTATGGCCTTGATCCGAAAGGTTATGTTCGCGCCGCGGCGCGACCGGCACCGGGTCGGGCGGAACTCGCGGCAACAGCGGCGGCGCGGCCGACTGCAGTCGATCCGGCGAGTGCGCCGGCGGCAGGGAGCGTGCCCGGTCGTTATACGGTGATGCGGCAGGCCGGGCGCGACATCTGCAAGCTCGTGCTCTCGACCAGCCCCTCCGCCAATGCGGGGGCGTCGACCGTGAACTTCGACGGGCTCTGCCCCGATACCGGCCTGACGATCTTCTCGCCGGTCGCCTGGCGCTATGAGGCCGGGCGGCTCGAATTGATCGCCCGCAAGGGTCACAAGATCGAGCTGGTCTTCGAGGGCGGCCAGTGGCGCAAGGACCCGGCGGTCGGTGCGCCATTGATGCTGAAGAAGCTGCCTTAGACCACTGCCGTCATGCTCGGGCCTGACCCGAGCATCTCTCGCTCATTGGGAGGAGATGGTCGGGTCAAGCCCGACCATGACGCCCTATGTCACGCGATGAACGTACCGCCGAGCTCGTCGTCGATATGGGCGCGGATGATCTCTTCGAAGCTTGATTCCGCCTTGAAGCCGAGCGCGGGCGCGCGCTTCGCGTCGAAGTTCCGCGGCCAGCCGGCGACGATGGCGTCGATCACCGGATCGGGCACGCGCTTGATGCGCTTGACCACGTTCTCGCCAGCGACCTTGCGCAGCGCCTCGATCTGTTCGGCGACGGTGGCGGAATAGCCCGGCATTGTCAGCGCGCGGCGCGGGCCGATAGCGTTCGTGTCCATCGTTGCGGCATGGACAAGGAAGCCGACGGCCGAGCGCGGCGAGGCGTGCCAGTGGCGGACCTGGTCGGAGACGGGCAGCACGGCGTCCTGGCCGTTGAGCGGCTCGCGGATGATGTTGGAGAAGAAGCCGGAGGCAGCCTTGTTCGGCGCGCCCGGGCGCACGCAGATCGTCGGCAGGCGGATGCCGACGCCGTCGAAGAAGCCGCGGCGGGAGTAGTCGCAGAGCAGGAGCTCGCCGATCGCCTTCTGCGTGCCGTAGCTGGTCAGCGGCGTGGTGAAGAACTCGTCCTCGATCTTGTCATGGAAGGGCGCGCCGAAGACGGCGATCGAGGAGGTGAAGATCACCCGCGGCTTGTAGCCGTCGCCGGTGAGGCGGATCGCGTCGAAGAGATAGCGCGTGCCGTCCAGGTTGATGCGGTAGCCCTTGTCGAAATCGGCCTCGGCCTCGCCGGAGACGATCGCGGCGAGATGGACGATCAATTCGGGGCGCGAGGCGATCAGCTTCTCGGCTTCGCCCGGCTGCGAGAGGTCCGAGGTCAGCGACTCGAAGGCGAAGGGAGCGTTCGCCGGCGCCGAGGCCGGGAAGACGTCCTGCGCCGTCACCTTGTCGACCGCCTTGCCGCCGAGGCCGCCGTCGCGCGCCAGGCGCTCGATGAACTTGCGGCCGACCATGCCGGCGCCGCCGATGACGAGGATATGCATGTCTTTGTCCGATCTTCGTTTCTTGCGTTCAGTTTGGGAGGCGGCCGCCGAGATCGTCCTCGATATGGACGCGGATGATCTCGTCGAAATCCTGTTCGGCCCGGAAGCCGAGCGACAGCGCCCGCTTCGCGTCGAAGCGGGTCGGCCAGCCCTTGACGATGTCGGCGGAGGCCTTGTCGGGCGCGCGCCGGATCAGCTTCACCGCCCTGTCGCCGGCGATGCGGCGCAGCGCCTCGATCTGCTCGCCGACGGCGACGCAGACGCCGGGCATGCTGAGATTGATCCGTGGGCCGAGCTGCTCGCGGCTGAGCGAGGCGCCGTGCAGCAGGAAGTCGACGGCCGAGCGCGGGGAGGCATGGGTAAAGATGACGTCGTCCTCGACCGGCAGCAGCGCCTCCAGCCCCTGCAGCGGCTCGCGGATGATGCCGGAGAAGAAGCCGCCAGCCGAGGCGTTGGGCTTGCCCGGCCGGATCACGATCGAGGGGAAGCGGATGCCGACGCCCTCGACGAAGCCCCTTCGCGAATAATCGGCGAGCAGGAGTTCGCCGATCGCCTTCTGGGTGCCGTAGCTGGTCAGCGGCGTGACATGGAATTCGTCGGAGATCGCCGGCGGGAAGGGCGCGCCAAAGATGCCGCTCGACGAGGAGAAGACGAGCTTGGGCACGTAGGCGCCGCTGCGTGCGCTCTCCTGCCGGATCGCCTCCAGCAGGTTGCGCATGCCGTCGAGATTGATGCGGTAGCCCTTGTCGAAATCACGCTCCGCCTCGCCGGAGATGATCGCGGCGAGGTGGAAGATGATATCGGGCCGCAAGGCCGCAAGCTCGGCAGCGACAGCCGCCGAACTCGCATCCTCGATGCGGCTCTCGATCGGCCCGTCGAAGCCGGCGGGCCGCGGCGGTGCCACGACGTCGGTCAGCGTCAGCCTTGTGAGCGGCTTGCCGTTCACAACGCCCTCGCGGGCGACGCGCGCGGCGAGCCGCGAGCCAATCATGCCGGCGGCGCCGCTGATCAGGACGTGCATGGCGCTTCTCCCGCGCTGTTCAGAGCGCGAAACCACCATCGGCGAGATGGATCTGGCCAGTGGTGTAGCTGGCCTCATCCGAGCCGAGATAGACCGCGAGCCAGGCAATCTCCTCGGCGGTGCCGAGTCGGCCCATGGGCTGGCGATCGATGAAGGCCTGGCGGGCGGCGGCCTCTGTCGTCTTGGTCACCTTGGCGAGATCGACGATGCGCTGGTCGAGCGAAGGCGACTGGATCGTGCCCGGGCAGATCGCATTGGCGCGGATGCCCTTCTTGATGAAGTCGGCCGCGACCGCCTTGGTCAGGCCGATCACCGCCGCCTTGGTCGCTCCGTAGGCATAGCGATTGGGGATGCCGCGCACCGAGCCGGCGCCCGAGGCGATGTTGACGATCGAGCCTTTGCCGGCGGCGAGCATGCCGGGGAGGAAGGCCTTGATCGTGCGGTGCATCGACTTGACGTTGAGGTCGAAGGAGAACTCCCAGGCCTTGTCGTCGCAGTCCAGTACGGTGCCGTGATGGACGAAGCCGGCGGCGTTGACGAGGATGTCGATGGGGCCGACCTTCTCGGCGAAGGCCTCGACCGCCTTGGTCGAGAGCACGTCGAGCTTGCGCTTCTTCGCCTTCGGGATGCCGTCGAGCAAGGCGACGTCCTTGTCGGTCGCCCAGACCGTCGCGCCTTCGGCGACGAAGGCTTCGGCGATCGCCCGGCCGATGCCCTGTCCGGCGGCGGTGACGACCGCGACCTTGCCCTTCAAACGTCCTGCCATGTCGTTTCTTCCCTTGGTTCCCGATTATCGGAGGCTGATTATCGAAGGCTTTTGCGCATATGGATCAGCCGACGATCCGGCAGATCCTCGTAGTGGGTGGTCTGGTAGCCGAGCCGCTCATACCAGCCGATGCGGTCGGCGAGCTTGACGTGGGTGTAGAGATGGACGGCGTCGTGGCCGAGCGCCCTGGCTCGCTCCTCGGTGAAATCCATCAATTTCGAGCCGATCTTCCTGCCGGTGGCGGCCGGCGAGACGGCGATGCTCCAGAGCGTGAACTTCGCCGGTTCCTCCTCGAGCACGAGGACGCCGTCGAGCGTCCCATCACTCTCGGAGAGCCAGACCTCGTGCTCCGCCAACACCTCATCGTAATCGGCGATGCGCGGCAGCGAGGGCACGCCGATGATGCTCTCGTTCGGCAGATAGGCGGCCTCAGTCAGCGCGACGATCGCCGGAATGTCGTCCGTCGTGGCGCGGCGCAGAGGCGTGCGGGTTGACCCCACAGTCTTCATGCACTCGGCCAGTGAGGTCTTCTGCCGGCCCTGCGCATCGAAATTTTCCGGAACAAGCCAGGCCCGGAAGGCGTCGCCGATCTTCAGCCATTCGCCGTCGAGGATCGAATACCAGGCGGTGTCGCGGTTCTCGCCCTTCACCACCATGTGCTGGCGGAAGAGCCCTTCATATTGGAAGCCGAAGCGCAGCGCGGCGCGCTTGGAGGGCTCGTTGCGGTTGTTGCACTTCCACTCATAGCGGCGATAGCCGAGCGAGAAGCCGTAGTCGCCGATGAGATAAACCGCCTCCGTCGCCATGCGCGTGCGCTGCATCGACGGGGAGTAGGTGATCCAGCCGACCTCGAAGACGCCGTGCTCGGGCCTGATCTCCATCATCCAGAGATGGCCCTTGGCCTTGCCGTCGGCTTCGTCGATCACAGCGAAAGGGACGATGCCTGCCTTGCCCGCCATCATCGTCAGCAGTTCGCCATAGGCCTCGCGGCTCGGCGGCGGTGTCGAGGGCAGCCAGTCCCAGACAGAGGCGTGACCGGCCATGGCCTGCCAGATATCGTCGAGATGGCGAACGGGATCGAGCGGCTCCAGCCTGCACCAGCGGCCCTGCAGCACTGCGGCTGGCGGGAAGGGTCGGGGCGTCCAATCGAGCGCGCTCATGCCTTGATCGCCTTGCGCCAGGCGGTGAAATCGTGGCTGAGCTGCCAGTCCGGGCCGAGCTCGGCGGCGATGGCGGCGGCGAGCGCTTCGCCTTCCGCCTCCCAGGCGCTGCGCTCGGCCTCGCCAGCGAAATCGGAAGCAGCCTCGTTCGCCTCGTCATAGATCGCGTCGAAGGTGTCCATCCAGCTTTCCAGCCGGTCGGCGAGCTCGTCCGACAGGCCGAGATCGTCGGCATCGACCGGCTTGCGCTTGCCCTTGGCGTCGATCTGCCAGAGCCCGCTCTTGCCGAGCCATTCCGGGGCGATGAGAAGCTGCCCGCTCACGAGCGCGCCTTGAGATCGTCGCGGAAGAATGGATTGAGCGGGGCCGAGGCGCCGTTGCCGGCAAAGCCCTTGAAGCTGCCCTCGTCCTTGATCAGGCGCGCCGCCTCGATGAAGGCGGCCCAGGCGGCGCGTGCCAGCGCCGCGCCGATCGAGATGCGGCGTGTACCGGCGGCGGCGACATCAGCGACGCTGAGGCCGACATCACCATAGACCAGCGTGTTGACCGGCTTGCCGCCGGCCGCCGCGACGATGGCGCCGATGTCGGCCGTCGTCTTCGGGCCGGGGGCATAGAGCACGTCGGCGCCAGCCTCGGCATAGGCCTTGATGCGGCGCACCGACTCGTTCAGCGCGTCGGGATGGCCGGTGAGGAAGCATTCGGCGCGAGCGGTCAGCAGGACGCCGGTGCCGGTCTCGTCGACGGCGCGACGGGCTGCCCTGATGCGCTCGACGGCGAGCTCGAACGGATAGAGCGGCTCGTCCTCTCGCCCCGTCGCATCCTCGATCGAGAGACCGGCGACGCCGGTCGCGATGCAGAGTTTGACGTTGGCGGCGACGCCGTCGGGCGTATCGGCATAGCCGTTCTCGAAATCGGCGTTGATCGGCAGATCGGGGACCGCCTTCACCAGCTCGGCGAGATGGGCCAGCATCATGTCGCGCGGCACGTCCTGGTCGGCACGGCCTTGCGTGAAGGCGAAGCCGGCGCTGGTCGAGGCGAGGGCCTTGAAGCCCTGGCCACGCAGCCAGCGGGCCGAACCCTCATCCCAGGGGTTCGGCATGACGAAGCAGCCGGATTCATGGAGTTTGCGAAACGCGTCGACTTGCGGGCTGTAAGTCATTTTAAATCGTTTCAAATGAGCTCAGGGGCGTCATACTGTCGTCCCCGAGCCGATTTGTCAGCCCCGCTTGCGCGCATCCGCCGTCGAGCGGGAATGCGCGTTGCGAATGGCCGGTGGCGGGAGTTCCGCCGCCGGCCATGAACGGCGTCAGTGGTTGTCGCGCGGCACGCCGAACTTCTTGTGGATTTTCTGGTACTTGACCGCCGGCTTCAGAACCATGCCCTCGGAGAGCTCGTCGACGATCTTGCGCTGGATCTCCTGCCAAGGCGTCTGGCTCTTCGGATACTTGTAGCCGCCATTGGCCTTGAACTCGGCGCGGCGCTGCGCCAGCTCCTCGTCCGAGATCAGGATGTTGGCGGTGCGCTTCTTCAGGTCGATGCGGACCTTGTCGCCGGTCTTGAGCAGGGCCAGCCCGCCGCCGGTCGCCGCTTCCGGCGAGGCGTTGAGGATCGAAGGCGAGCCCGAAGTGCCGGACTGGCGGCCGTCGCCGACGCAGGCCAGCGCCGTGACGCCCTTCTTGATCAGGTAATCCGGCGGCCGCATGTTCACCACCTCGGCCGCGCCGGGATACCCGACCGGGCCGACGCCGCGGATGAACAGGACGCAGTGCTCGTCGATCTTGAGCGCGGGATCGTCGATGCGGTGGTGGTAGTCCTCTGGTCCGTCGAAAACGATCGCCCGGCCCTCGAAGGCCATCGGGTCCTTCGGGTTCTCGAGATAGCGCTTGCGGAACTCGGGCGTGATCACCGAGGTCTTCATGATCGCCGAGTCGAACAGGTTGCCGGAGAGGTTGAGGAACCCGGCCTCCTTCTTCATCGGCTCGTCGTAGCTCTTGATGACGTTGCGATTGATCGCGAAGAAGCCCTTGCAGTTCTCCTCGTGGGTGCGGCCATTAGCGGTGATCGCCGGCTTGAGCTTGCCCTTCTCGAGCAGCTCGGCGATCACGGCAGGCAGGCCACCAGCGCGGTAGTAGTCCTCGCCGAGATATTCGCCAGCCGGCTGCATGTTGACCAGCAGCGGCGTGTCGTAGCCGATCTTGGTCCAGTCCTCATTGTCGAGCTTGACGCCGATGTGCTTGGCGATGGCGTTGACGTGGATCGGCGCATTGGTCGAGCCGCCGATCGCCGAGTTGATGACGATGGTGTTCTCGAAGGCCTCGCGCGTCAGGATCTTCGAGGGGATCAGGTTCTCCCAGACCATCTCGACGATGCGCCGGCCGGTGAGATAGGCCATCTCGTAGCGGTCGCGATAGGGGGCAGGGATCGCGGCGGCGCCGGGCAGGGTCATGCCCATCGCCTCGGCGAGCGCGTTCATGGTCGAGGCCGTGCCCATGGTGTTGCAGTGGCCGGCTGACGGTGCCGAGGAGGCGACGAGGTCGACGAAGCCGCGATAGTCGATCTCGCCAGCCGCCATCATCTGGCGTGCCTTCCAGACGATCGTGCCCGAGCCAGTGCGCTCGCCGCGGAAGTCACCGTTCAGCATCGGCCCGCCGGGCAAGGCGATCGCCGGGATGTCGACGGTTGCGGCCGCCATGATCTGGGCCGGGGTGGTCTTGTCGCAGCCAGTGGTCAGCACGACGCCGTCGATCGGGTAGCCGTAGAGGATTTCGACCAGGCTGAGGTATTGCAGGTTGCGGTCGAGCGAAGCGGTCGGCCGCTTGCAGGTTTCCTGGATCGGGTGGATCGGGAACTCGAAGGGCACGCCGCCCATCTCGCGGATGCCGTCGCGGACGCGCGAGGCAAGCTCGAGGTGATGGCGGTTGCAGGGAGCGATGTCGGAGCCGGTCTGGGCGATGCCGATGATCGGGCGGCCGGACTGCAATTCCTCGCGCGACAGGCCGAAATTCATGGTCCGCTCGATATAGAGCGCGGTCATGTCGGCATTGGCGGGATTGTCGAACCAGGCTTTCGAGCGCAACTGCTCCGGCTTGATCTTCCTCGCCGGCTTCTTCCCATTAGGCGTCTTACCAGTAGGGCTCTTGGCCATCCCGTCATTCCCTCTCGCGGCCAGGCGGCGTTCGCGCCGCTTCGGCATCGTCTTTAAATCGATTTGATCGGCAGGTCATGCCGATCATGGTCAGAACGGCAAGGACGGTTGCCGTAGCTGCTGTATTCTGCATACAGCAGCTCATGGCGCCGTGCCAATCGCTTGTTGGACGCCGTTGCCAGCAAAGGTCGCTGCGGCGAAGTTTGCAAGTGTTCCAAATGCGTCCCCGTCCGGACCGGGGCGCAGGCGGCGGGCTTGCGCGGCTGCCGGCTTTGCGGCCAAGACAGTTTGGACCACGCGGCGGCATGAGACCGGCTGCGAGCGAAGAGGAAACCGCCATGACGTTGCAGGTCGTCCCATCCTTCGGCCGGATCGGCGAGGAGAACGCCTTCGCCGTGCTCGCCCGCGCCACCGAATTGCAGCGCCAGGGCAAGGACATCATCAATCTCGGCATCGGCCAGCCGGATTTCCCGACGCCGGAGCATATCGTCGAGGCGGCGGTGAAGGCGCTGCGCGACGGCCACCATGGCTATACGCCGGCGAATGGCATCCTGCCCTTACGCGAAGCGGTCGCCGCCGATCTGCACAAGCGTTTCCAGGTCGAGGTCTCGCCGGAGGAGGTGATGATCGTGCCGGGCGGCAAGGTCACCATGTTCATGGCGATCCTGATGTTCGGCGAGCCCGGCGCCGAGATCCTCTATCCCGATCCCGGCTTCCCGATCTATCGCTCGATGATCGAGTACACCGGCGCGACGCCGATCCCGGTGCCGATCCGCGAGGAGAACGGCTTTGCCTTCTCGGCCGAGGAGACGCTGTCGCTGATCACGCCGAAGACCCGGCTGCTGATCGTCAACTCGCCGGCGAATCCGACCGGCGGCGTCACGCCGAAGGCCGAGGTCGACAAGCTCGTCGCCGGGCTCGCCCGCTTTCCCGATGTCGCGGTGATGTCGGACGAGATCTACGACCAGATGCTCTATGATGGCGAGAAGCATGTCTGCCTCTTGAGCTATCCCGAGATCCGCGACCGGCTGATCCTGCTCAATGGCTGGTCGAAGACCTATGCCATGACCGGCTGGCGCATGGGCTTCTCGGTCTGGCCGAAGCCGCTCTACGACAATGCCCGCAAGCTCGCGGTGAACTCGCATTCCTGCGTCAACGCGCCCGCGCAATGGGCGGGCCTCGCCGCACTGACCGGCCCGCAGGATGCGGTCGCGATGATGCTGGCGGAGTTCGACCGGCGCCGGAAGGCCGTGGTGGCAGGCCTGAATGCGCTGCCAGGCGTCTCCTGCATCGTGCCGAAGGGCGCCTTCTACGCCTTCCCGAACGTGTCGCAGACTGGCTGGAAGGCGAAGAAGCTGGCTTCCGCCTTGCTGGAGGAAGCCGGCGTCGCCACCATCGGCGGGCCGGATTTCGGCGTCCACGGCGAAGGCTATATCCGGCTCTCCTATGCCAATTCGCTGGAGAACATCGAGCGGGCGCTGGGGCGGATGGGCGAGTTCCTCAAGAGCGCCAAGGCGGCCTGAGAATGACGATCACCTGCCATCTGCGTTACATCGTCGACCCCTATCAGCTCCCGGCCTTCGAGGCCTATGGCAAGGCCTGGATCCGGCTGGTCGAGAGGTTCGGCGGCAAGCACCACGGCTATTTCATGCCGTCCGAGGGGACATCCAACGTCGCGCTGGCGATGTTCAGCTTCCCGTCCTTCGCGGAATACGAGGCCTATCGCGAGGCCTCGTTCAAGGATGCCGAGTGCCTTGCCGTCGTCGCGGAGAACGACAAGCACCGCTTCATCGTCAGCTATGAGCGCAGCTTCTTCCGGCCGGTGTTCGAGGACGACCAGGGCGTCAAGCGCGCGCCCTAATCAGCCGGAAGGCTTCACGCGGCCCGGCACCAGCCGCACCTTGCGCGGCGCCGCCAGCCAGACCGCTACCGCCGAGACGAAGCAGCAGGCGATGACCACGAGGAAGGCGAGGCGGTAGCTGCCGGTGGCGTCATGGATCATGCCGGCGAGCCAGGGGCCGGCGGCGCCGCCACCGAGCAGTGCCACCGTGACCGTCCCGAAGATCGTGCCGAAATGCGGCCCCTCGAAAATCTCGAAGACGATCGGGCCCATCACCGAGGTGATCGCATAGCCCAGGAAGCCCTGCGCGATCACCATCACATAGAGCAGCACCGGCGAGGGGGTGTGCTCGAGGGCGATCAGCGCGGCGTAGCAGATTGCGAAGCCGAGGCAGCCGATCATCCAGATCCATTCGCGGCCGATGCGATCCGACAGGGCTCCGAGAGCGATCTGGCCGGGGATGGCGACGGCGCTGACCAGGCCGAGCGCCCAGGCGGCCATGAGCGGGGAAAAACCGACCTCGATCAGATATTTGGTCTGGTGGACCTGGACGGCATACCAGGCGATCAGCGCGCAGAAATAGCCGATCATGATCCACCAGAGGCGCGCCGTGCGCAGCGCTCTTCCGAGCGTCCATTCGACCGCGACCCAGGCCGGATCGACCACGGCCGCCTTGCGCTGCGCGGCGACCGTGCCGGCCGGGCCGGTCTCGCCGTCCGGCTGCAGGCCGAGGTCCTGCGGCCGGCGGCGGACGAGCAGGTTGAGCGGGCCGAGCAGCAGCAGCACGATCAGGCCCATGATCCAGCAGGCGGCGCGCCAGCCCTCGCGGCTGATGATCGATTGCAGCCAAGGTAGCAGCAGCAGGGCCCCGACGCCGACACCCGAAAAGGCGATGCTGATGGCGAAGGCCCGGCGGCGCACGAACCAGTTCGGCAGGAACAGCGACTGCGCCGAGAAGCTCATCAGATTGGCGCCGCAGCCGACGAGGACGCCGAGCGTCAGATAGAGGTGCCAGGCCGCGCCGATGGCGGGGGCGATCAGCATGCCCGCCGCCAGCATCGCCACGCCGGTCTCGATCACGACGCGCGGGCCGTGCCGGTCCATGATGCGGCCGACGAAGGTGCTGGTCACCGCCGAGAGCAGGAAGCCGAACGAGAAGGCGCCCGATGCAAGGCCGCGATCCCAGCCGAATTCGTCGATCAGCGGCGGCAGCAGCAAAGAGAACGCCGTGCGCGCGTTGACGGCCACCGCCATGGTGACGAAGGCGATGCCGATGACGAGCCAGCCATAATAGAACGGCAGGCGCGCCGACCAATGCGGGTGCGATGATTGCATGCCGCATTGGATGGCCGGGGGCGCCGGGCGGTCAATCCGTGCCCGGCGCACTCCAGCCCTGCGTCACAGGTCAGGCCTTCGCGGAGCTCGCGGCGGCGTCGATATTGGCGACCAGCTCGGCATCGAGGCCGAGCGAGCCGGCGAGGCCGGCGAGGAAGTCCTTCTCGGCCGGAGTATCCGGATTGATGGCGATCCGGGCGGCCGTATAGATCTGGGCCGCGAGTTCGGGCGTGTCTGCGCCCTCGACCAGCGCATCGACGCTCGCCGGGTTGGCCATCTCCTGGCTAAGCCACTCATTGGCTTCCGCATCGAGGCCGGCCTCACGCAGCCCGCCGAGGATGGCGTTGCGCTCGGCGTCGTCGATATGGCCGTCGGAGGCGGAGGCCGCGATCATGGCGCGGATGAAGAGCAGAGCGTGCTCGTTCTTCGCCGCTTCCGGCTCGAAGCCGGAGCCGGCAGGCGCGGGCAAGGCGGGCTGCTGGTCGGCGCCGAGCAGCGGCTTGCCGGCCTGGTAGTTCTGATAGGCCTTGTAGGCGAGGCCGCCGATCAGGGCGAGACCGCCCATCTTGGCGGCCGAACCGGCGAGCGAGCGCCCGGCCGAAGTGCCGAAGATCAGCGCGCCGAGGCCGCCGAGCACGGCGCCGGCGGCGAGCTGGTTGCCGCCGAGCATGCCCTTGGCCTGCTCGATCAACTGCTCGGGCGTCTTGCCGCCGGAAAGCTGGCCGACGATGTCGGTCGCGTTCTGCTGCAAGCCGGTATTGCGGGCGGCGTCCTGCACACCCTGTGTGGCCTGCCCGAAGATCTGGCCCGCCATGCCGGCGAGGCCGCCGGCGCCACCCGCCTGCTGGACCTGCTGGGCGAGATTGCCGAGCACGCCGCCGAGCCCGCCGGCCTGCCCGCCCTGGGCGCCAGCCTGGCTGCCCGCATTGACGAGGGCGTCGAGGAGGGACTTGGCGTTGAACATCGAGAGAGCTCCCTGATAGGTCTACCGCCGCCGCAATCTAGGCATGCGCTGGCTGGGATACTAGGGCGGCCATGCGATTGCGACGGGAGCATGACAGGCGTGATCGCGTGGCGGAAAAACGCGGCAGGGCCTTGCCAATCCCGGCAAAATCCTTATACAGCCGGCCATCGCATCAGGCGCGCATGTCGTTTGCTCGATGAGGGCCGGCCTCCGGTTCGCGTCGCCTTCAGTTTTTTGACCGGTTTCGCTGCAAGGCGAGCCGATGGGAGTACGGGCTATGAAGATCCGCAATTCGCTGAAGTCGCTGCGCGCCCGCCATCGCGACAACCAGCTCGTGCGCCGCAAGGGCCGCGTCTACATCATCAACAAGGTCCAGAAGCGCTTCAAGGCGCGTCAGGGCTGAGGTTTCGCGCGGCTTTCAAGCCGTGCTGGAAGCTTCTTGTCGAGATTGAAGGAGCGGGCTGCACGTTGTGCGGCCCGCTTTTTTGGCGTCTGCACCACCGCGTTCTCCCGCGATCTCGCTGGGCCGTGAATTGACGCGAGAGGCCATCGCGCCCACCTTGTGGGCATGAAACTGTCCCGTCTTGCCCGTCTTGCGCTGATTCCGGGGCTATTGCTTGTGGCTGTGCCGGGAGCGTTCGCGCAGGACAAGCCGCTGCGCGACGGCGCAGTGCCCAACGCCGACCGTGACGACAAGCCGAACCTGCCGGAAGCGCCGCCGCCACGCAGCCCCGTCACGCTGGACCGCTTGTTCGAGCGCCTCGCCGCGGCCAAGACGCCGGAAGAGGCGAAGGGCATCGCCAATCTGATCCAGCGGCGCTGGGCCCGTTCGGGCTCGGACACGGCCGATCTCCTGATGACCAGGGCGCAGGACGCGCTGAAGGCGCGCGAATTGCCATTGGCGATCGAATTGCTCGACCGTGTCGTCACCCTGGAGCCTGACTGGGCCGAGGGCTGGAATCAGCGGGCCAATGCGCTGTTTCTCGCGGGCGATCCGATTCGCTCGCTGCTCGACATCGCAGAGACACTGAAGCGCGAGCCGCGCCATTACGGCGCGATGATGGGCCTCGGTACGATCCTGCGCCAGCAGGGCGACGACAAGCGCGCCATGGTCGCCTATCGACGCGCGCTCGAAGTCTATCCGCAGCTCGACGCGGTGAAGGACGCCGTCGAATCGCTCAAGCTCGAGGTCGACGGCCGCGACGCGTGAGTCGCCTTGTGCGTCATGCTCGGGTTTGACCCGAGCATCTCAGGCCGGATGAGGCTCTTTACCGGCATCAAGAGATTCTTGAATCTCAGCTTCGCTGCGCCCCGGGAACGACGCGCGCCTACTATCTTGCCAATTGGCAGCATTTTATCTATATTCTGCCAAATGGAGACTATCTGATGAGCCAGCTCTCGCCGGTTCCTACCTCGCCCGATGCGTTCTCACCCGCTGCTATCACCGAAGTGGAGGCCGCGGCGATGTTCCGCGCGGCGGTGAATCTCTTTCGCCTCTGGGGGCTGACCGATGAGGAGGCCGCCGTGCTGCTCGACCAGCCGGTGCGCAGCTATCGGCGCTGGAAGGCGGGCGAGATCGGCCGGATCGACCGCGATGCCCGGGCGCGGCTCTCCAACCTGATGGGTATCCACAAGGCGCTGCGCCTGATCTTCCGCGAGCCGCAGCGCGGCTATGCCTGGATCAAGTCGGGGAATGAGGCCTTCGCCGGCAGGTCAGCGTTGGAGGTCATGCTCGACGGCGAGCTGACCGACCTGATGCGCGTGCGGCGCTATCTCGACGCGGAGCGCGGGCTCTGGTGAACGCTGCCGGCCTTTCGGTCGCGCAGGTCCAATGGCCGGGCGCGGTCCGCATCATCCGCAGCGCCTTTCCGCCGATCGACCTGTTCGAGGACATCGCCGACCCCGCCGACTGGCCACTGCTGATCCTGGCGGAGATGAAGACCAATCCGCGCCTGATGGAGACGATCGGCAATCTCGACCTGGTGCCGCCGGCCCGCCGCGTCTCCGGATCTGGCGCGAGCTGGCTGATGGCGCCGTTCACCCATGTCAGCCGCGACCGGCCGAGCCGGTTCAGCGATGGCAGTTTCGGCGTGCTCTATGTGGCCGAGGGCTTCGAGACGGCATTGTTCGAGACGATCCACCACCATGGCCGCTTCATGGCGCGGACCAGGGAAGCGCCCGGCTGGACCTCGCAGTTCCGCGAGCTGGTGCTGTCGGTCGACGCCACCCTGCACGATCTGCGCGACGAGCGGGTAGGCGAGAGCGCGCTTCTGCGGCCAGATGACTATTCGGAAAGCCAGGCGCTGGGAATGACGCTGCACGCTGCAGGATCGAATGGGGTCGCCTATCCGAGCGCGCGCCGGCCGGGCGGAGAGTGCGCCGGGCTGTTCTGGCCCGATCTCGCCGGCAATCCCGTCCAGGGACGGCATCTCGACTATCACTGGAACGGCGAACGGGTCGATCTCTACCGCGAGGCCGGCGCCGGCAAGGTGTTCCGGATCAACTAGACTGGCGAGGGCTACCGCATTGCGCATCATGTGCCTGAATGGCTGGGGCGGGACCCTGCACGAAGCAGCGCGCGGCTATCTCGCGCGGGAGGCGCCGGATGTCCTCTGCCTTCAGGAGGTCGTGCATACGCCGGCGACAGCGAAGGAGTGGCTGACTTACCGCGACGGCGACCATGTCCTGCCGCAGCGTGCCAATTTCTTCCGGGACGTGTCGGAAGCGCTGCCGGAGCATGTCGCGATCTTCTGCCCGGCGGCGCAGGGCATTCTCTGGGATGGCGAGGATACCGTGCCGTCGCAATGGGGCCTCGCGACCTTCGTGCATCGCAGGTTTCCTATCATCGGGCAGGCCCAGGGTTTCGTGCACAAGGGCTTTTCCCCGGATGGCTATGGCGAGCATCCGCGCTCGCGCAGTGCTCATGTCGTCCGGCTCCACGATTTCGATCAGGGCGGGCCGATCACCATCGCGCACATGCACGGGTTGAGAGACCTGAACGGCAAGATCGATACGCCCGAGCGTATCGAGCAGGCGCGTCGCCTGGTCGGCCTGATCCAGGCCGTGGCGGAGCCGGGCGATCGGCTCGTCGTCTGCGGCGATTTCAACGTCGAGCCCGGCAGTCAGACCTTCGGGATTCTGGCCAGCCTGGGGCTGAAGGACCTCGTCGTCGGCCGCGGCCATTCCGATACGCGGACATCCCACTACAAGAAGCCGGGCCGCTATGCCGACTACATGCTGGTGAACGAGGCGGTCGAGGTTCTCGCCTTCGAGGTCGTCGAGCAACCCGAGGTTTCGGACCACCGGCCACTGCTGCTCGAAATCTAGCGGGCTTCGAAGCTGCCTCCCGATCGCGCGGGAGGCAGCCGCATGTGTTGGTGCCGTCAGGCTGCGAGGCGGGCGCGCGTGCGCCCGATCATCAGGGCCGCCTCTGCCGCTTCGCGACCCTTGATCACGAAATGCGCCCTGAAGATCTCGGCGTGATGCGGCCCCTCCCGGTAATGATGCGGGGTCAGCGAGACCGAGAGCACCGGCACGCCGGTATCGAGCCCGGCGCGCATCAATCCGTCGATGACGGCCTGCGCGACGAACTCATGGCGATAGATGCCGCCGTCCACGACGAGCGCTGCGGCGGCAACGGCAGCGTAGCGGCCGGTCGCGGCGAGGTCGCGTGCGAGCAGCGGCATTTCGAATGCTCCCGGCACGTCGAAGACATCGACCTGAGCGGGAGGGATGACCTCGAGGAATCCCTTGAGGGCCTGGTCGACGACATCGGCGTGCCAGGCGGCTTTGATGAAGGCAAAACGGGCGAGTGTCACAGTGATCTCCTTTCGCGACAGACACGTCACCCAAGGCGATCACGGCCGCGCGCCGCGCCGGTTAAGCGCGGACGACGGCACGTTCTCTTTCATCCGGACTATGACCGTCGGCTCAGGCATCGCACCTGATCTGCTGACCCTTTCTCGCGAAAGGCGCTCGCGGGCTCACGGCCGGGCCGCATACCGCCGGTGGGGAATTTCGCCCCGCCCTGAGAACGCGACGACGATAGCCGAGTCGTGCGGCGCGGCAAGGAACAGCCGCCATGCGTCGGAAGCGGGCGCGGCGCGGCGCAGGCGACCGGCACTCGCAATTCATCGTGACTCAGGCTTTTGCCGCTGTCGCCTGCGCCCCGCCGCCGGTGTCCGACCCACATCCTGACTCGTTTCTGCGTAGCTGCGGCTCAAGCTATTCTGAACGATGTGGGGTGGAGGCTTTGCAGCGTGGCCAAGCTCGTCTTCGGAATGAACCTGTCCCTGGACGGCTATGTCGATCACGAGGCGTTCGCGCCCGATGCCGTGCTCTTCCGCCACTGGATCGAGCATGTGCAGGGCCTGGCGGGCAGCGTCTACGGCCGCGGCATGTACGAGATCATGCGCTATTGGGACGAGGACCATCCCGAATGGAACGAGGATCTGCGCGATTTCGCGGCGGCGTGGCGGCGTCTGCCGAAATGGGTCGTATCGCGCTCGCTGGCGTCGGTCGGCCCCAACGCGACGCTCGTCGCTGATGACCTGGAGACGGCAATCCGCAGGCTGAAGGATGAGCTCGCGGGCGAGATTACGGTGTCCGGGCCGAAGCTGGCGCAAAGCGTGACCGAGCTTGGTCTCATCGACGAGTATCGGCTCTATTTCCATCCCGTCGTCCTCGGCCAGGGCGCTCCCTTCTTTGCAGGACCCCGGCCGCCACTCCGCCTCGTCGCCAGCGATCGCATCGGCGAGAGCGTGATCAGGCTGACGTATGTTCCGGCCTAGGCGTGGAGTTCACTTGTTGGTTCGCGCTGAAGCTGGAAGTCTGCTTTGGGTCGATAGCGGTCATTAACTCAGCCCGCCTACGTTAGGGGTGATGGCGCCCGACGTCCCCTCTTACGTTCTTGAAAGCCTGACGCTAGTCGGCCCCGCAAAGGCAGTCGGCTATCTGCCCCTTCGGACCGTCACGCAAGTGCTAGGGCTCAACGTCGGGGATGTCATCACGCAGGCAACGGCTCGTGGGCTCCGGGCTATCTCCATCGGGCCGCACCATTGCTGCGTCAAAAGCGGGGCGCTTTACGTTTTCGATGTAGTCGCTCTTGAGGCGATTTTGCGCGTCGGATCCGCTGCGCTCGAACAGGTTAACGCACCGACCGATCCTGAGATGTTCGTGCGGTTCATCGCCCGCGATTGGTTTGTGCCGGATCACCCGATCATGCCGATCATCCGCGCTGCATTTGCCGACAATGCGAGGGCCGGTTAGGGGCGAAAGCAGACGCGCCAAAGCCTATCCTAAACCCGTACCGCTTTCGCCTTCCGGTCCGCCCCGCCGAACACGCGCAGATACCTCGCGATCTCGGCCGGGTCGCCGGTCGCCTTGTTGGGGTTGTCGGAGAGCTTGACCGCCGGGCGGCCATTGGCGCTGACGACCTTGCAGACCAGCGAGATCGGGTCGAGATCGGGCGTGCCGACCGGCGAGCAGCCGACGAAATCGTTGGTCAGGTTGGTGCCCCAGCCGAAGCCAGTGCGGACCCGTCCGTGGAAATGCCGGTAGGCCTCCTCGATCGAGTCGATGTCCATGCCGTCGGAGAAGATCAGGAGCTTGCTCTTCGGGGCGCGCCCTTGAGACTGCCACCAGGCGATGATCTGCTCGCCGGCCTCGATCGGCGGGGCGCTGTCGGGGCGGAAGCCCGTCCAGTCAGCGAGCCAGGCGGGCGCGTCGCGCAGGAAGGCGGTGGTGCCGAAGGCGTCGGGCAGCACGATCAGGAGGTTGCCGCCATAGACCTGGCGCCATTCGTCGAGCACGCGATAGGGCGCGCGCTTCAGCTCCTCGTCGCTGTCGGCCAGCGCGGCGAGCACCATCGGCAGTTCATGGGCGTTGGTGCCGATCGCCTCAAGATCGTTCTCCATGGCGAGGAGGACATTGGAGGTGCCGGTGAAGGTCGGTCCGAGGCCCTCCTTCAGCGCCTCGACGCACCAGCGCTGCCAGAGATGACCATGGCGGCGGCGCGTGCCGAAATCGGAGATGCGCAGGTCCGGCAGCTTCTTCAGCCGCTCGACCTTGTCCCAGAGCTTCGACTTGGCGCGGGCATAGAGCACATCGAGGGCGAAGCGATCCCAGCCCTTCAGCGCCTGGCGCGAGCGCAACTCGTTGACGATGGCGAGCGCCGGGATCTCCCACATCATCGAATGGGTCCAGGGGCCGGCGAAGGTCAGTTCGTACTGGCCGTCGACCTTGCGCAATTCGTAGTCGGGCAGGCGGAATTCGGCGAGCCAGGCGATGAAGTCCGGCGTGAACATCTGGGTCTTGCCGTAGAAGCTGTTGCCGGCGAGCCAGATCAGCTCCTTCTTGGTGAAGCGCAGCCCGCGGGCATGGTCGAGCTGCGCGCGCAGCTCGGCTTCCTCGATCACGTCGGCGAGCCGGATCTGTTTGGAGCGGTTGATCAGGCCGAAGGTGACCTGCACCTCCGGGTGGAAGCTCCTGATCATCTGCAGCATCAGCAGCTTGTAGAAATCGGTGTCGAGCAGGCTGCGAATGATCGGATCGAGCCGCCAGGAGTGGTTATAGGTCCGGGTGGCGATGTCGGTGAGGGCCATGGGCGTCGCTGGCTCGCAGAGGCTGACGGCTCAACCAGTAGAGCAGGGCAGGGCCGAGGGGAATGGCGAGCTGTCTACCGTCATTGCGAGGAGCATAGCGACGAAGCAATCCAAGGGTCAGAGCTCTACCGCTCCTGGATTGCTTCGCTTCGCTCGCAATGACGAGACGCCCTCACGCCTGCTCGACATGCTCCTTGGCGACGAAGGCGATGCGGACCATGTTGGTCGCGCCCGGCGTGCCGAAGGGAACGCCGGCGACGACGATCAGCCGGTCGCCCTCGGCGGCGAAGCCCTCGCGAACCGCGAACTTGCAGGCGCGGAAGGCCATGTCGTCGACGTCGCTGGCGTCCTTGGTCACCACCGAATGGACGCCCCAGACCAAAGTGAGGCGGCGCGCCGTGGCGGCGTTCGGCGTCAGCGCGATCACGGTCGAGTTCGGCCGCTCGCGGGCAATGCGGAAGGCGGTCGAGCCCGAGGAGGTCCAAGCGGCGATCGCCTTGAGGTGCAGCGCGTCGGCGATCTCGTGCGCCGCCTTGGCGATGGCATCGGCGCCGGTCGCCTCCGGCTCGGCCTTCTGCGATTCGAGGATCGAGCGGTAGATCGACTCGCTCTCCACCTCCTCGGCGATGCGGTTCATCATCGCGACCGCCTCGATCGGGTACTGGCCGGCGGCGCTCTCGGCCGAGAGCATGACGGCGTCGGCGCCTTCGAAGACGGCGGTGGCGACATCGGAGACCTCGGCGCGGGTCGGCACCGGCGCGGTGATCATGCTCTCGAGCATCTGGGTCGCGACGACGACGGGCTTGCCCATGCGCCGCGCCATGCGGGTCATGCGCTTTTGCGTGCCCGGCACCTTCTCGATCGGCATCTCGACGCCGAGATCGCCGCGCGCCACCATGATCGCGTCGGAGGCCTCGATGATCTCCTCGAGCCGGGCCACCGCCTGGGGCTTCTCGATCTTGGCGAGCGCCAGCGCCCGGCCCCGCACGATCTTGCGGAGGTCCGCCATGTCCTCCGGCCGCTGCACGAAGGAGGCCGCGATCCAGTCGACGCCGATCTCGGCAGCGGCTTCCGCGTCCGAGCGGTCCTTGTCCGTCATGGCCGAGACCGGGATCGTGGTGTCGGGCAGGCTGACGCCCTTGCGCGAGGAAAGCCGGCCGCCGACGAGGACCTTGGTCACGGCCTGTTTCGGCGAGGCCTTTTCCACGACGAGGCGGATCTTGCCGTCATCGAGGATCAGGTGATGGCCAGGCTCCAGCGCCGTGAGGATTTCGGGGTGTGGCAGGTGCACGCGCTTGACGGTGCCGGGGGCCGGATCGGCGTCGAGGATGAAGCGGGCGTCCTTCTCCAGCATCACGCCGCCATCGCCGCCGAACTGGCCGACGCGCAGCTTCGGGCCCTGCAGGTCGGCGAGGATGCCGACCGGGCGACGGAACTCTTTCTCCAGCGCGCGCAGCATCGCGACCTTGGCCGGCAGATCCTCGCGCTGGGTGTGGCTCATATTGATGCGGAAAACGTCGACGCCCGCCTTGAACAGCGCTGCGCACATCTCCGGCGTCGACGAGGCTGGCCCCAGCGTCGCGATGATCTTGATCCGCCGTTCCCGCCTCATCACGTCATGTCCCCTTCAAAAGCCCCGAACGCCTGCTTCTTGCAGGCCTTGCCGATTCAAACGATTAGAGCAAGTCAATTGCTGCGCTGCAGTCATGGGCGCGGGGTCCCGCTTGCCGTATCGGTGAGCTGGATCGTCCAGCCCTTCTGCTCGCCGGTGTCGACCTCGAAGAAGCCGGCGCGCTCATAGCCGCGTGCCAGGCAGTCCTCGATGCCGCGAATGGTGAATTCCTTGTTGCGCGTGCACATGACGGATTTGCCGGTCCATTCGCCGCCCTTGTCATAATCGACGGCATGAACGTAGTAGAACCGGGCCGCCAGCGTGCCGCGCAGCAGGGTCTCGCAGGCGCGCGGCGCCAGGTTCCACCAGCCCTCGGTGACCCAGCCCTGCGCATCGCGATAGCCGAGCGCGACGCCGATACGGCTGCCCGTGGTGTTGCACATGCGCAAATCCGCCCATGCTGGGACGGCGCCGGCGAGGAGCAGCCCGGTTGCGAGTGCTGCTGGAAGAAAAAATCCGCTTCGGCTCATGAAGTGTGTCTTGGATCGATCAGAATCACGCGGCAATCATTGACATTGGTCAGGGTCGGGCCGGTCTGCAACAGATCTCCGAGCGATGAGAAGAAGCCCGTCGAATCGTTCTGGGCCAGCGATAGGGCAGGATCGAGACCAAGAGCGCGGGCGCGCGCCAGCGTGGTCTCATCGATGACGGCGCCAGCCGGGTCGGTCGCCTCGCCGCCGCCGCCATCGGTGCCGTCGGTGTCGCCGGAGAGAGCGACGATGCCGGGTTCGCCGGCGAGCGCGATTGCCAGCGCCAGCGCGAATTCCTGGTTCGGCCCACCGCGGCCATTGCCGGCGATGGTGACGGTGAGCTCGCCGCCGGAGATGAGGGCGGCGCGGCGGCCGGCGGCCTTGAGCTCGCGCGCCCGCTTCGCCTGGGCGGCTGCGACGTCGCGGGCCTCGCCTTCGAGATCGGGGCCGAGATCGATCGGCTCGTAGCCGGCCTCGGCAGCGGCCTTCACCGCCGCGGCGATGGCGTCGGCCGGGCGGGCGACGATGCGGTATTCGCTGCCGGCGAAGGCGGGATCGCCGGGTTTCGGCGTCTCGCTGGCATCGTCGGCGAGCAGCACCTGCGCCGCCGGCGGCAGCGTCAGCCCGTAGCGGGCGACGATGGCACGCGCATCGGCCATTCTACTCGGATCGGGCACCGTCGGCCCCGAGGCGATCGCGGCGGGATCGTCATGCGGGACGTCCGAGACGGCAAGCGTGAGCAGCTTCGCCGGTGCGGCCGCGAGCGCGAGCCGGCCGCCCTTGATGCGCGAGAGCCGCTTGCGGACGATGTTCATCTCGCCGATCGGCGCGCCCGAGCGCAGCAGCGCCTTGTTGACGGCCTGCTTCTCGGCCAGTGCCAGCGTGCCGGCCGGCGCGACCCAGTTGGCCGAGCCGCCGCCGGAGAGCAGCACCAAAACGAGATCATCGGCGGTGGCGGAGGTGGCGAGTTCCAGCGCCCGTGTCGCGCTGGCGATGCTGCCTTCGTCGGGCACGGGGTGGCCGGCGGCGAGCATCGGGATATGGCGAGTCTGCGCCTCATAGCCATGGCGGGCGACGGCATGGCCGAGGAAGCGATCGGGCGAGAGCTTCAGCGTGTCGAGATAATGGGCTTCGGCCAGCTGGGTCATGCTGCCTGCCGCCTTGCCGGCGGCGAGCAGGATCAGGCGACCGTTGGGCGGCGGAGCGGGCAGATGCGCGGAGAGCCAGCTGCGCGGATGGGCTCTGTCCACGGCCGCATCGAAGATCCGGCGGGCGATCCGATGCCGCTCCGCGATTGCATCCTGCCGCTGCTCCAAGCGCCGTCCCCGTGCGAATCTGCTGGTGGCATCGACTTTCGTCTTAGCCCCTTATCGCCCCCTTACTAGAGCAAGTCCCATGAAAGTTGATACCGCATTTGCGATCAGGACATGTTCCAGGATGTTGCGGCAGCGTGGATTCTTGTCGCGCACCGTTCCGGGCGAGCCGAAAGCGCGCTATGTCCCGCCGGGCGGGCGTCGCTCGCGTTAGGACGGGGTGGTCCGAGGTCATGATGCGTGCGGACGAGGGCTTGCAGGGCGGTGCTCCGGTTCGGCGGCCCGGCGATGTCGAGATCATCCCCGGCGATCCGGCGACCGGTGTCCTGCTGCTCTGCGACCACGCCACGAACGCGATTCCGCCCGAGCTGAACCTGCTCGGCCTGCCGCCGCAGCAGCTCGAGCGCCACATCGCCTATGACATCGGTGCCGCCGAGATGACGCGGGCGATGGCGCAGGCGCTCGGCGCTCCAGCCGTGCTCAGCAATTTCTCGCGCCTGCTGATCGACCCCAATCGCGGCCGCGACGATCCGACCCTTGTGATGCGCATCTCCGACGGCGCGATCGTGCCGGGCAATGCCCGCATCGATGAGGCCGGCATTGCCGAGCGGATCGCGCGTTACTATGCGCCCTATGACGCGGCGATCGAGACTGCGGTGGAGACGGCGATCGCCGCGGGCCACCCGCCGGCGATCGTCTCGCTGCACTCCTTCACACCGTTCTGGAAGGGCGTGCCGCGGCCCTGGCATGCCGGGGTGCTCTGGGACAAGGAGGGGCGGCTGGCGCAGGCGCTGATCGCGGCGCTGCAGGTGGAGGGCGACCTGATCGTCGGCGACAACGAGCCCTATAATGGCGGGTTGCCGGGCGACACGATCGACCGGCACGCGACGCGCCGCGGCTTGCTCGATGCCCTGATCGAGATCAGGCAGGACCTGATCGGCGAGCCGCATGCGGCCCGCGCCTGGGGCCTCAGGCTGGCGCGGCTGCTGCCAGGAGCGCTGGCTGCGGCACGAGATCACGTCGCATTTTGACGGCTCCGTCAAAATGCGAAAAACGTGATCGATTCTCAGAGTTTAGAGCATTGCCTACGCGAAAAGCTGGTACCCACTTTTTTCCCGCAATGCTCTAGAGATGTGAACTCAGCGCCCTTCCTGCTTGACCTCGGCGCCCATCCTTGCGAACCCCTGCGGCCGAATTCCGAAGAAGGGTTTTGAGAATGGACGATCCAGTTGCAGGCGATCAGCTCAAGAGCATCGTTCAGCGCATCGAGCGGCTCGAGGAAGAGAAGAAGACGATCTCCGACGACATCAAGGAGGTCTATTCCGAGGCCAAGGCCAATGGCTACGACGTCAAGGTGCTGCGCAAGGTGATCGCGCTGCGCAAGCGCGACCTCAATGAGCGCCAGGAGGAGGAGGCGATCCTCGAGCTCTATCTCCAGGCGGTCGGCGAGAGCGCCTGAGACTCGAGCGAGCGAACGCTAAAGCGCCGCCCAGGATATCCCGGGCGGCGTTTTGTTTTTCAGGGGCATTGCTCAAGCGACGAGCTCGGCCCGGACGGGGTTCATTGACTGCTCGCAGGCTTCGCCGGGGCAGTCGATGCACAGCCCCGATCAACGGTGGGTGCGGAAGCGCAGCTCGTCGTCGATGAAGGTCTTCTCGCCGAAGGGCGCCTCGTTGGAGCCGAAAGGCATCTGCGCGGAGAGCTTCCAGGACTCAGGGATGTTCCAGGTCTTGGCGACTTCGGCGTCGACGAGCGGGTGATAGTGCTGGAGGCTCGCGCCGATGCCGGCGTCGGCAAGCGCGGTCCACACCGCCAGCTGCGCCATGCCGGTCGAATGCTCCGACCAGATCGGGAAGTTGTGCGCGTAGAGCGGGAAGTTGGCCTGGAGAGCCTTGACCGGCTCCTGGTCCTCGTAGAACAGCACCGTCCCGGCGCCGCGCGCGAAGCCTTCGATCTTCTTGGCCGTCCCGGCGAAATCGGCCGCCGGCACGATCGCCTGAAGCGCCTCCTTGGCGATGCTCCAGAACTTGTCGCTCTCCCGGCCGAAGAGAATGACGGCGCGAGAGCTCTGCGAATTGAAGCTGGAAGGCGACAGGCGGATCGCCTCCCGGATCAGGGCATCCACCTGCGTCTCGGAGATCGGCAGGTTCTTGCCGAGGGCATATTGCGTACGGCGCTTCTTGAGCTTGTCGAGCATGGCTTCCTCATCTGTGAACGCGTGTCACGCCGGCAGGCCGAAGAAACGGAGTGGTTTTCTCGGAGCGCCCCTTCTGGCGCCCTTCCTGCGAGTGCGGGATTTCGATGAGGGAGAGGTAGCGGTTCACTTGTCGCACCAGAATGCCCATATTGGGTACCAATCTGTTGCTCATCCAGGAACGCTTGCAGGAACGCTTCATGTCCGAGATCGACGATATCAGGAGCTTCGTCGCCGTCGTCGACGCCGGCGGCTTCGGCCGGGCCGCCCATAGTCTGGGTCTGGCGAAATCGATCGTCAGCCGCCGCATCGCCCGGCTGGAATCCGATCTCGGCACGCGGCTGCTCAGCCGTACGACGCGCGGCGTCGCCGCGACCGAGGCCGGGCTCGAATTCAAGGCGCGTGGCGAGCGCATCCTGTCCGAGCTCGCCGAGGCGCGCGAGGCGGTGGCCCAGCAATCGGAAGGCGTGGCCGGGCGCCTGCGGCTGTCGATGCCGCTCTCCTTCGGCTATCGCCATCTCGCACCGGTGCTGGCCGAGCTGGCGCAGCGGCATCCCCGGCTGGAGCTCGACATCGAGGCGAGCGATCGCCAGGTCGATCTGATCGGCGAGCGCTTCGACGCCGCGATCCGGATCGGCTCGCTGAAGGACTCCACCCTGGTCGCGCGTCGTATCGCCCCGGTGAAGGGGGCGGTGTTGGCCAGTCCCGACTACCTCGCCCGCCACGGCCGGCCGGAGACGCCGCTCGATCTCGCCCGGCATGAATGCCTGATCTATTCGGGCAACAGCGTCGTCGACTGGGGTTTCCGCATGAATCGGCGCTGGGTTTCGGTGCGCCCCTCCGGCCGGCTGCGCTCGGACAATGGCGACACGCTGCTGAAATGGGCCGAAGCCGGGCTCGGGATCGCCGTGCTGCCGACCTTCATCGCCAGCGACGCGATCCGCGCCGGGGCGGTCGAGCATATCCTCTGGCGCTATCCGATGCGCGAGAGCGCGCTTCATGTCGTGCGCCCGCCCGGTCCTTACGTGGCGGGCAAGGTGCGGGTGCTGATCGACCTGATGCTGGAGCGCTTCGGAAACGCGCCGTCCTGGGACCCCTGCCAGGCGGCGGTGCAGGCGAAGATCGCCGCCGGCGAACTGGCTCCGGAGGACTATCCCGCCGACGAGCATCAAATGGCGTGAAGTTGCGCTTCACCCGAATTCGCGTGGCAAGGCAGCCGCGAGCAGCCAGTGTCCCTCTGACAACAACGGGAGATCGCCATGCTGCTGGTTGGAATGCTCGACAGTCCCTATGTGCGGCGCGCCGCCATCACCGGGACTCTGCTCGGCCTCGAATTCGAACACCGCTCGGTCTCGGTGTTCCGGCACATGCCGGAATTCCGCAAGATCAATCCGCTGATCAAGGCGCCGACGCTGGTCGCCGATGACGGCACGGTAATCAGCGAATCCCTGCTGATCATCCAGCATTTCGAGGATGTCGCCGGTCGCTCGCTGCGGCCGGCCGACAAGGCGGCGCGGGTCAGGGATCTCAGCCTGACCGGCATCGGCATCGTCGCCGCCGACAAGGCGGTCTCGGTCGAATACGAGCGCAAGCGGCCGGAAGAGAAGCGCTACGACAACTGGCAGGAGCGCATCCTCTCGCAGCTCCACACGGCTCTGGATCTGCTGGATCAGGCCGCCCAGCGCGGCGAGATCGGCGCGGGGCCGGAACTCAGGCCGGGCGACATCGCTGCCGCGATCGCCTGGGGCTTCTGCCGCTTCGTCATTCCGGAGTTCGTCGAAGCAGGCCGCTGGCCGGCGCTGGCGCGTCAGGCTGCGGCCTGCGAGGCGCTCGACGTCTTCAAGGCCTGGCCGATCGACCGGGAATAAGTCGGGGGCCGTTCAGTTCTGGACGAAGGTGGTCGGCAGCGCCTTGACCGCCGGGCCACTGAAGCCGCTGGTGCCGACATCGCTGGGCTCGGCGGCTGAGAAGCCGAGCGCAGCGGCCGGGCTTGCCCCGGCGACCCAGCCCTTGGCCTGCGCTTCCGAGCCGGCCTTCGGCTTGGCGGTCGCAACCGTTGCCCGGCGTGTGGGCGGCGCTTCCGGCGCGGAGACCGCGGCGAAGAGCGAGTCGAGGCCGGCGCGGTCAGCATTGTATTCGGCGGCGATCGGGGTCGTGCGCGGCTGCACGGCGATCTGCGTCGTGCCGGATCGCTCCGGCGGGGCGCCCGGCAGACGCGGGCGGATCGGCGGCAGCGGATGGCTGACATTGACCAGCTTGGCGCCGGCCGGGACAGCGTCCTCGTCTGTGTCGGTGAGCCGCAATCCCTCGGTCGACAGGCTCGCCAGCGCGACCGGGCGGGATGGCGGCAGCGGGGCCGAGACGGCCTTGCCGGTCAGGATGGTTTCCAGCGCGGGGCCCGGCAGATCGGTCGGCCGGCGCGGCGGCAGCGAGGCGAGGATCAGCTTCTGCTCGGTGGCCGGCAGCGGCAGGGCGGAGGCCTCCGCCGCCATCGCGGCGAGCTGCGGCGAGCCGGCCGGGGCGGGCGGTGTCAGATCGGTCGGACGGGCGACGGGCAGGGCGGTCGCGATCGGCTTCGGCGGCTCGGGCGGAGCGACCTGGGCGGGAGCGAGTGCCGCTACCTGCGTCTCTTCAACAGGCGGCTGAGTGGTGGTCGTCGCCCGGTTCGAACGCTCGCGCAGCACGGCACGGCCGGTCGGCTCGGATTGGGTCGGCTGTGCGTTGAAGACGGCGAAGCGGCCGCCATCGCCGCTGTTGCTGTCGCCGGCATAGGCCATGACGGTGGGTTGCGGCGTCGGGGCGCGGCGGGCTGCGGCACGGCCGCGGACCGGACGGGCATCGGCCTCCTCGTCGTCGCCGCCGAACAATGCGGCCCAGAAGCTCTTGCCGCCGCTGCTCGAGGCCATGATGGCGCCTTCGTCGTAATCTCCGGCGCCGTAGCCCATAACAGAACCGCCGCCGGAGAGGATCTCGGCCTTGGCGACCTCATAGCCGCTAAGCGGCTTGCCGTCGGCCGGCAGATGCACGGTCTTCTCGTCGGGGAAGAGGCGCACGAGCTGGTCGCGGGTCATGCGGGGCCAGGAACGGACGGAGCCGGCGTCGAGATGGACGAAGGGGGTATGAGCGCCGGGATAGAAGCCGACGCCGCCGCGCTGCATGCGCATCGCCGTCTCGCGCAGGCGAGCGGTCGGGGTATCCGGCAGGTAGAAGTCCATCGCCTTACCGAGCATGTGCTGGCTGTGCTTGGCGACGCCGCGCGAGCGCCGGCGCAGCATCGAGTTGGTGCCGGGCGAGCGGTAGGCGGAGACGACGTGGAAGGGCTGGTCGGAGCCGACCTTGCGCTGAACCTCCCAGGCGATGTCGAACAGGCGCGGGTCCATCCGGATCGGCTCGTCGATGCGCCAGTCGCGCAGGGCCCAGTTGAGCTTCTCCAGGGCGGAGGAGTCGTAGCGGCCGTCACGCTTGAAGGTGACGGTCGTCTCCTCCTTGGTGTGCATGTGCTTGATGGTGATGGTGCGGGTGTCGCCATTGGCGACGGCGTTCTGGGTCGAGCGGACGCCGAGGACGAGGAAGCTCACGCTGGCAGCGAGCAGGAGGCCGGCACGCGCGCTCACCCGCAAAGAACGCGGGAGCCGTGTGGCGATCTCGGCTTTCGACCTGCTCACTCTGTCAGACCCGTCTCGAAGCACCGGGGCGAGCCGGAGCGATAAACGTGAAGGAACAGTTGCCGAGAAGGCTTAACGGGAGGTTACCGGCGAGACAACTCCCCGCCGGATTTCGGCAAGCAAGATTGCGAACTACCGGCAGATCGTGGCGAAACCGTGCCGAATGGGACTTTTCCGCAGCGAATCGCGTCAGGAACGTTGCTCGAGCGCGTTCCTGACCAGCCTGTGGAAGCCGTAGATATCGTCGAAAGTCGTGACCGTCCCGGCCGCGTCGACGACGATCGTCTCGTAGACGAGGTGGATCGGCAAGGGCTGCGGCAGCTTGATGGTGCGCTCGCCGGAGCCGATCAGCCGCTTCAGCCGCTCGCTCGTCCATTCCGGCCCGAGCACCTGGTCGGCGAGGGCGAACGGATTCTCGACGCGCACGCAGCCATGGCTGAAGGCGCGCTTGCCGGCGCCGAACAGGCCGCGATTGGGCGTGTCATGCAGATAGACTGCATGGTCGTTCGGGAACATGAACTTGATCCAGCCGAGCGCGTTGCGCTCGCCCGGCGGCTGCCGCACCGAGATGCTGCCGTTCTTCCCGCGCGTCACGACATAGCCGCGCCTGGCGGCATAGGTCGGATCGTTGGCGAGCCCCGGCAGGAACTCCTTCTTCAGGATCGAGGGCGGCACGAACCAGGACGGGTTGACGACGACGTGCTCCATCCGGTGCGAGAAGATCGGCGTCGCCGATTCCGGCTTGCCGACGATCACGCGCGCCTCATAGGCGAGCTTGTCGCCGTGCATGACGCGCATCTTGTATTCGGGGATGTTCACGACGATGCGGTTCTCGCCGAGATCGCTCGGCAGCCAGCGCCAGCGCTCCATCTGGGCGATGATGTCGCTCTCCAGGCGCGTCGAGCGCGGCATGGCGAGCGCGGCGACGGTCTGGTCGCTGAGCACGCCGTCGGCGCGCAGGCCGGCCTGTTTCTGGAAGTCGGCCAGGGCCAGCGCGGTCGAGCGGTCATAGACCGGCTCTTCGCTGCTGCCGAGGCCGAGCCGGGCGCGGATCAGCGGCACGCGTTCGTCGCGCATGCCGACCTTGAGGGCCGGGCCGGCCGGGATGCGGGCGACCGGCGTCTCGGGCTTGTGGGCGCGCAATTCGGCGAGCTTGGCCTTGAGATGCTGATAGCCTGCGTGCCTGGGATTATAGGCGGCGAGCACCGCGCCGGCATCGGCGGCGCCGGTCAGCTCCGACAGCACCTCGGTCGCGGACGGCAGTTCGAGCTTGGGCGTGATCAGCTTGGAGAGGCGGCGCGGATCGATCCGGCCGCCGCGGGCGTCGCGGGCATAGAGCACGGCGAGCGCCGAGAGCCGGATATCGGCTGCGGCGAGGCTGTCCTTGTCGCTGCCCTCGAAGAGCGGGAGCAGGTAGTCGCCGGTGCGCAGGCCGTCATCCGCGGCGCGGCCGAGCTGCATGACGATCTGCTTGCCGGCGGCGCCGAAATCCTTGCCGTCGATCCAGAACGGCCGGTTCTCATTGGCGGCGTATGCCGCGACGATGTCGGCCCGTTCGCGAGCGGAGAGACGCGGCAGGGCAGCGGCGATCTCTGCCTGGGCCGCGATCCGGCTGGAGAGTTCGAGCCCGGCCGGCATGGTGACCGCGACATCCGGCAAAGGCGGCAGGTCGAGCTGCGGCGCGGCCGGCTTGGCGAGTTGCGGCTGCGGTGCTGGCTCGACAGGCTTGACCAGAGCCGGGTCGACCGGCGGCATCTCCGGCTCGGGCAGGTCGAGTTCGAGCTCGGTCGGAGCGCCATCCGGCCTGGTGGTGAGCGCGCCGGTGACCATCTCCTTGGCCTCGGCCGCGTGAGCCGATTGCAGGTCGGTCGAGGGACGCAGGTCGAGTGTCACCTGCGCCGGGGCGGGGATGTCGAGCTTCTGCGGGCCGGTCTCGCTCTTCAGGATCACCAGCGCAGGCTGCTCGGGCAGCGGAACGCCGATGTCTCCGGCTGTCTCCTGGGCAGTCGCGGACGCGAGTAGCAAAGACAGGCCAAGCGTGGTGGCTGAGACGGTTTCCGCCAGGCGGCGAAGGCGCATCGATCTACTTCCCCGGTCCCGGCCAATCCACGCCGATAACTGCGTGACTCGGCCTGCTTCGACAAGATGCCGCCCTGCAACAGCGGCCGATATTCGCCCTCTGCACCCCCGTCCCCTGTGGGCTGCAGAAGGCGTTTCGCTTTGGGTGAGCTAGGCGGCGTCGGCGCCGTCGGTGGCGTCCTCGCCTTCGATCAGCCCGTAGTCTTTGAGCTTGCGGTAGAGCGTCGAGCGGCCGATGCCGAGCTTGCGCGAGATCTCGGACATGTGGCCGCGATAATGGGCGAGCGCGAACTTGATGATCTCGCGCTCCAGCTCGTCGAGCGTGCGCATGTCGGAGCCGGCGACGAGGTCGAGCGCATTGGGATCGCGAACCGGCACCTGGATGACGCGCGGCGGCGCCTCGCCGCGCGGCTCGCTGGCGACGGAGGCCGGCGCCGGCGGGATGCGCACGTCGAACCCATCCATCTGGGCGGCGATCTGCGGGAACTCGGCGACGGTGAGCTCGTCGCCATCGGAGAGCACGACGGCACGGAACATCGCGTTCTCGAGCTGGCGGACATTGCCCGGCCAGTCATAGTCGGCGAGGAGGGTGAGTGCCTCGGCGCTGATGCCGCGCAGCTTGCGGCCCTCTTCTGCGGCGAAGCGGGCGAGGAAGCCGCGGGCGAGATCGGCGACGTCCTCGCGGCGCCGGCGCAAGGGCGGCAAGGTGATCGGGAAGACGTTGAGACGGTAATAGAGGTCCTCACGGAATTCGCCGCGCTTGACCTGCTCGAGCAGGCTCTTGTTCGTCGCCGAGATGATGCGAATGTCGACGCGCACCGACTTCTTGCCGCCGACCGGATCGACCTCGCTCTCCTGAATCGCACGCAGCAGCTTGACCTGCGCATCCAGCGGCAGTTCGCCGACCTCGTCGAGGAAGAGCGTGCCGCCATTGGCCTCGACGAACTTGCCGATATGGCGCTCGGTCGCGCCGGTGAAGGAGCCCTTCTCGTGGCCGAACAGGATGGATTCGACGAGGTTGTGCGGGATCGCGCCGCAATTGACGGTGACGAAGGGCTTACCCCGGCGGTCGCTGGAGCCCTGGATGGCGCGGGCCAGTACCTCTTTGCCGACGCCGGATTCGCCCTCGATCAGGATCGGGATGTTGGAGCGGGCGGCGCGCTCGGCGAGCTGGACGACGCGGCCCATGTCCTGGCTCTTGCTGGCGAGATCACGGAAGCCGAGCTGCCCGGAGGCCCGCCGCTTCATGTAGCGGATCTCGTGCTCGAGGGCGCCGAGCTTGAGCGCGTTCTTGAGCGAGACCTGCAGGCGCTCGGCGCCGGCGGGCTTGACCACGAAATCGACGGCGCCGGCGCGCATCGCCGCGACGACGGTCTCGATCGAGCCGTTGGCGGTCTGCACGATCACCGGAACCTCGCTGCCGCGCTCGCGCAGCGCGGCGAGCACGCCCATGCCGTCGAGGCCGGGCATGACGAGATCGAGGATCAGGCAGTCGATGCGGCGCGATTCGTCGACGAGAGCCGCCAGGGCCTGCTCGCCACCCTCCGCCAATGCGACCTCGTAACCGAAGCGCTTCAGCATCGCATCGAGCAGCCGGCGCTGCACGGGATCGTCATCGACGACCAGGATGGTTGCGGACATGAAACCTCGGCAGGCCAGGCGGTTAGCCGGAATCGGCTGTTCCGTTTCGGGTCACTGTCGGGGAGAAGGGTTAAGCGCCGCTTAAGCTGGCGGGCCCGGCGGGAATTCGCGCCGCTGTTGCCGCGCTGCCGTTGATCGCGGGCGTCTGGCCGCGCATATGAGAGGGCCACAACCGACCCCGACAGGCCGAGGCAGACCGCTCATGACTCGCTTCTTCGACCGTCCCGCAATCGCACGCGCCGCCCATGCCGGAGGCGCGGCCGAGGCGCTCGGCGCCCTGCCGGAATGGGATCTGACGCATCTTTACCCGGCGATGGATTCGCCGGCTTTCGCCGCCGATGTCGAGCGCGCGGCGACCGAGGCGCGGCGCTTCGCCGAGCTCTATCGCGGCAGGCTCGCGGCCCTCGCCGCGCGTGAGGATGCCAGCGCGGCGCTGGCCGAGGCGGTCAAGGCCTATGAGGGGCTGGAGGATCTGGTCGGCAAGATCATGTCCTATGCCGGCCTGGTCTATTCCGGCGACACCACCGACCCGCAGCGCGCCAAGTTCTATGGCGACACGCAGGACAAGGTCACCGCGATCTCGACCGAGCTGCTGTTCTTCGGGCTCGAGCTCAACCGCATCGACGAGGCACTGCTGGCCAAGGCGGCCGCCCAGGCGCCGCTCAGCCATTGGAAGCCTTGGCTGGAAGACCTCGCCAAGGACAAGCCGCACCAGCTCGAGGACCGGATCGAGGAGCTTTTCCACGAGAAGTCGGTCACCGGCCATGGCGCCTGGAACCGGCTTTTCGACGAGACCATCGCCTCGCTGCGCTTCAATGTCGGCGGTGACGATCTCACGCTCGAACTAACCCTGAACCGGCTGCAGGATGCCGACGGCGCCGTGCGCAAGGAGGCGGCGGAGGTGCTCGGCACCGTCTTCCGCCAGCATTTGCGCACCTTCGGCCTGATCACCAATACGCTGGCCAAGGACAAGGAGATCTCCGACCGCTGGCGCAAATTCGCTGATGTCGCCGATTCCCGGCATCTTGCGAACCGCGTCGAGCGCGAGGTGGTCGATGCCTTGGTCGCGGCGGTGCGCGAGGCCTATCCGCGGCTGTCGCACCGCTATTACAAGCTGAAGGCGCGCTGGTTCGGCCAGGACGCGCTCGACTATTGGGACCGCAATGCGCCGCTGCCCAAGGTCGAGCAGCGCACGATTCCCTGGACCGAAGCACGCGATACGGTGCTCTCGGCCTATGGCGACTTCTCGGCCGATATGGCGGGGATCGCTCGGCGCTTCTTCGACGAAAGCTGGATCGATGCGCCGGCCCGCCCGGGCAAGGCGCCGGGCGCCTTCGCGCACCCGACCGTGCCGTCGGCGCACCCCTACGTCCTGCTCAACTATCAGGGCAAGCCGCGCGACGTGATGACGCTGGCGCATGAGCTCGGCCATGGCGTGCACCAGGTCCTGGCCGGGCCGAACGGGGCGCTGATGGCGCCGACGCCGCTGACGCTGGCCGAGACGGCGAGCGTGTTCGGGGAGATGCTGACTTTCCGAAAGTTGCTCGACGAGACGCGCGATCCGAAGCAGCGCAAGGCGATGCTGGCCGCCAAGGTCGAGGACATGATCAACACGGTCGTGCGCCAGATCGCGTTCTACTCCTTCGAGCGCAAGGTCCATGAGGCGCGCCGGCAGGGCGAGCTGACGGCGGAAAACCTCTGCGATCTCTGGCTCAGCGTACAGTCGGAGAGCCTGGGACCGGCGATCCGGCTCGGGCCGGGCTACGAGACCTTCTGGGCCTATATCCCGCACTTCATCCACTCGCCCTTCTACGTCTACGCCTATGCCTTCGGCGACTGCCTGGTGAACTCGCTCTACGGCGTCTACCAGAACTCGGCCTCGGGCTTTCAGGAGCGCTATTTCGCGCTGCTTTCGGCCGGCGGCACCAAGCACCATTCCGAGCTGCTGAAGCCGTTCGGCCTCGATGCGCGCGATCCGGCCTTCTGGCAGATCGGGCTCAAGATGATCGAAGGGCTGATCGCCGAGCTGGAGGGGATGGAGTGAGGCGGGGCGTGCGGTGAGCTCCGTCGTCTTCGACCGCGCGCTCTATCGCCGCCGCCTTTCGGCTGCGCTCGCGGCCGGCTATCCCGATTTCCTGCTGGCGCGCTGCGTCGGCGATCTCGACGAGCGGCTCTCGGCGGTGCTGCGCCGCTTCGAGCGAGCGGCCGATCTCGGCACGCCGCTGCCACTGGCCGGGCCGGTGCTGCAGGCGAGGGCGGGTGATCTCTTGCGCATGCCCGAAGTCGCGGAGCCGGGCGCCGCGCTTGTCGGCGACCTCGAAGCCTTGCCCTTCGCCGCGGAATCGCTCGATCTCGCGGCCTCGCTGCTGGCGCTGCACGCGGTCAACGACCTGCCCGGCGCGCTCATCCAGATCAAGCGGGCGCTCAGGCCCGATGGGTTGTTCATCGCCTGCCTGCTCGCGGGCCAGAGCCTGACCGAGTTGCGCCAGTCGCTGCTTTCGGCCGAGGTCGAACTGACTGGAGGCGCGAGCCCGCGCGTCGCGCCCTTCGCCGATCTGCGCGATCTCGGCGGCTTGCTGCAGCGGGCGGGCTTCGCGCTGCCCGTGATCGACAGCGAGAGCGTCACGGTGCGCTATGGCGACATATTCGGCCTGCTGCGCGACCTGCGCGCCATGGGCTGGGCCAATGCGCTCACCGAGCGCAGCCGCAAGCCGCTGCGGCGCGGCGTGCTGCTGCGGGCGGCCGAGCTTTATGCCGAGCGCTTCTCCGATCCGGACGGGCGCCTGCGCGCCACCTTCGAGATCGTCTGGCTCTCCGGCTGGGCGCCGCATGAGAGCCAGCAGAAGCCACTGCGGCCCGGTTCGGCGAAGGCGCGGCTGGCGGATGCGCTCGGCGTTCCCGAGATCGGTACTGGCGACAAGGCCGGCGGGGAGAACCAATGAGCGAGAAGCCGGTCAGGTTCGGGCGGGCCGATTTTCGCCTGTTCCGCCCGATTCCGACGCGCTGGGCCGACAACGATGTCTTCGGCCACGTCAATAACGTCATCTACTACAGCTGGTTCGACACGGTGGTGAACGCCTGGCTGATCGAACAGGGCTTTCTCGATGCGAAGGAGAGCAAGGTCGTCGGTTTTGTAGTCGGCACGCGCTGCGATTATTTCGAGAGCGTCGCCTTCCCCGAGATCGTCGAGGGCGCGATTGCGGTCGAGAAGCTCGGGCGCTCCTCGGTGACCTACCGGATCGGGATATTCCGGCAGGGCAGCGCGCTCACGGCGGCGCAGGGGCTCTTCACCCATGTCTATGTCGAGCGCAGCTCGCAGACGCCGGTGCCGATCCCGGCCAGGCTGCGGGCCGCCATGGCGGAGATCGGGGTGGGGTAGGCGCTGCCTGCGATTGTCTCAGCCGCCGTTTTCAGGCTATTGCCCCCACTTGAGATCGAGCTTCAGGCTCGCCCCCTCCGTCAGGAACAGGCCGCGTGATTCCCAACGACATCAAGATCACCCCGCAGCTGGTCGCCGAGCACGGCCTCAAGCCGGACGAATATCAGCGCTTCCTGCACCTGATCGGGCGTGAGCCGACGATCACCGAGCTCGGCATCGTCTCGGCGATGTGGAACGAGCACTGCTCCTACAAGTCCTCGAAGATCCATCTGAAGACGCTGCCGACCAAGGCACCCTGGGTGATCCAGGGGCCGGGCGAGAACGCCGGCGTCATCGATATCGGCGACGGGCTCGCCGTGGTCTTCAAAATGGAGAGCCACAATCACCCGTCCTTCATCGAGCCTTATCAGGGCGCGACCACGGGTGTCGGTGGCATCCTGCGCGACGTCTTCACCATGGGCGCGCGCCCGATCGCGGTGCTGGATGCGCTGCGCTTCGGTGACCCGTCGCACCCGAAGACCCGCCACCTCGTCTCCGGCGTCGTCGCTGGCATCGGCGGCTACGGCAATTCCTTCGGCGTGCCCAATGTCGGCGGCGCCACCGGTTTCCACCGCCGCTATGACGGCAACAACCTCGTCAACGCCATGGCGGTGGGCCTCGCGCGCTCCGACGAGATCTTCTACGCCAAGGCCTCCGGCGTCGGTAAGGCGATCGTCTATCTCGGCTCCAAGACCGGCCGCGACGGCATCCATGGCGCGACCATGGCCTCGGCGGCCTTCGACAAGGGCGCCGAGGAGAAGCGTCCGACCGTGCAGGTCGGCGACCCCTTCGCCGAGAAGCTGCTGCTCGAAGCCTGCCTCGAGATCATGGCCGCCGGCCATGTCGACGCGATCCAGGACATGGGCGCGGCCGGCCTGACCTGCTCGGCGGTCGAGATGGGCGCCAAGGGCGATCTCGGCGTCGAGCTCGATCTCAACGCGGTGCCCTGCCGCGAAGAGCACATGAGCGCCTATGAGATGATGCTCTCGGAGAGCCAGGAGCGCATGCTCATGGTGATCAAGCCGGGTCATGAGGAGCCGGCCGAGGCGATCTTCCGCAAATGGGGCCTCGACTTCGCCGTCGTCGGCCGTACCACCGACACGCTGCGCTTCGTCGTCAAGCACGATGGCGAGACGATGGCGGACCTGCCGATCAAGGAGCTCGGCGACGAGGCTCCCGAATATGACCGGCCCTGGGTCGAGACGCCGAAGCGGCCGGTGGTCGAGGCGTCGAGCGTCACCCCGCCGATGTCGAACGCCGAGGCGCTGCTCGCGCTGATCGGCTCGCCGGATCTCTCGTCGAAGCGCTGGATCTACGAGCAGTACGACACGCTGATCCTCGGCAATTCGGCGGTGACGCCGGGTGGCGATGCCGGCATCGTCCGGATCGAGGACGGGCCGAAGGGCCTCGCCATGACCGCCGATGTGACGCCGCGCTATTGCGAGGCTGACCCATTCGAGGGCGGCAAGCAGGCGGTGACCGAGGCCTGGCGCAACCTGACCGCGGTCGGCGCCCTGCCGCTCGCCATCACCGACAACCTCAACTTCGGCAATCCTGAGCGGCCGGAAGTGATGGGCCAGCTCGTCGGCTGCATCCGCGGCATCGGCGAGGCCTGCAAGGCGCTCGACTTCCCGGTCGTCTCCGGCAATGTCTCGCTCTACAACGAGACCAACGGCGTCTCGATCCTGCCGACCCCGACCATCGGCGGCGTCGGTGTGCTCGCCGATGTCACCAAGCATGCGACCGTCGGCTTCAAGGCCGAGGGCGAGGCGATCGTCCTGATCGGCGAGACCAAGGGCTGGCTCGGCCAGAGCGCCTATCTCGCAACGGTCTGCGGCCGCGAGGAGGGCGCGCCGCCGCCGGTCGATCTGGCCGTCGAGCGCCGCAATGGCGAGTTCGTGCGTTCGCTGATCACCACTGGCCGCCTCAGCGCTTGCCACGACCTGTCGGATGGCGGCCTTGCGGTCGCACTCGCCGAGATGGCGATGGCGAAGGGCATCGGCGCCAGCATCACAGCTCTGCCCGCCGGTCCGGTCCATGCCGTGCTGTTCGGCGAGGATCAGGGCCGCTACCTGCTGTCGTTGCCAGCTGACGCTGCCGAGGCAGTCGTCGCCGAGGCGAAGGCGGCCGGCGTGCCGGCTGAGATCATCGGCAAGACCGGAGGCAGCGAGCTTGCCCTGCCGGGCGAAGCCGCCGTTTCGATCGCCGCACTGCGCAAGACCCACGAAAGCTGGCTGCCGGACTACATGGCCGGCAAGGCTGCTTGAGGAGAACCGCCATGGCGATGGAAGCAAGCGAGATCGAGCGCATGATCAAGGCGGCGTTCCCCGACGCGATCGTCGAGATCAAGGATCTCGCCGGGGACGGCGACCACTATGCCGCGACGGTGGTTTCGGCCGCCTTCAAGGGCAAGTCACGCGTGCAGCAGCACCAGATGGTCTATGCCGCCCTGCAAGGAAACATGGGCGGCGTGCTGCACGCCCTTGCGCTGACGACAACGGTTCCCCAAGATTAGAACGAGTTCATCCGGCGGGCCTTGAACCCGCATTTGGAGATAAAGCCATGAGCGATGTGAACGCCCGTATCGATGCCGAAGTGAAGTCCAGCGACGTGGTGCTCTTCATGAAGGGCACGCCGCAATTCCCGATGTGCGGCTTCTCCGGCCAGGTCGTGCAGATTCTGTCTTACGTCGGCGTGCCGTTCAAGGGCGTCAACGTGCTGGAGGATCAGGAGATCCGCGAGGGCATCAAGGCCTATTCGAACTGGCCGACCATCCCGCAGCTCTACGTCAAGGGCGAGTTCGTCGGCGGCTGCGACATCACCCGCGAGATGTTCCAGGCCGGCGAATTGCAGGCGCTGTTCGAAGAGAAGGGCATCGCCGTCAAGCAGGCGAGCTGAGCCCCTTCACCGTCACGGAACCGAAAAGGCGCCGGACAGACTGTGTGAAGAGCTCCGATAGGCAGTCGTGGTGCCGTCGACGCAATCGCGGTGGCGCGCCACGACCCTTGGCCAAGCCCGTCCGTGCTTTTTTGCGTCGCGGCTCCTGGCGCAGCGATCAGCTCATCTCCTCACTTTGATCGTGGGCAGACCGGACGTGTCCGGCAGAGGCAGATTGCGCGGCGGAACGGGTGTGCTCTGCACGATGCTGGTTGTGGTCTGGCCGTAGGCTAGAAACCGATCGAGTACCTGGTCGAGGTCGCTGATCGAGGGGAAATGGACTTTCAGCACGAAGCAGTCCTCACCTGTCACGCGGTGGCATTCGACCACCTGCGGCAGCACACGGGCCAACTCGGCCACCTTCGGAAGCTGACCTGGCGCAGGGCGCACGCGCACATAGGCGCAGACCGGGTAGCCCAAGGGGGCAGGGTCCAATTCCAGACGATAGCCACGAATGACGCCCGCCTCCTCCAAGCGCAGAACACGCTCTCGGACCGCGGGCGCCGACATGCCGATCCGTCGTGCCAGTTCCGAGATGCCAAGCCGTGGATTGTCCCCGAGCAGGGAGAGCAGCTCCACGTTTCTCGGATCCTGCAGTAGCTCGGATCTCTGAAGGTTCAAGCGCGATTCCACTTCCAAATATGAAGGCAGATTCAGGATATCACCTTCAAGATGGCATTCAATAGTCGGTTCCTGTCGTCTATCCTGCGCGTATGCCTTCCGATAGCGCCGCCAGCATCGTTGTTTCGTCGTCAAGGATCGCTGATCGGCTGCCGCCGCATGTATTCTTCCTCATCAGCGCGATCTTCCACTATCTCGGCCCATCCTTCGCCGTGCTGCTTTTCGGCAGCCTCGCGCCGCCCGGCGTCGCCTGGCTACGGATCGCCAGCGCCGGGCTGATCTTCGCCCTTTGGCGGAGGCCGTGGCGGGCCTTCGCCACTCTGCCATCGCGCGACATGGCGATCATCGTCGCGCTCGGCGTCGTTCTCGCCGCGATGAACACCCTGTTCTACGAGGCGATCGCCCGCCTGCCACTGGCAACGGTGGGAGCGATCGAATTCCTCGGCCCCATCACCCTGGCGGCCTGGGGACTACGCACGCGCCGCAACCTCGCCGCCCTCGTACTCGCAGTGGCTGGTGTCCTTGTTCTGACCGATATCCGAATCGCGGGGGAACCGCTGGGCTATGCCTTCGCCTTTGCCAACTGCGCGCTGTTCATGGGCTACATCATCCTCGGACACCGCATCTCATCCGGGGGAGCAGGTGTCTCGGGCATCGATCGGCTGGGCTGCGCGATGTTGGTTGCAACCATGGCCGCGCTCCCCTTCGGTCTCGACAGCGCGCTGCCGGCATTCTCAAACTCCTTGCTGCTGGCGGCGGCGATCGGAGTCGGCGTTTCTTCCTCGGTCATCCCCTATGTCTGCGACCAACTCGCGATGGCGCGTCTGCCACGGGCGAGCTTCGCCCTGCTCTTATCCCTGCTTCCCGCCAGCGCCACAGCGATCGGCTTCATCGTGCTGCGCCAAGTACCAAGCCCGGCCGAGCTGGCAGGGATAACGCTTGTCATCGCGGGTGTGGCGTTGCATCGCGCATATCAATCCTAGGCTCTGATCTCGGTGCGCTCGATCATATGGCGGCTCGCGTCAATGCAGCTCCTGAACTGATGCGCCAGAGCAGATGTTCGGCAGCCCTTCGATGTCGGGATGGATGGTTCCTGGCCCCCGGAATTAAAGGAATGAGCACCAAAATGGCGCTCTCGGCCCGGCCTTCAACTTGATCCGCAGTATCGGCCTTCGAGTAAGGCCGATCTGAAACGAGGTCGCTTCTCACACAAGGAGGCGCCCCCGCTAAGACAGGGCGAAGTTCTCACGCAGCCTGCGGAGCGCCGCCTTTTTCATTGTCCGGACAGGCCGGCTGGGAAGCGGGCTGTCACTTCACCAGCAGCCAGTCCTCGACAACCAGCGCGTCGAGCCCGCTGGTATAGAACATCAGGATCGCATCCTCGCTGGTGTGCAGGATCGGCTTGCCCATGATGTTGAAGGAGGTGTTGAGGATCACCGGCACGCCGGTGAGCGCGTGGAAAGCCGAGATCAGCGCGTGGTAGCGCGGATTGCGCTGCGCGGTGACGCTCTGCAGGCGCCCGGTCGCGTCCTCATGGACGACGGCGGGAACGCGATCGCGCACAGCTTCCTTCCAGGTCAGGGTGCGCTCCATATAGGGCGCGTCCTGGTAGTTCTCGAACCAGTTCGGGCCGTGCTCGGCCAGGATCGAGGGCGCGAAGGGCCGGAAGGCCTCGCGATACTTCACCTTGGCGTTGAGGATGTCCTTGGCGTCGGCCGGGCGCGGATCGGCCAGGATCGAGCGGTTGCCGAGCGCGCGGGGGCCGAACTCGGCCCGCCCCTGCGCCCAGCCGATCAGCTTGCCTTCGGCGAGGAGCTTGGCCGTCGCGATGACGATCTCGTCGGGCGAGAGCTTCTTCAGCCGCGGCTCCCAGGCGGCCATGCGCTCGAAGGGTTCGGTCGACAGCGAGGAGCCGAGATAGGGGCTCATCGGGCCCTTCGGCGCCTGCCAGTCCGGATTCGCCTCGGCATGGGCGAGCCAGGCGGCGCCGATGGCGTTGCCGTCATCGGCCGGAGCGGAGGGGACGTGAACCTGCTTGAAACCGTGGCGGCCGACGATCTTGCCGTTGAAGGAGGAGTTGAGCGCGCAGCCGCCGGCGAGCACGAGGTTCTCCGACGGGCAGAGCGCGGCGGTCTCGGCGAGCAGCGCCTCCATCATCTCGGCGAAGACGTCCTGGCCGCAGCGCGAGAGATCGGCCCAGCCCTTGTCGAGCGCATCGGCCGGACGGCGGGCGATGATCTCGTCGGCGATGCTCTGGACCGTCGCGGCGTCGGCGAAGCTGAGCTTGGTGCCTTCGACGCGATAGAGCTTGCGCAGCAAGGCGAGCAGTTCGGGGTCGCGCTTGCCGTAGGGCGCGAGCCCCATGATCTTCCATTCCTCGCCCTTGGCCTGGTCGAAGCCGGCGAGGTCGGTGACGAAGCCGAAATAGAAGCCGATCGATTCGCGGCCGCGATGGCGCTTCAGCTCGGTGAGGCGACCTTCCCTGAGCGCGAAAATGGCGGAGGCACCGGTCTCGCCCATGCCGTCGACGACCAGGCAGGCGGCATCGCGGAAGGGCGAGGACCACGAGGCGTAGGCGGCATGGCTGAGATGATGGCCATAGCGCTTCATCCCGGTGATCCTGGCCTCGCCGAAGGCGCGGTCGAGGCCGAGCAGGGTGCCGAGGCCGGCGCGCTGCTGCTGGTGATGCAGGTTGGCGATCAGAGCGCGTTCGCTGCGCTCGGGCACGAGCGAGCGGTTGAAGGCGGGCGAGAGCTTCAGCAGTGAATCGAGGCTGAAGGCGCCGCCGCGGCTCATCTGGTCGAGGAAGCCGGTGAACTCCTCGCCCCAGCTGGTGGCGAGCCTGATTTCGGCGCCCTTCGGGATATAGCGCTTGACCAAGCTTTCCATACGCGCTGCCGTGTCCGGCTCGCAGTTCGGGGCGCGCTTGTATTGCAGGTAGCGCTCGGCCGCCTCGGCGAACAGGACCTCTCCGCCGGGATCGACGATCGCGATGGCGGGGTCGTGGAAGGTGGTGGCGAGGCCGATGGTGTAGCTCATGGCCGGCAGCGTATGGAGCAGCCGGCCGGCCATGGCAAATGTTGCAGATCGGTGACGCCGTGTTTGGCGTCAGGAGCCGATCACTTGGCGAAGGCGATGCTGTCGGCGATCACCTTGATCGTGGGCTCCAGGCTCGGGAAGGTCGCTTCGTCGGCGCTGACGATCAGCCGCACGAAGCGACCTTCGGCGCCGAGGCCCATATACTGGGCGAAGCGCTTGCCGGTCGCGCCCTCCGTGGTTTTGCCCGAGAGCATCACGCCGTCCTTGTCGCCGGCGAAGGTGACAGTGTCGCGCTTGGCGATGTCGGCCTTTTCGAAGCCGCGCGTCGTCTGCAGCAGCTTCTCGGCAACGGCTGCCAATTGGCCGGCCGGGACCTGGCCGCCGGTCTGGTAGCTGACGATCAGCATGGGCTGGGAGCCCTTGGGGTCGACGTTCAGCGGGCCGGAGGTCATCAGCACGCCGAGGCCACCGAAGGTGTCGACGACGCGGAAGGGCTCGGTGGCGCGGACGCGGAAGGGCAGGGCAGCGAGCTTTTCATCGAGCGTCGGTTCGGCGCCGAGCGAGACGCTCTTCAGCATGGTGACGACGTCGTCGCCGTCGAGGTCGGCATCCTCCGGCGCCTGCACCGTGATCATCACGGTCTTGGCGCCCTTGAGCAGCACGATCCATTTGTCGAAAGTGGTTCCCCCGACATTCTGCTGGCCGGTCAGAATGCGGCCCTTGCCGCCGCTGGTCTCGATATCCTCGGCGTCGTCGATCGTGATGTTCTGCCTGGCGAAGTTAGTTTTGGCGGTGGCGGCGTCGCCGAACAGTGTCTGCAGCTGCGCATGCGCCTCGGGCGGCATCTCGACCACCAGCACCGAGGCCTTGGCCTCGGCATGTTCCAGGCCGGCGAACTTGCTGGACGGCACGAAGCCCTTGAGTGGCGCCAACGAGACGGTGGTTCCGGAAATCGCCATACGTTCCTGCGCCTGCGCGCTTGCTGCGAATCCGGCTGCCAGCAGGCCAGCCATGGCCAGGCGGAGGGCCGCGCGGGCGGCATGGTGCACTGCGCCCCTATCGAATCGGATCATCTCGTCGCTCCTGTACGGTCGGTCGAGCCTGCGTCGCTGACGCGGGCCATGCTGCAACTGGTTGAGCCGGCATGGGTTCACGCCCCGCGATCACAGGATCGAAGGGCGAGGCCCGGGGCCGCTTGTCGCGCTTGTGCGTGTCAGCGCCGTGATCGACGGAGCGTCGTCGAAATCAGCGGCGGCCGATCGCCGCGGTGATCAGCGCCCTGGCGTCTGCGCCGGCCCATTCGGCCGGGCCCTGGAGCAGAGCAAGCTCGCAGCCGGCCGGGTCGACCAGCAGGCTGATCGGCATGCCCTCGACCTTCTTCACGGCGCGGATGTCCTGGAAGACCTTGGCCTGCGGGTCGGCATAATAGCCGAGGCGGGTGATGTTCTTGTCGGCCAGCCACTTCCGGGGTTTGTCGGGATGGCGGGTGTCGATATTGATCGCCACGACCTCGAAATCAGCGCCGCCGAGCGCGCCCTGGAGCGCATCGAGCGCCGGCATCTCGGTCAGGCAGGGCAGGCACCATGTCGCCCAGAGATTGATAAGCACGGTCTTGCCGCGCAAGGCCGAGAGGCTCGTCGGCTTGCCGTCTGCGCCGTTGAAGGCCAGATCGGGCACAAGGGCCGGCTGCTTGGCGACCTCGACGGCGGCGACCTCGCCTTTCGCCAGGGGGCGCAAGGTCTCGACTTTCGCTGCTGCGGCGCTGCAAGTGGAATTGCCGGCTCCGCCCCGTACGGAGTAGAAGGCGCCAGCGCCGCCCAACACCAGCAGCGCCAGAGCCCCGCAGGCCACCACCAATTTCGACCGAGACGTCATCGTGCGTCCTTGAAGAGCAGGAAAGACCGCCGTGAGCAACCGCATGTGGGGTGGGCGTTTCGCCACAGGTCCCGACGCCATCATGGAGGAGATCAACGCCTCCATCGATTTCGACCAGCGCCTGTGGCGCCAGGACATCCGCGGCTCGCTGGCACACGCCGCCATGCTCGTCGAGACAGGCATCCTGACGCGTGAGGACGTGGACGCGATCTCGGCCGGACTCAAGGGCGTCGAGGCCGAGATCGAGGCCGGGCGCTTCACGTTCTCGCGCGCGCTCGAAGACATCCACATGAACATCGAGAGCAATCTCAAGGAGCGGATCGGGCTCGCGGCCGGGCGCCTGCACACCGCCCGCTCGCGCAACGACCAGGTCGCGACCGACATGCGGCTATGGGTGCGCGACGCGCTCGACCAGCTCGACGAGCAGGTCGCCGACCTCCAGCTCGCGCTCGCCGAGAAGGCGGACGCCTATGCCGGCGCGGTGATGCCGGGCTTTACCCATCTGCAGTCGGCGCAGCCGGTCACCTTCGGCCATCATCTGCTCGCCTATGTCGAGATGCTAGCGCGCGATCGCAGCCGTCTTCGTGACGCCCGCGAGCGCATGAACGAATGCCCGCTCGGCGCCGCTGCGCTCGCTGGTACCTCCTTCCCGATCGACCGGCACATGACCGCCAAGGCGCTCGGCTTCGCCCGGCCGACGGCGAACTCGCTCGATTCGGTCTCGGATCGCGATTTCGTGCTGGAGACGCTGTCCGCCGCCTCGATCTGCGCCATGCACCTGTCGCGCCTGGCCGAGGAGATCGTGCTGTGGGCGACGCCGCAATTCGGCTTCGTCAAGCTCTCCGACAAGTTCTCGACCGGCTCCTCGATCATGCCGCAGAAGCGCAATCCCGATGCGGCCGAACTGGTGCGCGGCAAGGCGGGGCGCGTCTTCGGCGCGCTGCAGGGCCTGCTGACGATGATGAAGGGCCTGCCGCTGACCTATTCGAAGGACATGCAGGAGGACAAGGAAGGCACCTTCGACGCGGTGCAGACCCTGTCGCTCTGCCTTGCCGCCAGCGCCGGCATGGTCCGCGACATGCAGCCCGATCTGAAGACGATGAAGAAGGCCGCCGGCCTCGGCTACGCCACTGCCACCGACCTTGCCGACTGGCTTGTGCGCGTGCTGAAGATGCCGTTCCGCGATGCCCATCACGTCACCGGCCGGCTCGTCGGTATCGCCTCGGCCAAGGGCGTCGGGCTGGAGAAGCTCTCGCTCGCCGAGATGCAGGAGGTCGAGCCGAAGATTTCCGACGAGATCTTCGCGGTGCTCGGCGTCGAGCGCTCGGTGAAGAGCCGCACCAGCTATGGCGGCACTGCGCCCGCCAATGTGAAGCGGCAGGCCAAGCGCTGGCTCAAGCAATTGGCCAAGGACGCGAAGCCGCAGCCATGATCCCGGCGCAAAGGCTCGCAAGCTTGCGAGCCATTCGCTACAGTCCCTCCGACGCCTTGCCCGAGGATATCCGTTCGTGCCGAATTCCCGTCTGACTATCGGTCGCGCCATGGTGCTGGCCGGCTTCCTCGGTCTCGCGCTTACCGCCTGCGGCCGCCGCGGCCCGCTCGAGCCGCCGCCGAACGCCAAGAATGCGATCGACCTGCCGGATCAGCAAACCGGTGCGGTGGAGGATGCCGTACCGAACGTCACCGAGGCTTCGCCGCTCGGTAAGGCGCCGAAGCGCAACAAGCCGATCGAGATCCCCGAGAAGCCCTTCCTGCTCGACCCGTTGCTCTGAGCGTCCGATGCATCATTTTGCCTATCGCGACGGCGCGCTCTTCGCCGAGGATGTCGACCTGCGCGAGATCGCGGCAGAGGTCGGTACGCCGGTCTATGTCTACTCGTCCGCGACGATTGAGCGGCATTACCGCCTCTATGAGGCGGCGATGGCGTCGACCACGCCAGGCAAGCCGGCGCATGTCTTCTACGCCATGAAGGCGAACAGCAATCTCGGCGTGCTGAAGACGCTGGCCGCGCTCGGCGCCGGCGCCGACACGGTCTCCGAGGGCGAGATCCGCAAGGCGCTTGTCGCCGGCTTCCCGGCTGACAAGATCGTCTTTTCCGGCGTCGGCAAGAGCGAAAGCGAGCTTTCCTTCGCGGTCGAAGCCGGCATCTACCAGGTCAATATCGAGACCGAGGGCGAACTCGACCTGTTGTCGAAGGTGGCGCAGCGCCTGGGCAAGCGCCAGGAGGCGGTGTTCCGGGTCAATCCGGACATCGGCGCCGGCGGCCACGCCAAGATCACCACCGGTTCCTCGGCCAACAAGTTCGGTGTCTCCTTCGAGGAAGTGCACCGGCTCTATGCCCGCGCCGCCAATATGGCGGGGGTCCGCATCATGGGGCTGGCCGTGCATATCGGCAGCCAGATCCGCGAGGTCGACGCCTTCGAGGCAGCCTATGTGAAGATGCGCGATCTCGTGCTGGCGCTGCGGGCCGAGGGGCACCGCGTCGACAGGCTCGACCTCGGCGGCGGGCTCGGCATTCCCTACGACATCCCGAAGACGTTCGATCACGGCCCGGGGCTGATCGAGGCCTATGCCACGATGGTCGCCAGGGTGACGAAAGGCCTCGACGCCGAGCTCGGCTTCGAGCCGGGCCGGCTGATCGTCGGCAATGCCGGCATCCTGCTGACGAGGGTGTTGCACCTCAATCCGCGCCCGACCAAGGAGTTCCTCGTCGTCGACGCCGCGATGAACGATCTGATGCGGCCGGCGATGTACGAGGCCTATCACGAGATCTGGCCGGTGACGGAGCCGGCGGATGGCGCGAAGACGATCGCCTATGACGTGGTCGGGCCGATCTGCGAATCAGGCGACACCTTCACCACCGGGCGCGAACTCTCCGCGCTGAAGCCCGGCGACCTCATCGCTTTCATGACTGCGGGCGCCTATGGCGCCAGCATGTCCTCGACCTACAATCAGCGCCCGCTCGTCGCGGAAGTGCTGGTGAAGGGCGACAAATTCGCGGTGACGCGGCCGCGCCAGACCTACGAAGAGCTGATCGGCACCGATCGCGCGCCGCCCTGGCTGCCCTGAGCCTGCTTCACATTTCCCGGAGCAGCTGTGGGGCGTGGCGCTTCGACGCTGGTCACGCCACATTCCCGTGTTAGCCTCTCTGCTTGATCGATGAAGCTAGGAGAGGCGCCGCGGGGGGCGGCCGGAGCATCGGATGAGCGAAGCACCGCGCCGCACGGCGCTCGATCAGGTCGGCATGATCCGCAGGCGGCTCGAACGCCTCGCCGCGGCATCGCGGCTGTCTCTCGCCTGGGAGCGCCTCTGGCCGAAACTCTGGGCGCCGCTCTGCGTCGTCCTCGCCTTCCTCGCCGTCTCCTGGTTCGGGCTCTGGCTGCATCTGCCCTGGTGGGGCCGGGCGGCTGGCTCGGGCATCTTCGCTCTTCTCTTGCTCGCAAGCTTCTGGCCAGCCGTCACCGGCCGCTGGCCGAGCCGCCGTGAGGCGCTGGCCCGGCTCGACCATTCGATGGATGGGGCGCATCGCCCGGCGACCTCGCTGGAAGACACGCTCGCGGTCGGCGGCAAGGATCCGGTGTCGCAGGCGCTGTGGACGCTGCATCTGCAGCGCCAGAGCGCGCATGTCGCGGCGCTCAAGGTCGCGCCGCCGCAGCCGCACATGGCCGGGCGCGACAAGCGCGCGCTGCGTGCGGCGCCATTGGTCGCGGCCGTCGCCGGCTTCTTCGTCGCCGGGCACGAGGCCCTGCCACGGCTCGCCGCCGCCTTCGACTGGCGCGGACCTGCGCTCCCTGCAGCCGCGGTCCGGATTGACGCCTGGATCGACCCGCCCGCCTATACACGTATGCCGCCGATCCTGCTCGACTTCGGCAAGCTCGCCAGCCCGAACTTGAACGTGCCGGAGAAGTCGACGGTGGTGGTGCGCATCGCCGGCAAGAGCAGCATGGATGTCGCGACCACTGGCCGGCTGGACGCCGTACCGGTCGAGGGCAAGCCCGGCGAAGCCAAATCCGGGGAGGCCAAGCCGGCCGAGGCCAAGGCCGCGTCGACGAATACGGTCGCTGTGACGGAGAAACGCTATCTGGTCGCTGGCGATGGCACCTTGCGCATCACCGGCTCGGGCGCTCCGGGGCAGACCTTGAGCCTGCACGCGATCATCGACCAGAAGCCCGAGATCGCCTTCACCCAGCCGCCGAAGGCGGTCAGCGGTGTGCAGGGCGGGCTCGGTATCAGCTACCGGGCCAAGGACGATTACGGCATTGCCTCGGCCGAGGTGCTGGTCTCGCGCGTCGGGCCGATAACGGGCGGCCGCTCGCTGGTCGAGGCGCCCAAGCAGGTGCTGCCTGTGCCGCCTTCCGGCTCGGGCGATGACGAGATGAAGAGCACGGTCGATTTCTCTGCCCATCCCTGGGCCGGAGCCAAGGTCAATATGAGCCTCTTGGCGCGCGACGAGACCGGGCAGGAAGGGCGCAGCGAGACTGTCGAGGTCACGCTGCCGCAGCGGACCTTCACCAAGCCGTTGGCCAAGGCGCTGGTCGAGCAGCGGCGCAAGCTGGTCATGGATGTCGACAACCGCAGGAAGGTCCAGCTCGGGCTCGATGCGCTGATGATCGAGCCGGATCGCTTCACGAAGGAGACCGGCGTCTATCTCGGCATGCGCATGATCGCCGAGCGGCTGCGCCGCGCCGCCAGCGACGACCAGTTGCGTGACGCTGCCGAGATGATGTGGGCGCTGGCGCTGCAACTCGAGGATGGCGACCTCTCCGACGCCGAGAAGGCACTACGGGCCGCGCAGGAGAACCTTGCGCAGGCGCTGGAGCGCGGCGCTTCCGAAGAGGAGATGAAGAAGCTCACCGAGGACCTGCGCCGCGCCATGGACCAGTACATGCGCGAGCTCGCCCAGCAATGGCAGCGCCAGCAGCAGAACGGCGAGCAGAACCAGGCGCGGCTTCCGGAGAATTTCCGCACGGTGACGCCGCGCGACCTGCAGAACATGCTCAATCGCATCGAGGAGTTGACCAGGCGCGGCGACATGGCCGAGGCGCAGCGCCTGATGGAGGAGCTCAACAACCTTCTCAACAACCTCAAGACGGCGCGCCCCGGCCAGCAGGATCCGCGCCAACGCGAGATGAACCAGGCGTTGGGCGATCTCGACAGGATGACGCGCGAGCAGCAGCAATTGCGCGACGAGACCTATCAGCAGGACCAGCAGAACCAGAACCGGGCCCAGCGTGGCCAGCGCCCCGGCCAGCAGCAGGCGCGTCCCGGCCAGCAGGGCCAGCGCCAGCAGGGGCAGCAGGGCCAGCGCGGGCAGCGCGGCCAGCAACCCGGGCAGCAGCCAGGCGAGAACGGCGAAGAGGGCGAAGGCGAGGACGGCCAGAATGCCGATGGCGGGCAGGGGCAGGGGCTGTCGCAGCGCCAGCAGGCCCTGCGCGAGCGGCTGCAGGAGTTGCAGCGGCGCATGCGCGGGATGGGCGCCGATCCCGGCGAGCTCGGAGAGGCCGAGGATGCGATGCGCGAGGCCGAACGTCAGCTCGGCCAGGGCCAGGACGGCGATGCCGTCGATGCGCAAGGGCGCGCGCTCGATGCCTTGCGCAAGGGCGGCCAGAACCTCGCCCAGCAGATGCAGGGTGAGCCGGGTGAAGGCGAAGGCAACGAGAACGCCTATGGCGAGCCGGACGGACGCCCGGCCGGCCGGCCCTCGGCGCAGCAGCGCGACAACAACGACCCGCTCGGGCGGCCGCAGCGCCAGCGCGATTGGGCCGATGGCCGCGTGCGGGTGCCCGGAGCCGACGAGAGCGCGACCCAGCGGGCGCGGCGCATTCTCGAGGAGCTGCGCCGGCGCCTCGGCGACCCGATGCGCCCGACCGAGGAGCTCGACTATCTCGAGCGCCTGTTGCGGCGGAATTGATGAGAGGCCGCGCTGAGCGCGGCCTTTCTTTTTGAGGGTCAGCCCGCCCGGTTGCCCGAGACGACCGCGAGTGCCGCGATGAAGCGGTCGAGATCGGCCTCCATCAGATAGGGCGCTGGCGAGATGCGGATGGTGTTGCCCTTGGCGACGCCGCCGCGGCGGACCGTCATCACCTTGTGCCGGTCGCGCAGCGCCGCGACGACGGCGTTGCAGTCGGCCGCCGAGCGCTTGCCGGTCAGGGCGAAGGAGGTGATGCCGGCGACCATCTCGGGATCGTCAGGCGTCTGGATCTCGACGCCCTTGAGCTCGCGCGCCCTGGCGACCCAGTAGTTGCGCAGATGACGATAGCGCGCTTCCTTGGCCTGCGGACCGACCTCCTGGTGCAGGGCAAGCGCGGCGGGGACGGTGAGCTGGGCGGCGAAGTTCGGCGTGCCGGTGTGGATGCGCGAGCGGACATCGTCCGGCTTGAAGTCCTCGTCGCCGTAATGGGTGTCGATATCGGCCAGCCGCTCGCGGGCGATATAGATGACGCCGACGCCGAGCGGCGCGCCGATCCATTTGTGCAGGTTGAAGCCGATGAAATCGACGCCGAGGTCCTTGGCCTTGAAGTCGATCTGGCCCCAGCTATGGGCTGCGTCGAGAATGACGTCGATACCGCGCGCCCTGGCCATGGCGGCGAGCTCCCTGACCGGCATCATCAGCCCGGTGCGGTGGCTGATATGGGTGAGCAGCAGCAGCCTGGTCTTGGGGTTGGCGTTGAGTGCGGCCTCATAGCTTTCGAGCACATTGGCCTTGGTCGCGGGCTCGGGGATATCGAACCTGGCGACCTCGACCCCGCGCCGGTTCTTCAGCCAGTTCATCGCGTATTGCATCGAGTCATAGTCGAGATCGGCATAGAGCACGCTGTCGCCGGGTTTCAGCTTGTTGTAGCCGGCGATCAGGGTCTGCAGTGCCTCGGTGGCGCCGCGGGTCAGCGCGATCTCCTCGCGGGCGACGCCGAGGAAGGCAGCGACCGGCGTGCGGACATCGTCGAGGTCCTGTCCGATCTTGCTGCGGGCGTAGACCGTGTTCTCGAAATTCACGAAGTCGGTCAGGCGCTTGTATTCGGCCTTCACCGGCTCGGCCATGATACCCCAATAGCCGTTCTCGAGGTTCACCATCTCTGGCGTGACACTGTAGAGGCGGCGGACCGCATCCCAATAGCCGGCGTCGGTGCCGGGGTTGCTGGCCGGCAGGGCGGGCAGCGAGCGGGCGAGGGCGGGCGCTGCCGCCCCGGCAAGCGCGGCGGTGCCGAGGCCGGCGAGCAATGTGCGGCGGTTGAGAGCGGTCTGGTCGGTCATGGCGGGCGTTCCTTGGGGCGGGTGCCCTCGCTAGACGCCGGCTGTTTCAGGGCCATGACGGTCCTATCGGCGAACTTGTCCCCGCGTCGCGAAACCGGTGCATACTTGCGCAAGAACGCAGCAGGAGTGCCGCCATGTCGATGCAGGGATCGCCCGCCGAGGAAACGCCGGTCGAGGAGCCGCAGGCTCCGCGGGTGCCGGATCTTGCCGTGACCGTAGCTCGGCTCGCGCGCCTCGCCCCGATCGGCAAGGCCGAGATCATGGGCAATGTCTGCATGCATTTTGAGCGGCTCGCGGCCGAGGCCGACGTGACGACGCCGCTACGCATCTGCCATTTCCTGGCGCAGGCCACCTTCGAGACCGATCGCTTCCGCACACTGGAAGAGAAGGGCGGGAAGAAGCAGTTCGCCAAATACGAAGGCCGCGAGGATCTCGGCAACACCGAGCCCGGCGACGGTGCGCGCTACCACGGACGCGGCATCTTCCAATTGACCGGCCGGGCCAACTACAAGCGCATCGGCAGGATGTTGAACATCGACCTGGAAGGGCGGCCGGAGCTGGCGCTCGATCCGCGCATCTCGGTGCAGATCGCCTTCGCCTATTGGCGCGACCGCAAGATCAACGCCGCCGCCGACCGCGACGATGCGGCCCGGGTCACCCAGATGATCAATGGTGGCCTGAACGGCCTTGCCGAGCGCCGGCAATTGCTGACGACGGCGAAGGGGATCTGGTTCTAGTGGGAGGCTGTGGAGGCGCAGCGCGGAAGCTGCTCCCGATCACTCCCAGCCGCGATAGCTCGGAATCCACGCGACCGGTTTAAATTTTCCGCAACTGCCGCCGGTCCATAACCTGCGCGCCTGTCGCCAACTGCCGCAGAGTATGCCTTGCCGCTGGACTACCATTCGCTGCTGACAGCCTTTGCTCTTTCCGGTTGCGGCTTGGCGATCACCTTTTTCGTCAGCTGGCTTGCGTCCCGGACGGAGCGCTTTCTGATAGCCTGGACTTTCGGCGTGGCGTTCATGGCGCTCGGCGTGCTGATCTACAGCTGGTACGCCCAGACGATGTCGCCGGCTGTCGGCGCCGCCGGATATACGATTCTGCTCACCGGGCTCGCCTTCGTGTTCGGTGCGGGCCGGGAGTTCCGCACCGGCATTCTGCCCTGGCGCAGCATGGCGATGATGGCGACGACATCGTCGCTCATCATGGCCGTCCCGATGCTGGCCGGCTACAACGGCGCCGCCATCGTCATGCTCAATGCGGCAGCGACGATCATCCTTCTCATCACGGCCTGGGACTACTGGCTCGGGCGTGCCGAAGCCCGGTTGGCCATCCCGCTGCTGACGGCTCTTTATGTCGTGACGGGGCTCTCTTTCGTTCCCTGCGCCATCCTGCTGCTGCTGGATGGCGAATGGCACCTGTCGCAGGCTCCGTCGAACTGGGCCGAAGACCTCAACATAATCATATGTCTGCTGACCCTTTCCGGTATTGGCGCTCTTTCCCTGGCGCTCAACCAGGCGCGGTTGGCGCGCAGCCACAAGCGCGATGCCGAGACCGATCCCCTAACCGGCCTGCTCAACCGGCGGGCGCTGCTCAGCCGTATCGCGAGCGACATCAAAGGCCCCGCCGCGCTCATCGTTTTCGACATGGACCACTTCAAGACGACCAACGATGTCCATGGTCATCCGGCGGGCGACGACGTGCTGCGAAGCTTCGGGAAGATCCTGGCGCTGTCTTGCCGATCGCAGGGGCTCGCCGCGCGGCTTGGTGGCGAGGAGTTCGCGCTGCTGTTGCCGGGAGCCTCGCTCGTCACGGCTGCTAAACTCGCCGATGATGTACGCAGGCGCCTGGCCAAGCGCCATTTCAGCGGGGATGGCGGCGCCTTCACAAGCACGACCAGCGCCGGTGTCGCCTATTCCGAGGACGTGGTCATCACCTTCGACGCGCTCCTGCGTGACGCCGACAAGGCGCTGTATGCAGCCAAGCGGGGCGGCCGCGACCAGGTGGCGGTCAGCGTGGACGACACGGAATTCCTGGCCTCCAGCTGGCCGTGGCCGGATCGGCGGCGCGATGCTGCCGACCTCGTTCGTCTCAAGGCCGGCTAGATCATCGCGCGTCTGAATGGACGCGGTCACGATGATCTATCACTTTGTTGTCGCATCGGATTATTCCGAAAAGCGGATCCCACTTTTCTGTCCGATGCTATTGAGCATTGGCCCGAAAGCCGAGCCGCTCAAGCGTGCGCGGCCTTGAGGGCCTGATCGAGATCGGCGTAGAGGTCGTCGATGTCCTCGATGCCGGTCGAGAGGCGCAGCAAATCGGGCGGACAGGGCGAGCCGGCGCCCTCGATCGAGGCGCGGTGCTCGATCAGGCTCTCGACGCCGCCGAGCGAGGTCGCGCGCTTGTAGAGCTCGACATGGGCCGCGGTGGCGATTGCCGCCGCCTCGCCGCCGATCACCTGGACCGAGAGCATGAAGCCGAAGCCGCCTTCCATCTGGCGGGCGGCAATGTCGTGGCCGGGATGCTGCGGCAGGCCGGGATAGAGCACGCGCGAGACCAGCGGGTGCGCGGATAGCTTCTGCGCCAGCGCCATCGCCGAGGCCGACTGGCGCTCCTGCCGGACGTGGAGCGTGCGCATGCCGCGCATCAGCAGATAGGCCTCGAACGGGCCGAGGATGCCGCCCTGCATTTTGCGCACGGTCTTGACGCGGCCCCAGAATTCATCGTCCTCGCGGGCGCAGAGCGCGCCGGCGATGACGTCGGAAT
>Ga0065165_1000312_pt1 | contig 79663 bp, 77 predicted proteins | sample AraplaMF_Cvi_mMF_FD_63813 | JGI IMG/M metagenome (GOLD analysis project Ga0065165, IMG submission 63813) | Arabidopsis root microbial communities from the University of North Carolina, USA - plate scrape MF_Cvi_mMF (version 2) (version 3) | ecosystem: Host-associated > Plants > Roots >... | reverse complement strand
CGCCGCGGCGGTCGGGCCCGCGCCCGCGCCAGGCCCCTGCACGAAGATGCGCCCGATCCGCGCGCCCTCGATGAAGAGCGCGTTCAGCGCGCCGCCGGCCTGGGCCAGCGGATGGTTCAGCGGGGCCAATGAGGGATGCACGCGCACCAGCACGCCGTCGGCCGAACGCTCGGCCGAGGCCACCAGCTTGATGCGGTAGCCCAGGTCCTTGGCCATGCGGATGTCGAGCAGGTCGACCTGGTCGATGCCCTCGATCTCGGCGGCGGCGAAGTTGGGCGCGCAGCCGAACGCCAGCGCGGCCAGGATCGAGACCTTGTGCGCGGCGTCGAAGCCGCCGACGTCCATGGTGGGGTCGGCCTCGGCGTAGCCCAGCCGCTGGGCCTCGCCGAGCACCTCGGCGAAGGAGCGGCCCGTCGCCTCCATCTCGGTCAGGATGTAGTTGCAGGTGCCGTTGAGGATGCCGGCCACCGAGCGGATCTCGTCGCCGACCAGGGCCTCGCGGACCATCTTCACCGCCGGTACGCCACCCATCACCGCGGCCTCGAACAGCAGGGGCGCGCCCTTCGCCTCGGCCAGGGCGGCGAGTTCCGCGCCGTGCTCGGCGATCAGGGCCTTGTTGGCGGTGACCACCGGCTTGCCGGCGTTCAGCGCCGCCTCGACCGCGGCCTTGGCCGGGCCGTCCGAGCCGCCGATCAGCTCGACGAACACGTCGACGTCGGGCGAGTTGGCCAGCGCCACCGGGTCGTCGAACCACGGCAGGTTCGAGATGTCGAACGGCCGCGGCCGCGAGCGCGAGCGGGCCGAGACGCCGGTGACCACCGCCCTGCCCCCGGCCGGCGCGAAGTCCGGATGCTCGGAGAGGAAGCTCAGCAGGCCCGCGCCGACGGTGCCCAGGCCGGCGACGCCGATGCGCCAGGGTTTTCGATCGCTCGCCATTGGTTACTGCGCCGCCAGGGCGTTGTGCGCCCGCCCAAGGATTTCGTCGGAGTTGGTCAGGAACTTCTTCACGCTGCGCGCGGCCTGCCGGATGCGGTGCTCGTTCTCGACCAAGCCGATCCGCACATAGCCCTCGCCGTACTCGCCGAACGCGATGCCGGGCGCCACCGCGACGCCGGCCTCCTCGATCAGCAGTTTGGAGAACAGCATCGAGCCGGCCTCCTCGTACTGCGGCGGCAGCTTGGCCCAGGCGAACATCGAGGCCGGCGGCGCGGGGATGTCCCACCCGGCGCGCTTCATCGATTCCACCAGGGTGTCGCGGCGGCTCTTATAGATCGCCCGGATCTCGTCGATGCAGTCGGTCGGTCCGTTCAGGGCGGCCGCGGCGGCCACCTGGATGGGGGTATAGGCGCCGTAGTCGAGGTAGGACTTCACCCGGGCCAGCGCCGCGCACATGCGCTCGTTGCCCACGACCATGCCCACGCGCCAGCCGGCCATGGCGAAGGTCTTGGACAGCGAGTTCACCTCGACGGCGATGTCCTTGGCGCCTTCCACCTGCAGCAGCGACGGCGGCGGGTTGTCGTCGAAATAGATCTCGGAATAGGCGATGTCGCTGAGCACGAGCAGGTCGTGCTTGCGGGCCAGCGCCACGACTTCCTTGTAGAAGTCGAGGTCGACCCACTGGGCCGTCGGGTTCGACGGATAGCTCACGATCAGCACGCTGGGCGGCGGGGCCGAGTGCTTCACGGCGCGGCTGATGCCGGACAGGTACTCTTCCGGGCTGCCGGCGGGCACGTGGCGGATCACGCCGCCGGCCATGATGAAGCCGTAGGCGTGGATCGGATAGGCCGGGTTCGGGCAGATGATCACGTCGCCGGGCGCCGTCAGCGCCTGGGCGAGGTTCGCGAAGCCTTCCTTGGAACCCAGCGTCGAGATCACCTCGCGATCCGGGTCCAGCTTTACGCCGAAGCGGCGGGCGTAGTAGCCGGCCATGGCCTTGCGCAGGCCGGCGATGCCCTTCGAGGCCGAATAGCGGCCGGCCTTCGGGTCGCGCGCCGTCTCGACCAGCTTGTCGACGATGTGCTTCGGCGTCGGCATGTCGGGATTGCCCATGCCGAAGTCGATGATGTCGGTCCCCTGCGCGCGCAGGCGGGCCTTGATGCGGTTCACCTCCTCGAACACGTAGGGCGGGAGGCGGCGGATACGGTGGAATTCGGGTGTCATAGCTAAGCTCTTTCGCCGCGGTTCGCCCATGCGGCCGATCTGCGAGCTGACGTCAGGCTTCGATAGACTCTTAGGCGAGAGTCCGCAAAGCCGGGTTCGGGATTTTTATGCCTCGCGCGGCGCCCGATCCGTGCAGATCAGCGCGGCGGAGGCGGGGTAGCTCGTTCCCGCAGCTCGCGGGCGAAGGCCTCGGCGTCGCCCGGCTTCGGCGGCTCCAGCTGCGGGCCGGCGTCCTTGCGGGCCTTGTCCGCGAACTCGTCGGTGCCTTGCAGCGTCCAGGTGCCGGGGGCCGTCGCCTCGGTCAGCGCGTCGCCCTGCGCCAGCACCGAGCGCGCGTCCTGTCCGTACTGCGGCAGCGGACGGAGGTCGGTGGGCTTGGCGGGAATGCTGGCGAAGGTCGGGAACTTGCCTGGTTGGCGGGTCATCCGCGCGACGTCGGGGGCGACCGCCGACGTGGGGTCGATCTTCGTGTCCTTGAATGGATTGCCCACGCAGCCGCTCAGCAGCAGGGAACCCGCCGCGAGGGCGAGCGCTGTGCCTACCCCAGGGATAGTCGGAAAAAGCGGGCGCGACGCATTCATTTGCGCCAAGGTCTTATGCGATGATCGACGCATGCGGAAGAGCGCGGCTTCAGATCGCGCCATTCGGGAGAACGACAGGATGAGCGAGCAGACCTCGGCCCCGTCCAAGGGGGCGAAGAAAGCGGGCTCCAAGAAGGGTGCGAAGAAGGCCGGTAAGGCCACCGTCGAGGCCAAGACGTTCAAGGCCGAATCCGCCGCCCCGCCGCGCCCGGATGCGCCGCAGGCCGCGCCCTCGACACCCAGCTTCGATCCCGCGGCGTTCACTGCCGAGCAGCGCGCCCAGGTCGAGCAGCTTTCGATGAACCTGGCCCGCGCGGCGATCACCGCCCAGGGCGCGATCGCCGAAATGGCCCTGCGCCAGGCCGACCGGCCCGCCGCGCTGTCGCCCGATCCGTTCCACGTGGCCCCTGCCCTCACCCAGGTCATGAGCCGCCTGGCCGCACAGCCGGACCGCATGATGCGGGCCCAGTCCGACCTGTTCGCCCGCTACCTCGAACTCTGGCAGTCGACCGCCCGCCGCGCCGGCGGCGAGCAGCCGACGCCGGTCGTCAGCCCCGCCAAGGGCGACAAGCGGTTCAACGACCCCGACTGGTCCGACAACCCCGTCTTCGACGTGATCAAGCAGTCCTACCTGCTGACGGCCAACTTCCTGAACGACCTGGTGGCCGAGGTGGACGGCGTCGATCCGCTCGAGAAGCGCCGGGTCGAGTTCTTCATGAAGATGCTCACCGACGCCTTCTCGCCGTCGAACTTCCTGGCCTCGAACCCCACGGCCCTGAAGGAAGTCATGGCCACCGGCGGCGCCAGCCTGGTGAAGGGCATGGAGAACTTCCAGGCCGACCTGCAGCGCGGCGGCGGCCAGCTCTCGATCGCCCAGACCGACTACGACCAGTTCCGGATCGGCGAGAACGTCGCCACGGCGCCGGGCAAGGTGGTCTTCCGCAACGAGATCATCGAGCTCCTGCAGTTCTCGCCCTCGACCGACGAGGTGTTCGAGATCCCCCTGGTGATCTTCCCGCCCTGGATCAACAAGTTCTACATCCTGGACCTGCGGCCCGAGAACTCGATGATCCGCTGGCTGTCGAGCCAGGGCATCACGGTCTTCGTGGCGTCCTGGGTGAACCCCGACAGCGCGCTCGCGACCAAGACCTTCGAAGACTACATGCGCCAGGGCATCTACGAGGGAGTCGGCGCGGCGCTGAAGCAGGCCGGCGTCGATCATGTGAACACCGTCGGCTACTGCATCGGCGGCACGCTGCTCTCGGCCACGCTGGCGCACATGGCGGCCACCGGGAACAAGTCCATCGGCTCGGCGACGTTCTTCGCCGCCCAGCAGGACTTCTCCGAAGCCGGCGACCTGCTGCTCTTCACCAACGAGGACTGGCTGGCCGACCTGGAAGCCAAGATGGACCAGGGCGGCGGCGTGCTGTCGGGCCAGACCATGGCCGACACCTTCAACGCGCTCCGCGGCAACGACCTGATCTGGTCGTTCTTCGTGAACAACTACCTGATGGGCAAGGAGCCCAAGCCCTTCGACCTCTTGTTCTGGAATTCCGACCAGACGCGGATGCCGAAGACGCTGCACACCTTCTACCTGCGCCGCTTCTACGGCCAGAACGCCATGGCCCGCGGCGAGCTCAGCCTGGACGGCGTCCAGATCGACCTCGGCAAGGTGAAGGTCCCGGTCTACGTCCAGTCCTCGAAGGAGGACCACATCGCCCCCGCGCGCTCGGTCTACAAGGGCGCGAAGCTGTTCGGCGGTCCCACCACCTTCACCATGGCCGGCTCGGGGCACATCGCCGGCGTGATCAACGCGCCGGTGGCCAACAAGTACCAGCACTGGACCAACGACAAGCTGCCCGCCACGCTTGACGAATGGCAGGCCGGCGCCGTCGAGGCGGCCGGCTCCTGGTGGCCGCACTGGCTGGGCTGGCTGCAGGCCAAGTCGGGCAAGAAGGTCCCGGCGCGCGATCCCGCCAAGGGGCCGTTGACGCCGCTGGGCGACGCGCCGGGCGAATATGTGAAGGTGAAGAGCTGAGCCGGACGCGCCCCCTGGCCCTCGCCGCGGCGCTGCTGCTCGCAGCGACACCGGCGCTCGCCCAGAAGCGGCCGGAGCTCGATGGGCCGACGCAGTACGACATGAACATCCAGGCCGGCGCACGCCACGAGATGGCCGACAAGGAGCTCAACCGCGTCTATGCCAAGCTGGTGGCCGAGGCCTCGCCTGAGGGGCGGCAGCGGCTTCGCGCGGCCCAGCGCGCCTGGATCGCCTTCCGCGACCTTGACTGCGCCGCGCGGGCGGGTTCGCGCGGCGGTTCGTTCTACTCCGCGTCCCTGTCGCTCTGCCTGGAAGCCGTGACCGACGAGCGGACCAGGACACTCCAGGCCGAGTTGGACTGCGCCGAGGGCGACATGGGCTGCGGCGGCCACAAGGAAGACTGACTACAGCGCCTGGTCGGCCAGCAGCGCGGCCCTGGGGTCGGCGATGGCCTTCGTGCGCTCCGCCTCGCTGCGAGGCGTCGAGACCAGCGGCTTCGCCGCGGCGAGCGCGCGGGCATAGGCCGCGGTCAGGGCCTGGTCCGGCGCGGTCTCGATGTCGGGCTTCACGCCGACGCCCTCCCAGTTCCCGCCGGTCGTAGGGTGGACGACCTTGCCGGTGGGGATGAACACGCGGAAGCCGTAGTCGAGATGGAATGGCCGGTTGCTGGGGTTGGCCGCGCCCGCCGTCGTCTCGCCGATGAGCAGCGCGCGTTTCGCCGCCTGCAGGTCGTAGGCGAAGGCCTCGGCCGCCGACCCGGTCTCCCGCGACACCAGCACGAACACCGGCTTGTCCGCATAGAGCGGCTCGCCCTTCGGCGTCCTGGGCTCGCGCTGCATGACATCGGTCCCGCCGGCCTCGGTGCGCCAATAGATCTTGGCCATCGGGATCGGCGTGCGGGACAGGTGCCCGAGGAACGCCTCGTCGCTGGCCCCGCCCCCGCCGTGGTTCTCGCGCAGGTCTATGATCAGGGCGTCGGTGTCCTTCAGCAGGTCCAGCGCGGTCTCCACCAGCTTCGCGCCCTCTTCAGTCTGTTCGAAGTAACTCGTCTTCAGGACGCCGATATTGCCCGGCAGATGCCGGATCGCCATCAGGCCGTAGGCCAGGCGCCGGTCGACCAGCGCCTGCTGTTCGTCGGTCAGGTGCGCGCGGCGGCCCGCGTCCAGCGTCTCCAGCGAGACTTTCAGGTGCCTGTCATGCGACACGGCGTAGAGGTCGCGGCTCACCGCCTCGGCGAAGGCGGCGCGGGTGTCGAGCATCACGTATTCGGGCTTGTGGCGCTTCAGGTCTGCCTGCACGGCGGCGGCCACCTTGGGGTCCATGTAGCCGTCCATGTTCTTCACCAGCTGGTCGACCAACTCGCCCGCGGCCTGGGGCGTGAGGTCGCCCGCCGACGCCGCGGCGGGAACGGCCGCGACGGCCGCGGCGAGCAGGAGATTCCGGAACATGTGACCCTCTTCGGCGATGCGGCGCGCTGGGTCGCACGGCTGCGCTGGCTGGCCGAGTTACGTCGGAGTCATGACTAAGGTTTAATGCAAGCTACCTTGCGTCACCCAATACCTTGCCGTACCTCATGGCCCAGCAAGGAGGGACCAACCGGGTGCCCGAAGCCATCGAAATCCAGCTGAAGAAGGGGGCGCTCGAACTCTGCGTTCTGGCCCTGCTCCACCAGCGCGACAACTACGCCTACGAGATCGCCAGCCGCCTCGCCGACGCCATCGGCATGGGGGAAGGCACGATCTATCCGCTGATGCGCCGGCTGCAGTCGGACGGCCTCGTCGAGACCTATCTCGTCGAGAGCACCTCCGGCCCACCGCGCAAGTACTACCGGCTGAGCGAGGCCGGAAAGAAGAGCTTCAACTCGCAGTCGGCCGCCTGGAAGTCGTTCTCGGGCGCCGTCAACGACATCCTTGGAGGGGCGCAATGACACGCCAGGCTTTCATGGCCCGGCTGCGGGAAGGCCTGCGCGGCCTGCCCCCGCAAACCGTGACCGACATCGTGGCCGACTATGAGGCCCATTTCGTGGACGGTGAGGCCGCCGGCCGCACCGAGGCCGAGGTGGCCGCCGCGCTGGGCGATCCCGATCGCCTGGCCCGCGAGATCCGCGCCGAGAGCACGGTCAACCGCTGGCGCGAGGAGCGCAGCCCGTCGTCGGCCGCCGCGGCCGTCTTCGCGGTGCTGGGCCTGGGCGCGATCGACATCCTGATCCTGCTGCCGATCCTGATGGGCGTCGCCAGCGCGATCATCGGGCTCTTCGTGGCGGCGATCGTCTGCTTCTTCGCCGGCGCCTTCGTCTTCGCCGCGGGACCCTTCATGGACCCGCCGGGCGGACCGGCCACAGCCCTGCTGGGCGGCCTGGGCGTCATGGCCGGCTCGACCTCGGCCGGCGCGGTGCTGACCATCGTCTCGATCGGGCTGATGAACGCGCTCGTCTGGTACGGCCGCCTCCACTACCGGCTGCTGAAGCCGGCCCTTGAACCGCAAGCCTAGGGGGCAGCGATGATCCGCGTTCTCTTCATGATCGCCCTCGCCGGCTTCGTCCTGTCGATCGCCTCCCTGTCCGGCGCCGTCGCCATCGGCGGCCCCGACGCCATCGCCCGCGGCGGCTGGAGCATCCTCTCCAACCACTGGGGCGACTGGGACGACGACGTCCGCTGGGACAAGGACTGGGACAGCGACGACTGGGGCCCGCGCCGCCACGCCGACCTGGGTCCGCAAGGCACGCGCACCCTGGCCTGGACCGGCGGCGACCGCCTCGACGTCGAGCTGCCCGCCGACGTCCGCTATGTGCAGCAGGCCGGCCCCGCGACGGTCGTGGTCACCGGCCCGCAGCGCGCGGTGGACGAAGTGGTCGTCCGTGGCGACGCCCTCCGCTACGACCATCACGGCGCCCACTGGCGGCCCAAGCTGACCATCGTGGTCCGCGCGCCCGACATCAGCCGCTTCGAGATCTCGGGCGCCAGCCGCCTGGCCATCGAGAACTACCGGCAGAAGAGCCTGAAGCTGCATGTCTCCGGCCTGGCCGAGGTCACCGCCGCGGGTGAGGTCGACGACGTCGACATCGACATGTCCGGCAAGGGCGAGGCCGATCTGGCCGACCTGAAGGCCAAGGGCGCCAACGTCGACATCTCGGGCGCGGCCGAGGCGACGATCGCCCCGACCGACTGGGCCAAGCTGGACATCTCGGGCGCCGGCGACGTGCGGCTGCTGACCAGTCCGAAGCAGCTCGAGACCGACGTCAGCGGCGCGGGTCGGGTCCGTCACAGCGAGCCGTCGGCCAGTCCGTCGCCCTCGCCGTCACCGTCGCCTTCACCGTCTCCCAGCCCGAAGAGCGCCAAGCTCTAGGCTGATACTGGCGGCCCGGGACAGATTGCGCCGTCCCGGGCCGTCCTTTCTGCCTCAGGCAGGAATGAACTTCAGCGCCACGCCGTTGTTGCAGTAGCGCAGGCCGGTCGGGCGCGGGCCGTCGTCGAACACGTGGCCCTGGTGGCCAAGGCACTGGGCGCAGTGGTACTCGGTGCGCGCGACACCGATCTTGAAGTCCGTCTTGGTGGTCACCGCGCCCGGCAGAGCCCGGTAGAAACTGGGCCAGCCGGTGCCGCTCTCGAACTTCGTCATCGAGCTGAACAGCGCCAGGCCGCAGCCCAGGCAGGCGAACGTGCCCTTGCGGTGCTCGTTCAGCAGCGCGCTGGTGCCCGGTCGTTCGGTGTCCTCGTGGCGCAGCACCTGGTAGCTGGCGGCCGGCAGCCGCTGTTTCCACTCGCCGTCGGTGATCTTGCGGAACGGCGAGTTGGCATAGGCGTCCTTGGCCGCGGCCAGGGACGAGGCCGGGATGGCGAACGCGAGCGCGGAGGCGGCGGCCAGGAAGCCGCGGCGATGGAGGGGCGTGGGGGTGCTCATGACCCCGATTACGTGCGCGCTCGCGGCCGAGATGCAAGGGCTCCCCGGCGCATGGGCTCCATGCGCGCCGGGCATTTCCTTGGGCTAGAGGCCCTGGCCTTCCGGCAGGCCCAGCATCAGGTTGAGGTTCTGCACCGCCGCGCCCGAGGCGCCCTTGCCCAGGTTGTCGAGCAGGGCGACCAGCCGCGCCTGGCTGCCGTCGGCGTTGGCGAAGACGAAGAGGCGCATCTTGTTGGTGCCGTTCAGCGCCTCGGGATCCAGGGCATGGACGTAGCCGGCCGCGCCGGCGCGGACCTTCTGCAGCTCGGCGCATTCGGCGCCGCTGGCCACCTCGACGAAGGCCTCGCCCGCATAGGCGGCCTCCAGGGCCACGTGCAGGTCGGCCGGCGACGGCTTGCCCGGCAGCGCCCAGAGCTGCAGCGGGACCTCCACCAGCATCCCCTGGGCGTAGCGGCCCACCGACGGCGCGAACACCGGAGGATGCGACAGGCCCGAGTGGATCTGCATCTCCGGCAGGTGCTTGTGGGCCAGCGTCAGGCCGTAGGCGCGGAAGGCGTCGTTCGTGCCGGTCGGGGCGGCCGCGTCCTCGAACTCGGCGATCAGCCCCTTCCCGCCCCCGGTGTAGCCCGAGATGGCGTTCACGGTGATCGGGAAGTCGGCGGGGATCAGGCCCGCCGCCACCAGCGGCCGGACCAGGCCGATGAAGCCCGTCGGATAGCAGCCGGGGTTGGCCACGCGGTTCGAGGCCCGGATCTCGGCCCGCTGGTCCTTCGACATCTCGGCGAAGCCGTAGCTCCAGCCCGGCGCCGTGCGGAACGCTGTCGAGGCGTCGACCACCTTCACGCTGTTGGACGTGATCATCGACACGGCCTCGCGCGAGGCGTCGTCGGGCAGACACAACACGACCGCGTCGGCTGCGTTCAGCAGCTCGGCGCGCGCGTCGGCGTCCTTGCGCCGGGCGGGATCGATCGAGAGCACCTCGAGATCGGAACGCTTCGCCAGCCGGTCCCGGATCTGGAGGCCCGTGGTGCCGGCTTCGCCGTCGATGAAGACTGTGTGGGCCATGGTGGTCCCCAGATAGGAGCAAGCCTGAAAAGAGAAAGGGCGCCTCGGTTGCCCGAAGCGCCCTTCCGCAAACGCGAGTTTTCGCGCGCGATTAGCGCTTCGAGAACTGGAAGCTCTCTAACTTGTTGTGTTTATTGACGAAATATCGTCGAGAAATTCCTGTGAATGATCCGTGAAACGCCATTTCGTTCCCTTCGGGTTGGTGGGCTATCCAGGCTGCGTCGCCAAAACCACGCGCCGCTGCTTGAAGTCGCCTCTCAATCCTCATGCCTGCGAATGTCCCCTTGCACAGCGTGCACGTCGAGGTCAACGCGGCAGACCGACCTCTGGGTACTCAAGATTTGGCCTTCGCGCCCCTCCCTTCCCGGCGCCGTCGCGTTCCATGTGGACGGCGAGACCGTCGCCGCCCTCGGCGTGGGCGGCGCGCCCGGCGGGGACACTGTGCGCCTGTGCGGGCGTCGCCAAGGTCGCCGCCCGTCTGCCGCGGCGAAGGCGGGCGACGGCCCCATCCGACAGCGGTCGCTTCCTGCGCCCTGTTCGGCGCCGGGCGGCCGCCCCTCCCTCGCCGCGGTCACCAGGCCGTCACGCCCCCCTCGATCGGAAGGTTCACGCCCGTGATGTAGGAGGCGCGGTCCGAGGCCAGGAACACGGCCGCCTCGACCACCTCTTCCGGACGGCCCCAGCGCTTGAGCAAGGTGCGGCCCGTCACCGCCGCCTGCGCACCGGGATCGAGGTCGCCTTGCCGCGAGAGAATGGCGCCCGGGCTGATCGATACCGCGCGGATCCCGTGGGGCGCACCTTCCACCGCCAGCTGCCGCGTGAGGCCGATCACACCGGCCTTCGCGGCCACATGCGCCGCCATGGGCGGTTCGGGGAAGCCGATCATGCCGCCCACGGAGCTGACATTCAGGATCACGCCGGCGCCGCGGGACACGAGGTGGGGCCAAGCGTAGCGCGTGACGAGGAACACCGAATCCAGCTCGACGGCGATGGTCAGGCGCCAGTCCTCGATCGACATCTCGGCGATCGGCCCGAAGCGCGGTCCTCCCGCGTTGTTGTAGACGATGTCCAGGCCGCCATAGCGGGCCGCGGCCGCCGCCACGAAGCCTTCGACGGCAGCGCGATCGGTGAGATCGACGGGCCCAAAGCCGGCGATGTCCCCACCGGCCGTGCGCACGGCCACGACGGTCTCCTCGTTTGCCGCGGCGTCGAGGTCGCAGGCCACCACCCTCGCGCCTTCGCGCGCAAAGGCGAGGCAGGCGACCCGCCCCTGTCCACCCGCGGCGCCGGTGATCACGGCGACCTTTCCATCCAGCAGGCCCATGGGCATGTCTCCTGAAGTTGATGATCAGCGCCGATCGGGGCGCCGGCGGCGGGCCGGCGCACACCTGCGTGGACCGGACCCCGCCCAGGCGGATCGAGCATCTGGATCGGCGCCCCCTTCCCCACTCCAGCGGATGACGTCGAGTTCGTCGGCGGAGGCGCCCGATGTCTGGAGGTCCGTCGTCCGGAGGACGTTCGGCCCTCTCGGGACACCCCAGACGATCTTTTCGACGCCCTCGGCAGCAGCGGTCTGGATGAAGATGCGGGTCATGGGGACCTCCATGCGGTCACAGCGGCGGCGGGCTCGGTGCGACGTGTCGGACGGCGGCCCCGAGCCTGTGCCCGCCTCCTCGGTTGAAGGGGGACGCCGCGCCTCCGGCGGGCGGGGAGTGTGGCCGGAGGCGCGGCGCCGGCCCCGGCCGGGGAGCCGGGACCGCCGTGGAGGCGTGCGGGATCAGGCCCCGCTCAGATGCGCCTCCACGAACCAGAGCTGCTTGTCCGTCGCGCGGGAGACTTCGGTGAGGACGTCGGCCGTCCCAGCGTCGGGAATGGCGGCGGCCGCATCGATGTCGCCGCGCAGGGCCTTGCCAAACTGGGCGAGCACGGCGGCGACGGCGCGAAGGTGATCCGCGCCCGCCACCGTCTCCAACGCGTAGCCGTAGAGCTGCGTGCTCGCGGCCGTGGTCTGGACCCGCCCGTCCGCGATGCCGCCGAGCGCCGCGATCCGTTCGGCCAGCGTGTCCGCGAATCCTTCGACGTCGCCGTGCACGGCGTCGAACAGCTGATGCAGGCCGATGAAGGCCGGCCCTCGCACGTTCCAGTGGGCCTGCTTCAGCTGGGCCTGCAGGTCGAGCGCGTCGGAGAGCCTGGCCTGCAGCAGGCGGATGGCCGCCTTGCGGGCGTGGTCGGGGATGTCGATGCGACTGGCGTACATGGGTGTTCTCCGCTCAGGAGCTGGCGGCGGACGGGCCGACTGCGGTCCGCGGCTGCAGGTCAGGCAGGCGCCGCCCGAAGTTCAGCTCGAACTCGCTGCGCTCGCCGTAGCCCAATGGGCCAAGCCGGCTACGCCGGGCCTGTGCGGCGGGCTGGGCCAGCGCCGCGAAGAAGGCCTGATTGCTGACCTCGACCGCGTCGCCGTCGGGCACGCCCACCCGGTTCACGAGGTCCTTGAGGCTCGCGAGGGTCTCCCGCTCGAACGAGGCCAGGCGGTTGGCCAGGGCATCGACGAAGGCGTCGAGCTCGCCGTCGTCGAGCGACCGGTTGATCCAGCCGTAGCGCTCCGCCGTCTCGGCGTCGAAGTCGTCTCCGCTGAGCACGATCTCCAGCGCCCGGGCCCGCCCCGCGAGCCGGGGGAGCCACTCGAGCGCCCCGCCCCCGGGCGGCAGGCCGACGCCCACCTCGGGCTGGCCGAAGATGGCGCGCTGGCGGCTGGCGAAGCGCATGTCGCAAGCGAGCACGAACTCGCTGCCGACCCCGCGCGCCCGTCCCCGGATCTTCGCGATGCTGACCACCGGGGAGCGGGCGAGCCGCACCACCACGTCGATCCAGGGCGAATGCCCGCTCGGCCCGGGTCCGCGCGGCAGCTCGCCGGCCTTGGCCGTGTCGAAATGGGCGACGAAGAAGTCGGGATCGGCGGAGTCGAAGACCAGCACCCTGGCGGACGCGTCCGCCTCGACGGCCGTCACGAGGCCCTGCAACTCCACGATAGCCGCCGGCGGCAGGAGGTTGATGGGCGGGTTGGAGTACGTCGCCCGCCAGACGCCCGGCGTCGTACGGTCGATCGCGAAGAACCGGGCGGCCGTCACGCGACCGCCTCCCCCAGCTCGGCGATCAGCGCGCTCGTGGTGGTGATGACGTGCGCATAGGTGGGCCCGTTGATCTCATGGGCGGCATGCATCGCCTCCGCGCTGAAGGCGGCGGTGGCGTCCTTCACCAAGGTCACATGGTAGCCCAGCTCCATCGCGAAGCGGCCCGTCGCCTCCAGGCACGTGTTGGCGATCAGACCGATCAGGATCACCCGGCCGATCCCGTACTGCTTGAGCTGCATGTCGAGGTCGGTGTTGGCGAAGCCGCTGGTGCCCCAGTGCTCGTGCACCACCACGTCGCCGGCCTGCGGCTGGAAGTCTTCGTGGAAGGTCCCGCCCCAGCTGCCCTTCTCGAAGATCCGCCGCTGGGCGCCCGACCGCTGGTAGGGCGTCGTGTGATGCCAGTGGGCGTAGTCGCCTTCCTCGAAGCGATGGTGCGGCACGAAGAAGATCTTCAGGCCCGCCTTGCGCGCCGCCGCGACGATCGCCCGCAAGTGCGTCAGCAGGTCCACCTCCTCGGCGACCGCCTTGAGCCTCGGCCACGACTTGCCGCCTTCGCTGAGGAAGTCGTTATAGGGGTCCACCAGCAGGATCGCGGTGGCCTCGGGGACATGGGTCATGGGGCGTCTCAGGCTGCGGCGGCTTGGCGGAGGGCGAAGCGCTCGAGGCTGGCCGCGAAGAGCGGCGTCTCGCCCGCGTTGTGCGCGGCGCTGTAGGGCGTGCGCTGCGCCCGGAAGACGTCGAAGGGAATCCCCTGCCGATCGAGGTAGGCCATGAACGCTTCGGTCGGGTAGGTGTGGACGCGGTTGGTGAACTCGCAGCGCCCGCCGTCCAGCGCCTTCACGCTCAGCTCCCAGACCACGATCATGGTGGTGCGGCCGGCGGCGGTGAACAGGTCCGACTCCGAGCGCAGGATCAGCTGGTGCGGGCTCGCGACCTGCTCCACGTAGTGCTGCACCATTGGCGTGCCGCCGATCACCTCGACGTTGATCGACATCCGCCGGCCGTCCCGCGCTGTGGTGGCGCCGGCCGCCACGTGGGCGGGCGAGCAGCCCTGGTACTCCGCATCCGGCAGCGAGAAGCACCAGGCCGGGATGTCGACCGCCTCGATCGGGGCGTTGATCACGGCCGTGAAGCTCGTATCGACGATGACGTTGTCTTCCATGGTTCAGCTCCGTTGGGTCAGAGGCGGGTCACATCCAGGATGGCCTGGGCGAACGCGTCCGGGGCTTCCTGGGGAAGGTTGTGGCCGACACCGCCGCGGATCAGGCGGTGCACGTACGGGCCGGTGAACTTCGCGGCGTAGGCCCCCGGCTCCGGGTGAGGGGCGCCATTGGCGTCGCCCTCGAGCGAGATCGTGGGAACGCCGATGGCCGGCGCCGCCGCGAGCCGCTGCTCGTAGGCCTCGTAGCGGGCCTCGCCCTCGGCAAGGCCCATGCGCCAGCGGTAGTTGTGGATCACGATGTCGACGTGATCGGGATTGTCGAACGCCTGCGCCGTCCGCTCGAAGGTCGCGTCGTCGAAAGCCCATCTCGGCGAGGCGAGCTGCCAGATCAGGCGGTTGAACGGGCGGCGGTTGGCCTCGTAGCCGGCGCGGCCGCGCTCGGTGGCGAAGTAGAACTGGTACCACCACTGGAATTCGGCAGCGGGCGGAAGCGGCTTGGCTCCGGCGGCCTGGCTGCCGATGAGATAGCCGCTGACGCAGACGAGGCCGCGGCAGCGTTCCGGCCAGAGCGCCGCGATGATGTCGGCGCTGCGGGCGCCCCAGTCGAACCCGCCGAAGACGGCGGTCTCGATCCGCAGCGCATCCATCATCGCGACGGTGTCGAACGCCACCGCCGACGGCTGGCCGTTGCGCATCGTGTCCGTGGATAGGAATCGCGTGGCGCCGTAGCCGCGCAGGTAGGGCGCGATCACCCGGTAGCCTTGCGCCACCAGCAGCGGCGCGGCCGCCTCGAAGGCGTGGATGTCGTATGGCCACCCGTGGAGGAGGATCACGACAGGACCTGTCGGCGGCCCGACCTCGGCATAGGCGATCTCGAGGCCGTTCGCTTGAACCGTGCGCAAGGCCGAGCCGCCCCCAACGGGGCGCCTCTCGCCGGCGGGGCGCTCTGGGGCTCCGGCCGCGGAGCCCTGCCCCAGTGCGGCGGCCGAGCCGACGGCGGCCCCCAGCAGGCGGCGGCGGAGCGGATCGATGATCGTGGACATCCGGGGCCTCCCGCTATCCGAAGGTGAAGCAGTAGGCGCGCGGTCCGGCGCCCAGGAATTGGATCGTGCATGTGCGGTCGCGGACCGGCCCCCCCTGGCGGACCAGCTGGTACATGCGCGCCTCGCGCACCTCGCCGTCGCCGCCGGGCGCGATGTCGAAGCCGTGGTCCGCCCCGGGCTCGGCCCCATCCAGCTGCACACGGAAGCGGATCGGTTGGTTGTCGGCCCCCGGTCCCATCACGAGGTGGAGGTCGCGCGCATGGAAGCGGAAGGCGATCGCCCCGGAAGACTCCGCCACCTCGGCGTATTCGGGGCGCACGGCCCAGCGCCCGGCCAGGCTCCATCCGTTGAGCGGCAGCCGCGCGGGCGCTTCGTAGGCGCGGGCCACTTCCGCGCGTAGGCTGCCCGAACCGGCGAAGCGCTCCGCCTTGGCGTGGCCCACATAGGTCTCCGGCGAGCCGAGGTCTTTCCAGTCCGGCGCCGCCTGGACCCCGACGCCCGCGATCGGCAGGATCGGGTCGTCGACGGGGCTGCGCCGGGCGGCGGCGATCAGCTGCTGGATGACGCGCTCGGACGTGTCGTAGTCGCCTTCACCCAGGCGCTGGCGCCGGAGGCGCCCTTCGGCGTCGAGGATGTAGAACCCCGGCCAGGCGTTGTTGCGGAGTGAATTCCAGATGCGGAACGCGTTGTCGGTGACCACTGGGTAGCGGACCCCGAGCTGCTCCACCGCGGTGCGCACCCTCGGCAGCTCATGCTCGAAGCTGAACTCCGGCGTGTGCACGCCGATCACCACGAGGCCGCGGTCTCGATAGCGTTCCGCCCACATCCGCACGTAGGGCAACGGCCGCAGGCTGTTGATGCAGGTGTAGGTCCAGAAGTTGACCAGGACGACCTTGCCCAGGAGGTCGTCGGGGCCGAGCGGCGAAGCGTTGAGCCAGTCGCCGTTTCCCGGCAGCGCCTGATAGGCCGACGGGCTGGATCCGCAGGCCGCCAGCCCGCCCGCGACCACCGGCGCGGCAGCCAACGGTCCGGCCAGGACGCCGAGCGCGGCGGCGCGGCGGCTCGGGCGCAGGTCGGACGGGGACGTGGGCGCAGACATCGGGAGCGGCCTTGGTGGTCGGGGCAAAAGGGGGGAGCGGATCGGCCTGGGGGAGGAAACGGCCGATCCGCTCGTCCGGCAGGCGGAGCCTCAGGCTCTCCGCAGGGGCCGGAACGCGGCCCGCAGGTCCTCGGTGAGGGCCTGCGGCTGTTCCCAGGCGGCGAAATGGCCGCCGCGATCGTGCTTCTTATAGAAGATGAGGTTCGGATAGGCCTTGCGGGCCCAGCTCTCCGGGGCCTGGTACAGCTCGTCGGGGAAGGCGCTCACCGCCACCGGCAGGGTCACGCCCTTCGGCGCGAAGAAGGCGAGCTTGCTTTCCCAGTAGAGGCGCGCCGACGACACCGCCGTGTTCGTGAACCAGTAGAGCGCCACGTTGTCGACGACGTCCTCCTGGCTGAGCCCTTCCTTCTGGCCGGCGAACACCCGCGCGATCAGCTCCTGGCTCTTGGCGTCGTGGTCCAGCATCCAGGCGGCCAGGCCGATCGGGGAGTCGGCCAGCGCGTAGAGGGTCTGCGGCCGGTTCGCCATCTCGTTCGCGTATCCCAGGCCGTGCTTGTAGAACGTGTCGAGCTGCTCGAAGGCGTGGCGCTCGTCCCCCGACAGACCGGCCGGCGCGGGCGTCCCGAGCTGGAGCGCCTTGGCGACCTCGTCGGGGACCGTGGCGGGCATGTTCGTGTGGATCCCGATCAGCCCTTTCGGCTTCAGCAGCGCCAGCTGCTCGGTCACGGCGTTGCCCCAGTCGCCGCCCTGGGCGACGTAGCGGGAATACCCCAGGCGCTGCATGAGGACGGACCAGGCGCGCGCGATCCGGATCGGGTCCCAGCCGGTCACGGCCGGCTTGCCGGAGAAGCCGTGGCCGGGCAGCGAGGGGACCACCACGTGGAAGGCGTCCGCCGCGGATCCCCCGTGCGCCGTCGGGTCCGTGAGCGGGCCGATGATCTTCAGCTGCTCGATGATCGAGCCCGGCCAGCCGTGGGTGACGATGATCGGCAGGGCGTCGGCGTGCTTCGACTTGACGTGCAGGAAATGGATGTCGACGCCGTCGATCTCGGTGATGAAGTTCGGGAGGTTGTTCAGGTAGGTCTCGCAGCTGCGCCAGTCGTAGTCCTCGGCCCAGTAGCGGGCGAGCGACTTCATGGTGGCGAGCTGGACACCCTGCGAGTCGTCGCCGACCGTCTCCTTGTCCGGCCAGCGGGTGGCCAGGATGCGACGCTTCGTGTCGTCGAGCAGCGCCTGCGGGACCTGGATACGGTAGGGGCGGATGGCGCTTCCGCCCCCGCCGCCGCCGGGCTCCGCAGCGAAGCCGACGGCCTCCGCCGCGCTCTGCGCGACGAGCCCGAGGGCGCCGGCGGTCGCCGAGGCCGCCAGGAAACGACGGCGGTTGGTCAAACGGGTCTCCAAGGACATCTGCCCCTCCTCTTCAGAAATGGGCCGGGTATCGGCTCGATTTCGAACACAAGAGAGAACGTGCTCTTCGGGCGGCCTCGATTCTATTGCACGTTGGTATCGCCGATACTTTCGTATGGGGTCCGCTATTCTGCTGTGGCGGCCACATCTCGCACGCAGAAGACCGCCGATGGCGCGCGCCGTCGGCGGTCATGGTCCAAAAGGATTACGGGCGCGCGCCCGGGACCTCAGGCGAGGCGAACCTGTAGGGTGATCTCGGCCTTGAGCAGCTTGGAGACAGGGCAGTTCTGTTCCGCTTCGGCGGCCAGCCTCTGCAGCGTGGCCTCATCGAGCCCGGGCACGTCGGCGCGCACACTGAGGGCGGAGCGCGATATCCGGAAACCGCCTGCGTCCGGATCGAGCGACACCGCGGCCTCCGTGGCGAGCTCGGTCGGGACATAGCCCTCCACCTGGAGCCGGAACGCCAAGGCCATGGTGAAACAGCCTGCGTGCGCCGCGGCGATCAGCTCCTCGGGATTCGTGCCCGGCTTCTCCTCGAACCGCGTCCGGTAGGAATAGGGACTTGCGTCGAGGACCCGCGACCCGGTGGTGAGGTCCCCCTCGCCGTCGCGGCCCGTGCCTCGCCAGACGGCCTGCGCCTTTCGGATCATCGCCTTCCTCCTCCGTCGCCTGGTCGCCTGCGTCCCGGGCGGGTCGAGGGAGGCGCGGTCCTCGACCCAGATGCGTACGGCCGGCGCGAAGGTCCATTGGACCAAGGTGTCGCCGATACCTTGGTCCAATTGCCGCTGAAGAGCGCCTTGATCGATCCTGCCCCGGTCTGAAGGGGAGTTGCGGATGGATCGAAGGCGTCTCGCGGGGGCGGGCGGCGCCGTCATGATGGCGGCGTTCGGCGCGGGACCGGCCTGGGCTGAGGAGGCCGGTGCGGAACCGATCCAGGAGCTGGTCGTGACGGCCCAGAAACGGGAGCAGGCTATCGACAGCATCGGGATGGCGATCACGGCCGCAAGCGCCGAGCAGCTGCGGCTGCGCGGAATCGACGCCGTCGCCGACCTTCCACGGCTGGTCCCCGGCCTGACCCTCCAGGAGAGCAACTTCGCATCGACATCCTTCAACCTGCGCGGCGTCGGCTTCTTCAACAGCGACCTGGCGACGTCTCCGGCCGTCACCGTCTACCTGGACGAGGCGCCGCTCCCCTACCCGGCCATGACCAGGCTCGTCGCGTTCGACCTCGAGCGGGTCGAGGTCCTCAAGGGACCCCAAGGCACCCTCTTCGGCCAGAACGCCACCGGCGGCGCCGTCAACTACATCGCCGCCGCGCCGCGCGCCGCTCCCGAGGTCGGGGTGGAGGCCACGTACGGCCGCTTCGAGCGCGTCCGGTTGGGCGGCCATGTCACCGGTCCTCTGACGGACGGCCTGTTTGGGCGGCTTGCGGTGCAGGGGCGCTGGGGGGACGGGTGGCAGAAGAGCATCACGCGATCGGGCGACCGGCTCGGGCGGGTCGACGAGCTCCAAGCGCGGCTCAGCCTCGTGTGGACCCCCGGCCCGCGGCTGACCAGCCGGCTCGCGGTCACCTACACGCACGATGGATCGGAGAGTCCGGCGGCCCAGTTCATCGCCGCGCGGCCGGTCGTGCCCGCGCTCGCGAAACCGGGGCTGCTCACCTTCCCCGCCGTGACACGCCCCCGGGCCGCCGACTGGAGCGTATCGCGCGTCGATACCGGCGGGCCGTTCCCCTACGCGAGCGACACCACCTTCCTGCACGTGGGGTGGCGCAATGACATGCGTCTGGGCGGCCGCATCGTCCTGACCTCGCTGACGTCGTACGCCTACCTCGACCTCGCCTACGGCCAGGATGCGAATGGCACGCCGTTCGACCTCAACGAGGTCGTGGACCACGATGGACAGGTCTCGTCGGTGTTCCAGGAACTCCGCCTGGCCGGCGAAGCAGGGCGGCTGACCTGGCTGGCGGGCGTGAACTACGCGCACGACCGGGCCAAGGACCAGCCGTTGCAGACCTTCCGCGACGTCGACCTGGCGCGGATTTACGAAACGATCGACCCGCAGGCCTACGCCGACGTGAACCTCCTGCTGAGCCGGGTGCACGTGAACACCTACGCCGCGTTCGGGCGGCTGGAGTACCGGCTCTCGGACGCGCTGATGTTGGAAGGGGCGCTGCGCTACAACGTCGACCGCCGGGATTTCGACAGCTGCGTCCTGGCGCCGTCCGACCACTTCGCCCGCTTCTGGAACCTCTTCCGCAACGGGGCCCCGCCACCCACCCGGGTAGGCGACTGCACGGTGCTCGATCCGGCGAATGGGCTGCGTCCGGCGCAGAACGTCCACAACGTGCTGGACGAGGACAGCCTCTCGTGGCGCTTCGGCGCCACCTGGACCGCCCGTCCGGGCCTGCTCGTCTTCGCGAACGCCAGCAAAGGCTACAAGGCGGGGGCCGTTCCGGTGGCCGCGGCCTCCAGCACCGCCCAGTATGAGCCGATCCCGCAGGAATCGCTCATCGCCTACGAGGCCGGCTTCAAGGCCGGGCTGTTGAAAGGCCGGGTCCGCCTCAACGGCTCCGGGTTCTACTATCGCTACCGGGACAAGCAGCTGCGCGGCGCCTTCGAGGACCCCAACTTCGGCCCCCTGGAGGCTCTGGTCTCGATCCCCGCGTCCCACGTCATGGGGGCAGAGGCGCGACTCGTGGCGCGTCCCGTCGACGGCCTCACTCTCGACGCCTCCGTCACCTGGCTGCACAGCGAGATCGACCGCTTCGTGGGCGTGGACGGCCTGGCGCAGGTCGGCGACCAGGCCGGGAGCCCCTTCCCGTTCGCGCCGGAATGGCAATCGGTCGCCAATCTCGACTACGAGATCCCGCTGACGGCGGCATGGCGCGGGTTCGTCGGCGGAAGCCTGACCTATCGCAGCCACACCTGGGCCGGTGTGGGCTCGCCAGACCCGCTGCGGATCGGCGTCTACGCCCTCCTGGACCTGCGGGCGGGCGTGGAGAGTCCGGACGGGCGGCGGCGGGCCTGGATCTGGGGTCGCAACGTCACGAACGCCTACACCTGGAGCAACGTCTTCCTGAACGCCAATGTCCTGGCGCGCTTCGTCGGCCAGCCCGCCACATACGGCGTGTCCATCTCCGCGCGCTTCTAGCGGAGCCACAGCGCGTGCGCGTGAGGCGATCCCGGGGCGGGCCGACACCAAAGTACTATGGACGCCTCCGCCGCGTGGTCGGCATCCTGCGCGGCGCCCACCCACGAAAGCGCGGAATGGAGACGGACCTCAGGCGACTGCTCGACGCGCTTCCCGGGATGGTCTGGACCGCCACGCCCGAGGGCGAATGCAACTTCGTCAATCGCGGGTGGTGCGAGTACACCGGGCTCACGCTCGAGGCGGCCCGGGCGGCGGGCTGGGAGACGATCTTCCATCCCGAGGACGTCGATGCGGCGATGTCGGCGTGGTCCTCGACGCTCACCCCCTCGCCCCCGGCGGAGATCCACATGGAGGCGCGCCTGCGCCGCGCGGATGGCGTCTACCGCCGGTTCAAGCTGGAGACCCGTCCGCTGCACGACGCCGAGGGCCGCCTTGCAGGCTGGTGCGGCGCCAACACCGACGTGGAGGACCGCAGCCGCGCCGAGGCGCAGCTGGCGGCCGAGAAGCGCCTGCTGGAGCGGGTCGCGACGGGATCGGCGCTGAAGCCCACCCTCGAGGACCTGTGCCTGCTGGTGGAGCAGCTCTCGCCGGGCTCCTTCTGCAGCATCCTGTTCGTGGAGAACGCCGACGTCGCGCGCTTCCGGGTCGGCGCCGGGCCCAGCCTGCCTCCCGGCTACAACGACGCGCTGGAGGGACTGGGGATCGATCCGGGCTATGGCCCCTGCGGACTGGCGGTCGTCTCGCGGTCCACGGTCATCGCCGAGGATCCGCCATGCGATCCGCGCTGGGCCGGCTCGCCCTGGCCACAGCTGGTCACCGGGTTCGGCCTGAGGTCCTGCTGGTCGGCCCCGATCGTCGGCAGCCAAGGCGACGTGCTCGGGATCTTCGCCATCTACCGGGCCAGGGCGCAGCGACCGAGCTCCCAGGACGAGGAACTGGTCGACCGCTTCGCCCGGATCGCCGGCATCGCCATCGAACGGGCAAGGTCCGATGTCGCGCTCAAGGCCGGTGAAGCCAATCTACGCCGGGCGAACCATTTCCTCACAGGAGGACAGAGGCTCAGCAGGACCGGCAGCTTCTCGCTGGACACGGTCTCGGACGAACAGGTCTGGTCGGCCGAGAACTACCGGATCTGGGAGTTCGACCCCGCCATACCGCCGACGATGGAGATGGTCGCGGCGGCGATACATCCGGAGGACCGGGCCGCGACGCTGGCGGCCTTCGCCACGGCGACCCAGGCCAAGGAAGGCTTCGAGGTCTCCTACCGGATCGTGACCCCGAAAGGCGGGGTGAAACACCTGAACACGGTCATGGAGGTCATCCCGGAATTCCCCGACCGGGTCGTCTACCTCGGCAGTTCCCAGGACGTCACCCAGAGCCGGCTCGCCGAGGACGCGCTCCGGACCAGCGAAGCGCGACTCGTCCGCGCCAACATGTACCTGACCGCCGCGCAGCGTCTCACCAAGACGGGCAGCTACAGCTGGTGCGTGGAAACCGACGAACTCGACTGGTCGGACGAGACCTATCGGATCTGGGGTATCGACCCCGCGCGCAAGCCCGAGATGTCGATGGTCCTCGACGGGATACATCCCGAAGATCGAGCGGCGACGATCGAGGGCCTGAACGCGGCGACCCTGGCGGGCGCGGGCTTCGAGATGTTCCACCGCATCATCACCCCGCAGGGCGTGACGAAGCACGTCCGTTCGGTGGCGACGCGGATGGCGGATCCCACGGGCCGCTCGATCTATGTGGGCTCCATCCAGGACATCAGTGAGAGCCGGATCGCGGAGGAGGCGCTCAAGACCAGCGAGGCGCGCCTGCGGCGCGCCAACCGCTACCTCAAGGCCGCGCAGACCATCAGCCGTGTCGGCAGCTTCACCTGGGATGTCGAGCGCGACGAACTGGACTGGTCGGACGAGAACTACAGGATCTGGGAGGTCGCCCCGGACACCACACCGACAACGGCCCTCGTCGTGTCCGCCATCCATCCCGAGGATGTCGAGGCGGTGCACGCGCTGATGAGCCGGGCCCGCGAGACCGGGGGCGATTTCGAGCTCGTCTACCGGATCGTGACCCCCAGAGGCGCGATCAAGCACCTGCAGACCATCGCGACCCGGACCACGGACTTCCCCGGCCGCGTGGTCTACATCGGCACCAATCAGGACGTCACGGAGACCAAGCTGGCGGAAGCGGCCCTTCGGGCCAGCGAGGCGGCCGCCACGCGGGCGAACAAGTACCTCACGGGCGCACAGGCGCTCAGCCGGACGGGCAGCTTCACCTGGGACACCCAGACCAACGAGCAGGACTGGTCGGCCGAGAACTTCCGGATCTGGGAGCTGGATCCTGCCGTCGATCCCACCATCGACATCGTGCTGGAGCGCGTGCATCCCGAGGACCGGGAGGCGGCGGCCGCCGCCATGTCGGCGGGTCGCGACACCGGCGAGGACTACGAGGTCTCCTACAGGATCGTCACGCCAGTGGGCGGGGTGAAGCACCTCTACACGGTCGCGACGCGCGCCCAGGAAATCCGCGACCGGGTGGTCTATGTGGGCAGCACCCAGGACGTGACCGCCCGCAAGATGGCTGAAGCCGAGCTTGCGCGCACCAACGCCTACCTCACCGCCGCGCAGCGGCTGAGCAGGACCGGCAGCTACACCTGGGACGTCGCGTCGGATCAGCAGGACTGGTCGGCCGAGAACTTCCGCATCTGGGAGTTCGATCCGGCGGCCCCGCCCACCATGGCGATGGTCATGGCGCGGTTGCACCCGGACGATCGGGAGCGCGCCCGCGCATCCATCGAACGGGGGGCAATGACCGGCGAGGACTTCGAGCTGCACTACCGCATCGTCACTCCGTCGGGGGCCGTGAAGCACCTCCATACGGTCAGCACCCGCGTGAAGGAGATCACCGATCGGCTCGTGTACATCGGCAGCACCCAGGACCTGACCGAGAGCAAGCTCGCCCAGGCCGAGCTCGCGCGGGCCAACACCTATCTCACAGCCGCCCAGCGCCTCAGCCAGACGGGGAGCTTCACTTGGGACGTGGAGGCCGACGCCCACAACTGGTCGGAGGTCATCTACCGCGTCTTCGGCTTCGAGCCCGGCGCCACCATCACGATGGACATGATGATGCGCGCGATCCACCCGGACGACCTGCTCCAGGTCCAGACGCTGCTGGGCGAGGCGAGGGTCGGCCAGAACTTCGACCTCGTGTTCCGGATCGTGACGCCGAACGGCGACATCCGCCATGCGCATGTGGTCGGGCACCGGATCGATCAATTTCCTGACCGTCCGGTGTTCATGGGGGCGCTGCAGGACATCACGGCGAGGAAGGTCGCCGAGGAGGACCTCAACCGGGCGCGCGCGGAGCTCGCGCACGTGGCGCGCGCGGCGGCGCTGAGCACGCTCACCGCCTCCATCGCGCACGAGGTGAGCCAGCCGCTTGCCGGGATCATCACGAACGCAAGCACGACCCAAAGGATGCTCGCGGCCGAACCGCCCGACCTGGCGCGCGCCCAAGTGACGGTGCAGCGCACGCTGCGCGATGCGCACCGCGCTTCGGAGGTGATCAAGCGCCTTCGCGCCCTGTTCTCCCGCCAGTTGCCGAGCTTCGAGCCCGTGGACCTCCACGATGCGGCGCGGGAGGTCCTGGCGCTCTCCGCCACTGAGCTGCAGCGGCGGCGGGTGATCCTGCGGACCGGGTTCGCGGAGGACCTGCCGCCCGCGCGCGCCGATCGGATCCAGCTGCAGCAGGTGATCCTGAACCTGGTCCTGAACGCCGCAGACGCGATGTCCGACGTCCACGATCGGGCTCGCGACCTCTGGGTCTGCACACACCCGGTCGACGGGGCGATCCGGCTGGACGTCCGGGACGCGGGCGTCGGGATCGATCCGGAGCGTGCGGCGCAGCTGTTCCAGCCGTTCCACACCACGAAGCCCGACGGCATGGGCATCGGACTGTCGATCAGCCGCTCCATCATCGAGGCCCACGGCGGCCGCCTCACGGCCGCCCCGAACGAGACGGGGCCGGGCGCGACGTTCTCCTTCTCCATTCCCTGCGACGCCACGTCGGAAGCAGGCCCAGTATCGAGGCAAGCGTGATGGCCAAGCGTCAACTGGTCTGCGTCGTCGACGACGACGATTCCGTGCGCGAGGCGCTGCCCGACCTGCTGGCCTCCTACGGCTTCGACACGGAGTCCTTCTCGTCGGCGGAAGCGTTCCTGGCGTCGGACAGCATCGCCGACACGCGGTGCCTGGTCCTTGACGTGGCCATGCCCGGCATGACCGGTCCGGAACTGCAGACCGAACTTGCGCGTCTCCAGGTCGACATCGCTATCGTGTTCATCACGGCCCACGCCGATCCGCTCATCGAGGCCCAGGTGCTCCAGCGTGGCGCCTGCGCCTTCCTGCTGAAGCCGTTCACCGAGACGGCGATCGTCGAAGCGGTGAACGCCGCGCTTGCAAGGGGATGAAGGGTGTTCCGATGCAATGCTCCAGCCACGACGCCAATCCACGGACCGAAGCCTCCACGCCGTTGCCGGGCCTGTCCGGGGCGGAACCGACCGTGTACGTCATCGACGACGACGCATCGGTGCGCGAGGCGCTGGCGGACCTCATCCGGCTGAGCGGCCGCGACGCGAGGGCGTTCGCTTCGGCGGCGGAATTCCTCGAGATCGCGCCGGCGCCGGGCCCCACCTGCCTTGTGCTCGACGTCGGCCTCCCCGGGCTCAACGGCCTGGACCTCCAGGAGATGATCGCCGGCGAGCGGGCGGATATGCCGATCATCTTCATCACCGGGAACGGCGACGTGCCGATGACGGTGCGCGCGATGAAGGCCGGCGCGGCCGAGTTCCTCACGAAGCCGTTCGACGAGGACGTGCTCCTCGCGGCCATCGAGGCGGCCCTGCAACGCAGCCTCGCCGTGTCGAAGGAGCAGATCGCCCTCCAGGCGCTGCGTGACCGCCGCGCTTCCCTCAGCCCGAGGGAGTGCGAGGTGATGGACCTGGTGGTGTCCGGCCTGTTGAACAAGCAGGTCGGCGGTGAACTCGGCATCAGCGAGATCACCGTGAAGGCCCACCGCGGCCGCGTCATGGAGAAGATGCAGGCCAGGTCCCTCGCCGACCTGGTGCGCATGAGCCAGCGCCTGGGCCTGCATCCGGCCTGACCGAACGAAGGTCTCGCCGATACCTTTGTGCAATGGCGCGCGATGCGCCCAGGGCGTCTCATCGCTCCTGCCCGCGGCCCCAAGCCGGCCGCGGTTGTCGGGAGCCCCTGCCATGACGCTGGACGTCCACATCCGCCAGACCCCCGCCCGGAGCCTTCCACTCCATCTCGTCGAGGAGATCAGCCACCGGGTGGCCAACGAGTACGCGGAGGCGATCGCGGGATTGTCGCTTGCGGCGGCGGGCTCGCCCCGGTCGGACGTGCAGGAGGCGCTGCGCGCGGCGGCCGAACGGCTTCGGGCCCATGCCGAGACCCATCGCGCGCTGCTTCCGCCGGTGAGAGGCGAGGTCGATCTCGCCGACTATGTGGGCCGCCTCTGCGCGGCCTTCTCGAAAGCGGCGCTGGCCGACAGGCGTATCCGTCTGGCCGTGGAGACCGACGAGGTCTGGATGGCGTCAGGCCGTGCATGGCGGGTAGGACTCGCCGTCGCCGAACTCGTGCGCAACGCCGCGCGGCACGGCCTGCGCGGGCGGGCGGGCGCCATCGTCGTGCGGATCGCGCGCGAAGACGACGATGTGGTCTGCAGCGTCTGCGACGACGGCGCCGCCGAAGCGATCGTCGAGCCAGGTCGCGGTGTCGGGCTGGTCCAGGCCCTGGCCGGCGAGCTGGACGGCTCCGTCGAATGGTGGTTCACCCCGCGCGGCAGCCTCGCCCGCGTCCGCGCGCCGATCGAGGCGCCCCGATGAACAGATCGCTCCTGCAGCGCCTCGGCCTGCGCCTCCCGATCATCCAGGCGCCGATGGCCGGCACCTCGACGCCGGAGCTGGCGGCCGCCGTGACCAACGCAGGCGGATTGGGGTCGATCGCTGTCGGCGCCGTGAAGGCCGCGGCGGCGCACGAGATGATCACGGCGCTCCGCAAGACCACATCCGGCCCCTTCAACGTCAACGTCTTCTGTCATCGCCCGGCCCGGCGCGATCCGGTGCGCGCGGCGGCCTGGCTGCAGGCGCTCTCGCCCGAGTTCGAGCGGTACGGCGCGCGTCCTCCTGCCGAACTCTCGGAGATCTACACCAGTTTCGTCGCCGACCCCGAGATGCTCGACCTCCTGCTGGAGGCCCGTCCTGCGGTCGTGAGCTTCCACTTCGGACTGCCATCCCAAGCCGCGATCGATCGGCTGAAGGCCGCCGGGATCATGCTCTTCTCCACGGCCACCTGCCTGGACGAGGCCGTCGCCGCCGCCGACGCCGGAGTGGACGCCATCGTCGCGCAGGGCTGGGAAGCCGGCGGCCACCGCGGGGTCTTCGATCCCCAGGCAGAGGATGCGCAGCTCGGAACGGCCGCCCTCACCCGCGTCCTCGCCGCGCGCCAGCCCACCCCGGTCATCGCCGCGGGAGGCCTGATGGACGGCGCGGGTGTGGCGGCCGCGCTCGCCCTCGGGGCGCAGGCCGCGCAACTCGGCACCGCCTTCATCGCGTGCCCGGAATCGAGCGCCGACGCCTTCCACCGCGAGGCGCTCTTCGGGGCGGGCGCGTCGGCCACGGAGATGACCTCGCTGATCTCGGGGCGTCCCGCCCGCTGCCTGCCGAACCGCTTCACGCGCTTGAAGACAGGCCCCGCCGGGCGTGCGCGGCCTCCCGACTATCCGTTCGCCTACGATGCCGGGAAGGCCCTCGCCGCGGCGGCCCGGGCGCAGGGGGACGGCGGCTACGGCGCCCAATGGGCGGGCCAGGGCGCGCCCCTTGCCCGCGCGCTTCCGGCGGCCGATCTCATGGCCACGCTGGCAGACGAATTGATCGAGGCCGGCGGCTCCTGCTGAACGGAGGGGACGGATGGATCGCCTGGACGCCATGAAGGTCTTCGCGGTCGCGTCGGAGGCCGGCAGCCTCGCCGCCGCCGCGCGCACGCTGAAGCGGTCGCCGGCCGCGGTCAGCCGGGCCATCGCCTTCCTCGAAGCGCACCTGGGCGTCGCCCTGCTGTTCCGCACCACGCGGGCCATGCGGCTGACCGAAGCGGGCGAGCGCTACGCGCCGTTCTGTCGCCAGCTGCTGGCGGACCTGGAGGAGGCGGAGAGCCAGGCCGCGGGCGGGGCGGCGGACCCCCGCGGCGTCCTCACGCTGTCCGCCCCGCCGATCGCCGGCGAGGAGATCCTGCGCCCCATCGTCGACGCCTTCCTGCAGGCCCATCCGGCGGTGTCCGCGCGCCTCCTGCTCCTCGACCGCCAGGTCAGCCTGGTCGACGAGGGCGTCGATCTGGCGCTCCGGGTCGGGGAGCTGGCCGCCTCGTCCCTGATGGCGGTGCGGGTCGGCGCAAGCGTGCGCCGGGTGATCGTCGGCGCGCCGCCGTACCTCGCGGCCCGCCGGCCACTTTCGCAGCCTGCCGACCTGGCCGGCCACGACATCGTGGCCATGTCGCATTTCGGCGAGGACCGATGGCTCTTCCCGCCGGCTGACGGCGGCGCCCAGCCGCGCACGGTCACGTTCACGCCCCGGGTGCTGGTGACCAGCGTCCGCGCCGCCGCCGGGTCGGCCGAGGCGGGGCTCGGCGTCACCCGGCTCTATTCCTATCACGTGGCGGAGCAGGTGCGGCGCGGCGCCCTAGCGATCGTCCTGGCCGACGCCGAGCCCGCCCCCCTGCCGGTGAATCTTGTCGCCCGCCCGGGCCGGGCCACCGCGCCGAAGGTGCGGGCCTTCCTGGATCTGGCGGTCCCGCGGCTGCGCGCGGCCTTCGCCGGCCTGGCGGAGGAGGCGCGAGCGCTCCCCGGGGCCGCTCCCCGCTAGCCGGACGGACCGCCCGCCCGCTGCCGCCGATACTCGAGCGCCGGCAAGCCACCCCAGCCCCAGCCGTCCAGCTCCACCTCCTGGATGGTGACGAAGGTCGACTCGAGCGGCTTGCCCAGCACCTCCAGCAGCAGGTCGCTGACGCCCCGGATCAGGCGCGCCTTCTCCTCGGCGGTGACGGACGTGCGCTCCGGGCTCGTGCCTTCGCGGGTCACCAGGATGTTGACGATCGGCATGACGGCCTCCCTGCGAGGCGGCCCGCAGCTGCGGGCCGCCTCCGTTGTTCACCAGTGGCCGGCGGACTGGCCGCCGTCGACGTGCAGGATCTCCCCGGTCACGAACGGTGCGTTCTCGAGGTAGAGGACGCCGTGGACGGCCTCCTCCACCTCGCCCACGCGCCCGAGAGGATGCAGGGTCGCCAGGCCGGCATGGGTCTCCGGCGGGTGCATCGGCGTCTTGATGATCCCGAGCGCCACCGCATTCACCCGGATGCCCTGCTCGGCATACTCGATCGCCAGCGACTTGGTGGCCGCGTTCAGGCCGCCCTTGGTGAGCGAGGCCAGCACCGAGGGGACCCCCTTGATCGGCTGCTCCACGAGGCTCGTCGAGATCTGGACCACATGGCCGGCCCGTTGCGCCTCCATCCGCCGGATCGCCGCCTGGGTCACGAAGAAGAAGCCGGCGAGGTTCGTGCCGGTGTTGGCGGCCCAGTCCTCCGGCGTGAATGCGGTGAAGGGCTTGGCCGTGAAGACGCCCGCGTTGTTCACGAGGGTGTCGATGCGGCCGAACGTGTCGATCGCGGTGGCGACGACCCGTTCGGCGACGGCCGGGTCGGCGATGTCGCCCGGCGCCGTCGCGATGTCCGGATCGCTCGACGGCTTGATGGTGCGGGAGTTGGCGACGACCTTCCACCCGGCGTGCCGGTAGGCCTTCACGAGGGCGGCGCCCAGCCCCTGCGATGCGCCGGTGATCACGGCGACCTTGTTGTCCTGGCTCATGATGTGTCTCGAACCTTCCATATGCAGCGCGGCCACGTCGGCCAGCGTCATTGCCCGAGAGGTGGGTCCGGCCCGACCTGGGCCGTAGAGCTGCGCCGCGAGCGGCAGTCGGTCGCTTCACGCAACACCGAACGGAAGGTTCGCCGAGCGCGCCGGTGCGGCAATCGAGACGAAGGTATCGCCGACACCAAAGTCCAATGTCCGCGGCCGACGCGCGGCGCCACCTCCTCAGCATCGGGCGCCGCGCCCGCCTGGAGGATCGAGATGCTGCCCACGCCCATCACCACGCCCCCTGTCGGACGGGCCCTCATCACCGGCGCCTCCGGCGGGATGGGCGCCGTCTACGCAGATCGCCTCGCGCGCCGGGGCTTCGACCTCATCCTTGTCGCGCGCAACTCGGTGCGCCTGGAGGCGGTGGCGGCGCGGGTGGCGGATGCGACGGGACGCCAGGTGGAGACCTTGACCAGCGATCTGCGGCGGGCGGACCACGTGGATGATCTAGAGGATCGTCTGCGGACCGACGAGCGCATCGCCATGCTGGTCAACAACGCCGGCGTCGGCTCGGCGACACCGCTGCTGCAGGCCGATATCGGGACGATGCGCGGCATGATCGCGCTGAACGTCGAGGCGCTCACGCGGCTGACCTATGCCGCGGCGCCCGGTTTCGTCGCACGCGGCGGCGGGACCATCATCAACATGGCCTCCATCGCCGCGATCGGGCCGGAGATCCTCAATGGAGTATATGCGGGAACGAAGGCCTTCGTCGTCGCGCTGACCCAGTCCCTCCACCACGAACTCGCGTCGCGCGGCGTGCGCGTACAGGCGGTGCTCCCGGGCGCTGTCGCCACGGACTTCTGGGACGTGTCGGGGACCCCGCTCGCCAGCCTCCCGGCCGGGATCGTCATGAGCACGGAAGACGCGGTCGACGCCGCACTCGCAGGATTCGACCAGGGCGAGTTGATCACCCTGCCCTCGCTTCCGGACCCCGCCGACTGGCAGGCCTACGAGGACGCTCGCCGCGCGCTCTTCCCGAACCTCTCGCGGTCCGAGCCTGCGGCCCGCTTCGGCGTCGGACGCGCCCCGGCCGCCGCGAGCTGATCAGGCCTCTCGTGGATGGGGGGAGCGGACCGGAACGGCGCGGCGCCGCCCGGAGCCCGCGCCGCCGTGCGGGTGGCAAGCGGCACAAGCGCCGGTCCGCGTCATCGGCCGCCGATACCTTGGTCTCGGGGATACCTAGGTCCAATCGCGCGCGGCAGGGGCAGGTGCTCTGATCTGGCGGTCCACTCCGCGGAAAGAGATCGAGCCACGCCATGCGCCTCTCCCCATTACGCCGCGCGTTCGCGGCGACCCTCGCGGCGGCGGCCGTCAACGCGCCCAGCCCCGGCCTGGCCGGCGAGACGGCGGGGCCGAAGACGTCCGCCGCGGCGCCGTCGCCCCGCGAGACCATCCGATTGACCCGGAAGAGCCCGGCCTACTGGCGAGTGACCTTCGCCAACCCGCCGCTGAACATCGTGGGGCCCGCCGAGATGCGCCGGCTCGATGAGATCCTCGATCAGATCGAGGGCGACCCCCGCGTGAAGGTCGTCGTCTTCGACAGCGCGGTCCCGGGTTACTTCATGGCCCACTACGATCTGCTGAAGCCCCTCGAGGACTCCACCGGCATGGCGCCGGGACCGACGGGCATGCACCCCGTGCCGGACTTCATGGTGCGGCTCGCACGGCTGAAGGCCGTCACCATCTCCTCGATCCGCGGCCGCACCAGCGGCATCGGAAGCGAGATCGTCCTGGCGACCGACATGCGCTTCGCAAGCCGCGAGAAGGCGATGCTCTCGCAATTCGAGGTGGGCGCCGGCTTCGCGCCCGGCGGCGGGCCCATGGCGCGCCTCCCACGGCTGATGGGCCGCGGCCGCGCCCTGGAGGTGCTGATCGGCGCAGACGCGCTCGACGGTGATCTGGCCGAGCGTTACGGCTACGTGAACCGCGCCCTGCCGGACGCCGAGCTCGACGGCTTCGTCGACCGGCTCGCCACCCGGATCGCCGGCTTCGACCAACAGGCGATCATCGACACCAAGCATCTGGTGGACGTGGCCAGCCTGCCACCGGACGAGGAGATCCGCTTGGGCTGGGACGCCTTCATCGCCTCCGTCCAGCGACCTGCGGCCCAGGCGCGGGTGGGCGCCCTGGTCGCACGTGGCCTGCAGAAGCGGGGCGACCTGGAGGACCACCTCAACGAGCGCACCGCCGACTACCGCGAGCCGCAACCCTAGGAGCCCGCATGCCCGTCCCGACTGCGATCGCCATGGCCGCCGCGTTGGCGGCGTCCCAGCCCGGCGCGCTCCCGTCCACCTCGGCCACGACCACCTACCATCGGACGCAGGTCGACGGCGTGGGGGTCTTCTACCGCGAGGCGGGACCGAAGGATTCGCCGACGATCGTGCTGCTGCACGGCTATCCCTCGTCGTCGCGGATGTTCGAGGGGCTGATCCCGCTGCTGGCCGTCCGCTACCACGTGATCGCGCCCGACTATCCGGGCTTCGGGCACAGCGACGCGCCGTCCCCCGCGCAGTACGCCTACACCTTCGATCATTTGGCCGCGACGATGAGCCGGCTGCTGGACCAGCTGGGTGTCGACCATTGTGTGTTCTATCTTCAGGACTACGGTGGACCCGTCGGGTTCCGCATGATGCAGGCCCGGCCGACCCGGGTCGACGGCCTCGTCGTCCAGAACGCCAACGCCTACGCCGAAGGGCTCGGCGCCAAGTGGACGGGGATCGCGCGCTACTGGCGCGACCCCGCGGCCCACCAGGACCAGCTCGACGCCTTCCTCTCGGTGGAGGGCGCGCGACAGCGCCACATCGCCGGCAGTCCCGCCCCTGAGCGGTACAGCCCCGACAGCTGGGCCGATGAATACGCCATGCTCTCGCGGCCTGGTGCGCGGGAGATCCAAGGGGCGCTCCTCTACGACTACCAGACCAATGTCGCCTCCTATCCGGCGTGGCAGGCGTGGCTGAGGAACCACCATCCCCCGACGCTGGTGCTCTGGGGCCGCTACGACCCCTCCTTCATCACCCCCGGCGCCGAGGCCTATCGCCGCGATCTTCCCGGCGCGGAACTGCACTTGCTGGACGCGGGCCACTTCGCGCTGGACGAAGCGCTCGACGAGGCCGCGGCGCTCATCCTCGACTTCCTGCAGCGACTGCCGCGCTGACGGCGACGCGATCGACCCCACACGGCCCCCTCACGCCTCGACACTCCCGCGCGAGGCGTCAGCGCCTGACGCATGACGCAGGGCGCCGACTGCATCGCCTCGTCGGGATCGGAGCTGCGTGCGCTCCCCCCGTGGCGGCGGTGCGCTCGCCCTCGCCGAGCCCATGGGAGCCTCGGGAGCGATCCTGGACCGCCCCGCAGGCGTGTGGGCGTGCCGCCGGCGCGGCATGAGACTTTGGTGTCGACGACACCTAAGTGCAATTTCCGGAGGGCCTCCCACGCCCGATCCTCCCCCAGACGAGGTGGCGCTGCGCCGCCGCGAGCGAGGAGAGAGAACATGGCGCCCCGATCCGCAAGGCATTCGAACGTGCTCGGCCACGCCGTCATCGGCGCCCTGGCGCTCACCGCGAGCCTGGGTCAGGCGCCGGTCGCCCGGGCGGAGGCCGCGCCGGGACAGCCCGGGACGCCCTACGCCAACATGCCCGCGCTCGCCCCGATCGGCGTGCGGACCGATCGCTATCTGCCGGTCTCCGCCGAGAACACGCCGCCCCCGATCGACCCGGCGAAGGGTTACCGGACGCAGAAGCTCGGCGACGGTCTCTACATGGTCACCGAGAACGCCTACCAATCGATGTTCCTGGTCTACGAGACCGGCGTCGTGGTGGTGGACGCCCCGCCGACCTATTCCGCCCACATCAAACAGGCCATCGCCGAGGTGACGGACAAGCCGATCACCCACGTGATCTACAGCCACTCCCACACCGATCACATCGGCGGGGTCACGGACCTGGGCGGCCGGCCGATCACCATCGCCCAGGAGGAGACCAAGCGGCTCCTGCTGCGGGACAAGGACCCCAAGCGGCCGCCGCCCACGGTGACGTTCAAGGACCGCTACACGCTCAGGGTCGGCAGTCAGGTGCTGGAACTCAGCTACCACGGCGAAGCCCACGAACCGGGGAACATCTTCATCTACGCCCCGCGCCAGAAGACGCTGATGGTGGTGGACGTCATCTTCCCCGGCTGGATGCCGTGGCGGAGGTTCGCCGTCGCCCACGAGGTGCAAGGCGTCTTCGATCAGGTGGCGCTGATCGACAAGCATCCCTTCGAGATCCTGGTCGGGGGCCACGTCACGCGTACGGGGACGCATGCCGACGTGCGCACGCAGCTCGAGTTCATGAACGACGTGAAGGCCGCGGCCTCCCAGGCGCTCAAGACCACCGCGATCGGCGAGGAGCTGGCCGACGAGGACAAGACCAATCCCTGGGCCGTCTTCGACAACTACATCGATCGCGTGGTGGTGAAATGCATGAACACGGTCACGCCGAAGTGGCAGGACCGGCTCTCGGGCTTCGACGTCTACATCTGGGACCAGTGCTTCGCGATGGAGCAGAGCCTTCGGATCGATTGATCCCGCGCCGCTCCAACCTCCCTGCCCTCATCCGGTCCTTGAAAGGCGCCTTCCATGGCCAAGCCCCTCAACGTCCTCGTGCTCGTCGGCAGTCTGCGCAGGGACTCCCACACGCGCCGCATCGCCCGCGCCCTCATCGCCCTGGCCCCGCCCAGCCTGGCCTGCCGGATCGCCGAGATCGGCGACCTTCCGCTCTACACTGAGGACCTCGACGCCGATCCGCCCGCGGCCTGGACGCGTTTCCGCGAGGAGATCCGAGCCGCAGATGCGGTGCTGATCACCACACCGGAATACAACCGCTCCGTCCCCGGCGCGCTCAAGAACGCCATCGATGTCGGATCGCGGCCCGACTACCCGAGCCCTTGGGACGGACTGCCGGCGGCGGTCGTCAGCGTGTCGCCCTACAAGCTGGGCGGCTTCGGAGCCAACCATCACATCCGCCAGAGCCTGGTGTTCCTGAACATGCCGGTGATGCAGCAGCCCGAGGCCTACATCGGCGATGCGGCGGGCATGTTCGACGGCCAGGGAGAGACGCCCACCGCCGAGGCGCGCGGGTTCCTGGAGCATGTGATCCGCAGCTTCGCGGCCTGGGCGGCCAAGACCCGGCGCGACCCCTCCGACGCCAGCTAGGGAGCTTCGACGACTGGGCTGCGACCATGGGCATCCGAACGACGGGCTGCGCCGCGATCGCGGCGACAGCGGTGGCGTCTGCGGCCTGCGCTCAGGCCGGAAGACTGCCGGACGGCGTCCGCCTCTCGGGCGGCGTCGTCTCGGAGACCGCCTGGACCGTCAGCGGCCCAGGGCGAAGCCAGGCGAAGGAAGCTGGACAGTTCGCGCTGGGGGTGACGGCGGAGACCGGCGAGGCGCTCGGGCTGGCCGGCGGGACCCTCCAGGCCACCGTCACCTACCGCTGGGGCGAGGACCTGGGGACCGTCAGCGGCCTGCGCCCGCTGCAGCTGGTCCAGGAGGTCTACGGACGTGGGCAGACCTGGCGTTTGACCCAACTCTGGTACCAGCAGGCGATCGGCTCCAGCGGCGCCGACATCAAGGCCGGGCGGCTGACCGTCGGCGAGGACTTCGCGACCTTCCGGTGCGCGTTCCAGAACCTGACCTTCTGCGGCTCCCAGCCCGGCAACATGGAGAGCGATTACTGGTACAACTGGCCGATCAGCCAGTGGGGCGTACGCGGCCGGATCGCGCGGGAGAGCGACTACGTCAAGCTCGCCGTCTACGGGGTGAACCCGCGCAACCTGCGGAAGCCCTTCACGGTCGGCCGCTTCAAGGGGGCGACGGGCGTGATGCTCCCGGCGGAGGCGGGAGCGACCCCGTCCATCCGGGGCCGCCCCGGGCAGTACCGGATCGGCGCCTGGTACGACACCTCGCGCGCCCGCGACCTGGTCCCCGACCGCGGCGGCGGGCCTCGCGCGGCTGCTGGCGAGACGCCACGCGACGTGGACGGGCGCGGCGGCGCCTATGTGATGGCGCAACAGCAGGTGACCGGCCGCTCGGATCAAGGGGAGGCGATCTCCGGGCTGACGCTCTTCTTCAGCGCCGCGCAGGCGGACCGCCGGACCTCGCGCATCGACCGCCAGGTCTTCGGCGGCGGCTTCTGGCGCGGCCCGCTGAGCGCGCGCCCCCGCGACGAGCTGGGCTTCGCGCTGGGGGCCACGCGGCGCAACCCACGCCTGAGGAGCGACCCCGCGGACCGCAGCAGCACGGAGTACGTCGGCGAGCTCTTCTATGCCGTGCAGGCGACGCGCGCCCTCGTGCTGCAGCCCAGCGTCCAAGTCATCGGCAACCCCGGGGGGGCGACCAGGCGAACGGCGGTGGTGACGGGCTTCAAGGTCAGCGCCACGTTGCAGCCCTAGGCGATCCTTTCGGGTCAGCGCGGCTGGTCCACAGGCATCGCGCCTGTCACATGACCACCGGCCGGCCCCGGCATCGGCGGAAAGGGCTTGCGGCGCCGAGCCGGGGAGATCGGAGACGCCGCCGGCGCGCGGATCGCCCACGGCAGCGTCTCGATTCCGCGGCGCGCGCCCATATGATGCCGCCGACGCCCCTTCGGGGAACCGCGCGTCTGAACCCGCACCCACGCCTTCACGGCGTCCACGAAGGCTGACATGCAGGCGATCGGTACGCAGGATCCCTCGGAAGATGTCGTGGTCCTCACCAGCACCACGCCCGGCCCGAGGCAGAAGCTGGTGGCGCTCGCCGTCGTCCCCGGCGTGCTCGCGACGCTCTTCGCGATCACCCGGCCGTTCGCCGATCTGCAGCTTCCAGCCGTCCCGGCGTTCGTGCCGATCGAGACGTCCGCGCTCTTCGTCATCGACCTGGTCACCGCCGTCATCTTCTTCTGCCAGTTCTCCATCCTGCGGAACCGCGCGCTCCTCCTGATCGCGAGCGGCTACCTCTACACCGCCCTGATCCTCATCCCCTACCTCCTGGCGTTCCCGGGGCTGTTCGTGACGGATCGCGCGCTCGTCGGCGGCCTTCAGACGACCGCCTGGCTGTTCATCCTGAAGCATTGCGGGTTCGCAGCTTCCATCGTCGGGTTCGCGCTCCTGAGCCGCGACGCGAAGGCGGCCCCCCGGGCAGGGGGCGTCCACCTGCCGCTCCTGCTGAGCATCATGGCGACCAGCGCCTTCGTCGCGTTCATCGGATTCGCCTGCATCGCGGGGGACGCCCACCTCCCGTCCGTCGCGTCCGACGGACGGCGGTTCAGCGCGCAGTTCCTGATCTACGCGGGCGCGCCGAGGGCCCTGCTCTACGGGCTCGCCGTGATCCTGCTCTGGCCACAGCGCAATACGGTCCTCGGTCTGTGGCTGATGGTCGTTGCGGCCGTGCACCTGGCCGCCATCCCGATCTCCTTCTTCGGCTCGCCCAGCCGCTTCAGCGTCGGCTGGTACACCGTCGTCATCATCAACCTGGTCGCCAACAGCCTGGTCCTGGCCGTCCTGCTCGTGGAGGTCTCCAACCTCTACCGGCGCCTCCTGCAGGCGGTCCGCGCCCAGGAGCGCGAGCGGGAAGCGCGGCTCGCCACCGGCGAGGCGCTGGCGGCCATGATAGCGCATGAGCTGAAGCAGCCCTTGTCGGCGATGATCTGGCGAGCCGGCTTGGGCTTCCGCCGGCTCGATCGCTCCGTCCCTGACCTCGAGAACGCCATGAGCGACATGAGGCGGATCTCCGCCGACGGGCACCGGGCCGCGGCGGTCATCGACAACATCCGCGCGAACTTCAAGCGGGACCAGCGCGTCCGGACGGCGGTCGACCTGAACCGGCTCGTCCGCGAGACGGCGTCCTTGCTGCGTAGGGAGCTGCACAAGCAGCACGTCCGGCTCGAGATGACCCTTGCGGCGGATCCAGCCAGCGTCGCGGCTGATCGGACGCAGTTGCAGCAGGTCCTGCTGAACCTGATGACGAACGCCGCCGAGGCCACGGCGGCCGCCGACGCCCCCGGGATCCTCGTGGTGAGGACCGAGAACCACGGGCGCGACGAGCTGATCGTATCCGTCTCGGACAACGGGACGGGCGTCAGGCCGGAGCACCTGGAGCAGGTCTTCAACCCCCTCTTCACGACCAAGCCCACCGGCATGGGCATGGGTCTATCGATCTGCCGCTCCATCATCGAAGCCCATGGCGGACGCATCTGGGTGTCCCCGAACAGCCCCAAGGGCACGGTCTTCACGTTCGCGCTGAAGGCGCTCCCGGAGCCCTGATCGAGTTCGTAGACGGGGGCAACCCGGCTTTGCGGATCGTCCGCAACCCCGGGGATCGGCGAGGCCGGCCTCGGCGGTGGCTGGCTTCCAAGCCAGCGGGACGCCCGGAACCGTATCGGTCGCTCGAGCTGGCTCCCCCCACCCGCCCTGCGATCGCATCCGCCCTCAGGTCCCGAGGCCTCGCAGGACGGCGACGAGCTCGGGCGTGAAGCGCGGATCGCCCGCCGCAGGGAGCCCGGTCAGATGCGCGGTCACCTCCTGCAGGACCCAGGCGTTGCCGTCGGGATCCTGGAAGGTCGCGTAGGAGGCGTAGCTCCTCCGCTCCGGATTGGGCCCCGTGCGTAGATGTTTCGGGTCGGCATGGTGGAAGATGCCGCCGGGGTCGTGGAACGCCGCGCTCACGGACACGCCGCGCCGGAGCAGGTCGGCGCGCGCCGCCTCGAGGTCGCCCACGACGAGATGCACATCCTGCAACGACCCGGGCGCCGCCGAGGAGATCCCTCGGCCAAGGATGATCGAGCAGGCCGAGCCTGGCGGCGTGAACTGCATCACGCGATAGCCGTCCTCCCCCGGGAAGTCGAAGTCCAGCCGCCAACCCAAGTCCGCATAGAACCGCTTCGCGCGGTCCGGATCGGCGACAGGGACGACGAGGACCTCCAGCGCCATGGGAGTCGGTGGCTCTGGGGCCGCAGCGGCGGGGGGGACGTGGCTCATGCGGGCTCCTAAGGCAGGATCGATCCTCGGCCCGGACGGGCCTCGGCTCACGCCTCGCGGACGTTACCGGCGTCGGCTCCGCCTCCCCATTGGACGAACGTATCGACGATACCTTCGTCCAATGGAGCGGCCGGACCTGGCTGAGCCGGCCGCCACCCGTCAACCGCCGCCCAGGGGTCGCCTCCGCGAACGGGAGGGGCAGCCTTCGAGCGCGAGACGTTCGTCCCGCGGCGCCGGACGAGCGGCCCCCGACGCCGTCCACACTCGAGGGTCGCCACGCCGAAGCAACCGCTCGCCGGCGCGCCCCATCGGCAGGTCCAAGGTCGCGGCCGCCAGACGCTCGGGAGCCCCCCAGCTGGCCGGGAGCATGCGGGCGACCGGGCCCAGGAGGGCGCTCCACAGGACGGCGCCTGCCAAGGCCCCGCCGCCGAGCAGGGACGCAGTCCTGCGCCAGGACCGCGCTTTCGCGAGATCGGCCTCACGAGCCACGCGCAGCGCCTCCGCGGCCTGGCGGAGCACCGCGCGCTCACGCTCCAGCTCCGCCACCGGCTTGGCCAGCACCTTGGCTGCCGCGATCTGGAAGAGCGACCCGAGCTGGTGCGGGGCGAGCGCCAGGAGCGGACGCTCGCCAAGGGCCGCCACTTGAGCGCCGACGGCCGCGATCGCTTCGGAAAGCTCGGCGAGGGTCGGGCTGTAGTCGGCGGGCGCGTCTTGCGCACCGGCCGCCAGACCCTCCACCGCGCGACGAAGGAGCGCCACTTCGTTCCGCAAGCGCTCGAAGGCGTCCGCCGCCGGATCGGTTGGATGCAGGCTCATCGCTCGAATCCGCGATCGCGGCGCCTCTCGCGGCCGATGTCCCGCGCCTGCTGGAGGTCCGGCGCGGAGGTTCGCTCGGCTGCCCGCAGCAACGCCTCCGGCCGCCCTCGCGCCGCAGGCGCGGCCAGCGCAGGGTCGCGCGCCAGCGCCGCGGCCACCCTCGCCGCCAATCCCGGGCTCGCCCGGTCCAGCGCACCGGCCGCCCGGTCCAACGCCACCCGTTGGTGGGCGAGCGGGTCATGACCGGCGATGCGCATCCGCGCAGAGTCCTGCCAGGCCCGCGCGAAGGCCTGGACACGCGCCAGGTCGTCCTGGCGCGCCTCGCGGCCGTCCCCAGGGGCCCGCGCTCCCGGCTGGAACCCGCCGAAGGCGTTGGCGATCGCCTGGGCCAGTCCGCGCCGTTCCGCAAACTGCTCCGGATAGTCGAGCGTCGAATCCTTCGTCCGCTCGCGCGACAGCGCCCGGCCGAGCGCGGCCTCGTCGGGGAACGTCTGCCGGTCGTAGTGCAGCAGAACGCTCCGGCGATGGCGCGAGAGCGCGACGTAGGTCGCGTGGCGGTCCATGTAGCCGCCCGCCAGCACATGCGCCTGGTCGACCGTCACCCCTTGCGACTTGTGGATGGTGGTGGCGTAGCCGTGGTCGAGGTCCTGGTAGTCCTTGAGGTCGAAGGCCACCCGCCGGCCGCCGTCGAGCTGCACGGCCATCCGCGTGGCGCTGAGCGCCTCCACCCAGCCCAGGCTCCCGTTCTTCACACCGAGCTCGCGCTCGTTGCGCAGGAACACGATCCGCTCCCCTTCCGCGAAGAACCGTGCGCCGCGCGTCGTCTCCACCGCATGGTCCCGCCCGAGCGCGCCGGCCGCGCGCATGCGGCCTCGCGCCAAGCCGTTCAGCGCCGCGACGTCGTCGCGGGTATAGGCCAGCATGACCTGCGAGGTCTCCGGTCCCGCCTGCCTGGCCGCCCACCAACCTGCCACGACAGCCTCCCGCGCAGCCACGGCATCCTCGTGCCCGCGCACGGCGCCCGCGTCGCCGTAGGCGGAGAGCGCCTGCAAGGTCCGGCCGGTGGCGAGCTGGCGTGTCGCATCGCGCTGCCAGCCGACCTGCTGGCGGCGGACCTCCGTGAGTTCGTAGGCGCCGTGACGCTCCGCCAGCGCCCGGAACGCCGCGCCCGCCTCGATGGCCTGCAGCTGCTCGGCGTCGCCGACCATCACCACCTTCGCGCCGGCCGCCTGGGCGTGGGCCATCACCCGCGCCAGCTGCCGCGATCCGACGAGCCCCGCCTCGTCGACCACGAGCACGTCGCGCGGTCCCAAGAGGTCCCGGTCCCGCGCCCACGCATGCTCCAGGCTCGCCAGGGTCCGCGAGGCGATGCCCGAGCCGCCCTCCAGGCTCTCGGCCGCCATACCCGACAGCGCCGCGCCCCGGACGCGGTATCCCTGCCCCTCCCAGGCCTCGCGCGCGACGCCCAGGAGCGCGCTCTTCCCCGTGCCCGCATAGCCCACGAGCAGCGCGAGATCGCCCCGCCGCAGGACATGGTCCAGCGCGTCGCGCTGCGCCGCCGACAGGTCGAGGCCGGCCGCGGACGACCGCGCCAGGGCCGCCGCCTTGTCGCGCTCGGTCACGCGGTGTGCTGCACGCTCCGCGAGGGTGTCCGCGTCCCGCTCCAGGCCGCGCTCGACGCGGATCATCTCTCGGCTGGTGAAGCGTTCCCGCCCCTGCCCGTCCCGGCCGAGCCGCACGATCTCATCGCTGGCCCGCACCCTGGCGAGCGCCGCGTCGAACTGCGCCTTGCCGTCCGTGTGCCGGTGAACGAACCGCGCCAGGTCATGCTCGGTGAACGTCGCCTGCTGGTGGGTGATGGCCGCGAGCGCGATCCCGGGCTCGGCGATGATCCGCTCGCCGTTGCGCCACGCGATCGCGCGATGGTCCTCCACGCGCTCGGCCGCCTCGCCATGGCTCTCCCGCCGCACGCCGGACGCGCCGATCTTGTTCTGTGGCTCCAGGTCGACGCCTTGATCCCTGAGCGAATGCGGATCGATCCGCGCCTCGACCCCGAGCTCGGCGAGCCGGCGGTTCGCGTGGTCCGCCCAAGCCTCGCGCCAGGCCACCAGCTGCTCGGTCGCGTTCCAGTCCCGCACCTTGCCGCCGAACCCGTCCGGCCCGGCGGCCCGCAACGCCAGCATCACATGCGCATGCGGCTTCGCCTCCCCGTCGGGGCCGACATCCCAATGGACGTTGAGGTCGGCGACCATGCCCTTGCCGACGAACTCCCGCTGCACGAACGACCGCGCGAGCTCCACGGCGTCGGCTTGCGGAAGCTCCCGCGGCAACGCGAACTCCACCTCGCGGGCGAGCTGCGCGTCCTTGCGGACCTCGCGGGCCTCCACCTCGTTCCAGAGCGTCTCGCGGTCCCGCCACCGGTCCGGCGCGCCGTCGGGCAGCATGACCTCGGAATGCACGACGCCGGCCTTGGCCGAGAAGTCGTGGGCGCGATCGAGACGCTCGTCGTGCAGCCGCGAGGCCGAGCGGTAGGCGGCGGCCGCGACGGCCGACGAGCCCTTGGCCCGGGAGATCACCTTCGCCGAGAAGTGGTAGATCGCCATCGGGGCGCTCCGACCCAAGCACGTCGGTCACGACGTATAAGCGCGCACTCAGACCTTCGGCCGTGAGTGACCGTGCGCTAGGGCGCAGGCCTACGCCTCATGGCGCACACGCCGCGGCCGCCTTCGGCGCCGCGCGCCGGGCCATCGGCTTCGCCGGCTCGGCGAACCCTGTATCCTGGCGATCGTGGACGCCCCCCTGGCCCTTCTCCTCGACCTGCGCCTGCGGCTGCGCGACCGGCCGGAAGGCCGCGCCATCGTCGACCACTGCCTGGCGCTCGTCGCCCGCGCGGAGGCGGCGGGTGGGGATCCCGAGGTCCAGGCGCAGCTGGAGGCCGAGGTCCGGCGGCTGGAGGACTGGCTCCACCTGCGCTTCGGCGCGCCGCGCACCGCAGCCCTCCAGTAGCGCGGACGCACGTGGCGCGGGCGCACGCGCGCATCCGCGCTGCGGGCGTGGCCCTGCGCCATGGCGCAGGCCTACGCCTTGGCGGGACAGGCGCGGGACGCGCAGGCTGGCTGGGTCCCGCAGACGGAGGAGCCGCACCATGCGCAGGCCGCGCGACGTCGACGCCGAACTGGAGGCCCTGCAGCGCCGCGCCCGGGCGCTGAAGGGCCGCCGCACCCTGCAGCTGGGCGAGCTGGTGGCGGCCACCGGCGCCGACCGGCTGGACCCCGAGGTGCTGGCCGGCGCCCTGCTCGCCGCCGCCCGCGCCCCGGCCGCCGAGCGCGAGCGCTGGCGGAGCGCCGGGGCGGCGGTCTTTCAGGGGGCCGCGGGACCTGACGGAGCGGCTCCGGGGGACGGCGCGCGCCGCACGCAAGGCGGCGGCGATGACGCGGCGTCTTGAGGCGGCCCGGGCCCGGGCCGACAGCCGCGCCTGGACGCAGGCGCGGCGCGAGCGGACCCGCCAGCTCATCGAGCTCGGCGGCCTGGTCGCCAAGTCGGGTCTGGTGGCGCTCACCGGCGACGACCGCGCCACGATCCTGGGCGCGCTCCTCAGCCTCTCCGACCAGCTGGTCGACCGCGGCCGCGAGACGGCGCTGGCGGGCTGGCGCCACCGCGGCCGCCGCGCCTTCGAAGCGCACGCCGAGGCCGCCGCGTCCCTGCGCGCCCCCGAGGACTGAGGTGCTCCGCGCGATCAAGCTCACGGGGCTGGGCGCGATCGCGGGCAACTGCGCGGTCGGCCTCGTGGGCCTCGCGCTGCAGCCGCCGGAGATCGTGCAGGCGCCGTTGGCCGTGATCGGCACGCTCGCCGGTGGCACGCTGGGCTACCTGCGCTGGAGGGCCGGGACCCGGGCCTCGAGCCTCCACGGCTCGGCGGCCTTCGGGTCGCTGCGCAAGGCCCGCCGGGGCCCCGGCGGCCTGGGCGGGCCCGACGGCCTGGTCGTCGGCCGCGACGACGACGGGCGGCTGCTGCGCTACGCGGGGCCTGCGCACCTGCTGACGCTCGCGCCCACCCGCGCCGGCAAGGGCGTGGGCGCGGTGATCCCCAACCTCCTGACGGCGGACCGGGCGGTCCTCTGCATCGACCCCAAGGGCGAGGCCGTCCGCGCCGCCGCCGCCGCCCGCCGCCGCTTCGGGGCGGTGCATGTGCTCGACCCGTTCGAGGTCACGGGCGAGCCCGGCGCGGCCTTCAACCCGCTGGCCGGCCTCGACCCGGAGGACATCGACGCCCCCGAGGACGCCGCGGCCATCGCCGAGGCGCTGGTCCACGACCCGCCGGAGCAGGTCGGCGAGGCCCACTGGAACGAGGAGGCCAAGGCCCTGCTGGGCGGACTGATCCTGCACGCCGCCGCGAGCCCCTACGCCGCGCGCCGCACCCTGGCCCATGTGCGGGGGCTGCTCACCCTGCCGCCCGACGCCTTCGCCCTGGAACTGCGGGCCATGCAGGCGAGCGGCGCGGCCCGCGGCCTGGTGGCCCGCGCCGCCAACCGCCACCTCGCCAAGGCCGACCGCGAGGCCGCGGGCGTGCTCTCGGCCGCCCAGCGCCACACCCACTTCCTGGACAGCCCACGTATGGCGGAACTGATGTCGCGCTCGGACTTCGCGTTCGAGGACCTGCGGGCCGCCCACGACACCGTCTTCCTGGTGCTGCCGCCCGACCGGCTGGCGACGCATGCGCGCTGGCTGCGGCTGATGGTGGCGCACGCGCTGTCGGCGCTCACCCGCACCGCCCCCGCCCCCGGCGCGCCGCCGGTGCTCCTGCTGCTGGACGAGTTCGCGGCTATGGGACGGCTGGAGCCGGTGCTGCAGGCCTTCGCGCTGATGGCCGGCTACGGCGTCCAGCTCTGGCCGATGCTGCAGGACATCCACCAGCTCAGAGCCGCCTACGGCCCGGCGCACGGCACCTTCCTCGCCAACGCCGGCGTCCTGCAGGTCTTCAACGTCGCCGACATCGACACGGCGACCTGGATCTCGCGCACGCTTGGGGTCACCACCGAGACCTACGTCACCACCTCCGACAACGCCTCCCACACCACCGGCCTTCGCCCCTCCAGCACGAGCGGCGGCTCCAGCAGCGTGAACTACGCCCGCCGCGACCTCCTCACCCCCGACGAGGTGATGCGCATCCACCCCGACCACCTGCTGCTGATCCGTCCCGGCGAGGCCCCGCTCTTCGCGCGCAAGGTCCGCCACCATGCCGACCGCGAGTTCCGCGACCTGTCGGCAGTCGCCACTCGCCCGTCCCGCCCCTTGCCATCCCCCGACTCGCAGGCGACCTAGTGCAGGTGCGCACCGACCTCGACCACCTGCCCGAGACCAAGCGCCGCGAGCTCACGCGGATCGTCGAGGTGCTGTTCTCGGAGTTCGAGGACGCGCTCAAGGGCCGCAACGCCCCGCACCGCAAGGCCGGCCGCATCCTGAAGATCATCCTCTTCGGCAGCTACGCCCGCGGCGACTGGGTGGACGACCCCATCGGCGGCTACAAATCCGACTATGACCTCCTCGTGGTCGTGAACCACGACGAGCTCACCGACGTCCTGGAGTACTGGGGCAAGGCCGACGACCACCTGGGCCGCGAGTACCAGATCACCCATCGCCTCACGGCCCCAGCGAACTTCATCGTCCACAGCCTCACCGACGTGAACGGACAGCTCAAGCGCGGCCGCCCCTTCTTCATCGACATCGTCCGCGACGGCATCGCCCTCTACGAGGCCCCGGACCACCCATTCGAGCAGCCAGCGCGGCTATCTCAGGATGACGCCGTCAAAGAGGCGCGAAAGTACTTCAACGAGTGGCTTGAGAGCGCTGGCCACTATCTGCGCCAAGCCGATCACGCAATTGCAGACGGCGCACCGAAGGTAGCTGCTTTCGACCTCCATCAATCCGTCGAACGCCTCTACCACTGCACCCAGCTCGTGCTGACGCTCTACAGCCCGAAGTCCCACAAGCTGAACTTCCTGCGCTCCCAGGCCGAGCGCCTCGCCCCGGAACTGGTCGACGCCTGGCCGCGGGGTAGCCGCTTCGAGCAACGGTGTTGGGAGCTGCTGCGGCGCGCCTATGTCGATGCCCGTTACTCGCCGCACTACAAGATCAGCGCCGAGGAACTCACCTGGTTGTCGGACCACGCACGCGCCCTCGCCGACGCGGTACGGACGGTCTGCGAGCGGCGACTTTCTGCGAGCGCTTGACGGGCTCCTCGCCGGCTTCAGGTGGGCTGCCGGCGCTTGTTCATCTCGTTCATTCCGGAATCGTCCTAATCGCCCGGCTTCGGTTTCGGCTCGGCATCGGCCGAAGGCCTCTTGTCCGGCTTCAGTCGAAAACTCTGCACTACTCGACGACAGCGTTGCGCCAGGAGGAGAAATGGCGTCACCGCCCGAAAGGTGACGTTCGTTTCCCCCGCGCCGCAGCGTCTCCCGGGTCGGCTAATGGCCCGGCCTGTAGACCGCCCGACGCGGGAAGTCGGAGAACGCCTGCACGCTGCAAGGCTCTCTCAGCGTATAGCCGCCGTCGTCGAGGCTGCCGAACGACCGTGAGACTTCGCCTGCCCGCCGATCGTAGCTGATCTCGAAGAAGCCCAGCCCGCTCAAGGTCACCACGTCGTCGCCCCGCCGCCAGGTGAGACGACGAAGGACCGAACAATCGCCCTCGCACCATCGATGTCGCGCCAGGTGGATGCGATAGCGGGCATGATCGCACTGCAGGTCGAAGGCCGGAGCCGTCCCGGCCGGGACGGGCCCCGCGCACGCCGTCGCCATGGACGCCGCCACGGCGACAAGCTTGATCCTCCGAGGTCCGCGCATGTCGGCCTCCGCGCCCACCATGGTCCTCAAGTCGGCATCGCGCCAAGTGGAGACATTGGCTCAGGTCCGGAGGGCGGACATTCAGGGCTCAAGAGCGAAGGTCGGCTGTCGGGCCGCTTGTGGCCACTCTAGCGACGGCGCCACCTTCTACGCATGAGCTCGGAATCGGAAATCGTCTGGCCCTCGTTTCCGCCCCCGCCGGCGGTCGATGAAGATGTGGTGCCGTTTCCGCGTGTTGTGACGCGTAGTCCTGCGGCTGGCCGCAACAACAAGAAGCATCACTTCGTCTCCGTCACCTACATGGACGGGTTCGCAGCGGACGGCCGAGTTTGGGCGTACCACGATGATCGGCCGGACCTGCCGCAGCGGGTGCGGCCGCCGACCGTGGGCTACGAGAAGTTCTACTATTCCCAGAAGCTGCCTGACGGCTCACGTGAAAACCATCGTTTTGAGGACCTCTGGGGCGTGATCGAGGGGGTATGGCCGGTGACGCGCCAGGCCCTGCGCGACCGGCGACTGTCGCCGGCCATCTCGCTCAATACATTGGGGATGGCGACCATCTTACGCGCCCGGGTGCCCGCGGCGCGTGAGCGACATGAACTCCTAATGGCCGCCGAACTACGCGGCCAACATCAGGCGTTAGAGCGGATGGGCAAGCTGCCACCGGAGCTCGCCCGCTACGCCGGCCAGCTCGACATCGTGCCAGTAGCCGCCAACCCACAGCGCTCACTCGGCAAGATGCGGGAGGACTTCGCCGCCTTCCACGCGCTCAGCTTTCGCATGGGCTTTGAAGTCCTACATGCGCCACGCGGCGCGGCCTTCGTCACATCAGACAACCCTGTCTGCTGGTATGATCCGACCGAACCCTTCGTCGATCGCGAGCCCTACCCGGCGTCGGGAGACATCGAGCTGCTGTTTCCGCTGGACGCCGGCATGCTGCTGCGCGGCTCGACGCGACTGGTGCCAGTCAATCAAATCGTCCGCCACCGCACGCTGGTCGACCGGGCCGCGGTGCGCCGCTTCAACCGAACCATCGCGCAGTTTTCCTACCGACTGCTTCTGGCCCAAGGCCGCTGCGACGACCTGGCGCTGCGCCACATGGCCAGTTCCCCGACCGTCGACGTCGCTATCGAGCATCACGACAAAGAAATTCGCATCATCGTGAAATCTCTTTTCGCACCACGACCGCGGCTGCCCCTCTTCGTGGACACTCCGGAGAAGGCCGAGCGGATGCAGGCCAAGATGATCGCGGATGGCTTCAGCGACACCCCGATGGCCTCGCCTGAAGGCATCATCGACGCCTGAGGCGCGCCACGAAGGGACATTGGGATCGGTGCGGGAAGTGGACATTGCCGATACGCGATGGAGGTGCCCTGCCCGCCGATCGCCAGTGACCCGGATCAGCCTCGAAGAAGGTATAGACCGAGACCAGCGGGCTCGGGCTCAGGGAAGGCCTTACCCGGCTCAACTTCGAGTATGTCGAAAACCCATCATAAGTAGTAATTCGCCAAACCATGATTTCCACATGTAGTAGTTATTTCAAAAATCGACGCCCCACATCTTGAATGAACTCGTTCTGTTCCCCACCTCTTGCAAATGGGAGAATCGGGGAGAACGAACAGGGGCTGAGCATGAGGATACAGGTTCACGACGTTGACCACGGCAGCTGCATCACCGTCACGGGTCCTTCCGGTGACGTGATGATGTTGGACTGCGGTTACAGTCTCTCGCGGCCCTGGTTCCCGTCCGTCGCCTACGCCGGCCAGACGATCCGGATGTTCATTCCCCAGAACCTCGACGAAGACCACGTTCAAGATTTGCCTGCGCTGTGGAACGGGCCGCCGATCATGGGGATGTTCAGCAACCCGACTGTGACCGCCGGGGCCCTCAAGGCAATGAAGGTTGGGCAGATGGGCGCGGGCGTGCAGAAGGCCCACGACATCCTGGCCTACTACGGCGCCGGCGGGATCGGCCAATGGCAGCACGATCTCGGCGGGGTTCACTGGCACGCCTTCTACAACCGCTACGGCCTGGATTTCACGGACACGAACAACCTGTCCGTGGCCCTGTTCGTGCGCTGGGGCACCTTCACCATCCTGCTCGGCGGCGATCTCGAGTGCGCTGGTTGGGAGCGGCTGCTGCAGATGCCCGACTTCGTCGCCCGTCTCGCCGAAGTCCGGGTCTACGTCGCTTCCCACCACGGCCGCGAGAACGGCAAGTGCGAGGCGCTGTTCAAGTGCATGCGGCCCGACGTGGTCATTTTCTCGGACGGGCCGAAGCGCCACGAGACCCAGGAAACGCGCAACTGGTACGCCGCCCGCGTCAGCGGCATTCCCGATCAGGACAAGCCCCGGACGGCTTCGGGCCCGGTGATGCGCAAGGTCATGACCACGCGCAGCGACGGAACGCTCGATATCGAGGTGAACGCCTTCGGCGGCTACGTGGTCCGCTACGCCAAGAGCGAGCCCACCCTTGAAGAGGTGCTGGCTCTGCTGATCCCGCCCAAGCCCAGCCTGGCCAGCATTTTCGGCGGCATACCCTAGCTCAGCGACGCGTCGGCCTGGGCAACGGCGCGTCTCGAAAGTCGCCCTCTAGTTGAAAGTACCCGTATGCGTATTCTCTTGAAATTCTACACGTAAAACCTGTGACGACCCGCGGGCGCACAGGTGGAGGCTAAAATGTTTGAAGAGAAGAGCGTCTATTTCTGGCCGGTCGGGACCGGCGACAGCACCACCTTCGTCGTGCGCGGGGGCGAGATCGTCTTCCAAGTCGATCTCCGGCACAGCCAGAAGTCCGAGGACGAGGACACGGACTGCGCCCCGATCATCGACTACCTGGAAGAGCACCTGCCGAAGGTCGACGGTAAGCCGTACCTCTCGGCGTTCGCCATCACGCATCCGGACAAGGACCACATCCAGGGCTTTGAAGAACTGCTCGACCGCGTGACCGTGGGCGAGCTGTGGTTCTCGCCGCGGATTTTCCGCGAACACGATGATGACCCCGGCAGCCTGGGCGAAGACGCCAAGGCCTTCCGTGAGGAAGCGCACCGCCGCGTGACCGCCACCATCGAAGCTCAAGGCGATCCGGGCGCGGGCAACCGTGTCCGCCTGATCGGCTACGACACGCTTCTCGAAGAAGAGCACTATCAGGGCTTCCCGCAGGAGTTCTTCTGCGTGGCCGGCGACGTCGTGCGCTCGCTGGACGGACAGGACCTCACCGGCGAGTTCCGCGCCTTCATCCACGGCCCGTTCAAACAAGGAACGGACGAAGACGTCGGTGATCGCAACGACACGAGCGTCGCGATGCAGGTGGTGCTGGGCGACGATCCGTCAGTCGGCGGCGTGCTGCTCTTCGGCGATCACAAGTACCCAGTCCTGCGGAAGATCTTCGACGTGACGAAGGCCCACGGCAACGAAGAGAATCTGCGCTGGCAGGTGCTCCTAGCCCCGCACCACTGCAGCAAGTCGGCAATGTACCAGACGGAAGACGGCAAGCTCGTTCTCAAGCAGGACATCCTCGACGATCTCGCCGAGTACCAAGTTGGCGCCGGTTACGTTGTCGCCAGCGCCAACTGCATTCCGTCGTCGAACCAGGACGGCGACAACCCTCCGCATGCGCTGGCGAAGAAGCGGTATCAGGAGATCGTCACCGGGGGCTTCGTCTGCACCCATGATGACGGCGAACACGCGGAGCCGCTGCGGTTTAGCGTCGACGGGGACGACATCGACTACGCGGAGACGAAGCAGATGGCTAAGGGAGAGAGCGCACTGGCCGCCGCGGTCGTCGCCGCACGCGGGAGCGACGATACCCCGTCGGCGAAAGTGGGCTTTGGATGGTGCAGCTGACGCCTGGCCAGCACCTCGCTCTCGACCAACTTGCTGAGATTGCTGACCGCTCAGGCGGGGCGCTCGAAATCCGCGGCGAGGTGGAGGAGGTTGAGGGAGAGGCGTACGTCCGCGTGCGCCTCTCGTTGGAGACGGCTGGGTACCGCACGGGCGCTGGCTTCGGCTTTCGCGACCGCGAACGCCTGGTGCTGCTGATCTACGACGACTTCCCGTTCAAGAAGCCTGAGCTCTACTTCAACCACACCCGTTTCGCGGGGCAGCCCCACATCCAGTGGGGCACGTATATCTGTCTCTATCAGTCGCCAGAGGCCGAGTATCAGCCTGCCGATGGCATGTTCGGCTTCTTCGAGCGCGTGGATATTTGGATGGCGGCGGCCGGCGACGGCACGCTCGATCCTGAGGATGCGCCGCTGCATCCGCCGGTCGCTTACGCGACGTCGGCGACGCGGTTCATCGTGAAGGCCGACACGCCGCCTGACGATCTTGATGAGCCGCTTTGGATCGGCCGGGCCGAGCTGAAGAAGGTCCGGAACAACCGTTTCGATATCATCGGCTGGACCGCTCTTGACGACTGGGCAGGCGACGCGGCCGGTCCGATCGCGGCTACGATCCTGCTCAAGCAGCCGCTGACGACCGAGTACCCGATCAAGGTCTACGACCTGATCAAGCTGGTGCAGAAGGCGGGGCTTCCCTTCAGCCTGTTGTACCGGTTCTTGCGCTTGTTCTCGCTCTATACGCCTGAGGGCGAGCCCGGATATTTTGTCCTTGGTGCTCCGATGCGTCGGAAGGCGGCGGGCGAGCCGCTGCGACCGCACCTGACTGTGTGGGAAATTGCCCCTGAGCCTCTGGCGGCGCTCCGGGCCGTCGTGAATAGCCACGATGAAGACGAAGCCGCCCATGACGAGGCGATCGCGTGGCTCGCGAGCGCCGCGATAACCTGGTGCACGGTGATGGAGGATCGGCCAGAGATCGTTCATCGGCGTGACGGCGATGCGCTCGCCGCGACTTTTACCGGCAAGCGGGTTCTCTTACTGGGCTGCGGCGCGATTGGATCGGCCGTCGCCGAAGCGGTCGTCCGCGCGGGTGCCGCCAGCCTCTGTCTCGCGGACAAGGCAGTCGTAAAGACGGGCGTCCTCGTCAGGCAGCGCTATACCGACGCTGACATTGGCTTGGCGAAAGCCAACGCCCTGAAAGTCCATCTCGACGCGCTGGGCCTTCAATGCGCCATCACGGCCGAAGTCCGTGACCTCGCTGATGGGGTTCTCTCGCACTTCGCCCCTGACGCATGGGATCTCGTGATCGATGCGACGGCGTCCACGGCCGTGCATCATCGACTTGAACGTGAGCTTGCCGAAGCTCCATTGCCCATCCCTCTGATCTCCATGGCGGTCAGCGCCGCGGCCAGCCACGGGTCGGTCGCGGTAAAGATGCCGGGCTATCGCGCTGGGCCGATACAGATTGCGCGGCAGGCGAAGATCAAGGCGTTCGCGCGAGACGCCGCACATCCGCTGGTGAAGGCGTTCTGGCCGGCGTGGGATGAGATCAAGGTGTTCCAGCCCGAGCCTGGCTGCTCCGCCCCAACGTTTATCGGGTCGGCGGCCGACATCGATTATCACTCGGCGGGGCTTTTGAACGTCGGGCTTCTGCGGGTGAAATCCCTGCCTGCGGATCAAGCCAGCATGGACTTGGTGTCGGCGCCCTGGATGGAAGGCGATGCCGGCGAGCGCTCGCGGCTGTCGTACGTGTTCGCGGGGCATGCGCCGCAACGCGAGCGTCGCTACGGCTACACGATCCTTAGGTCTGAGGCGGCCAAGCGCGGGATGGCCGAAGAAATGCGCCGCATCGCCCGGAAGCGCTCGAACAAGGTCGAAACCGGTGGCCTCATGTTTGGCGAGGCTGATGATAGCCACCGCGTCATCTTCATCGACAGCGTCAGCGGGCCGCCGGCGGACAGCAAGGCCAGTGCGGAGCAGTTCTTGTGCGGGACGGCAGGAACGAAAGAAATGGCCGCGTTCAAGGCGAAACAAAGCGGCGGCTCCAGCAGGTTCATCGGCATCTGGCACACGCACCCAGTGTCACCCGGCCGGCCGAGCGGAGACGACCTCGCAGCCATGATCGAATTGCTGCACCTCCAAGACGCGACGCCACGCCAGGTGGTGATGCTGATTGTCGGCTTCGCGGCGACCAACCCGGGCGAGAACTACTACCTGTTCCGCCGCAACGAGTTCCGGCTGATCGGGGCTGAAGAGGTTCTCGCTGGGGGCGACACGTGAGCGCCCCGCAGATCGGCCTAGCGCTTTCTGGGGGTGGGTCCCGCGCGATCGCGTTCCACCTCGGCTGCCTTCGCGCCTTGCACGACCGCGGCATCCTTGACCGCGTGTCGGTCCTGTCCGGCGTGTCCGGTGGGGCGGTGATCGCAGCGCTGTACGCCTATAGCGACGAGCCGTTCGAAGCCTTCGAGCGGCGGATCGAGACGGTCCTGAAGCGCGGCATGCTGCTTGGGATCGCGCGGCAGACACTGCTCTCCCCGGAGACGCCGAAGATCGCACTGGCCATCCTGTTGGCGGGCCTGACCGCCATCGTTGGCCGTGCCGTTCAATTGATCGGCCTCGTCTTGGGCATCGTCGGAATCGGGCGGGTGTTCTTCCCCCGCCTGGCAATCAAGATTCTGGACCTGATGCCGCGCTTCGCGAGCCGCACCACGGCGTTCGAGCGCCATCTGGCACGGCGCTATTTCGGTGACCGGCGCGTGACGGACGTTGCCCGGCCTGGGCTCGATGTCGTGATCAACGCCGCAGAACTTCGCACTGAAACGGCCTTTCGGTTTGGTTCGCGCGAGAGCGGGTGCTGGCGTTTCGGCCGGCTGGTTGAAGCGCCACGAGTCGCAACGGCCGTGGCCGCCTCGGCGGCGTTTCCGCTGGCTCTGCCGGCAATCGATAGGCGGATGACGTTCGAGCTGAAGGGCGTGCAGAGCGTCCAGCGGGCCATCATTACGGACGGCGGCGTGTACGACAATTTCGGGATCACCTGCATGTTGCCAGGCCGGTCCAGCGAGTTCAGCACGAACGCGCTGCCAGTCGACTTCATCATTGCCTGCGACGCGGGCGCGGGCATGCCGACCGGCGCCCGGCGCCCGTTCTTCTGGGTATCGCGGATGATGGCGACGACGCTGACGATCCACCGCCGTACGCAGACCCTGATGCAGAACCTTCTGCACCGCATGGCGGCGAGCGGCGAGATCCGCGGCTTCCTGTTGCCTTACCTGGGTCAGAACGACGCGAACTTGCCGGCACCGCCCGCAGACCTCGTCCGCCGCGAGGAGGTCTTTGACTACCCGACCGACTTCAATCCGGTACCGCGGGCAGCGAGGGAGAAACTGAGCGCCCGTGGTGAGCAACTGACCCGGTGCTTGCTCGACGCGTACGCGCCGGACCTCTAGCTGGCCGCTAGGCAGCCATTTCCGCAACCGCCGAACCTGGATCTGATGTTCAAGCTCCTGATCGACACGAGTGTCTGGCTCGACCTGACCAAGGAAGGGCATGGCCAGCCCTTGCTATCGGCCCTTGAGCAACTGGTTCAATCAGGCGAGGTCGAACTCATTGTCCCGCAGACGGTGGTCGACGAGTTCCGGCGCAACAAGAAGCGGGTGATTGAGGACGCCAAGCGCAGCATGACGGCCACCGTCAAGCGTGCGCGGGCACTCGTGCATCAGCTGGGCCCAGCCAGGCGCAAGAACTCGGCATTGCGCACGCTCGATGAGATCGAAGTGCGCGTGCCGACCTTGAGCGAGACCGCGACATCGTCTGTGAGGCGGATCGAGAAGCTGCTGGCGCAGTTTCCGGCGATTGCCAGCTCGGACGAGTTGGCGCTTCGAGCGGCGCGGCGAGCCATCGAAGGTCGCGCCCCTTTTCATTCAAACCGCAACAGCATCGCTGACGCACTGATCCTAGAGACGTACGTGGAGGCCACAGCGAGTGCCTCCCCAGCGCGGACGCGCTTCGCCTTTGTCACGCACAACACGAAGGACTTCAGCGACTCGATCGGGGACAAGCGCCGACCGCACCCTGACCTGGCCAGGCACTTCACGCGGGTACGCTCGCTCTACTTTGTCACGCTGAAGGATGCTCTTGCGCGGGTCGCGCCGACGTTGGTTTCCCATTCCATCTTTATGCATGAGTTTGCTGACGATCCGCGCGGTATCGGTGAGATCGGCGCGGCCATCGAGGAGATGATCGAGAAGATCTGGTACGACCGCCATCAGATGCGGGCGAGCATGATCGCAAGCGGAAAAACGAAGATCATTCCACGATCTGAGTGGGCGCCCGACAAGCCTTCCGGCGGGGCCATCGTCGACGACATTTGGGCCGGTGCCCTGAAGGCCGCGACGGAGACCGAGCGTCGATATGGCAAAGAAAATCTCGGCCCCTGGACGGACTTCGAGTGGGGTATGCTGAACGGCAAGCTTTCAGCGTTGCGGTGGGTGCTCGGCGACGAGTGGGACATGCTCGACACCTGAGCTTCGCTCGACTGCCTAGTGAGTCAACCGCGGCTGGTCGGGTTCGACTCGCCTAGGGAGTCGAATATCGCGCCCTGGTGCAGACCTTCCCAAGTGCCCTGTTGAGTCAGAACCCGTACAACCCAGAAGGCTTGGCGGCGACTGGCTTCAGCACCCTGGTCCCCCTCGCCTCCAGGTCGTATGATGCCCACTCCGAACCGCCCCCCGAACCGGATCCGCGAACAGCGCGAGGCCGCGGGCCTGACCCTGCAGGCGCTCGCCGACCGAATCGGCACGACAAACCAGCAGCTCAGCCACCTGGAACTCGGCAAGCGCGAGCTGACGGTGACGTGGCTCCGGCGGATCGCTGAGGCGCTGGACTGCCATCCCTGGTCGCTGGTGGAAGCGGACCACCCTTCGATCGACACCGCGCCCCGCCCCGCCTCAGCTCGGCCCTGAAGGACCGGCGGCGGCGCCGGAAGCGCCGCCGCCTAAGACCTAGTGCGCCGTGCGGGTGCTGCGGGACCACACCAGGCTGTAGCCCTCCTCGGCGTCCACCAGGTTCGCGTAGATGGGGGCGGGGAAGCTGGGGTCGTCGAGCTTGACCGAGAGGTAGTCGCGGTTCTCGCGCGAGGTCTTCTTCCACGCCGCCCCGAACTCGGTGCCACCGGCGAAAATCCGGTAGTCGGGGGCGTTCTCGCTCTCCTTCTGCACCGGCCGCAGCTGGGCCTGCTTGACCGAGAGGCTGAGCGTCTTGATCGAGCCGTTGTAGCTGCCGTCGTCGCTCTTCAGGAAGGTGCCGATGGTCGCCATGGGAAGTCTCCTTGGGGTTCTCGGACCGCGCCTGCCGCGGCCTCGATGGCGAGCGAGAGGCGAGGTGCGGCGCGCGGCGCAGCCTCAAGGCCCGGAGCGCAGCGGAGGACGGACGGGACCGGCTTTCCTGCCTCGCGAGGAATGGGCGCAAGCCCAGGGGAAGAAAGCCTGAGGACCGCCGTTGCGCCGCGCGCCGCACCTCGACGCCCTACGCCACGAGAGACCGCGCAGGCCGGCCGGCCCCCCGGGGACAGGACCACCCGGCGATCCCGCGCCCCGCCGAGACCGCGGCCGCCACGCACACCCCGAACCGAAGCCTGCCGGCGACCGCACCCTCAGCAGCCCCCGCGGTGTGACCGAGACACACCCGCCCCGCGACCGTTCGCCAGCCATCCAGCACGGGAAGGCCGACCTGAACACGTGATCCCGGCGAACACCGCCGTCGAAGCCCGCGCCGAAGCGACGGCGTCCTGCCCGACCTGCGGCGCCCGGTGCGACCCCCGCCGGGCGCGGTCCCCGCGCACCGCATCGTCCCATGGGCCTTCGCCGACGCTCGCGGCTCCCCCACGACAAGACCTCACCGGGAGAGCTGGCTTGGCTGTGGGGCGGATCCAGATCCGGGAGGGACGAGCCACGGATGCCTGCGAAGCACACCTCGAGGACTTCCGCTGACGCGGCTGAACGCCGACGGCCAAGGCCGCGTCCCGCGTCGAACCTCACCTGCCGACACCCCTCGACCCATGAGCGCCGGGCGCGCGAGCCCCACAACGGCTGCGCCGTCCTCCATGCCGTTCCGGGCCTTCGGCTGCGCGGCCCGCTCTCCGCCCGTCGCCGCAGTCGCCATCGGGCCGCGGCAGGCGTGGTCCGGACACGGAGACAGACCATGATCACCATCGGCACCTTCACCCGCACCAGCGACGGCGCCTACGAGGGCGCGATCCGCACCCTGACCCTCAACGCCAAGGCCGTCCGCATCCGCCCCGTCGAGGCCCCGGCGGCCAAGCACCCCGACTTCCGCGTCCATGCCGGCGACATCGAGCTCGGCGCGGCCTGGAAGAAGACCTCGAAGGCCGAGCGCGAGTATCTGTCGGTGCGGCTCGACGACCCGAGCTTCGCCGAACCCCTCCACGCGCTCCTGGTGGAGACAGCGACCGGGTTCAGCCTCGTCTGGTCGCGGTGGGCCCAGCCCTGACCGCGGCGCCCGGTGGTGGAAGCGACCACCGCCGGGCTTCTCCTTGGCGCAAGGCCACACCGGAACGGGCCGGCAGGCGGAGCGTCATTCCACCAGGAGGCCGTCATCCCCAAACCCAGCAACGCGTTCGGCGGCGCACGGCGCACGTTTCTCGTGCTGGGTCGCGGACAGGCGCCTGGGACGGCCCCCGCTGTAGGAGCATCGACGACGCCTGCCTCTTCGAGGATAGGCGATCGAGATGACGGCGAGCGCGACGTCCGTGATCGGTCGTCTGTCTGGCCGCCCCCACGCTGGCGAGAAGCTGTCCACCTGCGCCCAAGACACTGTTGCTCCGCGATGACAGGCGACGCCGAACCGTTGCTGCAGCGCGGCCATCGGGCGACCGCAGCCGACCAGAAGGACATCGATGGCCACGACCACGCCGCCCGGAAGGGCGGCGCGGCGGGTCGGCTCAGCCCCTCGCGGTGATCCGCACGCAGCGCAGGCCCCGGCGGCGGGCCTCGTCGGCCAGGTTCATGGCCGGCCCGAACGGCGGCGCGCCTGCCGCGGCCGCCGGGCCCAGGCTCTCGGGGAGGACCAGCACGCACACCGGCGACAGAGCGAGCATCTCGTCGTTGGCCCGGAAGGGCGCGGCGCGTCCGAAACGTGCGAAGTCGGGTTTCGCCAACACCAGGCGCACGCCCTTCTGCTGCGCCCAGCGCTTGGCCAGCCGCTCGCCGCCCTTGGCGTCGGTGAGCGCCAGGCTCATGTCCGGCCACTCGCCGAGCGCCCAGTTCAGGGCGTCGAAGATGCGCCGCGCGTCCTCCGGCGCATCGCTGCGCGGCGAGGCCCGGAACGCCACCACGTGCCCACCCGGATCGGCCGCGGCGCGGCGCCGCTGCTCGACCGCGCGCAGGGCGGCCTGCGCATCCACCTGCGCCGCCGAATGAGGCCCCGCACGAACGACGCCGCGCCAGGGGCTCCACACCTCCCCCGTGGCCTGGGCGTAGGCCTGCGCGGCGGCGTCGCGCACATGCTCGACCGCGGTCATCGCCACGTCGAGCGCATCGGCCCGCGCCTTGGCCTCCTGCAGGTCGACGTCGGCCACCTCCGAGCCATCGAAGTCGTGCAGCAGCCGGGCCAGCCCCTCGCGCTCGCGGTCGGCGTCCCGCTCCAGCCGCTGCACGCCCGCGTGGAGACCGCCGATCAGGGTCTCGCAGATCACCGCCGCATGGTCCTCCAGCGCCCCGCCCAGGACCACGTCCAGGACCTCGCTCATGAGGGCGTGGCCGAGCTGGACCAGCTGCGGCTCGGTGGGATGGGGCCGCGGGTCCTGCAGCGCGGCGGTCCGCGCGTCGAAGGCGTCCAGGTCGGCGGTGTCGAAGAAGGATGTGTGCGGTCGCATGGGAGGGCTCCTCTTGAGGGTCACGAGCCGAAGCTCGCGACCTCCGGCCATCGGCCTCCGCCGCAGGCCAGGGCGCCGTCAGGCGGCGCAAGCGCACCCTTGCCGGCGGCGGGGGCCGGTGGCGCTCCGTCGCGATCCTCCGCTTCGGCCGGGCCTCGGGAGCGCGCCTCAGCGCCGCAGCGGGACCGCCAGCTCCGCCACATCCACGCCGCCGCCGCGATAGGCGACCGCTGAATGGGCCGCGCAGTAGGGCCCGGACCCTGCCGGCCGGCCGCAGAAGGCGAAGTCCGAGGCCTGCGGATCGCCCACCGGCCAGTGGCAGGCGCGGCGCGGCAGGTCCTCGAGCCGCGACACCAAGGGCGGCCCCACGTCCGGCGCAGGCGCGGCGGACAGGCGCGAGACCGTCGTCGGCGGGCGCCGCGGGGCGACGGCGTGCCGCGCGAGGGGGCGGCGGGCTCTGGCCGGCGGCGAAGGGCTCGTGCGGGGCTTCGGCGTGCGGGGCTTGGACAGGCCGAGGCGATGGATCTTGCCCAGCACGGCGTTGCGGGAGACGCCGAGCCGCTGCGCGATGGCGGCGGCGCTCAGGCCGGGATGGCCCCACAGCGCCTTCAGGGTCTCCACGGCGTCGTCGGTCCAGCCGCCGCGGGCGGTGGCGACCGGAAGGGCTCGGGAAGCGGTCACGGGGATCCTCCACAGCATCCGGCCTCCAGCAGGCCGGCTCGCCGTGGCGGCCCTCCCTCCGCCTCCCCGCAGCCGCAGGACAAACCTCCGCGCAGGAGCACGGGGGGCTCGCCCGGACCTGGCCAGGCCTCAGGAGACCGGTCCCAGCCGTTGACGCGCGGGTTGTCGGCCCGGATCACGCCCCCCCGAAGCCATCACCGGCCGGAGAGGAAGACGGAGCCGCGGGGGCCCCGGGGGATCGTGCGCGATCCCCCGCGGACCTTGCCGTGCGCTGAGGTCGAAGGGTCGAGGCTGTGAAGCGCCCCATCGGCCCATGTCCGCGGCCTAGGCGCCCTGCGTTCGCGGCGCCATGATCGCCCGTCCAGTCGAGGAGGAACCCATGCTTCGCGCTCTCACCTTCGCCGCGGCCCTCACCTTCGCCGCCGGCGCCAGCGCAGCCCCCGCCCTCGACGCGGCCGGCAAGTGCCGCGACAATGGCAAGTTCGTCGCCGCCGAGAAGTGCAAGGGCGCCAAGCCCGCGGCCAAACCGGTCTGCAAGGACGCCAAGGGCAAGTTCGCCAAGTGCGGCTCTCCGGGCGCGAAGCCCGTGAAGGGCTGACGCGACGCGGTCGTCGCCTCGGTCGCCCAACCCGGCCGGCGATCCGACCCTCGCCGGTCCAAGAAGCCCCCGCGCCGGGACGCAGGGGCTCGCCCGGACGGGAGCGGCTACTCGGCGGCTATGGCCGTAGGATCGGAGGGCTTCGGGACCCGCCGCAGGTGCTGGGCCGCCGCCCGCGCCCGCGCCGCCGGCGCAAAGGGCCGGCGCGTGTAGGCGCTGGGCGGGAAGGCCATCCAGCGCGGGAGCCACCCCTCGGCCTGCGGCCGGCCGTTCGCGCCGCCCAGGACGTCCTGCAGGATCGCCTTCTGGGTCCGCACCTTCTCCGCGAGGTTGCCGTCGGCGACCTTCTTCCCGGCCACCTCCCGCAGCATGGCGTTCACGGTCTCCCGGTCGCGGATGAGGTCGAAGAAGGCCGCGTCCGGCGCCCAGAAGCGCCGCAGGTCGACGCCCAGCCAGGCGCCCGCCGCCTCCATCTCGACGCTGCCGGCCGCCAGGGCGTCGGCCATCACCACAGCCGCGACCTGCAGCACCTCGGCGTCGTCCAGCGCCAGAAGCCGCGCGAAGACCGCGGCCGCCCCGCCCTCCACATGCCGCCCGGCCAACGGCCGCGGCTCGCCGTCCAGGCCGAGCCTGGCGGCCGCCGCGCCGAGGGCCGCGGCGAAGGCCGCGCTCGCGGTGTTGGCCGCGAGGCTCTCGGCCGTGGCCCGGTCGGGAGCCCCGCGGCCGTCGATCTCCAGGCGCGATCGCGGGGCGCCGGCGATGGCGTGCGCCACCAGGAGGCGCAGCGCGACCGCCGGCTTCTCGGTCAGGGCAACGCGCACCGCGGCATGCCGGTGCAGGTCGATGTAGGCCGCCTGGGCGCTGGTGACCTCGCTCCGCGCCGGCGCCTGTGCAGCCCCCTCGCCCTCGCTGGCGCCCTGGCCACGCGCCGCCTTCTCGGCGGCCGCCCGAACCTTCCGCGCCGCCTTGGGGGTGAGCCAGCCCTCGTGGACGGTCACCTCGCCCCGCGCACCCACCTCCACGAACACCTTGCCGCCGGCGCGCTTGCCGACCTGCTCGTGGGCCCAGGTCGCGAAGCGGGCGCCCACGTCCAGCACCACCACCTCGGTCCAGCCGTCGGCCTGCAGCGCCTCGACCCGCGCGGCGATCGCGGCGTTCTGCAGCCGCCAGAACTGCTCGGCGTCGGCGAACCAGCGCTCCTCGCCGAAGAGGTCGGCGACGACCTGGCCTGCGTAGAGGTCGAGCGGGAAGATGGCGCTCGAGACCGGGATCGAGGCCCCGCCGAACAGCCAGGCCTTCAGCTGCGAGCCGGTGGGCGCGCGCTCGGCCGGATCGTCGAGCAGCGTGAGCCAGGCCTTCTGCTGCGCCTTGCTGGCGAGGGTCAGCTGCCGCACCGTGGCGACGTCGATCTCCTCCTTCCGGTAGAGGTTGCGGATGCGCGGCAGGAGCCCGCCCAGGGCCAGCGTCCGCTTCACCACGATGTCGGCCAGGCCGAAGGTGGCGGCGATCTCTTCCGGCGTCCGCCCGGACCTCGCCAGCCGCGAGAAGGTCTCCCAGCAGGTGACCTCGTCGGGCGGCAAGCGGCCGAGGTTCTCGATCAGCGACGCCTCCAACGCCCCGGCGTCGTCGCCCGGCTCCAGGATGCCGATCGGGACCGGATCGATCTCCGCGCCCTCGGCGAGGGCGGCCAGCGCCGCCTTCCAGCGGCGGCGGCCGGCCACCACCTCGAAGCGGTCCGGCACGACCGCGCCGTCGGCGATCGTCTCCAGCACCAGCAGGGTCAGCAGCACGCCGCGCTGCCGCACGGAGGGGAGGAGGTCCGAGATGTCCGGGTCCGGGCGGCCGTAGTGCATGTTCAGCGGCGAAAGCGTCAGGTTGCGGGGATCGGCGAAGGCAAGTCTCATGGGTCTGCTCCTGGGGGTCAGGGGTGTGAGTCGGCCCTCGCCACCCACGCTTCGGCGGGACAACGGCGAGGGCGCTTGCGCCGGGCTGGCGCGGCGGCCGGACGATCCCGACCGCATCGCCGGGGGCATTCCCGGCGAATTCCGGAAGATCAGGGGGCGGGCGTGCCGTTGATCTCGGGAAGCCGGCGGACCACCGCCTCGGCCTCGCGGATCGAGCCGGTCCGGCGCGCGATCTCCAGCCAGCGCGAGAGGGGCGCACGGCCTTCGAAGCCGACGTCGCGCTCGATGGTCAGCCCGAAGGGGAGCTTCACCGAGGTGAGCTCCGACAGGCTGACGGCGCCCAGCTCGGGGCAGCCCATGCCGAGGTCGCAGAGGCCGGACAGGGTGTCGCCGTCGGCCGCCATCCCGCTGATGAGCCAGGTGCCGGCGCCGGCCGGGTTGAAGAGCTTGAGGACCGGGACGGGGTCGCCGCCACGCAAGCCGTTGGCGAACAGCACGCGGCGAAGCGCGTCGGGAACGAGGACGAGGCCGTCGTCACAGGTCATGGCGGGATCTCCGGGCCGGCGGCCCGGACCACCCGTCCGCCGCGTCTGCCCCGTCCCGCCCCGCCTCCCCCTCCAGGCCCGCGCACAGCGCCTCGTTCCAGTCCCCGAACGGCGCCGGCGGAAACCGGACCGCGCAAGCGATCCCCTTCGCCCTCACACGACCTGCCAGCACCTCCGCCGAGCGCTCGCCATCGGCGCCGCGGTCAGCCGCGAGCAGCACCGCGCGCACGCCCAGGGGCGGCGTCCAGGCGCGCAGGTTGCGAGTGGACAGCAGCGCCCAGGCCGGCAGGCCGAAGTGCGCCGCGGCCGACAGGCAGGTGAAGACGCCCTCGCCCACCAGCATCGCCGCGCCCGCCGGCGCCAGGCGCACCGCCGAGCCGGGCGGGCAGGTCCCGACGGTCTTGCGCGGCACAGCCACGCGGGCCCGCGCCCCGTCCGGCGCGAGGTAGGTCAGCTCCACGCCGACGAGCTCGCCGGCCGGGTCGCGTATGGCCGCGAGCAGGCCGGGCCGCCGCGGTCCCTGCCCAGCGTACACCGCCGCCGGCGCCGCCGGATGATGGCGAAGGGCCTCGATGTCCGCCCGGGAGACGCCGCGTCTCGCCAGGTGCCGGGCCGAGAGCGTGCCCGCGAGCGGCCGGCCCTCGGCCCAGAGCGCCCGCGCCACCGCGATGCGTGCGCCTTGGTGGGGCCGGTCCTCGGCTGCCGGGCCGGAACGCTCGACACCGGCGAGCCGGCCGTCGCGATCCACCAGCCCCCGCGCCCGCAGGTCCGCCAGGACGTCGCGCCAGTCGTCGCCTGCGAAGCAGTGGACCACCACACGGCCGCCCACCAGCCACAGGGACACGGAGCGGTCGGCGGGGCTATGCCCCGGGCCGGGCACGTTGGCGCGCCGCCCGCCGGCCAGCAGGTCGCCCCCAAGCGCCCGGACGATCGGCTCCAGCGTCGCGGCGCCCATCACATCAGCCCCAGGGTCTTCAGGCTGGAGACGCCGTCGCCCGCGACGATGATGTGGTCGTGGACGGCGATGCCCAGCGCGCGGGCCGCCTCGACGACCTGCCGCGTCATGTCGATGTCCGCGGCGGACGGCGCCGGGTCACCGGCGGGGTGGTTGTGCGCCAGGACCAGGGCCGAGGCGTTCAGCTCGAGGGCGCGTCGCACCACCTCGCGCGGGTAGACCGGGGCGTGGTCCACCGTCCCCTCGCCCATCACCTCGTCCCGGATCAGCCGGTTGCGCTTGTCCAGGAAGAGCACACGGAACGCCTCCCGTGGCCGGGCGCCGAAGACGATCCGGAGGTAGTCGGCCACCGCGGACCCGCTGCCGAGCACGCACCGCTGCGCCAGCGGCGCGGCCAGGAGCCGCCGCGAAAGGTCCGCAGCCAGCGCCAGGCGATCGGCGGCCTCGCCCGGCACGATGCGCCGGATGGCCGCCCGGTCGGCGCCCAGCACCTCCGGCAGCGACCCGAACCCGCGCATGAGCGCTGCGGCCCGCGCCGGGCTCAGGCGCGCCAGCACCTGCAGCGCCTCGACATCATCGAGCGCCCTCGGCCCGCCGATCCGCAGACGCGCGGCGACGTCGATGCCGGTCTCGGCGGCTGGGACGTGAATGCAGGCAAAGGCGGGCACGGCAGCCTCCGGGATCGGGCCGATCCCCAAGCGGGATCGACCCGCCCGGCCCCGCCTCCCCCTCCCCCCGCGACACACGCGCGACCCCAGACCGCGGCCGGATCACGCGGAAACGAAGTGCGAACACCCCCGACTCCGCGCTACCTTCCGGATCGTTGGGGATTGATCGATGACCGAAGCCACATTCGTCCTGTTCGCGCCCAAGGCGCAGCTCATGCGCCTACGCGCCCACCTCGCCACGGACACGGCGCCCGACATCCGCTGGCGCGAGAAGCGGCAGTTCGCAGGCAGCGAGTTCTACGTGGTCGGGCCCAGCCGGCTCGCCCGCGAGGCCCACCAGCGTGCCGCCACATACCTCACGCGCGACGATCGATCCTTGTGACGCCGCCGCAGTGAATGGCGGGGCCCGGGGATCGCCCGGCATCAGGCATCGTGGAGGCGTGAGGCATTTGCCCGGCTTGGAGTGCCGGCCAGATGATGGCGAAGCCCTTGCCGCACGGCCTCGCCAGCCCGGTCCATGGCTGGTCTGATGGGCGACATGAATGCGCCCAGCGCCCCAAGGCCGACGGACGAAGACCTGCTGCAGGAGTTGCGCAGGCTGCTCGCAGCGCGCGGGAAGCTCACCGCAAGCCTCATCGAGGCTTCCGAGATCACCCGCGCGCCGAACACCTACATCCGCCGCTTCGGCAGTCTGGTCGCGGCGTATGATCTGATCGGCTACGGCGTCAGCGCACGCCAGCGTGCGACGTCCGAGAGGTTCGCGACGCGAACGGGGGCAGGCCGCCAGGCTGATGGCATATGTCGCCGTGCGACATGAGGGGCTTTCACCGCCGGTCAAGAACCGGATATCCGGAAGAGCCTTCCTGTCGCAGGCCGTCACCTTCGCCCTTGCGCGGCGGCCGCCTGCCGGACGATGATGGCCATTGGAGACACCAGCAAAGAAAGGGGGCCACGCATGACTTCCGGGTATCCGCGTCATCGCCGGCTTGGCCCCATCCCCGCCCTGCAGGTGCGCTTGCAGGGCTGAACAGGGACGTCGCTCCAGACCTCTGTCTGCCCTCCGTGGCGGCTGAGCCCCGCGCCCGAGCGCGTGGCCGCCGCCGTCTCGCATGATGCGCGGAACCGTGTGCGCCGGGACCTGGGAGGGTCCGCGCGGCCGGCGGTCCGCTGACGGGCAGACCCATGATCCACCTTCAGAACCTCGGCGTGACGTTGCGCACGCCGCTCTTCGCAAACCTCGACCTCGTGATCGGCGCGGGCGACCGCCTGGGCCTGGTCGCCGCCAACGGGACCGGCAAGTCGACCCTGCTGCGCTGCATCGCCGGCGACTTCGAGGCGACCGCCGGCGAGATCATCCGCGCCCGCGGGTTGCGCGTCGGCCATGTGCCGCAGGATGCGCCGGCCCGCCTGATGGGCGTCACGCTCCAGGAGGCCGTCTGCGAGGGCCTGGACGAGAGCGAGCGCTGGCGCGCCGACATCGTGCTGGACTCCCTGGCGACACCGACCGAGCTGCGCGAGCGGCGGCTGGACCAGCTGAGCGGCAGCTGGCGGCGGCTGGCGTTGCTGGCGCGGGCTTGGGTCGGCGATCCCGACGTCCTGCTGCTGGACGAGCCGACCAACCACCTGGACCTGAGGAAGATCCTGCAGCTCGAGGCGTGGCTGAACGACCTGCCGCGCGATGTCGCCGTGGTGGCGGCCAGCCACGACCGGGCCTTCCTGGATGCGGTGACCCATCGCACCCTGTTCCTGCGGCCGGAGCGGTCGCAGGTCTTTGCGCTTCCCTACTCGGCTGCCCGAGCCGCGCTCGACAGCGCCGACGACGCCGAGGCGAGGCGGTTCGACAGGGACATCAAGACGGCCCAGCAGCTGCGGCGGCAGGCGGCGAAGCTGCACAACATCGGCGTGAACTCGGGCAGCGACCTGCTGACGGCCAAGACCAAGCAGCTGAAGCAGCGCGCCGAGAAGCTGGAGAGCGCCGCGCGGCCGGCGCACCAGGAGCGGTCGGCCGGGGCGATCCGGCTGGACCACCGCGCGAGCCAGGCCAAGGTGCTGATGTCGTTCGACGACGCGACCGTGGAGACACCCGACGGCGCGCCCCTGTTCAGGACCGGAAAGCTGTTCATCCGCCAGGGCGACCGGGTGGTCCTGCTGGGCGCGAACGGCGCGGGCAAGACGCGGATGATGCTGCTGGCGCGCGCCACGATCGAAGGCCGGCCGCCGACCCCGTTGGTGAAGGCCACGCCCTCGCTGGTGCTGGGCTACGGCGACCAGGGCCTGGCGGACCTGGACGCGGCGGACACGCCGCTGGGGGCGATCACGCGGCCCTTCGACGTCGGCGACCAGCGGGCGCGGTCGCTGCTGGCCGGCGCGGGGATCGGGATCCTGGCGCAGGAGAAGCCGATCGCCCAGCTCTCGGGCGGGCAGCGGGCGCGGCTGGCGATGCTGGTCCTGCGCCTGATCCGGCCGACCTTCTACCTGCTGGACGAGCCCACGAACCACCTCGACATCGAGGGCCAGGAGGCGCTTGAGGTGGAGCTGCTGAGCGACGAGGCCACCGGCCTGATCGTCTCCCACGACCGGAGCTTCGTGCGCACGGTCGGCACTCGCTTCTGGGTGATCGAGCGCAAGCGGCTGGTGGAGACGGACAGCCCCGAGGCATTTTTCGCAGCGTAGAGGGCCAGCTCCAAACAGCTCCTGAGCGACGGATTGACGCAAGAGCTGACATTCAGACCGGTGTGGATAGCGGAGGTGGGGACGCCCTGCCCTCTGAAGACCGCTTTCGACCTCACGCTGAACTTGTTCAACTTCGCTCGATGCCGAGCTGCGCGAGGATAGCGGTGATCAGGGGGCGTTTCTGGGCGAGATACTCCCCGATCCCGCCCGCGTTCTCGCGCTCTAGCTGGAGCTTCAATTCCTCATAGCGGCGGCGGTCCGCCTCATTGGTCCGCAGGTGATCCCTGAAGCTGAGCATCTCGCGGACGGCCGGATGTCCTTCGACGCACACGTGCAGCTTATGTGTGCGGACTCCCGACACGTCGCGCTTGTAGAAGCGGTGACCGGGCGAAAGATCGCCGCCACGACGAAAGCCGAGCTCAGCAAGACGATCCGTCCACGGCTGAGGCGTTGCTGAGGTGGTGACGATCGCCAGGATATCGATCTCGGGCTTGGCGGCGAGACCAGCTACAGCCGTGCTGCCGACGTGATGCATCGCGATCAGGTCGGGTCCGAAGGTTGGCGCGAGCTGCGCTTCCGCGTCGCGGTACTGCTGCGGCCAGCTAGGGTTGGGCGGGGAAATCGAACTCGTCAATGGCATGCAGGTGATCGTACCTACAGGTCGTCCGTCATCTAGGACAGGGGCGGTGCGCGGGACACGAGTTCTGGTCAGTTTGAGTTGCGTACGGATTCCATAGGGAGAGCTCGCCAGCCCCTCTGGGTCGGAAGACGACAGAGTTTCGGCCACACAGCTCCGAGCTTCAAGAGACTTGCCGCGGATCAGCCCAAAGCACTTGCAGACCTAATCCTTGGAATAATGTCCCACGGTGGCAGAGCGCTCTAAGTCTCTCAGCACGAGCCGCATGAGCGGGCGCGACAGGATGACTCAGCGGACGAACTGCCGATGGGAGTGCTGACTCGAGGAAGGTTCGGGAGCGCCTGATCCGTGTGGCTCCGAGCCGGGGCGCTCGTGCCTCGCGCCTTCAGCCGAAAGGATCGCATGACAGACGCTCACCCTCTGATCGAATACGACCCGCGTCGCATCCGCGTGCTGTACGGCGGCCATTCCATCGCAGACAGCGACGACGTGCTGGTTGTCCGGGAGCCCGGCAAGGCGCCGGTGCGCTACTTTCCGCGCGGTCACGTCGAGATGGCGATCCTGGCCAGGAGCGAGCTGCGGACGGACTCGCCGACCAAGGGGCCGGCGACCTACTTCTCGATGTTCCGCGATGCCCACGTCGTGGAGAACGCCATCTGGTCATTCGAGGCTCCGCCCGCGCCCTTCGCGCTGATCGCGGGCCGCCTCGCCTTCCAACCCATCCATTTCGAGTTCGAGACGGCCGGAGAGTCGGCCGCGGACTGGGAGCTGAACGGGGAGAATGGCCAGCCGCCGCCCCCGGTGGCGGAGTAGAGCACACGAAGAACGGGCCGCCCGCGAGGGCGGCCCGTAACGTCTTTTGAGGCGCCGATCAGTCGGCCGGAACGAACTCGCGCAGCCAGTCGGCCAAGCGGATGGCGCCGAGGCGGGCGCCCGGCGCAGGGACAAGGGACTGCGTCTCCAGCACCGCGCCGAAGTATGGCGCATCCGGATCGGCAATCACCGGGCGCGGGTCCGCCTGGGCGGCCAGATATTCCTCCGCGAACCGGTTGATCGGAATGGCCTCGGGACCGCCGATCTCGTGTGTGCGGTCCTGCGGCTTGCCGATGACGACATCGGTGAGCGCCGCCACGACATCGTCGGGGTGGATCGGTTGCATGAGTGCAGGGGAAAGCCGGATCTGACCGTTAACGGTCCCGGACTGGATGATCCCTTGGATGAACGGCAGGAACTGGGTCGAGCGCACGATGGTGTAAGGAACCTTGCCGGCCTCGATGAGCGCCTCCTGCGCGACCTTCGCGCGGAGATATCCGCTGGCCGGGAGGCGGTCGCATCCGACGATCGACAGCGCGACGTGGTGGCGCACGCCTGCCGCGGCCTCGGCAGCCAACAGATTGCGCCCGGCCGTCCGGAAGAAGGCGAGCGCGGCGTCGCCATCCAGGGACGGCGAATTGGCGAGATCGACCACGACGTCGGCGCCATCCAGGGCCTCGGCGAGGCCCTCCCCCGTGACGGTGTTCACGCCCGTCTCCGGCGCAGCGGGCAGGACGTCATGGCCTAGGCGGCGCAAGCTGGCGACGAGCAACGAGCCGATGCGGCCCGTCCCGCCGATCACGACGATCTTCATTTTTGGTGTCCTCGATGGGTTCCGATGTCGAGACCCTAGGCGCCGCCCACGCCTCGCCCATCAACCATAGGTCCAGGGCCGCCTGGCCCTTGGGCGCCCGAGAGCGTGGCGCGCTATTCGTGCGACCAGCACAGGCAGACGTCGTGATCAGCCCTTGGTCCACGCCGGCGAGCTCAAGCCGCGCTGCACCTACCGAGGGCGTATGTCTCACTATCCCGAAGCGTAGGTCCGCCCCTTTCCCCGCATCGTGGCAGGCGCTCGAGGCCCCCGGCATCCTTGCGCTCTCAGTCGCGACCAAGGAACCGGACATGATCCCCAGATTCAATGCGTTCAAAACCTCGCCCACCCTCGCCAAGGCGCTCATGGGCGTGGAGGCGGCTCTGGCGGACAGCGGCCTGGACCACAGCCTGGCGGAACTGGTCCGCCTGCGCGTCTCGCAGATCAACGGCTGCGCCTTCTGCATCCACATGCATGTCATGGATGCGAAGGCGCATGGTGAGACCGAGCTTCGCGTCGTGATGCTGGACGGCTGGCGGGAGTCCCCGCTGTACACGGACCGCGAGCGGGCTGCGCTGGCTTGGGCGGAATCCTTGACCCGGATCACCAAGAGCCATGCGTCCGATGCGGACTACGCCGTCGTGCAGAGCCAGTTCAACGAAAGCGAGATCGTGGCGCTGACGATCCTGATCGGCCAGGTGAACCACTGGAACCGACTGCAGATCGCCGCGCGGGCCGTTCATCCCATCGAGGCGGCCAAGGCGGCCTAGCCTCGACGGCCGTTCCACATCGACGCCCCGGTCGATCGCCTCCTCCCCCCCCGAGGCGGGAACGGTGAAGGCGCCTCCCTCCATCGCCGGAGGGGGCGCCTTCAGACCTTCGGGGGTTACCCAAAGGACATCGCTATGCTCAAGAAACTCTGCCTTGGAGCCGCCACCGCGCTGGGCCTGGCGGCGCTCGCCAACGGCGGCTTCATGCTGATCTCGCCAGACGATTGGTACACTGCCGTTCCTGGCGTCATCCCGACGGGACCGTTCAACCAGCACTTCATCCGCGACATCGGCCTTATCTTCACCCTTTTGGGCGCGGGCCTGCTCATGGGCGTCGCTCGGCCGGACCTCCGCAGCCTGCTCTGGACCGCCGTCGCCGTGTGGCTGGGCGGCCACGCGTTGTTCCACGTCTGGGAGGTTCTCGCGGGCATCTGCGGGCCATCCGCCCTGGTGCGCGACTTCGCCGCCGTGAGCCTTCCGGCCATCATCACCTGCGCGCTCGCGATCTGGGCCGCGCGTCAGGCGCCTAGACAGCCGAGGCGTTGAGAGACCATTTGGATCGATCGTCGACACGGCGATGCCGGCGAGCCTCGGGCCGGCGACAGTGGGCGCAGCGCTCCCAGTCGGGCGCCGCGAAACGGCAAAGGGGCGCGCCAATGGCACCGCCCTTGCATTGCGAAACTTCGATGACTTGGCGGTCCTGCGCGTAGGATCTCGACGACGCTGGCCGCCGAGCCCCCACCTCCGGCCGTGACGGGTTTCAGGGCGATGCGCCCGCCCGCACCGGCCGCGCCGTGGCGCGCGGCTGCAGACTGTCCCGCAGCCAGTCTTCGAACCGCAGCGATGCGATGCGGGCCTCCCGGCCGGGAAGCAGCGAGGCGTCTTGCAGCTCGGCGCCGAAGTAGGTCGCGTGAGGATCGCCGACGACCTGCCGTTCGTCCTCGTAGGCGGTGAGCACCTCGAGGGCGAGGTCGGGAAACCGGAAGCGCTCCGGCCCCGCCACCTCCACCGTGCCGTGGATCGGCGCGCCCGTGGTCAGGTCGGCCAGGATCTCGGCGACATCCAGCCCCGAGATCGGCTGCACCTGCGCGGGCGGGACGACGACGTCCGTTCCTGTCCCGTCCTGCACCACGCCCGCGATGAACTCGAAGAACTGGGTCGAGCGCAGGATGCTGAACGGAAGGCCGGAGCCCTTGACCAGGTCTTCCTGGAGCTTCTTGGCCCGGAAATAGCCGCTGGCCTGCAGACCGTCTGTCCCGACGATCGAGAGCACCACATGGTGCCTCAGGCCGGCCGCGCGGCCGGCGCGGACGAGCTGACGCCCGGAAGCCTCGAAGAACCGCAGCGCCGCCTCGCCGTCGAGCGACGGCGAGTTGGAGCAGTCGACCAAGACATCAGCCCCTTCAAGCGCCGCGTCGAGGCCGTATCCGCTGACGCTGTCGATCCCGAAGCGGCGCGACGCCTCGAGCACGCGGATGTCGTCTTGGCGGAGGTTGTAGACGAGCTTCTCGCCGATCCGGCCGCCGCCGCCGATGACCACGACCTTCACGGAGCTTGCCTCCGCTCGGCGGCGGCCGCGTCCTCGATCAGGGCCGCGACCCGGGCCGGGTGCGACACCATCAGGGCATGCGAGGCGCCCGCGACCACCACCGTTTTCCGCGCCTGGGCCCGTTTCGCCATGAATTCCTGGACTTCGGCCGGGATGTTCCGATCGGCCGATCCGTAGATCACGTACGATGGCAGGCGTCTCCAGGCCGCCTCGCCGGACGGCTCGCCCAGAGCCGACAGCGTCACAGGACGCTGGGTCGCCGACATCGTCGCCGTCTGCCCGGCGGACACGTCGGCGGCGAACTGCGCATGGAAGCGCTCAGGTCGGATGTAGAGGTCCTCGTCACCGTCGGGGAGCGCCACGGTCGCCAGGCTCTCGCCCAGCGTGCTGCCGGGGAACTTCGCGGAGAGGGTCAGGGCCGACTCGCCGCGCTCAGGCAGGAACCCGGCCACATAGACCAGGGCCGTCACATTGTTCGCGTCATTGGCCGCGGCGGTGATCACAGGGCCGCCGTAGGAGTGGCCGACCAGGATCACGGGGCCGGCCTGCGAACGGACCAGCGCCGAGAGGCCGGCGGCGTCCGCGGCGACGCCGCGCAGCGGGTTCGCGGCCGCGATCACCTTGAATCCGTCGCGCTCCAGGCGGCTGATCACGCCGGCCCAGCTGGATGCATCCGCGAACGCCCCGTGCACGAGCACGATGGTCGGTTTGGTGGTCGGAGGTCCTCCAGGCGGGGTCGCGGCCTCCGCTGCAGGCGCCATCGTGGTGGCCAGGGCCGCGGCGAGCGCCAGGACGCCGAGGGTCTTTCGCATGTTCGTCTCCATCATCGCCAAGGGGGCGTGTGGCGGCGAACATGCGGCGGCGCTGCCCTGAGGCGCCATCCAACGGGCGACGAGGCCGCCCTGCACCAACGTAGGGGAAAGGCCACCGCTGGCGGGAGGCCGATCCTGCGCTTCAGGCGGGGGCGCACGAGCCTCTGGCGCCATGGATCGCCGGCCGCCGATCCGGCGACATCGGGGTCACCACAAGGAGCCCCCATGAAACAGAGCCTCACCCGTCCGATGGCCGGCGTCGCCGTCGCGTCGGCCGCCGCGCTTTCCGCGCACGCCGCGCCCCTCGAACCGGCTACCCGCAGCTTCGTGGACGGCCTGCCCAAGGGCCCGCCGATCTACACGCTCACCCCTGAAGCCGCCCGGGGCGTGCTGTCCGGCGTCCAGGCTTCCGCGCCCGTGAAGCTGGCGCCCGCGTCCGTCGAGGACCGCGTCCTCGATGTCGGGCCGACCGGGAAGACGCGCATCCGGGTCTATCGCCCCACAGGCGCCAAGGAGGCCCTGCCGGTGGTGGTCTATGTCCATGGCGGGGGCTGGGTGCTCGGCGGCAAGGACACCCACGACCGGCTGGTGCGCGAATTGGCTGTGGGCGCCCGCGCCGTGGTCGTTTTCGTGGACTACGAGCGTTCGCCCGAGGCGCGCTGGCCCACGGCCATCGAGCAGGCCTACGCCGTGACCGGCTATGTCGCGCAGCACGGTCCGGCGTTCGGAGCGGACACCAGCCGGCTGGCGATCGCTGGCGACAGCGTGGGCGGTAACATGACCGCTGTCCTGGCCCTGATGGCGAAGGAGCGCCAGGGTCCGAGGATCCTGGCTCAGCTCCTGTTCTATCCAGTCACCGACGCCTCGATGTCGAGCGCCTCGTACACCGAGTTCGCGGAGGGTCCCTGGCTCACGGCCAAGGCCATGGCCTGGTACTGGGACCAGTACCTGCCGGAGACCGCGCGCCGCGCCGAAGCCTATGCGTCGCCGCTGAACGCCACGCCGGGACAACTCCGCGGCCTGCCGCGCGCCCTGCTGCTTGTGGACGAGAACGATGTGCTCCGCGACGAGGGCGAGGCCTACGGGCGCAAGCTCGCCGCCGCCGGGGTCCCTGTCGTCTCCACGCGCTACAACGGCACGATCCACGACTTCATGATGCTGAACCCGCTGGCCGACACGCCTGCCGTGCGTGCGGCCGTCGGTCAGGCGGTCGCCTACCTCCGCGAGGTCTTCTCGGAGGCGGGACGTTGAGCGGCGGACGGCTCCAGGATCGGGTGGCCTTGGTCACAGGCGGGACCAGCGGCATTGGTCTCGCCGCCGCCAGGGTCTTCGCAGCTGAGGGCGCCCAGGTGATCGTCACGGGCCGAAGCCGCGAAGCCCTGGAGGACACCGTCGCGAGCCTCGGCGCCGGGACGGTCGGAGTGGCGGGCGACGTCGCTGATCCCGAGCACCACGCGCGGGTGGCCCGCGAGATCGAGCGCCGATTCGGCCATCTCGACGTCTACCTCGCGAACGCCGGGATCAACACCATCACGCCGTCGTCGGGTGTATCCGAGGCCGAGTACGACCGGCAGTTCGCGGTCAATACGCGCGGCGTCTTCTTCGGCGTGCAGAGGGTCGCGCCCCTGATCCGCGACGGCGGCGCGATCATCCTCACGGGTTCCCTGGCCAGTGAGAAGGTGCTCGAGGGCCACGCCGTCTACGCCGGCTCGAAGGCCGCCCTGGGCGCTTTCGCGCGTAGCTGGGCGGTCGAGTTCGCGCCGCGGCGGATCCGGGTCAACGTGCTGAGCCCCGGGCCCACCGACACCGCGATCCTGGGCAAGCTCGGGGTGGCGCCCGAAGAGCGCGGCGCGTTCGAGAGGGCCTTGGCCGACGCCATCCCGCTCGGCCGGATGGCCCGCGCCGAGGAAATCGGCCGCGCAGCTCTGTTTCTCGCCGCGGAGGCCAGCAGCTTCGTCACCGGCATCAACCTGCGGGTCGACGGCGGGATGGCGCTCCTGTGACGCAGGGACCGAGCAGATCGCGCAGGTCCCGTCCATGCCCGGCCGAGTCCGAGGGTCGCTCAAGGCTGATCGAGGTCGCGCTGGTCTTCGCCACCTTCCTGGCCCTCGGCGTCGCAGGCTGGCTCCTGAGCCCCCGCTGAGAGCCAAGCCTGAAGGACACCCCTCTCCCCCAGCTAACAAAGCGAGCACTTTGAACATGTCACGACAACGCGGCTTCTCCGCCGACATCCTCCCGATGTTCCGCGACGAGGACATCGCCTGCATGAAACCCATGGGCGTGCGCCTCTCCGATCCCGAATGGATGATGGACCCCGGCGGCGACGGCGACTTCCCCGACCACGCCAACGCTCGGCGCGTCTTTTCCCAGTTGCAGTCCGGCCGCATGCCGCCGGACGCGCCGTGGTCCCCCGATCGGCTGGCCGCCTATCGGTCCTGGATGTCGGGGGGCTTCGCGCCCTGACAACCGCCCGACACTCCGGACAAAGGACGAAAGACATGAGCGCCCAGCCACGAAGGATCCTCCTTCAGACCACCATCCCCACAACCGAAGACGACTGGTCGATCGCGCGGTTCAGCCAGCTCGGCGCGCTCCTGCGTGCGGCCGCCGACGACACCGGTCGAGCACTGTACGACGTGACCATGCGCGATCGCGCGACCGCGTCTGGACCGGACCCGGTGCTGTCCAGGATCGCCGAGAGCGACTTCGACCAGCTGTGGCTCTTCGCCGTCGACACGGGCGACGGACTTTCCCCGGAGGATTGCGCGTCGATCTCCCGTTTCCGCGCCTCCGGCCGCGGCCTCCTCGTCACCCGCGACCACATGGATCTGGGATCATCGGTGTGTTCGCTCGGCGGCCTCGGCAGCGCCCACCATTTCCATAGCCGCAACATCCACCCTGACCCGGCGCAGCGGCGGATCGACGATCCCTTCACCACCTACATCTCCTGGCCGAATTTCCACTCCGGCGCCAACGGCGACTACCAGGAGATCGAAGTCGTGGGTTCGCCCCATCCGATCCTGGCGGACGGGGCCTCCCCCACCGGCTCGATCCGGTTCCTGCCGGCCCATCCCCACGAAGGGGGAATCGACGCCCCCGCCGGCCAGGGCGCCCGCGTGATCGCGAGGGGGCGGAGTTCGACGACAGGCTCACCCTTCAACATCGCCGTCGCCTTCGAGCCGGGCGAGCATGGCGGGCCGGGCGTTGCACAGAGCACCTTCCACCATTTCGCGGACTACAACTGGGATACGCGCGCAGGCAGCCCCAGCTTCGTGGACGAACCTCCTGGCGATGCGATGCAACGCGTCCCGGCGGCGCTCGCCGATACGCACCGCTACGCCCTCAATATCGCTGCTTGGTTCGCGGCCTCCCGATGAGCGGCCTCATGTCGTCCGATCGGCTGAAGGCCCTGACAGACGGCGTCGTGGCGATCATCATCACCATCATGGTCCTGGAGATCAGGCCGCCGGACGGTGATACGCCCAAGGCGTTGCTGGCGCTCATCCCAGTGCTGCTGAGCTACGGCCTGAGCTTCGTCTACATCGCGATCTACTGGAACAATCATCATCACTTCTTCGTGCTGACGCCGAGGGTGAGCGGGAGCGTGCTCTGGGCGAACTTCCATCTACTGTTCTGGTTGTCGTTGATCCCCTTCGCCACGGCGTGGATGAGCGAACACGCCCTCGGGCCTTGGCCGACGGCGACCTATGGCGCGACCCTTCTGGCCTGCGCCATGGCCTGGCACGTGCTGCAGGGCGCCATCATCCGAACGCAGGGACCTCGCTCGGACCTGCGGCGTGCGGTCGGCGGCGACTGGAAGGGAAAGGTCTCCGCCGCCGGCTACCTCCTGGGCGTCGTCGTCAGCTTCCGGGAGCCCGTCGCCGCGGCCCTCATCTATGTCGTCGTCGCTTCGATGTGGCTGATCCCCGATCGCCGGGTGCATCGGGTCCTGCACCCGCCCGCCGGTGATGGCGAGGCGGGCTAGTCGAGGAGGACAGGGCCTCGCCGGCATGGTCACCGGGCCCCGACGCCCACGCCTCGGGGAGGCCGGAAGAGCGGTCCCGCCAGGCGAACCTAAGCGAGGGGATAGGTCCGCCTAGACACACGTTCCATCGACCGCCGGCCTGCCCCGCTCCTAGCCTGATGCCCACCGTGCGCTCCGGCGCTCTCCTCGAAGGACAGGACCATGAAACTAGAAGACATCTCGCGCACGCAGGGCGCGGCCGCCGACGAACTGGTGCCATCCCGCTACGCCCTCAAGGTCGGTGAGATCGACGTGATGGTGGTCAGCGACGGGATCCTGCCGCTGCCGACCGACACGATGTCCACCAACGTCGCGCCAGCCGACCGCAAGGCCTGGTTCAAGGGCCAGTTCCTCGGACCGGATCGGTTCGACTGGGGCCTGAACGCCCTGCTGGTGCGCTCTGGCGACCAGACGATCCTCGTCGACGCAGGTCTGGGCAGCCAGTTCCCGGGCTTTCCGCGCGCCGGCCAGTTGCCCCGGCGCCTCGAGGCCGCCGGCGTCCCCCTGGGATCGATCACGGATGTGGTGCTCACGCACCTGCACATGGATCACGTCGGCGGACTGCTCGTCGACGCCGTGAAATCGCGTCTTCGGCCCGATCTGCGCATCCACGTCTCCGCCGCCGAGATCGACTTCTGGAAGGAGCCCGACTTCTCCCGGGTGGTCATGCCCGAACCGATCCCCGAGGTGCTGCGCGCGACGGCGACGCAGTTCCTGCAACTTTACGGGGACAAGGTCATGACCTTCATGGAATCGAGCGAAATCGCGCCCGGGGTCGTGGCTGAACGCACGGGCGGCCACACCCCAGGCCACAGCATCGTGCGCGTGTCGTCCGCCGGCGAAGGCCTCGTGTTCGCAGGTGACGCGCTCTTCCCAGTCGCCTTCGACCATCCGGATTGGCAGAACGGCTTCGAACACGATCCCGAAGAGGCCGCCCGCGTCAGGATCCGGCTCCTGAACGATGCCGCGGCGTCGGGGGACCTGCTCGTCGCGACGCACCTCTCCTTCCCCTCGATCGGCCGGGTGGCGCCGCAGGGCGATGCGTTCCGCTGGGTGCCGGGCATCTGGGACTACTGACCCTTTGGGTCCGTTCGCGGCGGGGTGCATGCACATGCGCATCCACTCCGCTGCGACACGGCGTGGGGCGTCGCATCACTTTCGATAGCCGGCGCCGGCCGCGGTCGGCTGGATCTCGATTCCCGAGCTCACCGCCGCGCGATCGGCTTCGACGCGCATCGACCTGGTCGAGCAACCCCAACACGTCATGCCCAGGCGAGCGCCGGGAGCGAGCAGCACATGAGCGACCAGATCGTCCTGGGGACGCGCACGCAGGTCATCCACGCCCTCCATGAGGCCGCCGAGTTGGAGCACAACCTGATGTGCGCCTACCTCTACGCGGCGTTCAGCCTGAAGGATGGGAAAGACGGACTCGCCCGGGACGAGACCGAGGCGGTCGAGCGTTGGCGCAGGGACATCCTGGCGATCGCGCGCGAGGAGATGAGCCATCTCACGGCCGTATGGAACATCACGGCGGCGATCGGCGGGAGCCCGCGCTTCGGCCGCAGCAACTTCCCGCTGGAACCAGGCTATCTGCCGTCGAGCATGGTGGTGAAGCTTGCGCCTTTCAGCCCGGAGGTCTTGCAACACTTCATCTACCTTGAGCGACCGGAAGGCTCTGACGAGCCGGTGGGCGACGGCTTCGATGGGCCGCGCTTCGCCCGCGGCTCGGTGCTCGCGCGGCCACTCACGCCGAGCAGCTTCGACTATGCGACGGTCGGGACCTTCTATCGGGCGATAGAGGACGCACTCGCCGATCTCGCAGCCCGCATCGGCGAGGCGGCGCTGTTCTGCGGGGACCGGGCGCTGCAGATGTCTCCGGCCGAGGCCGCCATCGAGGGCGCGCACGTCGTGGGCTGTTCGAGGACGGCCGTAGAGGCGCTCGCCCTCATCGTCACCGAAGGAGAAGGTGCGGCGGGCGCTAACGTGAGCTCCCACTTCTCCCGCTTCATGCGGATCCGAGACGAATACCGGGCGCTCCTGGCGAAGAACCCGGGCTTCCGGCCCGCGCACCCTGCTGCGATCGATCCGGCCCTGCGCCGTCCGCCGACGGACACGGGCCGGGTCTGGATCGGCGACGCTGAAACCGCCGCCGTCGCCGACCTCGGCAACGCCGTCTACGAAACCGTGCTGCGCCTGCTGGCCCACGCGTACAGCCTGGCCAGTCCCCACCCGGAGAAGGCGTTCAGCGTGCAGACGGCGACCCGCCTCATGCCCGTCCTGACCCTGCTGGCCGAGAGCGCCGCCCGCCGCCCCGCCGGGCCGGGGCATCCGCACGTCAACGGCGGCCTGTCGTTCGTGGCCCTGCGCGACGCGGCGCCGCTGCCCGTGGGGCCGAGCGCGCGCCGCCTCTTGGCCGAACGCCTGCACGAACTTGCGGACGGCGCCGTCGTGCTGGACCAGCTCGACCCGCGCTTGGCGCGCGCGGCGGCGATCCTGAAGTCGCTTTCGGAGCACGCTGACGAGGCGTTCCTGGGCCCAGCATCATCGCGGCGCGGCCTGCTCGAGCAGCCCTAGCGCGGAGGCCTGCGTGACCGGCTCCACCTGCGCGGCGCCCCCCGTCGCCACCGGGAGGACGACGCGGAAGGCAGCCCCGCCGCCAGGCGGGTCGATCGCCGTGATCGTCCCACAGTGCGCCGCCACGATGGACTGGCAGATGGTGAGGCCGATCCCCATCCCACCCGCCTTGGTGCTGAAGAAGCCGCCGAAGATGCGGTCGCGATCCTCGGGCGGGATGCCTGGCCCGGTGTCCCGGACGCAGAGGGCCACCGCGTCGGGCGCCTCCCGCCGGGTCTCGATGTGGATTTCCCGAGCATCGGGCGCCACGGCCTCCAGCGCCTGGGCGGCGTTCACCATGAGGTTCACCACCACCTGCTGCAGCTGGATCCGCTCGCCCACGATGGTCGGCAGGTCGTCGGCCAGGTCCAGCCGCACCCGGATCGCCCGCTCCTCCCCGTCGTGGCGCACGAAGTTCGCCGCCTCGCGGATCACATCGTTCAGGTCCAGCCGCACATGCCTCGGCGCGCGCTTTCCTGCCATGTCCTGGATGCGGGCAATGATGTCGGCGGCCCGCTGCGCGCTCGCCGCGATGCGTTCCGCGAGCTGGGTGACCTTGGGCAGGTTGGGATCGGCCTTCGCGAGCCAACGCAGCGTCGTCTCCGCGTTGGTCAGGATCGCGGACAACGGCTGCTTGATCTCGTGGGCGATCGAGGCGGTCATCTGCCCGAGGGTCGACAGGCGCGCGGCGTGCGAGAAGTCCGCCTCCATCTGGCGAAGGCGCGCCTCCGCTTCCACCCGGGCCGTGTTGTCGATCATCATGACAAGTGTCTGGTCCATCTGCTCCCCCGGCACCGGGAAGGTGAACAGGAAGAGCACATCCCGCAGCCGGCCGTCGAACGTACGGATCTTCGCCTGCTCGACGTGATTTCTCCGCCCCGCGAAGTGGGCCAGCATCACGCGGCGCGCCGTATCCCTCGCCTCCGCGAACAGGTAGCTGACGGGCCGGAGCAGCTCTGAGGGATGGGCCGCGCCCATCAGCTCCATGGCGTCGCGGTTCGCCTCGGTGACGACGACGACCTCGCAGGCGATGTCCACCAGGTCGGGCCGCTCCCGCAGGTATTCGTCCAGGTCGGTGACGCCCTCGGCCCGCAGTTGGTCGAAGATGCGCCCTCCGGCCTGAGCGTCCACGTCCCAGAGCGGCGCCGGGATGGAGGCGATCAGGCTCTTCGACGCCCGTGCGACCGCCCTGACGTCCAGCAACGCCCGGGCCGGATCGAGCGTCGCCTGTATCGAGACGAACACCATGTCGTCGCGCGGCGACTCGGCCGACCGCCATCCGGTCAGCACCACGTCGGTGAAGCCATCCATGAATGGAACGTGCCGTGTGACGATCGCGTCCCCGGCCGCCGCCGTGAGGCAAGCCAGCAACTCGGACAGCACGCCCAGGCCGGACTCGGGCCACAGGCTGCCGATCGGCCGCGTCCGCACCAGCGCGCGGTCGAACGGCAGGTCGAACAGCAGCAGCGCCGCGTCCGTTATGGCGACCACCCGGATCCGGG
>Ga0065165_1000310_pt1 | contig 80133 bp, 68 predicted proteins | sample AraplaMF_Cvi_mMF_FD_63813 | JGI IMG/M metagenome (GOLD analysis project Ga0065165, IMG submission 63813) | Arabidopsis root microbial communities from the University of North Carolina, USA - plate scrape MF_Cvi_mMF (version 2) (version 3) | ecosystem: Host-associated > Plants > Roots >... | reverse complement strand
CCCCCCGGGGGGCGGCATGACCGGACCCTAGGTCCGGTCATGCGGGGGCCCCATCTTCCTGTTGTCCTACAACGACTCGCGGGAGCGGACGACAGGCGGCTCTGTTCGGCATCCGTAGAGTCCATATCAGCGCGCCACGGGGCGCCCGAGGAGCCAGACGATGGGACAAGCTGACCACTTCCAGAACTTCCAACTGCACGCCGAAGACGGCGCCGGCCACGTCCATGTGACGTCGGTGTCCGACATGGACGCGGTGCTGGGGCTGGAAGCGGCACTGCCCTATTTGCTGGACCACGCCCCCGCGACGTACGCCGAGCCGGCCCCTGCCGTCGTGTCGAATCCCCGCCACGCCGCGTGAGCCAGTGTCTGTCATCGACAAGGAGATCTACATGATGATTCGAGCCACCGTTCTCGCCCTGGCCACTGCTGTGGGCGCCATCACGATGCTGCCGGGCTGCGCGGTGACCCGCGGCCAGTCTTCCGTTGGCGAATACGTCGACGATGCCGCCATCACGACCGCAGTGAAGGCCAAGTTCGTCGAGAACAAGACGGTTGATGCCTCCTCCATCAGCGTGGAAACGCTGCAGGGCGAGGTGATGCTGTCGGGCTTTGCCAAGAACGCCACCGAGAAGAGCAATGCCGAGCGCATCGCTCGTGATGTGAAGGGCGTCAAGCGCGTCAAGAACGAGATCGCCATCCGCAACTGATGGCGGGTGAACGCCGCCGAGGGTCCGCCTGGTCGGGGACTTTCGGGGCGTCCTTCCCCGGCGCGGACGGTCCGCATGCCGCGGCATGTTGACCGTCCGCGCGCAGTCGTTTCAGGCGTCCTCCCTTGTTGCAACCGCCCAGTTCCTGCCAGGATTTGCTGTTCACCGTCTGCCCGTCCCTATCCGGGCCGCCTGCCATGGACTCCCACGTTTCCAATTCCACGTTGACCTGCTTCCTGGTGGAAGACAACGCCGTCATCCGCGAGAACCTGGTGGCAACCCTTGAGGAAATGGTGGACCTGCGCGTGCTGGGCCATGCGGTGGATGAGAATGGTGCGCTGGACTGGATGTCTCAGGAAAGCCGGCCTTGCGATGTGCTGATCATCGACATCTTCCTGAACAAGGGCACCGGGCTGAACGTGCTGCAGGCCGCCAGCGCCCGCATGCCGTCGGCACGGCGCGTGATCCTGAGCAACTACGCCACGCCCGACATGCGCCAGCGCTGCCTGGCGCTGGGGGCGCACCGCGTCTTCGACAAATCCGCCGAGCTGGAAGATTTGCTGGCCTACTGCCAGACCCTGGCCGAGGGCCTGGACCCGGACGCGGCGGCGGGCGGCCATGCAGGCCAGCCCTGAGCCCCGCCCGGCGGCCCCGCGCGGCTTACTCGATCAGCCCGTTCTTGAGCGCGTAGTAGGTCAGCTCGCTGTTGGTGCTCAGGGAGAGCTTTTCCAGCACCCGGGAACGATAGGTGCTGACGGTCTTGACGCTCAACGACATGCCGTCGGCAATATGCCCCACCGTTTCGCCCCGTGCCAGGCGCAAGAACACTTGCAGCTCACGCTCCGACAAGGTGTCGTGGGGCGCCTGGTCCTGCGCGGCGCCCAGGCCGTCCGCCAGCAGTTCCGCCACGGCCGGGGTGATGTATTTGCGTCCCCGGAACACGGTGCGCACGGCGGTCGCGATCTCCTCGGGGTCACATTCCTTGTTGAGATAGCCACTGGCGCCCTGGCGCAGCAAGGTGGTGGCGTAGTGGGCCTCGGGAAATCCGCTGAGGATGAGAACGGGCAATTCCGGCTTGCGCGCCTTGATGGCGGCGAGCGTTTCCACGCCGCTCTGGTCGGGCAGCGAGAGGTCCATCAGCATGACGTCCACCTCGCCGGCACGGACGAGATCGAGCGCCTCACGGCCGGAGCCGGCTTCACCGGTCACGCGCAGGTCAACCTGCTCGGACAGAAATTGCCGCAATCCGGCGCGGACAATCGCGTGGTCATCAACGATGGCGATTCGGATCATGGTGGCACTGGTCAGTTGGGCAAGACGCCCTGGGGAGTGTAGAGGATGAGTTTCAAAGACACCGTGGCCAACCTGGGAAGCAAGACATGGGCCTTGCCGCTCGGGCTCTTCGTGGCCCTGCTGATGCTCTTGATCAGCGAACTGGCCTACTTCGGAGCCGTGTCCCAGATGGACCGCCTGGTTACTTTGGGCCGCGCCCGGCTGGAGCTGGTCAGGCTGCTCGCTCGGGTCACGGACGCGGAGTCAGGGCAACGGGGATACCTGATCACCGGACGGCCCGAATACCTGGACCCTTACCGATTCGCCGCCGAGGACGCCTCCAAGGGCCTGAACTCCCTGGAGCGCATGTATGCGCAGGTCGGTGCCGACGATGCCGAGCGGCGCAGCCGCGAGATCGCCACGGCCGTGGGCGCCAAGCTCAGCGAGCTGCAGGAAGTGCTCAAGCTCTACCAGGACGGCCGCACGCAGGCCGCCCAGACGCTGATGATGACCGATATCGGACGCGACCAGATGGAGCAGATCCGCCGTCGTTCGGCTGAGCTGCTGGCCGACGAAAACCACCGCATTGCCCTCGGGACGGCCCAGGTCTACGACACGCTGATGCTCAACCGCATCGGCGTGGCCGCCATGACGCTGATCAGCCTCGTGGTGTTTGTGCTGTTCCTGCGCAAGAGCCGGGCCATGGACAGCCAGCGGGAGCAGCAGCAGCAGGACATCCGCGCCGAGCGGGACCGGCTGGAGATCGAGGTGGGCCGGCGCACCGCGGAGCTGACCCAGCTGGCGCGCCATCTGCAGACCGCCCGTGAGGACGAGCGGGCCCGCCTGGCCCGTGACCTGCACGATGAGCTTGGCGCCCTGCTGACGGCGGCCAAGCTCGACGTGGCTCGCTTGCGGCCCAAGCTGCAGGCCGGGGCGCCTGAGCTGATGCAGCGGCTGAATCACCTCACCGAGACCCTCAACAGCGGCATCGCGCTCAAGCGCCGCATCATCGAAGACCTGCGGCCCTCCACCCTGGACCAGCTGGGCCTGGTGCCGGCGCTGGAGATCCTTTGCCGCGAGACGTCCGAGCGGCTGGGCGTGCCGATCGAGGCAGAGCTGGAGGAGCAGGTGCACCTGCCGCGCAGCGCCCAGTTGACCGCCTTCCGCCTGGTGCAGGAGGCACTCACCAACATGGCCAAGTATGCGCAGGCCAGCCATGCCAAGGTGATCCTGAAGCAGGAGTACGCCCAGGCGCTGGTGAGCGTGGTGGACGACGGCTGCGGCTTTGATCCCTCCCGCATGGCACTGGGCTCCCATGGACTGCTCGGCATGCGATTCCGTGTCGAGGCGGAGCGTGGTCAGCTGCAGCTGCGCAGCGCCCCCGGACAGGGCTGCGAGATTCGCGCGTGGCTGCCCTTGTCTGCGCCCGAAACACCGCAGGCAGCGGACCCGCTGGACGTAGGCCCGCTCCTACAAGGCGCTGGCACGCCGGGCGACCCCGCGTCGTGGCTGCCACCGACCCCACAGGCCTGAGCGCCTGCCTACAGTGAAGCCATGCCCCGGGGAAGTTGCCCGGGACCACTGCCAACCCATACAGGACCGAAGCCCGGCGCCGCCGGCTGCCCACCGTGGTGGTCCGCCGCCCATGAGGCCTTTGCGCCGCATTCGGATCCTTCTTCCTCTACAAGGAGCCCGAGATGAAGCACATTCAAGAACACCGCCCGATGCTGATGGTGCTGCCGGCCCTGGTGGCCGCAGTGGCGCTGGCCGCCTGCGGCCGCGAGGACGATGACCGCACGGCCGGCCAGCGCCTGGACGACGGCATTGCCAAGATGGAACAAAAGTCTGACCAGGCCCGCCAGGACACGCGGGAAGCCGTGGATTCGATGGGCCAGAAGATGGACCGCGCCACCGACAAGATGAGTGCCCAGGCCTCCGATGCATCCATCACCACGTCCATCAAGACCGCCCTGGCAGGTGACCCCAAGCTGAGCGCGCTGGATGTGAAGGTGGAGACCAACAATGGCCATGTGACGCTTGACGGCACCGCGCCTGACCTGGCGGCCCGTGACCGAGCCGGCTCAATGGCCCTGGCTGCCAAGGGCGTGCAGTCCGTGAACAACCGGATCAAGGTCAACAGCTGACGGCATCGGCCAGGTCCGTCCCCGAACGGGGGCGGGCGGCTGGCGGCCGCATCAGCGGGCCGCCGGTGATCATCGGCGCAAGGGCTCTGTGGCCTCCCCAGTGGAGGTCGCAGGGCCCTTTGTCCTTGGGCCGCGGGGTGAGAGGAACAAACCTCAAGCTTGAACCGAGGCTGACGAACCGAAACTTCCCGTTGATAACTGACTTGCTCGACGCCCCAACTTCCTCGGGCGTGACAGTTACAGGAGGTTCTCCATGATTCCCGCCCACGGCGCCGCACTGCCCCACATCGACCCCGCCACCAGGTTCAACATCGATTCAACGCCCGGTGCGCCGAGCCAGGCCTATGCACAGGTCTCCAAGCCGCAGCCGATGGGAGACCATCAGTTCAAGGACAACAAGCTGATCGCCTTCGCGAGCCCCAGGGCCGCGGTGGTGCCTCAGCGGCTGGTGGCGCTGGACGGCCGATATGGCCTGCCCCCGACGGCGGAAATGAACTCGTTTGTGGGTGGCAATTCGGCCTACGTCAATGCCACGCGATTGCCCACGATCAACTCCGCCCAGTCCATCCTTCAATTTGGCAGCCCGAACTCTACCTCGGCCAACATCGAGACCCGCGAAGCCAAGGTGGCCTGCCTGGTGGTGCAGCAGCAGGTGGGGCACATCGTGACAGTCAAGTCGCCTGGTGCCCCCGACATCCTTCCCGAGCAGGGCTTTGATCACAAGGTGCCCGCGGAAGGCGGTCCGCTCGAAGCGTCGATGAAGCCAGGAAAGAGCTTCGGCACGGGGCCGGCTCCTTTGAACTTCTCGGTGACCTTGCCCGACGGCGCGCGGGAGACGGCGGAAGGTGTCGGCCTGTGGCAGCTGGAGCTCAGCGCAGACACGCCGATCGAGTCGCTCGCCACGACCATGAAAGCACTGTATGACGAGTCCTGCGAAACGACCATCGCCTTCGGTTGCCAGTCCGGCAGTGCGCGGTCCGGAGCGGTGGCAACGCTCTATCTCCAGCGCGCAACGGCCGAGCAATTGGCCAAGGAAGGGCGCCCGGTCACCCAGGACCAGCTCATGAGCGCCGCCCAGGACTGGATGATGAAGGGCAAGGAGCTGCGCAGTCAGCACTATGGCGAGAAAATGCCGGCCGGTGCCCTGGAGTCGCACGCCGCCTTGCTGGAACGCGAATTCGCCACGCACGATGCGCCGGCCGTACCGACAAAGCTGGCCGAGTCGCAGGCGTCGCCCAGGGCGCTCCCGCCCGTGGCGACCAAACCTTCACCGCCGGCCGTGGCTTTGAAGCCCGGCTTCAAGCCGGCGCCGCCGCCGGTGGCCGCAAAGCCCACGCCGCCAGCCACCGCCTTGAAGCCGGGGCTCAAGCCAGCGGCGCCCCCGGTGGCCGCAAAACCCGTCCCGCCCACGGTGGCGCTCAAGCCCACGCCCTCGGAGGCGGCCTCGCCCGACATGGCCGCGCAGAGCCGCGGCACTGAAGACATTTACTCGGTGGCACAGGTACGCAAGTCGTGGGAGGACAAGCGTCCCGTCGCCAAGGTCGGGCCATTCCAGCAGGCGGAGTCGACTTACGCCACGCTGCACCAGGGCGGCTCCGGCGGGTTGAAGGGTGCCGACACGCCCGACCATGTCTATGGCGATGCCTCGGCGTCCGACGTGCTTTCCGGCGGCGGCACCTATGCCAACATGGCGCGCGATGTAGTGAACTTGCGGCTGGCAGAGGGGGTTGCAAACCGCCCGAAGGCGGGGGGCGATTACGAAGACCCCTGGGACCACAAGCGGTTGATGCGAGCCTCCGTCCATGTGGCCCGGCAAGTGCAGGAGGCGCCGCAGTCCCCGCACGGCTCCAAGCCTTCCGCTGCTGCCGGTCAAGTCTGGCAAGCCTGGGCGTCAAATGACCATCCCCACCATGCCGAGCTGTCAGCGTTCCTGAAAACCGTGGTGGATGATTTCTGCGCGCCCGCACCTCGTGGCCTGCATCTCTTCAGGGACGGCAAGACCTACGGGGCAGGCAAGGCCGTCGAGAACGTCAAGGCGCAAGCAACCAGCTCAAAGTGGTCGCCCCTGGCCGTGGCCCTGCATGACTCCGCGGAAAAGGCCGCGAACGCGGGGGACCCTCAGGGCACGGAGATGACGCGCATGCTCCGCGCGGGCATTGACCAGATCTTCGATGAGCTGCCGAAGGCCCAGCAGAAAAAGCTGGTGGACCGGACCCAGTCTCGCGGCGCACTGCCGATGCAATTGCGGCTCGCCCAGGACGAGCTCACAAAGATCCGGGCTCAGTTGGACCAGCCAGGTCATGACGTGGGTGCCCTGAAGGACCAGATGCTGGGCACCGGGATGACCTGCATGGCGCTGCGCGCCCTCCACGAAGTTGGGCAGGGCCGGCGCGCTTGAACATTGCGCGCTTTCATGCAAGGCAACGGCAGCTTCAGGCTGCCGTTGTCACGTCAGCGTACGAGCAGGTCCTCGGCCTTCTTGCCGGAGGCCAGCGCTTCCTTGAACCAATTGGGGCGCTTGCCCACACCCGTCCAGGTCCGACCGGCGCCGTCGTGGTACTTGGGCGAGCCCATCGATTGCCGCCCGCTGGCGCCACGTTGCCCTGCGGCCTTTCGACCGCCCTTGGCGGCCGCTGCGGCACCGGCAGGCCGGCCACGACGCGCCGCCTTCTTCACGCCGCTGCCAAACAATTCTTCCGGGGTCAGGCTGTAATGCTCAATGGCTTCTCGAATGCGGGCCACCACACCCGAGATCTCCTTCGTACGAAGCGCTTCAGCTTCCTTCTGGAGTTTTTCGATTTGACTGAGAACTTGCTTCAACGATTTGGGCATCGATCTGCTCCGGATCGCGCGACGGGCCTCAGCCTCTGTGTCGCATTTGCCTCCCATCGCGACTGTAGCGCTTTTGAGATTGCAAGTGGAATCGGTTTGTGGCTTGTGCAAAGTCAATGCAGCAATATCTCCAACATCGATGCAGATGAAATCAACCCGACATCGTCGCTTCACGCTTGTTATTAAATCCAGAATGGCGCCCATCTGCTGAGCTCAGGAGCACCATCATGACCACGCATCATCCATCGCCCGCCGAAGACGGAGATGCCCCTATCCATGGGAAGTATGAGGCGGCCAAGCAGATTCTGGATGTCCGCCAGATGCTCGTTTCCACAGTGTTTCGATCGATCCGCATTCCGATGGACAACTGCTGGTCGCCGGATCTCGATCGGGCGTGGAGGCAACTATGCGCCCCAGCACTTGCACGGTGTCCCGACCGTCTTGCGGAAGAAGAATGGCGGATGCGGGCGGCGCTATTTGGCCTTCTGAGCCGAAGCATGGCCGTCCCGCTGCTCCTGCAGGGCAATGACCAATTGGTGATGCTCTGCGGCCAGCAGCCCGCCATGCTCATGCACGAGCAACGAATGACTACCATGGGCGCCTTGATGAACGCCATCAAGACAGGGTCTGTTCACGCTGCATCGGCCGCCGCGCTCACTCAAGTCGAGTTGGACCAATATGAATTGAAGTCGTTCTTCGATCAACCAATGCAGTAATGTGGGAGGCATAGAGGCGGGGGACTTGACGAACGACAAGGCCGATGGAGGCGGGTCTCAACGGAATCTCCGTCGCGTCATGGGCATGATTACAGTAGCCGGCCCGACCGATCACCGCTGCCGCCATGGTTCCTGTCTCGCCGCCCATCAATACGCCCACCTATCTGCGATTGAGGATCCAGATTCGTGACGACATCATGAGCGGCCAATGGCCGCTTGGCAGTCATCTCACCTTGCGTGGGCTTGGTGCGCACTATCGGGTCAGCAATGTGCCGGTGCGCGAAGCACTGCTGCAGTTGCAAGGTGATGGTCTGGTGGAGATGAAGATGAACCTAGGCGCCACCGTGACGGTGGTGGACGAGGTCTGGCTGAACGACTTCCTTGGCATCCGGGACGCGCTGGAATCCATGCTCACCCGGCATGCCTGCGAGCGGCATCGCGTGGACCAGTTGGCGCTGCTGGGGCGACATCAGCGGGCGCTCGCGGCAACGGTTCAGCAAGGCGACTGGGAAGGCATGTTCCAGGCGGAGCGCCTGTTCACCCGCCGGCTCTATGAGACCGGCGGCAACGCGCATGCGTTGACGCTGCTGGAGCCGCGCAACTGCCTGCTGGAAGCCTTTCGGCGCTCGCGGCCCTCCCTCAAACCCCTTGACCCTGCGCGCTGGGCCGAGCGGCTGCACCTCCTGTGCGAGGCCATCAGCCGCGGCGACGCTGACACGGCTTGCGCCTGTGTGGCGCAGCACCTGGCCAGCTTGAGACAACACCTGCTTCGCTTGCTGGATGCCCCGCAGCGGGTCATGAGCACCCGTCGGCCGCAGGCGCAGGCCTGAACCTCAGGTGGCCGGCCCCTGCGGGTGCCGTTCTCGCCAGGCCCGCAGTGCCTGACGGTATCGCTCCATGTCGAGGTCGTGCAGATCGAAGATGCAGGGATCACAACCGTTGCCGCAGCAGGCGTCCAGGTCCGGCTGCGGAGGCGGCTGGGGCATGGGGTCGGCGGCCGGTGGCACGACCGGCGTGGAAACGTCCTGCGCTGTCATGTGGCGATTGTGCCGGAGTGCCCGCCGACACCACGGCGGGGGGCCTTGCCTGCGCTGGCGCCATGCTTTCGTCACAGGCGTGTGCCATCTTCTGGGGATTGCGGGAAAATGCTCTGGCGAGCATGGTGCGCGTTGCACCAGGCTGGGGCAAAAGCGGCCAAATCACGGGCCATACCCGTTCGTACACCAACAAAACTGCTAACCGCTGCCGCATCAATGCGGGGCGTCCGCGCGCGGAGACCTCAGGATGAAGATCGCTTATTTGATCAACCACTACCCGAAGGTGAGCCACACCTTCATCCGGCGGGAAATCATCGCGCTGGAGCGCCAGGGCGTGGATGTGCTGCGCGTGGCCGTGAGAGGCTGGGACGATGCCGCCCCGGACGCGCAGGACCAGCAGGAGAAGACCCGCACGCATTACCTGCTGCGGGACGGCCTCAAGCCGCTGCTGCGGGCCACGCTGGCCGAGGCCGTGGCCTCCCCGGTGCGCTTTGCAAAGGCCCTGGCCCTGGCCCTGCGCCTGGGACACCGCGCCGACCGGCCGATGCCCTTGCACCTCGTGTACCTGGCTGAGGCCTGCATGGCGCTTCGCCTCATGCGGGAGCACCAGATCAGCCATGTTCACGCCCATTTCGGCACCAATTCCACCGAGGTGGCGCTGCTGGTCGAGGCGCTCGGCGGGCCGGGCTACAGCTTCACCTGCCACGGCTCTGAAGAGTTCGACAAGCCGGAATCGCTGCATCTGGGCGAGAAGATCCGCCGCGCCCGGTTCGTGGTGGCCATCACCTCCTTCTGCCGCAGCCAGGTCTACCGCTGGGTGGACCACACGCATTGGCCCAAGATCCAGGTGGTGCGCTGCGGCGTGGACCCGGCCTTCCACACCTTCGAGCCGGTGCCGGCCAGTGGCCGCCGCCTGGTGGCCGTTGGTCGGCTGTGTGAGCAAAAGGGCCATCTGCTGCTGCTGGAAGCGGCGGCCCGGCTGGCCGCCGACGGTATTGACTTTGAGCTGGTCCTGGCGGGCGACGGCGAGCTGCGTGAACCTGTCGAAGCGCGCATTGCCCAATTGAACCTGCAGCGACATGTGCGCATCACCGGCTGGATCAGCAGCGACCAGGTGCGTGAGGAGATGCTGGCGGCCCGGGCGCTGGTGGTCTCCAGTTTTGCCGAGGGCTTGCCGGTGGTTGCCATGGAGGCGATGGCGCTGCGCCGCCCTGTCATCAGCACGGCCATCGCCGGCATTCCCGAACTGGTGGTGCCGCAGGAGAACGGCTGGCTGGTGCCCGCAGGGGACGCGAAAGCCCTGGCGCGGGCCATGGCGGCCTGCCTGGCCTGCGACGACGCCACCTTGCAGCGCATGGGCGAAGCCGCCCGGGTGCGGGTGATGGGCAGCCACGACGTGGACCAGGAGGCTGGCCGCCTGGCGACCCTCTTCCGCGAGCAGCTGAACGAACCGCAGCCAGCGACCGCCATGCCGGCGGCTGCGCACGGCGTGGCGGTAGGCGGTCACGGCGACTGACGGCTTTCCGCCTCAGTCCAGCGTCGTGACCTCATCGGTAGCGGCGCTGGGCTGACAGTCGTCACCCAGCGGCACCCACCCTCGGCGCAGGACGATCTGCCGGTCCCGCAGGCACAGCTCCACCCGCTGGGCGCCCGGCGCCCGCTGCCGCGTGAAGCGCTCGATCGCGTCCGGAAGGCTGACCTGCATCCGCAGGGCATACAGGTCTTCGAGCGGGTGGTCGTCCACATGCAGCAGCGGCACCCATTGGCCGACGAACATCAGCCCGTGTGAGCCCACCTGGACATCGGTGGGCTGGTAGGCCTGCGATTGCAACCAGCGCTGCGCGCGCTCGCGCCCATAGTCAGGGTCGGCGCCCGCAGCTGAATCCCATGCGGCGGCCAGCATCTCCGCCACCCATTGATTGCAGTTCTGATAGGCCAGCCCAAAGGCATAGGCGTTCGCGCTGTACCGGGGGGCCAGCAGGCGCAAGGCCGCCGGCTTGTCCAGCACGCGCTGGCGCAAGGGGCGCTCCTGCTCCTCGGGCAGGGTGACGATCGACACGCGGGTGCTGCCGCCGGATTGCCCGGCCATCAAGAAGGCGGCCATGCCCTGGTCGAAGAGGCGGGGCCGGGATTCGTCGCAGACGTAATAGAGCTGCCGCACCGCCCAGGCGCCCTCCGGGTTGTCCTTCAGCGCCACACCGGCGTGGGAATAGCGGATGCCGAACCGACGAAGGTCCGTGCCGGCGCGAGACACCAGGGCCGCCTGGCCGCCGCTGCTGGCCAGCTCGCGCAGCACCGCGGCCGTGAAGCGCAGGATGAGGTCCTGCTCGCCGGCGGACACATCGCGGGACCGTTCACACAGCCCGAACGACTGGGCGCCGACGGCCAGCGGAAGGGCCAGGGCCACCGTGACGGCCAGCCGCCCAAGGCCCTGAGCGGAGAACATGCGGGCCCTCAGGCCTTCACGACCTTGCTGCGCATCTGCTGGCGCCAGCCATCGTCCAGCACCAGGAAGAAGGGCCGGCGGGACTGGTCGTCGGAGAACTCCAGGCCATAGTCGCGCTCCTTCACCTGCACCAGCTGTCCCTTGGCCAGCGGCTGTTGGTCCAGCGTCTTGCCGGGCACATACAGATGGAAGGACTGCAGGGCGTCGGGCGACACGCCGTCCTCAGCCTGCAGGGCGACTTGCATGACGCCGGGACGGCCGGGCGCCGCCGCCACGTCCACGACGCGATAACGGCCCTGGCCGACCTTGCGGTCGTCCTTCTTGGAGCTGTTGCTTGAGGCACCGATGGAGTCGGAGACGCTCCCGGATGATTCTGAACCGGCGCTGGAGGCCGACGAGACGAAGCTCTCGGCCTGCACGGCAACGGCGGACATCACCAACAAGGCGGCAACGGACAGGGAGGACAGGCTCGCACGCATGGCAGAAGGAAAGCGCAGTGGCAGATGTGCCCGATTGGAACAGAGGATGTCGGCCGATGGTGAGGTGCGCGGTATGTGCCTCGTTTCAGGTGTGACGGCTGTTACGCGCCCTGCCAGGCCTGCCCCATTCGTGAACACCGGGAACTCCAGATGTTCGTCGTGCGACATGGTGTCGCGCACCATCGGATTAGGATGGCCGACCAGCCACGGAGTGCCCCATGTCCGACCTCTTTCCCGGTTTTGTCGCCCGCACCCTCACGACCGATGACGGCGTCCAGATCCAGGCGCGGACAGGCGGCAACGGGCCGCCCTTGTTACTGCTGCACGGCCATCCGCAGACCCACGCCATCTGGCACAAGGTGACGCCGACGCTGGCGCGGCACTTCACGGTGGTGCTGGCCGACCTGCGCGGCTATGGCGATTCCTCCAAACCGCAAGGGGCGCAGGATCACGAGAACTACAGCAAGCGGGTCATGGCGCGCGACATGCTGCGCGTCATGCAGGCGCTGGGTCATGCACGCTTCAGGGTGATGGCTCATGACCGAGGCGCGCGCGTGGCCCACCGGCTGGCGGCCGATCATGGCGAGGCCGTGCAGCGCCTGGTGCTGCTGGACATCGCGCCTACGCTGGCCATGTACGAGCAAACCAGCGAGACCTTCGCACGCGCCTACTGGCATTGGTTCTTCCTCATCCAGCCGGCGCCGCTGCCGGAGCGCTTCCTCCTGGCGGACCCGGAGGCCTATATCCGTGAGGTGATGGGCCGCCGCAATGCGGGGCTGGCGCCGTTTGACCCGCGTGCCCTGGCCGAATACATCCGCTGCGCGCAGCTGCCCGGCAGCGCGCATGGCATTTGCGAGGACTACCGGGCATCGGCGGGAATCGACCTGGTCCACGACCGCCTCGACCGCGACCAGGGCCGGGCGCTGTCGATGCCGCTGCAGGCCTTGTGGGGCGAGCAGGGCGTGGTGCACCGCTGCTTCGACCCGCTTCAAGAGTGGCGCCGAGTGGCGCGAGACGTCCAGGGGCAAGCCCTGCCGTGCGGACACTACATCCCTGAAGAGGCGCCGGACGCCTTGCTGGCCAAGGCGCTTCCCTTCCTGCTGGAAGGCGGCCAATGAGTGCAGGGGTGATGAGCAGGTCCATCGGGGGACGGCTGCTCAGTGCCGTGGTGGCCCTTACCCTGGTGCAAGCCCATGCAGCGGCCGGCACCGCCGACGTTGCCAAAGCCCGGCGTGACCAGGTGCAGATCCATGGCCAGGCCGTGGGAACTCAGCACCTCAAGGAGGTGGGCGATGCCACGGAAGCGGACTACGCCTTCAGTGAGCGGGGGCGCGGCGATGAGCTCAAGGCACGCTGGCGGCTGGACGCTCACGGGCTTCCCATCGCCTATGAGGTGGCCGGCAACGACTACTGGAAGGTGCCGCTCACGGAAAGCTTCTCGGTGGAGGGAGGGCGCGCCAGCTGGCGCAGCCGCATCGAGCAAGGCAGTACCGACTGGCCCACTGGCGGTGCGTTCTACTTGCCCGCCAATGCGCCGCCCGAGTTCATGGGTGTGCTGGCCCGTGCGCTCAGGCTCGCGCCCGGACAGCGGCTTGCTCTGCTGCCTGCCGGCGAGGCCTGGCTGGAGACGGGGGCGACGGTGGTTGCGGGTGGCCGTCGGCTGACCCTTTATCGGATCGGCGGCATCGAGTTCACGCCGGTCCCGGTATGGCTGGATGACCAGGGCCACACCGCCGCTGTCGTGGACGACTGGTTTGAAGTGCTGTCACCCACCGCGCGGCCCGTGCTGGCGCGTTTGCAGTCGGCCCAGGGGGCGGCCAACGAAGCCTGGCATGCCGCCCTGGCGGCACGGCTGACGCATCAGCCCTCCGGCGGGCTGCTGATTCGCAATGCCAGGGTCTTCGACCCGCGCGACCTCACCGTACGGCCGGCAATGCGGGTGCTGCTGCGAGGGCAGCACATCGTCCGTGTCGAGCCCGAGGACAACAGCGCGCCGCCGGACGATGTGGAATTGATGGACGCGGCCGGCCGTTTCCTGATGCCTGGCCTGTGGGACGTGCATCAGCATTTCAGCGCGGTGGATGGTGTCTTCGACCTGGTGGCCGGCGTGACGAGCGGCCGGGACATGGCCAATGACAATGTGCCGATGCTGGCCCGGGTCAAGCGCTTCGACGCAGGGACCGAACTGGGGCCGCGCGTGGTTCTGGCCGGCATCGTGGAAGGGACGGGGCCGCTGGCGGGGCCCACCGACGTGCGCATCGAGACGCTCGCCCAGGCCCGTCAGGCGGTCGATTGGTATGCCGACCATGGCTACGCGCAGATCAAGATCTACTCCTCGTTCAAACCTGAGCTGGTGCGGCCGATTGCCGACCTGGCCCATGCACGCGGCCTGAGAGTCAGCGGCCATGTCCCCGCCTTCATGCGGGCCCAGGGCTTCATCGAAGCGGGGGCGGACGAGATCCAGCACCTGAGCTTCCTGGTCCTGAACTTCTTCCCCGAGGTGCAGGAAACGCGCGGCAAGGACCGCTACACCATTGCGGCCGAGAAACTGTCGCAGTTCCAGCTGTCCGATCCCCGCTGGGCGGAATTCACCGATGTACTGCGTCGCCGCCACACCATCCTGGACCCCACGCTGGTGGCGCTGGAGGGGCTCTTCTCGGGCGATCCGGGGCAGGCGCCACCCGCGCTTCGTCCGATGGTGCATCGGTTTCCATTGACGGTTCGTCGGCGCCTGCTTTCCGGCGCCGTGGCGGTTCCCCCGGGCAAGGAGGCGGTGTACCGGGAGGCGTTGCCGGCCCTCAAGCGCATGCTCAAAGCGCTGCATGAGGCAGGCGTACCGCTGATGCCGGGCAGCGACGCATTTGCGGGTTACAGCCTTCATCGGGAGCTGGAGCTGTATGTGGAAGCCGGCATCTCGCCCGCCGAGGTGCTTCGCCTGGCCACGTGGGTGCCGGCGCAGGTGCTGGGCGTGTCGGGCCAGCGGGGGGTGGTCGCACCGGGCCAGCTGGCGGACCTGGTGCTGGTGGACGGCGACCCGACGCGCGACATCACGGACGTACGACGCGTGTGGCGGACCATCCGTGGTGGCCGGGTCTACGACCCGGCAGCGCTGGAGCAAGCCATGGGCATGTTGCCCCGATGAGCGTCGGTGCACAGGGCAGCGGTTTCGTCGCCCGACCCGGCCGCTTCACGGGCTCGTTGACCGCCAAGCACGCGGATGCCCCCAGGGCCTGGACGCTGCGTCAGCCAGCCTGTCGCAAGGTCTGCACCAGCATCCGGTGCAGATGGTCAACGGCCTTGGCGTGCTTGGATGCAGGGCTGCGGTAGACGGCCACCTCCATGGGTGCCAGCGGCCCGAGGCCATGTTCCGCGCCCAGGATCTGCAGGTGCGCCGGAGCGCTGCACTGCGTCACCACCGCCACGGCCAGGCCGCTTTCCACCGCGGCGATCTGCCCGGCCAGGCTGGAACTGTTGTAGACGACCTTGTAGGGCCGGCCCTGCACCGCCAGCGACTGCAAGGCGCTGCGCCGGCCCAGGCTTTCGGGCTCATACACGGCGATCGGCAGGGGCGTGCGCTTCCAGATGTCGAATTGGGGCGAGCCGACCCACACCATGGGCTCATGGAACAGCAGCGTGCCGCGCCGGGCGTGATCCCTGGAGACCAGGGCCAGGTCCAGGTCGCCGCTGGCCACCCGGGGGATCAGCGACGTGGACTGCTCGCAGTCGAGCTGGATCTCCACGCCGCCATGCCGCGGCGCGAAGCGCTTGAGCACAGGCGTCATGTAGCGGCTGGCGTAGTCGTCGGGCACGCCGAGCCGCACCAGCCCGGACAAAGGCTCCCCCTGCAGGGCCGCCTGGGCCTCTGCCTGCAGGTCCAGCATCCGGCGCGCGTAGCCGAGCAGGGTCTGCCCTTCATCGGTCAGCTGCAGCTGACGAGCGCCCCGCTCCAGCAGCCGGCAGCCAACCGCCGCTTCCAGCTTCTTGAGCTGCATGCTGACGGCGGATTGCGACCGGTGCAGCTCAGGGCCAGCCGCCGTGAGCGAGCCCGCGTCCACAACGGCCACGAAGCACTTGAGCCAGTCGGTCTGCAGGTCTTTCACGTATTTGCGAATCGAATGGACGGCCAGCGAATTATGCGCTTGTCACGTATGGCGATTCTGTTCACAGTGTGCCCATCATGTCGTCTCCGTCCTCCACGTCAGCGGGTCCCCAGCCTTCCGGTTCATCGGCAATGGCGGTGCACGCAGGCTCCACTGTGTTGCCCGGCAGGCCGGACGAGCTAACGCCGATGTCTGGGCAGGCGGCTCTTGTCGCTTCCGCGCCTGTGCCTGCGGCCCTGGACGGTCGCGCGATCGGCGTGATGACGCTGCTGTGCTTCACGTGGGCCCTGCAACAGATCTCGTTGAAGGCGGTGGCCGATCAGATCAGCCCGATGCTCATGGTGGCGCTGCGTTCCTTGGTGGCGGCCGCCCTGCTGGCCGGGCTCATGGCCTGGCGTGGGGACCGGCTGGACAGGCGACGCTGGCCGGCCGGCCTGGCCGTCGGCACGCTCTTCGCGGTCGAGTTCCTGCTGGTGGCCCTGGCCCTGCGGCTCACCGCAGCGGCGCATGTGGTGGTGTTTCTCTATACCGCGCCATTGTTTGCGGTCCTGGGCCTGCATGTCCTGCGTCCCGAGGAGCGGCTCGCGCGCGGTCAGTGGCTGGGTGTGGCGCTGGCCTTCGCGGGTATCGGACTGGCCTTCCTTGGCGGCCATGCCACGGCCACCCTGGGGCCTCGCCAGCTGCTGGGGGATGCACTGGCCCTGCTGGCCGGCGCCGCCTGGGGCGCCACGACGATCACCATTCGAAGCACCGCGCTGAGCGCGGCGCCCGCCTCCGAGACCTTGCTCTACCAGTTGCTGGGCGCGGTCGGCTGGTTACTGCCAGCGGCGGCGCTGACCGGCCAGTGGCACGTCGAATTCACGGCGCGCGTGTGGGCCCACCTGGGGTTTCACAGCGTGATCGTGTCCTTCGCAAGCTTCCTTACCTGGTTCTGGTTGCTGAGGCGCTACCTGGCTTCGCGCCTGGGTGTGTTTTCTTTTCTCACGCCGCTGTTCGGCGTGCTGCTGGGGGCCTGGCTGCTTGGCGAGGCCCTGGAGCCCAACTTCCTGGCGGGTAGCGGGCTGGTGCTGGCAGGCATTGCGCTGGTGGGGCGCAGCCGCTGATGGAAGATCCTGCAGCGCAATGGCCCTGACGGCCCGGTGATCGCGATCCAGCGACCACATCTCTGACCCGCGCCACGCGGGCGGCCCGGCTCAGCGTGCGCGATCCAGGAAATCCGCCAGTGCCTCGATGCGATGCCACCAGAAGAGGAACACGCCCTGATCCTGGGCTTCGCGCACCTTGCCAGGCTTGAACACACCGCGCAGTGCGGCGGCAACGAGGTTGGAGCGGCCGAACTGGTCGTACCAATCGCCCGCATCGGCCACGACCTCCTTGTTCAGGCGCTTCTCGCCATTGACGGTGCTGTTGGAGGCCTTGCATTCGATGGCCAGCAGACGGCCGTCAAAAAGCATGACCACCAGATCGGCGTTGTGCTTGCCCAATTTGCACTGGCGCATGAACACCCCTCTGGGCGGCAGCATGCCGACATCCGCAATGCCGCCGCGCGGAGGCGGCTGACGGGTGTAGCCCTTGTCGATCAGCAGCTGTTCCAGTCGCCCTTCGAGCTGGTCCCGCTCGTCGCTGCGGCGACGCGTATAGACCGTGTTCATGCTGATCAGCACGGCGGTGGCCATGATGGCGGTGTGTCGCTCCGCATCCGCCGGTACCCGGCCGTCCGTCACCCATGGGAAGCGGTGGGGGTCCAGGGCCGCCTGCAACAGGCGGCCGATCTCATCGGCCAGCGCCTGCTGCTTGCGCACGGCCGTCTTGTTGACGCTTGCGTCGAGCAGGGTGTCCAGGTCGTCCTCTGAAATGGGCGGCGCCGCCAGGGCGCGCAGCGCCTGGAATTGCAGCTTGTCCCCGACGATGCTGGCCAGCAGCTCACGATCCGCCGCGGGGCGGTCCGGCGTGACCAGCAGCCGGTCCAGGGAATCAACCACCTGCGTGGCCGCCATGACTGCCGCCGGGTAGACCGTGTTGTAGTCCTTGAGCGGATCCAGCAGCCGCCGGCTGCGAAACTCCGCACGCGCCTGACGGCAATCGTCCTGGATCTGTTCAGCGGTCTCGACGACCGGGAGGGCGCGTGACGCGGGGCGGGACGTGGCCATGGTCGCTCAGTAGAGAAGGTGGGCCGGCAACAGGATGCGCATGGCTTCGGAGGGTTCGAACTTGGTCAGCCCGCCGGCATAAACCCGGCCGGCATCGATGCTCACATTGGCATTGAGCCACTGCACCAGGCGCTGCAGCTGCGCCGCGGAAAGGGGCCGGCGCGGGTAGAGCCCGTGCGCCACGTTGATCAGGCGTGCACCTGCGGTATTGAGCGCGAACGCCGGCGGACGACGACCCATGTAGGTCATCACGACCGGCGCTGCCTCACGCAGATGCACATGCCACCACGGCTTGCGATGCCGGGCGATGTAGCCCTCATGGGCGCCCTGCTCCCGGGCCCAGGCCAGGAACACCTCGATGGCGCGACGGTGCGCGGCGGGCACCGTGGAGAGGTCGCGCGGCAGGCTCACGACGCGGCGCAGGGCGTCCAGCGACACGATGTCATGACCGGGCGCTGCGGATATATCGGCGGCATCGGTGATGGCGGGGATGAGATACGGCTCGGGCACGGCCGGCGCGTTCGGCGCATGCACCCACACCCGATTCAGGCCGGTCACCTGGCCGCGAGATACCTGGAACAGCTCCCCCAGCTCGATCTGGCCGGGTTGGCGGGCCGGCCGGCCGCCGCGAACGAGCACCGACCACTTGGTCTCGGCCCGGGCCGTGGCCAGCGGCACCGCGCGTCCCGATGGCAGGGTGGCCAGATCTTCTCGCTGGGCGATGGACTGGAAGCGCAGCGAGTCGCGTGCCGCGCCTGGCTCAAAACACGTGATGGCGGCAGACACCATGGCGTCCTCGAACACCTGGAGCTGCGGGGCCACGACAAACACCTCGGTGCCGCCCAGACCGTTGGCGAGCATGTCCCGCAGGGCCCGGCCGTAGTTGACGTCCATCCATTCCGCGGCGGTGACAAACACGCCAAGGTCGCCCGGCACGGCCAGTTGCTTCGTTTTCAGGAAGAAGTGCAGGTGCAGGCCTGCCAATTGGCTGCCCTTCAGGCCGGCATGGGCGAGGCAGTACGCATACCAGGTCTTCCACCCGGCGCTGATGTCATGGTGGCGCACGTAAGGTGGGTTGCCGATGAACAGGGTTGCGCCGGCCACAGGTGCCAGGGACAGCTCACGGTAGTCACCCACGAGCACCGTCGCCCGTTCGGTCAGGCCCGCGGCGGCCAGGTTGGCGCGCAGCAGCAGCGCGACCAGCGGGTCCTTCTCCACCGCCACCGCCTCGGCCTGCACGAATGCGCGCAGGCCAGCCAGCGTATAGCGGCCGGAGCCGGCGCCCGGGTCCACCAGCCGGACCACCGGCTTGCCCTGCCGCCGGGCCCAGCCCAGCATGCCCTGCACCACATGATCGGGCGTGAAGGTCTGGCCCTGCGGCCGGCGTGACGTCGCGTGCACCCTGCGGCAGAACCAGGCACCCAGCGGGTCGTTGCCCGCACGAATCTCCGCGGCGACCGATGCGAGCCAGCGGTCATCCGCGCAGGCCTGCACCGTGTCCAGAAGTTCCTGCTCGGCCTGGCTGACCGCCGCTGTGCCGATGAGCGCCTTGGCCACGCTCAGGAGCGTCTGGGTGCTCGGTACCGGCTGGGCGTCCAGCGGGTCCGGCGTCGTCCAGGCGGTCTGATCAGTCACTACGGCCCATCCAGGCAATCCAGTAAAAGGGCCCCGCCGAGCGTGGGTGGTCGGGGCCAGGTGGCGGTGGCCGCGGGCAGCCAAGGCCTCGCGTGCGGCGCGGATTGTAGCTGTGGGGCACTGGTTATCCAGCCAGTATGACCTCAACCTGCTCCCTTGCCGACGGGGGCATTCCTTCAGGGGTGCGAAGCCACCACGAGGTGGGATGGGCAAGGCCCGGGGCGAAGGCCATCATGTGCCCATTGCCGCGACTAACAGGGCGGCCTCCCAGGCCAGGCGCGGCCGGCCTGCACGGCAACGCTCGATAGAAAGGACAAGCACCATGACGGTAGAACTGGAACAGCAAGCCATCGAAAGCGCCTTCGAAAATTCCATCGCGCGTGCGTATGACGTGCTTCAAGCGGCCTATATCGCCGCCGAAGGCGATGTGCAACTGCAAGGCAAGGCGGCGGAGAAGTTCCGGCACCTGGTGATGGTGGCGAGAAAGGTCAGGGCGATGGCCATGGCGCAGCTCCAGCCTTAGGTCACGAGAGCTGGCAGCGGTGAGAGTCGGGGCCAGCGCCCAAGGCCTTGACCGTGAGGAAGGCACGATCAAGCCAGTGGACGCAAGGCGGCGCTTCGTGTTAGATTCGGCTTCATAGATTCGCGCAAGACCCTCAGCGTTCAGCCAGGCGAGATCCCATCAACAAGATCGCCGCTGATTGCCGCATAGATAGCCGCTGAGAGGATGTTCCTCCAGGTCTTCACTGCAGCCCCGCTGGCCTTCCCCAACAGGCCTATCTTCCTCGCGAGCGGCTCGCTACAGCTCACACCGCTGATTGCTCTTGAGTGTTTCTGTCTCTGCACGCCCGTTGGGCGGGCGGAGTCCATCCCTTAACCGCGCCAAGACGGTTCTACCGATCAAGGCGCACACCTCAAAAAGATATGCATAACAACAGCATTGAGGTGGGGCGCTTCACTGTCTCACCGATGACTCATTCCGATGCCGACGGCCAGTACGTCGCATCTGTCTCCATTCGCTCCGGCGAAGGCCGAAACAGCACCGACCGCGTATGGCGGTTCACTCAGCGGTTCCTGTCCTCTGAAAACGCCCTGCGCTATGCGGCGCGTGAAGGTGCCACCTGGGCTCGCAGCCAGTAATTCAGGCCGCAAGGCCCTTGCGGCTGCTTTTCGTCTGCAGCCAGAACCGCTTGCGCAGCCCCACTGCAGAACAGGTGTTTGCCGACCATCCCGGCCTGCAGACAGCTTCTGCCGGGACGAATCGCGGCGCCGACACGCTGCTGTCGGCCGAACTCGTCGAATGGGCGGACCTGATCTTCGTCATGGAGAAGCAGCACCAGCGCAAGGTCGCGGAACAGTTCCGACCCTATCTACGTGACAAGCGCGTGGTCTGCCTGGGCATCCCGGATGACTACGAGTACATGCAGCCGGAGTTGGTTCAGCTGTTGCAGCTGAAAGTCTCCAGGCACTTACGCTGAGCTGAGGCAGGCCGCTGGCGATTTTCGCCAGCGGCCTGTTTGCCATCAGGAGAACACGCCGACGGCGGTCACCAGCACCTGGGACTGTTGCTCCAGGGATTCAGCGGCGGCGGAGGCTTCTTCCACCAGGGCGGCATTTTGCTGCGTGGCCTGATCCAGCTGGGCAATCGCCTGATGGATCTGGTCGATGCCAGCCGTCTGCTCCTGGCTGGCACTGGAGATCTCACCAACGATGTCGGTGACACGCTTCACACTGCCCACGATACGGTTCATGGTCTCGCCGGCCTGTGACACCAGCGCGCCACCGGCCTGCACCTTTTCCACCGAGTCGCCGATCAGCGTCTTGATCTCGCGCGCAGCCGTTGCACTGCGCTGGGCGAGGGTGCGCACCTCCGCGGCCACCACCGCGAAGCCACGGCCTTGTTCCCCAGCACGTGCGGCTTCCACCGCTGCGTTCAGCGCCAGAATGTTGGTCTGGAAGGCAATGCCATCAATCACGCCGATGATGTCCACGATCTTGTTGGACGAGCTGCTGATGGAAGCCATCGTCGCCACCACTTCATCGACCACCTTGCCGCCTTGCACGGCGATGTCGGAGGCGGACCTGGCCAGCTGGTTGGCCTGATGGGCGTTGTCGGCGCTTTGCTTCACGGTGGCCGTGAGTTGTTCCATGGAGGCAGCGGTCTCTTCGAGCGCGCTGGCCTGTGCCTCGGTGCGTGAGGACAGGTCCCGGTTGCCCGAGGCGATCTGCCCGGCGGCGCTTGCAATGGTGTCGGTCGAGCCGCGGATCTGCCCCACGGTATCCGACAAGCTCCGCTGCATCCGGTCCATCGCGACAAGCAGGCTGTCAGCATGTGCCCCGCGCAGGTCCACGGCCACATTGAGGTCGCCGGCGCCGATACGTCGCACGATGTCCGACGCATAAGCAGGCTCGCCGCCCAGCTGCCGGTAGGTGCTCACCGCCAGGCGCCAACCCAGCACGCCCACCACGGCCATCAACACGACGACGATGGAGAGCAGCACCACCGCGCTGCGCCAGAAGGCCTTGTCGATGTCATCGATGTAGTCACCGAAGCCAACGATCCAGTCCCACGGCTTGAAGTGGACAACGGCATAGAGCTTTTCCACCTCGTCCTTCGTGTTGGGACGGGTGCCCAGGGCGATGACGGTGCCGACAGCCTTGCCTTCCAAGGCCGTGCGGTAGCGCACACCGGCTTCCTTGCCACCCTTGGCATCCACGATCCCCACGCGCTTCGGATTGGGGTGGACCAGGTTGACGTCGTCGCTGTAGCCGCGCACGAAGAAGTAGAGCTCTTCCTTGCGGAAGCTGCTGATGATCAGCTTGCCCTGCTTCTGCGCTTCCTCGCGGGTGATCTTGCCGGCGGTTTCCTGCTCATGCAGTTTCTCCAGCGCGGATTGGGCGAGCACGACCAGCGTGGAGAGCTGGGCTGTGCGCTCCTTCATCATGGTCTGGCGCAGCGTGGTCAGGGAGACGGCGGCGAGCACGACCATGCCCAGCAGGGCGGCCAGGCATAACAGCAGAATGCGGGTGCGGAGCTTCATGACAGATTCACGGCCACGGTGCAGTGGCCTGGGAAAGAGCGGACCAACCAGTGTTATCGCCGGGTTTGCCGTGCGGAGAAAGGGCTGTGCCCGCTGCCGGACAGCGTTATGGCCGACAAACTCACGCGCCTCTACAGGCCGTTGTACGAACGCCTCGCCGGCCCGGGCAAACCGAGAAACAGTGCACGAAATTCACTTCAACAACCCGCTCGGGCGCCGCGCCCGCCTTGGCGCCATGTGACCGGGCTCGCGATATGCCATGAAGGGGCATCGCGTCCCGAACCAACTCCATGAGCTACCCGGACATCGACTCCCACGGCGTCATCGGTAACCTGCGCACCACGGCGCTGGTGTGCAGTGATGGCACGGTGGATTTCTTCTGCTTCCCGCGATTCGACTCCCCGAGCGTGTTCCTGTCCTTGCTGGATGACCAGCGCGGGGGGCACTTCTCGATCGCCCCGGCGGACGGGGCGCATTCGCGCAGCCGCCAGATGTACCTCCCGGACACCAACGTGCTGCTCACCCGCCACATGGGGGAGACCGGCTTGGTGGAGGTCACCGACTACATGCCGGTGTCGGACGCCGGGCCGCGCAGCGCGCTGGTACGCCTGGTGCGCTGCGTGCGCGGGCGCATGCGGGTGAGGGTGCACTGCGAGCCGGGTTTCGATTACGCCCGCGCCAGCGGCACCGCGACGCTGGACGCCAGTGGCCGGACCGCTACCTTCACGGTGGGCAAGGAGGGGGCGCCGATGCGCCTGCGGAGCACCGTGGGCCTGAAGGCGGACGGTGGCGCCGTGCTGGCCGAGCTGGACCTGCAGGCCGGCGAAGAAGCGGGTTTTGTCCTGGAGTGCGTGAAGGAGCAGCCCAGTGGCGACGACCTGTCCGGCTTCCTCACGTCGTCGCTGTCGGAGACGGTGGCCTTCTGGCAGCGCTGGAGCCGGCGGTCCGCATACCGCGGTCGCTGGCGCGAGGTGGTGCAGCGGTCGGCACTGGCGCTCAAGCTGCTGACCTCGGCCCAGCACGGAGCCATCATTGGCGCGGCCACCTTCGGGCTGCCCGAGCAGGTGGGCGGCGAACGTAATTGGGACTACCGCTACTGCTGGATCCGGGACGCCGCATTCACCGTCTACGCGCTGATGAGGCTCGGTTATACCGACGAGGCCGACCACTTCATTGCCTGGGCCAAGGCCCGTGCCGATGAACAGGACATGGGCGCGCTGCCGCAAGTGCTCTATGCCGTGGACGGTACGTCCGCGGCCACCGAAGCCGAACTGGACCACCTGGCCGGTTACCGCGGCTCGCGGCCGGTGCGCATCGGCAACGCGGCGGCTGATCAGCTGCAGCTGGACGTGGTGGGCGAGCTGGTGGATGCGCTGTATCTGGCCGACAAACACGGCTCGGCGCCTTCCATTGACATCTGGGCAAGGCTCACACATCGGATCGACTGGCTGTGCGTGAACTGGAACCAGCCGGAGGACGGCATCTGGGAGATGCGGGGCGAGCGCCGGGATTTCCTCTCGGGGCGCCTGCTCAGCTGGGTGGCACTGGACCGGGCGCTTCGCATGTCCCGCCGCTACGCGCGGCCAGCGCCGGTGGAGCAGTGGGTGCAGGCCAGGGATGCCATCGCCTCGCAGATCATCAACGAATTCTGGAGCGAGGAGAAACAGGCGTTTGTCCAATACCGCGGTGCGCAGGCGCTGGATGCGGTGGTGCTGCTCATGCCCATGGTGAAGTTCCTGGGTTCCTCCGATCCACGCTGGCTCTCCACGCTCGACGCCGTAGGTCGGGAACTCGTGGTGGACAGCCTGGTGGCGCGCTATGTCACCGTGGACGACGGCGGCGACGCCAACCTCGACGGCCTGCGGGGGCGCGAAGGCGCCTTCACCGCCTGTTCGTTTTGGTATGTCGAGTGCCTGGCGCGTGCAGGGCGGGTGGACGAGGCGAGGCTGCATTTCGACAAGCTGCTTGGCTATGCCAACCACCTGGGCCTTTACGCAGAAGAGATCGGACTGGGCGGGGAGCACCTGGGCAACTTCCCCCAGGCGCTGACGCATCTGGCGCTGATCAGCGCGGCCTATGCCCTGGACCGGGCAATGGACGGCCGCAAGCCCACCTGGTGACGCGGCGCCCCGGGCGCCCCGAAACGTCCCTTTTGATCTCAATCCATCAGCTTGGAGGCTTCCATGGACCGTGAGCATGTTCTCAAACATCAGGTGGCCCTTGTCACGGGTGCCAGTTCAGGCATTGGCAAAGGCACTGCTGAAGCGATGGCGATGGCCGGCGCGTCGGTGATCGTCAACTACCACTCGCAGGCCGAGCCGGCGAAGGCGCTGGTGGCGCAGATCCAGGATGCCGGCGGCCGGGCGCTGGCGGTGCAGGCGGACGTGGGTGACGAAGGTGACGTGCAGCGCCTGTTCGAAGAGGCGGTCAAGGCCTTTGGCCGGGTGGACATCCTGGTGGCGAATTCAGGCGTTCAACGTGACGCGCCGATTGGCGAGATGACGCTCTCGCAGTGGAACCAGGTGATCAACACCAATCTGACGGGGCAGTTCCTGTGCGCGCGGGCGGCGGTGCAGCAGTTTCGCCAGCAGGGCAGGGGCCCAGGATCCGGTAGAGCACTGGGCAAGATCATCCACATGAGTTCGGTCCACCAGGTCATCCCATGGGCTGGCCATGCCAACTATGCGGCGTCCAAGGGCGGCGTGGATCTGTTCATGCGCACGCTGGCCCAGGAGGTGGCTGGGGAAGGCATTCGCGTCAATGCCATCGCCCCAGGGGCGATTGCCACGGCCATCAACACGGACGCCGTGGAGGATCAAGCCGCGCGCGACAAGCTGGTCGCCATGATCCCCTACGGGCGCGTGGGAGAGGTGAAGGACATCGCACAGGCCGCCGTCTGGCTGGCAAGCGATGCCGCCGACTATGTGGTGGGGACCACCTTGTTTGTGGACGGTGGCATGAGTCTGTACCCCGAGTTCCGGTTCGGAGGCTGAGCCGCCTCGCCCGGGGCGCCCACGTCTTCTATGCCGTCCGGGGCGCCTGCTGCGCGATGCCTCGAATGACGTCCATGAACGCCAGCACGGCCGTGCTTGGCGGTTCACCCTGGAGGGTGATCAGACCGAAGTCCGGCATGCGGTTGGGCAGGTCCGACGCAATGCGTGTCAGCAATCCACGCCGCACATATTTGTCCACCAGCGCCGCTGGCTGCAGCGACAGCATGTTGGTGCTCTGCATCAACTCCAGCGCGAACAGGAACGACGGCGTCTCGACAATGCCGGAGGTGAGCGACAAGCCGGCGCCGCTGAAGATGCCATCCGATACCTTGCGCAGCGCCGTGGACGTCGGATAGAGGATCCACGGCCACTTTGACAGCTCCTGCACCCCGGGCGACTGGGATCCCCGCAGCGGATGATGCATGCCCGCCGTGATGTGCAGTCCTTCGCCGGACAGCCTTTCGTAGTGGAACTGGTCGCGCTGCGATTCGTCCGTGAAACGGCCGATCATCACGTCGATCTTGCGCTCGCCCAGCCACACGATCAGCTGGTCGCTGCTCTGCTCAAGCACCTTCACCACCAGCAGCGGCCGCAGGCGCTGCAGCTCGGCCACCGCCGCCAGCAGCAGGTGCGCCGCCGATCCCGAGATGGCGCCGATCGTCAGATGGCCGTGGCCGCCCTGCTTGAGCGTGCTGAACTCATCGATGAACTTGCGGTGGCCATCGAGTGCCGAATGGGCGTAGTTCAGGGTGAAAAGACCCAGCTCGTTGGGCCGCATGCCGCGGGGCAGGCGATCGAACAAACGCGCCTCCAGCATCTCCTCGATGTCCATCAACACCTTGGTGGCTGCCGGCTGAGTCATGTGCATCTGCTCGGCAGCCAGGCGCAGGTTGCGCGTCTTGCCGAGGATGTCGAGGAACTGCAGATGCCTGAAACGCAGACGGGAGACCTGCGCCAGCATCAGGGGTTTACCCGAAGTCCTGTTTGAACTCATCAGCATCTGGAATCGATGCTAGCAAAAAAGTGAGTGGACCGGCATGGGGGGCTCACGTAGCCTGCAACTCACCAAGAACGGCTCTACAGAGAGCCGGCGGGCGCCGGCAAGGCTGCCGCGGCCCGCCTACAACCATTGCGGAGACATCATGCAACTGAGATCACTCGGGTGGGCCGCTGCGCTGCTCATGGCGCTGGCAGGCCCCGCTTCAGCGCAGGTCAAGGAACACGTCTTCAAGATCGGCACGGGCCTGAGCGAAGACCATCCGCAAGCCCAGGCCTTGAAACACTTCGCCGAGCAATTGTCCACCAAGAGCGGCGGCAAGCTGGTGGCGCGGGTCTACACCAGCGGCGCGCTGGGCAACGACGTCAGCATGACCTCGGCGCTGCGCGGCGGCACGCTGGAGATGACCATTCCGGACAGCTCCACGCTGGTGTCGCTGGTCAAGCCATTCGGGGTGCTGAACCTGCCCTTGACCTTCAATAACGAGAAGGAAGCCGATGCAGTGCTGGACGGCCCCTTCGGCCAGAAGCTGCTGGCCAAGCTGCCGGAGAAAGGCCTGATCGGCCTGGGTTTCTGGGAGAACGGGTTTCGGCATGTCACCAACTCCCGCCGCCCGGTGCAGCGCGCTGAAGACCTCAGCGGCCTGAAGCTGCGCGTCATCCAGAGCCCGCTCTTCCTGGATACCTTCAACGCGCTGGGTGCCAATGCGACGCCCATGCCCTTCACGGAACTCTATTCGGCGATGGAGCAGGCCGCGGTGGACGGCCAGGAGAACCCGCCCGCCACCATCCTGGCCAGCAAGTTCTATGAAGTGCAGAAGCACCTGGTGCTGTCCCGGCACATGTACAGCGCCTGGGTGCTGCTGATGTCCAAGAAGACCTGGGACGGCCTGTCGCCCGAAGAACAGAAGATCGTCCAGGACGCGGCGCGCGAGGCCACCTTGTTTGAACGCAAGACCATCCGGGCGTTCTCGGAGACGGCCTTGGCCGAGCTGAAGAAGGCTGGCATGCAGATCACCGAATTGCCAGCGGCTGAGCAGGCCAAGATGCGCGGCAAGCTGCAGTCGGTGCTGACCAAGTTCAGCAAGGAGTTTGGCGAAGACACCACCGCTGAACTCAACGGCGAACTGGCCAAGGTGCGGGGCGCCGCAACCGCCAAGAAGTAAATCTCGCTTCGTGGAAGGCGGCGCCGCCGCCCTCCTTCCCCATCCTCTCTTCCTACGACGGCCATGGACCACCCAGCCGGTCGGCGCTTTCGCTCGCGCGAATGGTTTGCCGATCCCCAACGCTCCGACATGACGGCGCTCTATCTGGAGCGCTTCATGAACTACGGCCTGACGCCTGAGGAATTGCGCTCGGGCCGCCCCATCATCGGCATTGCGCAGACGGGCAGCGACCTGTCGCCCTGCAACCGCATCCATCTGGATCTGGCGCGCCGGGTGCGCGATGGCATCCGCGACGCTGGCGGCATCCCGATGGAGTTCCCGGTGCACCCGATCTTCGAGAACTGCCGCCGCCCCACCGCAGCGCTGGACCGCAACCTGGCCTATCTCGGGCTCGTTGAGATCCTGTATGGCTACCCCATCGATGCCGTGGTGCTGACCACTGGCTGCGACAAGACCACTCCTGCGGGCATCATGGCCGCCTCCACCGTGGACATCCCGGCCATCGTGCTGTCCGGCGGGCCGATGCTGGACGGCTGGCACGGTGGCGAACTGGTGGGCTCTGGCACCGTGATCTGGCGCAGCCGCCGCCAGCTGGCCGCGGGCGAGATCGACGAAGAGGAGTTCCTGCAACGCGCGTGCAGCAGTGCCCCTTCCGCCGGCCACTGCAACACCATGGGCACGGCGTCGACCATGAATGCGGTGGCCGAGGCCCTGGGCCTGTCCTTGCCGGGCTGTGCCGCCATTCCCGCGCCGTATCGCGAGCGCGGGCAGATGGCTTATGAAACGGGCCGCCGAATCGTCGGCATGGCCTACGAGGACCTGCGGCCTTCGCGCATCCTCAGCCGCGAGAGCTTCCTCAATGCGCTGGCGGTCGTCAGTTGCGCAGGCGGCTCCAGCAACGCCCAGGTCCACATCATGGCGATGGCCCGCCACGCCGGCGTGGCCTTGCGACCCCAGGATTGGACCGAACATGCCTACGATCTGCCCCTGCTGCTGAACATGCAGCCGGCCGGTCAGTTCCTGGGAGAACGATTCTTTCGCGCGGGCGGCGTGCCGGCGCTTATGTGGGAACTGCTCCAGGCCGGCCGCCTGCATGGCGGCTGTGCCAGCGCCACCGGGCGAACCGTGGCCGAGAACATCCAGGGCCGGGAGGCCAGCGATCGGGCGGTCATCCGGCCGTTCGACGCGCCCTTGATGCCCAAGGCGGGGTTCCTCGTGCTGAGCGGCAACCTGTTTGACTTCGGCATTCTGAAGACTTCGGTGATCTCCCAGCGCTTTCGCGAGCGCTACCTGAGCCGGCCAGGCCAGGAAGGCATCTTCGAGGCCCGTGCCGTGGTGTTCGACGGCGCCGATGACTACCACGCCCGCATCAACGATCCGGCGCTCCAGATCGACGCGGGCTGCATCCTGGTGATGCGCGGCGCCGGTCCCATTGGTTGGCCGGGTTCCGCCGAGGTGGTGAACATGCAGCCCCCTGACGCCCTGATCCGCCAAGGCATCCAGACGCTGCCAACGCTGGGCGATGGCCGCCAGTCAGGCACGGCAGACAGCCCATCGATCCTGAACGTCTCGCCGGAAAGCGCGGTGGGCGGCGGTCTGAGCTGGCTGCAGACCGGGGACCTGATTCGCGTGGACCTCAACACCGGCCGGTGTGATGCGCTGGTCGCCGACGAGGAGATTGCCCGCCGCCAGCGTGAGCTACCGCCGCCACCGGTACCGCCCAGTCAATCGCCCTGGGAAGAGCTTTACCGCAGCCACACCGGGCAGATGGCGGAAGGCGCGGCGCTGGAGATGGCCGTGAAGTACCGCGGCATCGCCGCGCGCACGCCCCGCCACAACCATTGACCTGTCAACGCATGAGGACACCTGAATGACTGCAACAACAACGGCGCTGCCGGCGCGCACCGATGGCCTTCATGCCGCGCTTCCGCAGGACGGCCTGGCCGGTACGCTCGTGGGGCGTGTGTGGCGTGGCGGCTCGCCCGCCGGGCCGGCCGTGGTGGCCGTGCGTGCGGACGGTGTTTTTGATGTCAGCCAGCACTTCGCCACCATGAGCACGCTGCTGGAAGCCGACCAGCCGGCAGCCGCCGTGAACGCGGTGGCCGGTGAATTCCTGTGCAGCGTCGATGCGCTGCTGGACAACAGCAGGGCCGACGGCCGCGACGCCGCCTTGCCCTGGCTGCTGGCCCCCTGCGACCTGCAGGTGGTCAAGGCGGCCGGCGTCACCTTTGCCGCCAGCATGATCGAGCGCGTGATCGAGGAGCAGGCGGGCGGCGATGCGAGCCGCGCGCTGGGCCTGCGCAGCCAGGTCACGGCCTTGATCGGCAATGACCTGTCGAGCATCCGCCCTGGGTCGCCGGAGGCCGTTGCGCTCAAGGCCTTGCTGCAGCAGAAGAAGCTCTGGTCCCAGTACCTGGAGGTGGGCATCGGACCCGACGCCGAGGTCTTCACCAAGTCGCCCGTGCTGGCTGCGGTGGGCCATGGCCAGGACATCGGCATCCGGTCCGACTCCGCCTGGAACAACCCCGAGCCAGAAGTGGTGCTGGCCGTCAACAGCCGTGGCGGCATTGTCGGCGCCGCCCTGGGCAACGACGTGAACCTGCGCGATATCGAAGGCCGCAGCGCCTTGCTGCTGGGCAAGGCCAAGGACAACAACGCCTCCTGTGCCATTGGCCCGTTCATTCGCCTGTTCGATGAGAGCTTCGGCCTGGACCAGGTGCGCCGTGAGACCGTGCAGCTGCATGTCAGCGGCAGCGACGGCTACACACTGCGCGGCGTCAACACCATGGCCAGCATCAGCCGCGACCCCACCGATCTGGTGGCGCAGACCCTGGCCTGCCACCAGTACCCTGACGGCTTCATGCTGTTCCTGGGCACGCTGTTCGCGCCCATCGAGGACCGCGACGAGCCGGGCGGTGGGTTCACCCACAAGCTCGGCGACGTGGTGACCATCCACAGCCACTGGCTGGGCGCCCTGCAGAACCGGGTGACGCACAGCGAGGCCGCGCCCCCGTGGCGCTTTGGCCTGCGGGCCCTCATCGGCAACCTCGCCGACCGGGGCCTGCTGCAGGGAGCCGCACTGTGAGGGGCGTGCGCGCCCTGGGAGTGACGCCATGATCGACCTGGCCATCAATCGATTCTGTCGCGCCATCGAGCTGCTCATCGCCGCTGCCCTGGCGGTGATGGTGGTGCTGGTGTTCGGCAATGTGGTGCTTCGCTACGCCTTCAACTCCGGCATTGCCGTCAGCGAGGAAGTGGCGCGCTGGCTGTTTGTCTGGCTGTGTTTCATGGGCGCCATCGCGGCGCTGAAGGACGGCGGGCACCTGGGCACGGACATGCTGGTGTCGCGCCTGCCCGTGGCGGGCAAGAAAGCCTGCATGCTGCTGGGCCACCTGCTCATGTTGTATGTGACCTGGCTGTTCCTCGACGGCAGCTGGCAACAGGCGCGCATCAACCTGGACATGGAGGCGCCGGTGACCGGTGCGTCCATGGCGATCTTCTACGGATCGGGCGTGGTCTTCTCGATCTGCGCCGGCATCTTGCTGATGCTTCAGCTGCTGCGGCTGCTCACCGGCCAACTTCGCGACAGTGAGCTCGTCATGGTGAAGGAATCGGAGGAGCAGGCCGAACTCGACAGCCTGCAAGCGGACCTGGCGCACGCTGACGCCTCCAAGCTCACACCCCGGGACGCACGGCCATGACGGTCTTCATCTTCCTCGGCAGCCTCGTAGGCGCCATGGCGCTCGGCATCCCCATCGCGTACGCCCTGCTGGCCAGCGGCGTGGCGCTGATGTGGCACCTGGGCTTGTTTGACGCACAGATCCTGGCCCAGAACTTCATCAACGGTGCTGACAGCTTCCCGCTGCTGGCCATTCCCTTCTTCATGCTGGCCGGCGAGATCATGAACGTCGGCGGCCTGTCGCAGCGCATCGTCAACTTTGCGCTGGCGCTGGTCGGCCACGTCAAGGGCGGGCTGGGCTATGTGGTGATCCTGGCCGCCTGCCTGCTGTCCGCGCTGTCGGGCTCGGCCGTGGCGGATGCGGCGGCACTGTCGGCCTTGCTGCTGCCGATGATGGTCCAGGCAGGCCACAAGAAAGAGGTGTCCGGGGGGCTGATCGCAGCGGCTGGCGTGATCGGTCCCATCATCCCGCCCAGCATCGGCTTCGTCATCTTCGGCGTTGCCGCCAATGTGTCGATCAGCAAGCTGTTCATCGCCGGCATCGTCCCCGGCATCATGATCGGCCTGGGGCTGGCGGTGACGTGGTGGTGGAAGGGGCGCAGCGAACAGCTGGCCCTGCCACAGCGCAAGACACGCGCCGAGGTCTGGACGGCGGCGCGCCAGTCCGTGTGGGCGCTCATGCTGCCGGTGTTCATTCTGGTGGGGCTGCGAATGGGCGTCTTCACGCCTACTGAAGCGGCAGTGGTCGCAGCGGTCTATGCGCTGTTTGTTGCCACCGTGGTGTACCGGGAGCTCACGCTCAAGGCACTGGTGAACGCATTCGTGACGGCGGCCAGGACAACGGCCGTGGTGATGTTCCTGGTGGCTGCCGCGATGGTATCGGCCTGGCTGATCACGGTGGCCAACCTGCCGACGCAGATGGTGGAGCTTCTGCGCCCGCTGCTGCATCACCAGACACTGCTGCTGATGGCCATCATGCTGCTGGTGATGGTGGTGGGGACGGCCATGGACATGACGCCCACGATCCTGATCATGACGCCGGTGCTGATGCCACTGGTCAAGGCGGCCGGTATCGACCCCGTCTATTTCGGCGTGCTGTTCATCGTCAACAACTGCATCGGCCTGATCACACCGCCGGTCGGCACCGTGCTGAACGTGGTGGCCGGTGTGGGCCGCATGAAGATGGACGAGGTCACCCGCGGGGTGATGCCTTTCATGGTGGCCCAGTTCGCCGTGCTTTTCATCATGGTTCTCTTCCCGCAGACGGTGCTGGCGCCGCTGCGCTGGTTCTATTGAATCGCCAGCCCAAGGAGACTAGACATGCAGGTGGCAAAGCGCGGCCGACGTGCCCTCAGAGGCTTGTTGATGGCCGCTCCGGCGGGTCTGGTGATCACAAGCGGTGCCTGGGCGCTCGACAGGCCCGCGAATCCGGCTCAGTGGCCAGCGCTCAAGGAGGTCTACCGGGACTATTTCCTGGTCGGCAGTACCAACCTCAGCGCCGCCAACTTCGGTGCGAATGTGGTGCCCGGCGAGGACTCGGTGGCCGCCATGACCCTGAAGCATTTCAGCGCGGTGACGCCCAGCAATGCAATGAAGCCGGAGTTCTGGAACGGCGGCATCAGCAATCCGGCGCCCACTTTCCTGACCAACCTGACGTCGGGCATCAATGCCGACATTGCCGCTGCGAATGCCAGAGGCGTCAAAGTGACGGGGCATGTCCTGGTGTGGCACAACCAATCGGCGCAGTGGCCCGCGCCCAATGTCCAGACAGGCACCGGCGGATGGGAAACCCCGTGGGACTACGCCACGGCCAGGACCAACCTTGAGTACTACATCCGGACCGTGGCCGGCCACTTCGACCAGGAGCCGTTCAAGGTGTACGCCTGGGACGTCGTCAACGAAGCGTTCAAGGACAGCCCCGACAACCCGGCAGACTGGCGAAATGCGCTGCGAACCGGCTACAGCCCGGAGGAGCGGCCGTCCCGCTGGGCCCAGGCCTATGCCAAAGGCGGCAAGAGCTGGGACTACATGTATGACGCCTTCTTCCATGCGCGCCAGAACACGACGGCCATCCTGAACTACAACGACTTCAACGACAACGAGCGCGCCTCCAAGGCCATCGCCATCGCCGCGATGGTCAGGGAATTCAATGAACGGTATGCGTCCGACGTGGCGGCCGGCAAGGCGCGTGCGCTGTTGGATGCCAAAGGCCGTCCGAGGCCGCTCGTTGACGTCATCGGCACGCAGGGGCACTGGGACATGCGGCTCAATCCGGATGCTTTCGAACGGACGATCAGGACGTACCTGGAGACCGGGGCCCATGTGGACCTGACCGAACTGGACCTGGCGCCTGCGCTGGGGTTGGACAAGGGCGAGCGCATCCAGAACGGACCGGAGATGGACGCGCTGTTCCTGGAGCAAGGCGTCCAGTACGCCAAACTGTTCAGCCTGCTCAAGGAATACGCGGCGGGCCCAGCCGGGCGCCATCCTGAATACAAAGGCGGCGTGCACCGGGTGACCTGGTGGGGGATGACGGACCCGGGCTATCACACCAACGGATATCCGTGGGCGGCGGTTGGCAGGCCGAAGGAGGCGTACTGGGCGGCGACCAACCCGGAGCAGTACCTGGTGGACGCTGGCCTGCCCCCGCACGGCGTCACGGCGACCATCCGCTATGGCGCAGACACCTTCAAGCTGCGGACCTGGGGCGGCAAGCATGCGTATGTGATGCAAGACATTCATGTACCGGCCGCCATCCGGCATGTCGCGTTCGGCCCGGCCAACATCGCCCTGCCCGCCGGGTTCTCCGTCGAGAGCATGAAGTTCAACCCCAGCGACTGCGCCGTCGTGCCCGGCAAGCCCTGCCACGTGACCATCACCGCCAGAGGCCCGGCGCCTGCAGCGGCGTATCGGAACGTGGGGGTGGAAAACACCGCCACGTTCGTGCTTTCGTTCGGCAAGATGGCCGTGGGATGGATGGACGCAGCCAATGCGCTGGAAGCGCCGCTGTCCTATGCGGAGGTTCGGTTCAGTGACGGCGTCACGCCGTTCAGGCAGCACAAGACCACTTATGGCGCCGATGGCCTGGCCAGGGCTTCTGGCGTGACGGAGATGAAGACCGTGCCAAAACACGGTCGCAGCACGCTCGTGCTGTCGCCACGGGATCCCATCTACAGCCCGTTTGGACTGCGTCTGCACAAGCAGCCGGCGACGGAGAAGGCATGGCGACTGGCGACACGGTTTGAACCCGGCAGGACGTATATGGTTGTGTCCGGAGGGTCCAGCTTCAACGGGCAGGCCCAGGCCGCAGCCCTGACCAATCGAAGCAAGCCAGCCACGTCGGCCTCACCTGAATCGCTGTCTCGCACGCCGGTCATTCTTCGTGGCCGAACCCTCATTCCGCTGCGCAATGCCAATGCGCCCGAGAGTGAACCCGCGTTGGCCCAGGACAACCACAAGTTCGTCTTTGAGGAGGTGAGCAACCCTGCGGCAGGGGCGTACGCGGGGCGGGAAGGGCACACGATGCAAAGCTTCATCCACGGCACCAACGTCTATCCGCATGTGGTGTTCAGGGGCAATGGTGCCAGCGGCACCATCGTTGCGGGTCAGCATTCGCTGATCACGCGGCAGACGAACGGCCAGGAGGGGTCACAGATCGCCGACAGGGCGCTGGACCAGGCGGTGTGGTTCAACACGCCCATGGACCCGCGTTCTGGCGAGATGAAGTTGTTCCTCTACACCGACCAAGGTGGTGTCAGGCAGCATTACGTCCTGAAGGAGGTGGTGGATGGCACCACACCGAACCGAGATGCCGGGAACGCCATCAGTCAGCGGCAGGGCGCCGAGGGCGGGTTCGTCGCCCTGGAGGCGGCAAGCCCCAGGGAAGGCACGAGCGTGCGGCTGTATGTCTACGACATCGAGGCGGACGGCCCCGGCCGCGGTCACTGGGACCGCAGCTGGACCTGCGAGGATCTTGCGACCGCGACCGGCTCGCTAGGCAAGCGGGCAGGGCAGCCTGGATTCTTCGGTGACGCGGACTTGGATGACGACGGGGTGGTGGATGCGCGCGACCTTGCCGCGATCTTGCGTCTGCTGCCGGCAGGGCCCCGTTGCCCCGGGCGTCATTAGGCGGTGTGTGGCACTGGATCCGGAGCGGTGCGGCCGGATCCTTTCGCCAGCAACATCGCAATCAGCGCGGCTTGCAAGGCCAGGCAGAAGACCGAGGCTTCCAGGCCGAACTCGCCGCCGCTGAGCCAACCGGGTTGCTGCCCCAGGTGAACCTGGAACCATCCCTGCGAGGAGGTCATGCCGCTGACGCCAAAGCCCAGTGACTCCTGCATCAGGTTCCAGCCGAAATGCAGCCCGATGGGCAGCGCCAGCGAGCCGGTGCGAAGGTACAGCAGGCTTTGCAGCACGCTGTTGGCCAGAAGGTTGGCCATTGCAACGGTCAACAGCGCCGCGCCCACCTCCAGGTTGCCCGGCAGGTGGGCAACGCAGAACAGCAGGCCCAACACGAGAATGGCCGGCCACACGCCGATGCCGCGGACAGCACGCTGGAAGGCGTAGCCGCGGAACAGCAATTCCTCGAAGACCGCGCCGCCCAGGAACACGACGAGCATCTTCGTTTGCACCGCCAGGGTCGGTCCGGCGGCGGGGCTCAGTCGCACACCACCCCAGGCCAGCACGGCAGCAGCGCAGAGCGCGACCATGGCGGCGCCGGTCAGGAGGCCCCAGGCCCATTGGCGCGAGAAGCGACGGTCCAGACGCAGGCCCAGGCTCGCCAGGCTGGTTCCCTCCAGGCGCACCGCCCACCAGGAGATCAGCAGCCCCAGGGCCGTGATGAGGATCGCGCTCGGCGCAAAAGCCTTCACGCTGGGCGGCAGGCGATGGCCGACAAAGCCGACGATGGCAAAGCAGCCCATGAAAGCCAGGATGAAGAAGAGGCACTTCCAGCCATTCCGGATCTCGGTCCGGTCGTTGCGCAGGGAGAGTTTCATGTGGGTCGGTCCAGATTGTCCGGGAGTTGGCGAGCGGATGATCTGCGCATGCCACGTCAGCGGGGAGCGAAGGGCGCCGCAACGACGTGTTGAAAGGACGAACTGCATCTGGTGCCGACGAACGACATCGGCTCACGGGGGCACGAGCCGCTGATTCCGATCCGATCCATGAAGCTCTTGGCTCCACCTCCTGGCGCACCGTGGCCCGCGCCATCTGGACGGTTGGGTGATAGGAGCTTGCGACGGGCCAGGTCAGTCCGCGTGGCGAGGCGCCCCAATAAGGCCGCGTTCACGGCCGATGCTTGCCGCCTGCGTGCGGGTCTCCGCGCCGAGCTTGCTGAGGATGGACTTCATATGGGCCTTCACGGTGCCGGCGGTGATGTCCAGAACCAGCGCCGCCGCCTTGTTGCTCTTACCGAATGCAACCAGGGTCAGGACTTCACGTTCGCGCTCGGTGAGGCGGCAGTGGCCCATGCTGGCCGCCACACGGCGTGCTGCCAGGGGGCTGAGGTAGCACGAGCCCCCGGCGAGCTGCCGCACGCCAGTCAGCAGTTCCTGAGGGTCGCAGCCCAGCTCCAGATAGCCCTCCACCCCGGCCTCCAAGGCACTGCGGACGTCGTGTTCACGGTCGTTGCCCGTCAGCACCAGCACGCGCGCGCCCTCAGAGCCACGCTTGCTCATTGGACGCAGGGCCTCGCCGCCACGCCGACGCGCGAGGTGCAGCCCGCGGTCGTAATCGGTCACCACCACCTCAGGGTGACCCCCTCTCCCAGCCGGTGCACTGGTGCTAGCGTCGGCAAGCACTTCAATGTCCGGATGGTGGGAAAACACGGTCTGCAAGCCGATGGCCACGACGGGGTCGGCATGGGCGACGCGAACACGGATGCGGCGGAGCTGGTCGGAAAACATGGGGGTCTCTTTCTGGACAAACACCATCGCGGTCATGGCGCGATGTAGCCAAAAGCTTAGAGGTAGCCCACCCTCCAGACCATCGTGACTTGGTATAGGGGGGGCACCCGCCTCTCCCATTGGGTGATTGGCACCCAGGCACCATCTCGGACCAGGGCTCAAACAGGGGCCGAGCGCTCCGTTCGCCTGGGCCTGCAGGCCTTGTAGGAAAATGCGCCTTTGCAAGGCGGCACAGATGTATGCATGAAGATCGACCGGGCGTGCCAGCGCCCGCCAGTACTGACTCGGTAGAGAACCGCATCTGTTTCGGCGCTCACGAGCTGCGCCTCGATACCCGCCAGCTGCTGAGCGCCGGTCAGCCGGTCAGCCTCGGTACTCGATCTTTCGACCTGCTGGTAGCGCTGATCGAGCGCCGGGGGCGCGTGGTGTCCAAACGGGAGTTGATGACGCTTGTATGGCCCAGCACGGTGGTCGAAGAAGCCAACCTGCGGGTTTGCATGAGCGCGGTGCGAAAGATCCTGGGCCCTGACGTCATTGCCACCATTCCGGGCCGCGGCTACCAGTTCACGGCGCGTGTCGTGAACGCCCCGGCAGATCGTGCCCAAGGAGTGGAAGCGGGTCCAGCCACCACGTCGGCGCTTCAACTGCTGGGGCGGGAGGATTTGCTGGCGCAGCTGCATGCGGCCTTTGAAGAAGCGCGTTTGCTGACGCTCATCGGCCCGGCCGGAGCCGGCAAGACAAGCCTCGCTCGCGAACTGCAGGCATGCGGCCTGGATTGGCAGGGCGTCCCGCGGCCCGTCTTCTGGGTTGATCTTGCCGCGCTCACTGACGGGGAGTTACTGCCCGCAAGCATCGCTCAGGCCTGCGGCGTGACGATGGGTGACGATGCTGGACGCGCTGGACTGGCCGCCGCGCTTCGGTCTTCGCACGCCCTGGTCATCCTCGACAACGCCGAACATTTGGTGGATGCCGTCGCGGCCGTCGCTCATGCGCTGCTCGACGCCTGCCCACATCTTTGTTTGTTGGCGACAAGCCAGGTGCGCCTGAAGCTCTCCGGCGAGGTGGCGCTGCAGGTGCCCGCGCTGGAGGTGGCAAGCGCCGGCACGCCCTTTGAAGAAGCCCTCAAAAGTCCAGCGCAAGCGCTTTTCATGCGTCACTGCTGGCAGGCCGGGAGATCGCTGGTGCCTGATCAGCAGACGCTTGATCTGGTGGGAGACATCTGCAGCCGGCTCGATGGCCTTCCGCTGGCCATTGAATACGCGGCCGCTGCGGTTCCCGTTCTGGGCCTGCGTGGCGTGGCCTCGTCGCTGGAGTCGCGGCGCTTGTCTCTCAGCGCAAAACGGCGGGATGCGCCGCAGCGCCACCGCAACCTCCGCACGGCGCTGTCCTGGAGCGTCTCCCTGCTCTCGCCGCTTGAGCAGTTGGTCTTCCGTCGTCTGGGCGTGTTCGCCGGCAGTTGCTCCGCTGAGCTATTTGACGCGGTTGTCAACCTCGAAGGGGCTGATCCGTGGAGCCTGATGGAAGCGTTGTCGGAACTCATCGACCGGTCTCTGGTCGTGGCACCTGGCGACCTGTCACCGCGGTATCGCTTGCTGGAGACTTCGCGTGCCTTCGCGGTAGAGCAGCTCCACGAGCACAACGAGATGACGGACTTGCGTGCAAGGCATGCCTTCGCGGTGGAACGCCTGTTCGCGAGGGTCCGGGCGTCGGCCCTTGCCGGCCACAGCACCGTCGACGAGGCCATCGACCTGATGCAGCCCGACATCGACAACGCCCGGGCAGCGCTGCAATGGGCTCTGGAGCGCGACGACGAGATGGCGTTGAGCTTGAGTGCCACCCTGGCCTTCGTACTCCGGCGTGCCGGTGGTGACGCCGAGGCGAGACGGCATCTGCTGGTCACCGAGCCGCTGGCGGAGCGCCATCCGGGGGCAGCACTCCGAGCAGGTTGGTTGCGTGAAGCCATCTTCCACTGGTCGATGTCCGACCTTCCCAGGGCCGGTCGCTGGATCACTGTTGCAGAGTCGGCGTACCGGCAGCTGGATGACCAGGCAGGCCTGATGGAGACCCTGGCCCTGCGAGCGTTTGTCCTCAACCGCGCCCAAGGCGACGAGCTGCTGCTGAGCACGCTGCTGGATGAGATCCTCGTCTTGGATGGCCCGCATGTGCCGGCTCAGCTGCGGGTGTTCTGCGCAGCCGCAGCGATGTATTGCGCCCCCCGCCTGGGCCGAACTCAAGACCTGGCCTGGGCGGCGGGGCTGGCCGCCCGGTGTTCCGCAGGCGACACCTTTGGGCATGCAAGCCTCGTCTGTGCGCTGATGGGCATCTACCTGACGCAGGGGCAGGCCCCGCAGGCCGTTGAATTGGGGGAGACGCTCTACGCGCTCCTGAGCCAGAGCCGCTTTCAGCGCGCCATCTATTGGGCGCCCATCAGCCTCATGCGGGCGTATCTTGAGGCGGCCAAGCTTGATCGCGCCGTGGCCCTTGCGAGTGCCTGCTTCACGCGGGAGGCCTGCAGCGACACATTGCACGCCTGGGTGGACGCCTTGGCCTACCTCGCCTGCCTCGCAGGACAGCACGAATGCGGTGCGCGCATGGCCGGCTACGGCGATGCCCACTACCAGGCGACCGGTAGTCACCGGCTGGCCGCGCAACTCTACTTTCGCGAGAAGGCCGTCGCAATGGCCCGCGAGCGGCTGGGCCAGGCGGCCTACACGCAGGCCCATGAGGCCGGAGCGTGGTGGGCCGACCACGACATGCAAGGCGCCGGCTTACAGGTGATGACGGCGCTTCGCACAAGCGCTGGCCAGCCGGAGTCGATCGCTTCTACATAGCGTCCGAGACGAAGGGCTGGAGCAGAACTCCGGAGCTCAGGCGTCGGCGCCAAGGCGCATCGGTGGGTAGCGGCGGCCCTTCGGCAGTCCGGGCCGGCGGGCGAGCGCCCACAGCCACATGGCCGCCAGGAGCGGAACTGCGTAGACGTACACGTCGAGCGCCCGGCCTGGAAGACCTGCAAGGCCTGGCGTCCCGCCGATGCTGCTATCGGCGAAGCGGCGTGCCTCCATGGTGAGAAGTGCCAGCCCCAGCCAGCGTGACCCTCGCCACACGGTGCTGTCTCCAAGAAGCGGCGTACCCGCGAACAGGAACAGCGCCGCGCCGACAAATATCAGCGTGAAGAAGATGTTGGCAATCGGCAGCAGCTTGCCAAGCTGAGCGCTGAAATGCCATGCCGGCAGCCATGCCAGGCACCCCAGCGCCAACGCCAGTGCCAGCTGTCGGGCCCGCCACGCTGCCCGGCCGTCGTCAGGCACGAGGGCTTCAGTGGTCCGTGCCGTCTTCACAAACGCCAGCGGCAGCAGACACAGGAGGCCAGCGACGACGTCCACGGTCATGGTGGCGGGGTAGCCCCAGGCCTCAATGGCCAGGCCCTGCCAGGTGGCACTCAACGCGGTGGCGACGTTCGCCAGCGCCGCGTACGCGGCGAACTGCGTGGCGGCGGTTTTCGCCTGGGTGACGTCCATGAAGATGGCGGAACGAGTGCTCAGTACCAGCCCCTGGAAAGCTGCATAGAAGAAGGCGGCAACCAGGAACGCGGCGATGAGGGACTCCGGGGGCACCGAGCTGCCGGCGGCGCGCGGCATGACCCACCCGTAGCCGTGCATCTGCCATGCGAGCCAGCCGACCGGAACCCCTGTGAGCGCGATGAAGATCGCCATGGCGCGTCGGCGGCCCCATCGGTCCGACAACCAACCGCCCAGCACGCAAGTGGCCACGCTCACGGCCGTGGCCAGTATCTGCAGCAATGCGATCTGGTCGTCCTTCAAGCCGAACTCAACCGCGAGATTGGACTGAAGCGTCAATCCCAGGCACATCGCACCCATCGGAAGCAGCGCAAAGAGCATGCCGGCAAAGGCGCCTTGTGTGCTGACCAGGGAACGAAACGACCTCACCGCGTTGTCATGCATCGCTGCGACCGCAGCGCTCAAGCGCGAGCCGGTCAGCGCGATGGGCGCATCGCCCGGTGCCTCTTTCATCGGCAGCACGACAAAGAGGGTGACCAGGAGTATCGCCGCCGCAACAAACAGGAAGGTCGGCTGAAAGCCTGTGAACCCGCTCAGGAACAGCACACCGCCGCCGCCAATGGCTTGACCGAGGGTGGCGCCAGCCAACATGGCGCCGCTGGCCACCCCGCGCTCGCTCTCGCCAAGTGAGGAACAGGCCATGGCGTCAATCGCAACGTCCTGCATGGCGCCGAAGCAGTTATGGATCAGCAGGATCGCGCTGAACAGTCCCAGCTGCGTCGGCAGCTCGATGAACATCAGCGGGATCAGCGTCGAGGCCATCAGCACCTGCGACACCAATATCCAACCCCGGCGCCATCCCAGGCCCTTGATCGCAAAAGTGTCGATGACTGGACCGAACGCCCACTTGAGCGCCCAAGGCAGCAGCAACGCACCCACGAACCCACCGATTTCAGCGGCTCCTGCGCCTTGCCGCCGTAGCTGGGTGACAACAGCGGTCACGGCAAAGCCCAGTGGCAGCCCCTCCGCGAGGTAGAGGAAGAAGAAGGCGCTCACGCGACCGTTTCGCGTGGCCAGCCAGTTCAGGGATCGCATGTGCAGGGATTTCCAGCGGCAGGCTCCAATGGAGGTGCCGATCAGCGCGTTTCGTTGCCGACGACCGATCGCCGGTTGAGGAAGGCAAGTGTCGAAACGACCGGCGTTTTACGCCAGTAAAGCCTTGAAAATACTTGCAGTCATCCCGCGCGGGCGAGGATGCCGCTGACCCCGGATGCCCTGTTGGAGAGGTCCCGGGCATCCACCACGGCGGCGCGAGACCTCCCGCCGCATCATTCTTCGATTTTCACGAGCGGCGCGCCGGTCCTGACGACATAAGTGGCCAGTTCGGAGGCTCGTCCGGGACCGATGTTGCGTGCAACGTGTGCCGTACCCGCCGGAATGACCAGTGAGCTTCCGGCTTTGAGCACGACCGGCGAACGACCCGCAAGTTGGTATTCCATGACGCCTTCGATGACGAAGGCGACCTCCTCTCCAGGGTGGGAGTGCCTGGGCGACACCACGCCCGGCTCGAAGTCCACACGAGACTGGATGAGCTCGTAGCCGGGCGCCGACAGCGCTTGCTGTGCAAGATCAGTGCGGGACAGGCCCTTTTGCCACTTCTGCATGCTTGGCGCTTCAGCGGGGCGCGAATCGGCGGCATGAACGGTGCCGGTGAGGCCGGTCGCCAAGGCCAGCACGAGCGCAGCGGACAGTTGCTTCATGAATCATCTCTCCAGAACGGTTGATCGAGTCGATGGCGGAGCCCCCTTCGTCACGGTGGCTCGCCGTCGGCTCCCATCAGACCCTTCCCAGCGCGTGGGCGCCATTGAACTCAAGACGTATCGCATCGATGCCTTGGTATGACGGGGGGGCGGCTGGCACTCGCGCCGCGGGATTTGCATCGCTTAACTGGTGTTAACGGGACGGCGCTTGGAGACTTCATCCCAGCCGCCAACCCAGTGCGGTTTTGCAACCCGTCCCGGCTCACTCAGGAGCGCCCCATGACTTCCTCAACGCGCCTCGCCGTGACCGCGACCCTGGCGGCAGGCCTGAGCTGGTTTCAAGACGCCATGCCGTGCGGCATTGCCTCCTTTGTATGACGGCCCGAACACCCGGAGTTTCCCAGTGACGTACTACATCACCGCCCGAGATGGCGCCCGCATCTTCTACAAGGATTGGGGCAGCGGCCCGCCCGTGGTCTTCAGCCATGGCTGGCCGACCAACGCTGACAGCTGGGAGTCACAGATGATGTTCCTGTCCTCCAGAGGCTTGCGGACCATCGCCCATGACCGCCGGGGTCATGGACGCTCGACGCAGACTTGGGATGGCAATGATCTGGACTCATATGCGGACGACCTCAGCACGCTGCTGGAAGTCCTCGACCTTCGTCAGGCCGTCCTGGTCGGCTTCTCGGCCGGAGCGGCGGAGGTGGTCCGGTGTGTGGCGCGCCATGGCCTACGCCGGGTCGCCAAGCTCGTGCTGATCAGCGCAATGCTGCCGCTCCCGGCGCGCGCCGGCGCTGGCACAACCGTTTCGTTGAGCGGTGTGTTGCAAGACCTGCAGGATCGCGAGCGGGACAACAGGGCGCAACTGTATGTGGAACTGGCGGCGGGGCCTCTCTTCGGTTTGAACCGGGAAGGGGCTGTTCATCCCAAAGGCCTCGTTGAGAAGTTCCTCGCCCAAGGGCTGCAGGCAAGCCATCGAAGCGCGCACGCGTGCCTGGAAGCGCTCACCGACACGGATCTGAGCGCTGATCTGCAAACGCTGACGGTGCCCACGCTGCTGGTGCAAGGCGATGACGACCAGATCGTCCCTGAGGGCGCGTCCTGCGAGGACGCAGCACCCCTGCTGCGTTGCGCCTTGCTGCGCCGGTACGCGCGGGCGCCCCATGGACTCATCGATACGCATAAAGACCGCCTCAATGCGGACCTCCTGGCTTTTATCAGCGGTGACGACAAATGACCGAATCCTCAACATCCGTCTCTCTGGTTCCTGATGCATTTGGCCCGGATGGGCGTTCCATGAATATGGTCGCCTTGCGCGCGTACGAGTCTGCGCGCCGCCCCAGCGACAGCGCCGTGACGCCGGCCCGGACCGTCTTCCTCCTGGACCAGGATCCTTCCCTGCGTTTGGGTCTGTCCAATGTGCTGCGCAGCATGGCGATTGATGTGCGGGAGTTCGCCTCAGTCCCCGAATTCCTCGCCGGGCCTGCGCCGACGGTTCCCTCTTGCCTGGTCGCCGAGATCCGCCCGCACGGCGGCAGCGGGTTGCTGCTTCAGCAGACGCTCAAGAGCACGCCTCTGGCCAGCATGCCCCTGATCTTCGTCAGCGGGCCCTGTGACGTGTCAACCACGGTCAAGGCCATGAAAGCAGGCGCTTGGGACTTCCTTGAAAAGCCGCTGCGCACGCAGGAGTTGATCGACTCGGTGGTGGGCGCGCTTGAGCATGACGAACAGCGAAGAAACACTGAGCGATCACGTGAAGTGGTTGTGGCGCGCTGGCACTCGCTCACCCGCAGGGAGAAAGAAGTGCTGGCCGCGGTGGCCAAGGGCCGCTTGAGCAAGCAGATCGCGGCGGACCTTGGAATTGCCGACATCACGGCAAAGATCCATCGCAGCAATGGCATGCGCAAGATGGCATGCCGCACCGTGGCCGAACTGATGACTCAGCTCTACGCCTTTGAGCTGCTTCAAGCCGAGGGACCTATGGGCATCCGCCGCCCGGTCTCACTCACGTCGTGAGGCTGGCCACAGGCTCAGGGGGAATCGATCGCCACCAGCACGGCCTTGGCCGCCGCCTGCACGGCATCGGCATTCCAGAGCGCCCCCGCGTCACAGGCAGATTGATACTCGCTGGACGACAGGGCCGACGATGCGGCCTGAACGGAAAGCGCCCGGAAGGTCGCTTCCACCGTAGGCCTCTGAATCCCGGCCGCCGCGTAAGCGCGGTCGCCGTAGGCGGTGAGGCCCGCCGACCGGACATGGTCTCCGGTCAGGCATGCCAGCTGCGCAAGTACATCGGCCCATGCCCAGAGCAGTTCGTTGCCCACGTCGACGTCAAGGCGCTCCTTGGCGATTCGGGCGGCCATGAGCGGCACGCCGATGCTGAGGTAGGCAGCGGCGAGACTGATCGGCAGCCAGTGCAGGGCCTGGCGGTACTGGCCGTTCTTGTGTTCGTCGAACAGGGGTTGCCCCAACGCGATGGCCTGTGCGGCGCGGCCACTCGAAACCTGGATGCTCATCAAGCGAGTGACCAGGCCCATCCGCCCGTGAGCGTCTCCTGCGGGCACCACGGTCGCCCAGCGTTCGGCCGTCTCGACGTCTTGGGTCCGTCCCAGGCGGTGGGCCGCCATGACCAGCCCGGAAGCGCAGAACGTCCGCAGTCGGTCTGGCAGGCTGGTTTTGTCCATGGCGGCGATCTCGTCCAGCACGTCAGCGAGGGCTTCGTCATCATTGCGAGCGAGGTCCAGGCAATTGGCTTTCAGCACGAGAAGGTCGATCAGCGCTGCGCTGTCAGCGGCAGCCCTGTAGGCGGGCTCGGCCAAGTCAAGCCAATGCACGGCCTTGGCACGGTTGCCATAGGTCCAGTGGATGATGGCCTCGCGAACCCAGCCGCGGGAGATCGCTTCATCAAGGTTTCCAGCAGCGTAGCGTTCCGTCTTCGCGAAGTACTGTCCGGATTCCCAGATACCGCCTGACCGTCGCAAAACGAATGCCAGGCCGGACGCGAGGCCAAGGGCCAGCAGGCCGTCTTGTTCCAACGCCCACTGCAGGGCGGGACGGGCATTGTGCAACTCAGCCTGGAGCTCGCGAACGCCGTCGTCCAGTTGCATGGTCCCGTCCAATGCGGCCTTGCGGACGCGGGAGAAGAAGGCTTCCATCACCTGGGCGTGACGCTGTCGCATCAACCTCAGTTCACCAGTTGAGCCGAGCTGCTCCAGCGCAAATGCGCGTGTGCTTTCGAGCAACCTGTACCGCGTGACGATGCCATCGTCCTCGGGAACGACGAGAGAACGATCAATGAGTTCGGAGACCGCCTCCATGACCCGCCACGGATCTTCCCCTTCCACATTGACGACTGGCTCCAGCAGTTTCATTGATGAAGTGCCCAGGAATACGCCCATGCGCCGAACAACGGCCTGCTCGTACGGGCCTAGCAGCGACAGGCTCCAGGACAGCGCGGCGCGTAGCGTGCGCTGCCGCTCGGGAGCGTCACGCCGGCCGGCGCTCATCGCCAGCCTTCGCGCATCAAGCGCATCTGCAACGCCCTTGAGCCCCAGCAGCGGCACGGCCGCGGCGGCATATTCGATGGCGAGTGGGACGCCGTCGAGCCGCATGCAGATGTCGGAGACAAGGTCCAGGCTTTGCTGATTGATCGGCAGCGGGCGGCCAAATTGTCGGCAGTGCCTGAGAAACAGGGCCTGGGCTGGCCATTGCTGCGCCCGATCGTGGTCCGTGCCCGCCTCCGCCACCTCCAGGGGTGGCACAAGCACCACCAGTTCGTCGGCAATCTTGAGGCGGACCTGGCTCGTCACCAACAAGCGAATGCGCGGACACCCTTCCAGGAGCTGGTGGGCCATGGACGCCACGGCATCAACCATGTGCTCCGCGTTGTCGAGAATGAGCAGCGCATGCGAGGCTCGCAGGGCCGCCACCAACGCTTTGGCGTTGGCGTGGTCCGCAGCGATCACGTCGCAGGCCCGGGCGATGGTGGCAACGAGATGCTCCTCGTCAGTGAGCGCTGCGAGATCGATCCAATGCACCGGCGTGGCTGCCTGTGTGGCCATGTCATGCGCGTGGCCGTAGCGGAACTCCCGTGCCAGGGCGGTTTTCCCGGTCCCTGGATGGCCCGTCAAGGTCACGAGGCGGCCGTGGCCGAAAGCCTTACCAATTTGTTCAAGCAGGGCATCCCGCCCCAGCAGCCTGCGTGTGTCAGTGGCAGCCGCAGGCTTTCCTGCAGGATGGCCGGTGGTGGGCTCCGCGCTGCCCGAAGACGACTCGCGTGGCTGCAACTCGGCGGTGAACTGATAGCCGCGGCCTGGAACGGTCGCGATCAGTTCCGGCCCCAATTCCTTTCGCAGGGCACTCATGGCGACGCGCACGCTGCCCTCGTCAACGACCGTGGTGGGCCAGACGATGGTCATGAGCTCGTGTTTGGACACGACGCGCCCGTGCCGCTCGACGAGCGCTACAAGGATGTCGAATGCGCGCGCTCCCAGGGAAACGGCTTGTCCGTCCCTGGACAAAAGCCGCAGACCCGGAGACAGCTCATAGGCACCGAACTTGACGCTGCGCACCTCGGGGGCTCCTATGGAGTCATGCTCAGACAAGAAACTACCTTCTACTGGCGCAGTAACGATGCCACCAAGACAGCTGCCGTTCTTCAGGACCATTCCCTTCGGCCCTTGTCTGGGCAAGCGGCGCTGCCTGATGAATACAAGAGGGTTCAATTCTACGGGGCGGAACCGCGGCGGCAGCGCGTGCGTCGCTGTGGACACGCTGGCATGCCAGCGCTCACACGAGAGGTAGGCGATGCGACTTGAATGGATGGCCGCCACGGACAAGATGAAGCGCGACCTCGCGGACGTGCTGTTGCGGGCCATGCGGCAGAGCCTGGAGGACAGCGCCCTCGATCCTCTTCGGGCGCGTGACCATTTTCTTCAGACGTTCCGTCCGCATCAGGCTACGGTCATGCAGTTGGCCGGACGGATCGCCGGGTTCTACGTCCTGCGGCGTCGGGATTCCGACCTCTATCTGGATCACCTCTACGTGGATCCGGATTTCCAGGGGCACGGGCTTGGTGCTTGCGCACTGGCGCGGGTGCGGTCGCTCTCGGATGCGCATCAGCTCGATGTACGGCTTCGGGCGCTTCGGCTCAGCGACGCCACCCGGTTCTACGAGCGGCACGGCTTCACCCGCGAGTTTGAAGGCGACGCGGACATTCAGTACGTCCGCCGATCCGGTGCGGCTGCACCGGGGGCTTAGAGGCATCAGCGGCGTGAGGTTCACCGTGCATCGGGAGGGCCGGAGCCGTGATCGGGCTCGTGTCGCCCGGCACTCAACAGTGACCGCTGGCCCGACCGATGCCTTGGCGGGCTGATTGGCGAAGCGGCGCGCTCAGGGTTTGACTTCTACGTCGTTGTCGTCCGCGAGGCCGTCGCAGCTGGTTTCCTGAATGGCGCAGATGCGATTCACCCAAGCCCTGAAGCGGCCCGCTGGCAGGCCGCTGCGAGCCGCGGCATCGATCTTCAGCGTGCCTCTGTCCTTTGCGGGGAAGCGCTGATCGGAAAATTCCACTTGGGCCCACTTGCCGGTGCAGTCGGCGAGGCGCCCAGCTTCGACGAGCATGTCGCTGTCAAACGACTCATTGTCGCCAACACGCAGCACGGGCTTCGCTTTCAAACTCGGCTGAGCGCGCCCCACCTCAGCCTGTGACTTCACGGTCAGCTTGTTCCCGCTCACCCAGCCTTCACCCGCGTACATCGGACGCGCTGGGCGTTCGGTCAGGGCGTCGTTGTCGAGGGCGTTCCGAATCAGGAACCAGCCGTTGTGCGCGCCGGCGACATCCACTTCCACCCGCACGCCGTAGTTCATCGACGGTTCAACGAAGGTGGGTGGCAGCATGCCGACGATCTTGGCCGTGGCGCTGGGCGCGGCGCGGACGTTGAGCCCAGCCGGATCCGTCTCGACGACAAAGGCACCGAAGCTGCAGGTGGTGGTTGCCGGCCGGGCGGCCACCGAGAGGGAGGAAGCCGAGGCGCTGTCGCTGGTGCCTGCGCAGCTTGCCAGCGAGGCGAACCCAGCCATGGCGAGCAGCAGGGCGGCGTTGCGCAGGAATTGTTCAGTAGCCATCGACGAGCACATAGTGAAATGACGAGACCTGGCCCATGGACGCCAGGAAGCGCGGATACACATCGCTGGGGATGGGCTGGCAGCCAGCGGACCAGGCGTTGCCAGAGGATGGCGTGCCGCCGCGATGGATGTACATGGTAGTGCCCACGGTGGCTGCGTCGAAGCGGTTGATGTCGCGTGCGTTGAAGCGGATGGTATAGGCGCTCAATGGTCGCGACGATGCGCACTGTTGGGTTCGCCGCAGGACCTTGAACTGCCGGTGGCCTTCAGCGCCGCGACATGGAGGCAAGTCCTACCGAGGCAGCCGAGAGGGCGAAGCCTGCAAGCGCCAGCCCGCCATGATGCTCCCCCAGCAGTCCCATGCCCATCAGCGCCGACACCCCGGGAATCAGGTAGAAGAGCTTGGCCACCGCGGCCGCCTGGCCGCGCCGGATCATCACGAACATCAGGCTGAAAGCGCCAATCGAGTTCACCAGGCTCAGCCACAGTGTCGAGCCGATCAGCTCCAGGCTCCAGTCCGGCACGCCCGGCTCCCGCCACAGCGCCAGGGCCAGCACCGCGAGCGCGGAGATCGTCATCTGAATGCCGCTGCCGGTGCGCAGATCCATGCCGGCGCAAAAACGCTTCTGGTACAGCGTGCCGGCCACCAGGCCGGCCAGGCCGAGCAGGCCTGCGCCGTAGGCGGCCCAGGCGCCCCCGCCCAGCGGCCGGTCGGCGATCACCAGCGCTACCCCCGCCGCGCCTCCCAGCATGCCGAGCCACTGCCTCGTGCTCATGCGCTCGGCCAGCCACAGGTGAGCGCCCAGCGCGGTGGCCAGCGGCATCATTCCGATCAGTAGCGCCGCCACGCCGGTCGGCAAGCCCCAGGCGATGGCGCAATAGACGCCTGAGAAATGCAGCACCTGCATCAACAGGCCCACCACGCCGAGGTGCAGCCAGGCTCGCGCAGTGCGGGGCCACGGGGCCCGCGTGGCCACCGATACGGCCAGCAGCACCACCGCCGCCAACCCGAAGCGCATCGCCAGCAGTGTGAAGGGGCCGGCGTGCGGTAGTGCCAGCTTGCCGGCGACGTAGCCGGTGCTCCACAGCAGGATGAACAGGGCTGGCAGGCTCAGGGTCACCAAGGCGCCCAGACGATCGGGCCGCGCGTCTGGGGTGTGCGAGCGTGGGGCGGGTCGGCCGGCGCGTGCGCAAGGCGGTGCCGGGTCGGTCACGGTCGAGGCAATCATGGCGAGCTCCCGTTGAGTGGCGATGGGATGGACTCTAGAAACGGATAGAACCGGACACAATCCGCTAGCGATTCGTTTTAGAGTTTCCAAATTGAGGACAATCGGAGGGCAGCCATGGGACGTCTGGAAGACCTGCAGGCCTTTAGCCGCGTCGTGGATGCGCGGAGCTTTTCCGGCGCGGCGAAGTTGCTGGGAGCGACCAAATCCGCCGTCAGCAAGCAGGTGGCGCGGCTGGAGCAGCAGCTCGGCACGCGGCTGCTGCATCGGACCACGCGCAGCATCAGCCCCACCGCGGAGGGGCGCAGCGTTTACGAGCGCGCTCAGCGGCTGATGGAGGAGGCGCAGGCCCTGGACGCGGAGCTTGCCGGCCATCGCGAGCAGCCGCGCGGCGTGCTGCGGCTGAGCACGTCGACGGCCTTCGGCAACCTGCAGTTCACGGGGCTGATCACTGAGTTCTGCGCACTGCATCCGCAGCTGCAGGTGGTGCTGGGCCTGAATGACCGCTACGTCGATCTGGCCGAGGAAGGCTTTGACGTCGTGCTGCGTCTGACGGGACGGCCCAGCCCCGGCCTTGTCGCGCGCAAGCTGGCGGATATCCGCTTCGTGCTGTGCGCCTCGCCGGACTATCTGGCCCGGCATGGCGCGCCCAAGGCGGTAGCGGAACTGGCCGACCACCGCTGCCTTCGCTTCGGCTACCTCCATGCGCCCGAGCGCTGGCGCTTCCGCCACCCCGCCGAGGGCGAATCGGAGGTCGAGATCTCCGGCGCCCTGCGTTTCGAAAGCGGCCTGACCGCCAACAGCAGCGAATCACTGCGCGTCGCGGCGCTGGCGGGCATGGGCCTGGCGGTACTGCCCACCTACGCCATCGGCCGCGACCTGCGCGAGGGCCGCCTGACCGCCCTGTTGCCGGACTGGACGCCACTGGGCGGCCCCGCCGAGGCCAACGTGCTCTATGCCGTGTACCTGCCGAGCCGCTTCCCCAGCCCGAAGGTCCGGGCGTTGATTGATTTTTGTGTCGAGCGGCTGGGGGATGTGCCGCCATGGGACAGGCCCGATGAACCGAAACAGTTATAGGACCACTTCGCCTCGGGTCAATGACCCAAGGCCCGTGCTCGCGTTGCCCGATCGGGCGTTCAGCAGTGAATCGCCGAGCGTGCCGTCGGCGCCAGCCGCAGCCCCGTGATGGGGCCGGCTAGCCAATCCCGAAGGGCCGGCAGCAATTCCTGCGTCCAGGTGGGGCTGGCAGTGAAGGCACTCAGCGCGGCGGCGTCCTTGAACATCGCAAAGCCCGCCAGCATCGGTCCGGACTGGCGCACCGGATGGCGCGGGAAGCCGTTCGGGCGCGGGTCCGGCACATACCAGCCCAGTACCTCGGCACCAGCCCGCTGCAACGCGGGCGTCAGCGTGTCGCGGCAGAAGTCGAGCAATGCGGGGGAGGCTGGCGCGCGCAACGGCAACAGGGCAGCATCAACCACGCCCGCCGGTGCCATGCGTACCGGCCCGGACGCGCGCAGCCGGCCACGCATGGAGATGCCGGCACCCGGCCAGGCGGGGCGCAGCAAGAGCACGTCATCGGAGTCGACCATGGTGGCGTTTGCGGCCGCGCGGTGTCGCTGCCATACAGGGCCGTCGTAAAACGCGGTCAGCGGCTCGGCGCGCCGATCTCCATCGGCGAAGCCGCGCAGCCAGACGAACCGGTCCGGCGCATCCAGATCGCGGAACTGGCCCAGCACCGCCATGCCCACTGCCTCCTGCGCTTCCACCAGCTCACGATCGAACAGCTCGACCAGCGTGTCCCGTTGCCCCGCGTGGAGCGTGTACTGACGGAGCTCCATCAGATCCGCCTCGGCGCCGAAGTCGAGCGCAGGGGTTTCACCCAGCGAGGACTCTGATGCCGAGCCGGCCGCGGTGTCCCCGGTCAGGCGCTCGAAGTCCATCACCCAGTTCAGCTCCCAGCGCTGACCGGCATCCTCAGAGAAGAACTGTTCCCAGCGCGCGGCGTTGGCGCCCAGTCGGGTCCAGCAAAAGCGCACGCGGATGGGGCGACCGTCAAGTACGTCGTCGCCCTCGAAGAGGCCAATGTCGCCGTCGAAGCGGCCCACCACCGGTGCCTCCAGCCGTCCCGAGCTTGCATCGATTCCGGCGCCTTCATTGGTCAACCACTGGATGCTCCACAGCTGCGTGACCGGATTGAAGACCCGGAAGGCCATACCCACCCAGCCCGGACGCCAGTCTTCCGCCACCAAGGTGTCGACATTGGCAAATCCGCCTGGCAGCCGCCGCATGGCACACCGGGCGCTGAAGTGCTCCCACTCATCGCGGCCCTGCAGCGGGGCTTTGAGGCGGCGCTGCTGGGAGGTCCAGGTGCCGACGAGGAAATCGAAGTCATGCCGACCGGTATCGGCGGGGGCGGGGGGCTGGGGATGGAGGCTCATGAGTGTCACCGCTGTGGCGAAAGTCGAGGTGGCCCCATGCTCGCAGCCATAATCTGACACCGACTGTCATGATTTCCCGCCGCTCAAGGGTCGAACCGTGCAAGCCAGCCGTCTGCTTTCCATTCTGATGCTGATGCAGTCCCACGAGCGGATGACGGCGGCGACGCTGGCGCGCATGCTGGAAGTGTCAGAGCGCACCATCCTGCGGGACATCGACCAGCTCTCGGCGGCTGGGGTGCCGCTGTGGTCGGAGCGCGGGCGCCAGGGCGGTTTTCGCCTGCGGCCCGGATGGAGCACCCAGCTTACCGGCATGACCGAGTCCGAATCTCAGGCCCTGCTGCTCGCCGGGCTGCCTGGCCCAGCCACTGAACTGGGCCTTGGGGAGGCGGCCGTCTCGGCGCGGCTGAAAATGGTGGCCAGCTTGCCGTCCTCGCTGCGCGAGCAGGCAGCGCAGGTGGCGGACCGGCTGCACATCGATCCCGTGGACTGGTACCGCACGCCCGATGCGCCGGCATTCCTGCGCGAGGTGGCGGACGCCGTCTGGAACGCACGCCGGCTGCGAGTGCGTTATGCGAGTTGGCGCAAGACGGCGTGGCGGGAGCTGGAGCCGCTCGGGCTGGTGCTCAAAGGCGGCGGCTGGTATGTGGTTGCGCGCAGCGTTCCGGTCGCGCCGGTGGATGCGGACGAAGAGCCGGGCGGGCGCCAGCCGAAGCGGAGCCGCCGCCATAGGGGCGCCGCCTTGGATACGACCTCAGAGCCGCGCACCTACCGCCTCGCCAGCGTCCTCGCGGTGGAAGCGGGCCGTGGCGGGTTCAGGCGACCGCGAGACTTTGACCTGGCACGCTTCTGGGCAGCTTCTGCGGCACGCTTCGAAGCGGAGCTCAGTCCGCTGCAGGCGCTTGTGCGGGTGTCGCCACTGGCGATGGAGTGGCTGCTCAACGCACGCAGCCGCTTTGTGACATCGCCGCTCGATCCGGCCGACGGGAGTGAGCGACCGGGGTGGACACGCGGCGTACTGGCGCTGGAATCCGAGGAGCAAGGCGCTCGGCGCATCCTGGGGTTTGGCGGCGAGGTCGAAGTCTTGGCGCCGGCCCCGCTGCGCGCTCGCGTAGCGGCGCTGGCCACGCTAGCCGGGCAGTTGCACAGCGGCTGAGTGAGCCGGTCGCAAAAGCGCCTTGCCTGGCGGCGGCAAGCCGCCGGGCTGTAGACCGTGCATGGCACAGGCGCCCTACAGTCAGCAAGGCAGCACTGGCATCGCTGGGTCTTGGTGTCATGCCTGTGACGCTGCGCTGTCATGGCCCCGTCACGCCTGCCGCCGAGCATGCGCGCTTTCCACTCGGCACGCGCGTTCATATGCTCTCCACCCATCGCATGGCCGCATTGACGGCCCTGGTCGCCGCCTCGCTGGCAGGCTGCAACAGTGACAACAAGAGCAGTGAGCCGAACTCGCCGCCCACGCCGCCGGCTGCGTTTTCGACGCCCGTGGCGTTCATGACCGACGTGCACTTTGAAGACGTCTACGGTGATTTCAAGACCACCGCCTACACCGGCATCCCGACCGCGGACGGCAAGAACGCGACGATCCGCACGATGTATGCGCAGCTGACCTCGACGCGCCTGTTCAACGAAAACTACTTCGCCTTCCGTGCCGCGCTGGACGACGCCTTCTCGAAGGGCATCCGCCTGGTCGCACTCCCAGGCGACTTTTCGGACGATGCGCAGCCGGTCAACATCGACGGCATTGCAGCGATCCTGAAGGAGTACCAGGCCAAAGGCATGCGCTTCTTCGTTGCGCCGGGCAATCACGATCCCAACGAGCCGTATGACGACGACGAAGCCGGCAAGAACGACTTGCTGACCCGCGAGGGCAAGGAGCAAAAGGTGTATGCCACGGGCAATGCCGCCTGCAAGTCGGGCGATCCGGCTGTGGCCTGCACCGACCAGCTCAAGGAACTGGGCTACGACGCCTTGATCGCAAAACTGGCTGACTTTGGCTACATGCCGCAGGCCAGCGACCTGCTTTGGGAAACGCCCTTCAGCCGCTACCCCGACGGCAAGTATTCGCTGGCCGAGGCGCAGAAGAGCGCCGCCGCCGCCAATCGTCAGTTCGAGCTCTGTGCCGAAGGCGAAGGCGGCGCCTACAAGGCGGCCGGTGAAGCGGCGCTGGGCAAGCCCTACACCAAGTGCAGCTCCGTGATGGATGCCAGCTACCTGGTGGAGCCGGTCAAGGGCGTCTGGCTGCTGAGCATTGACGCCAACGTCTACCTGCCCAACGCCAAGTTCGACCCGGCGAACCCCAAGAGCTTCAAGGGGTTTGACGGTGCCGGCAATGCGGGCTGGAACAAGGTGCTGACGCACAAGCGCCATCTGATGGAGTGGATCCAGTCGGTCAGCGCGCGGGCCAAGGCCGAGGGCAAGCAGCTCATGGCGTTCTCGCATTACCCGACGATGGATTTCTACGCCAACCAGACAAATGCGATGAAGGCCGTCTTCAAGTCGGGCGCCTTCCAGACGGCGCGTGTGCCCGAGGCAGCCACGACGGCGGCAGTGGCGGCCACCGGCCTGCGCCTGCATATTGGCGGCCATATGCATTTCAACGGGACGAACGATGTTACCGATGCGTCGGGCAACTATTTGGTGAACGTGCAGTCGCCCTCGCTCGCGGTGTATGGCGCAGCGTACAAGATCGTGACCTACCAGGCGGCCGACACGGTCGATGTGCAGACGGTTGCGCTCAACAACGTGCCGCGGTTCAAGGAACTGTTCCCCCATTACGAGACGGAGTACAAGTACCTGCAATCGAGCGCCCTCCCGGCCGATGTGGCCAAGCGCTGGAACCACGCGGTGCTGGACACCACGAGCTACGGCGACTTCACGCGCTTTTACTTTGGCGAGCTGTCGCGGCTGCGCTTCATGGACGAATACTGGCCGTGCGAGATGAAGGAGGCCGCCACCAACCTGAATCTGGCGCAGATGCTGACGATGACGCAGCTGCAGACCTCCGTCACCATTGCGCAGCTCAAGGACCAGGCCGGTGTGGTGCCACTGACGGCGACCTGCTATGCCGCCGATACGGCCGTGGGTGCGCCCGCGGTGGCGGGGCAGCTCGCGGCTGACTGGGCCACGGCTACCTCCAAGGCGCGGCAGCTTGCCACGACGGCAGGTGTCGATTTCGACGCCATGGCCAAGGTCTCCGCCTATGAGTTCTACGGCGACTTCCACCGCACGGTCTACGCGGGCGAGCTGTCCCTTCGCGACATGGGCGCCGACCGCGTCAAGCAGTACAAGTTGCTCATGAGCGCCTTCCCGGCTGCTCCGGTCAAGCCGGTGAAGATCGGCGACAAGCTGTCTGACCAGAACCCGGTGCCGGTGGCCTTCCAGGATCAGTTCAAGCAGGTGTTCTCTATCCTGAAGGGCCTGGGCTCGGGCAAGCCGAGCGGCCACTTCGTGATTGACTTCAAGGCCAAGACCCTGACCAGCGCCGATACGGGATCGCCGAGCTTCAACTGAGGGAGCATGCGCCCGCCGCCGGGCGCGGGCGCCGGGCCCTTACAGGGCCCCGGCGCCTACCGGCCTTGTACGGAGGTCATCAGCATCGCACTACCCTGCGGACGAACGACTTTGAACCGCAGCGCTACATAGCCGCAGAGCACAAGCGGTGAGGCGTTTGGCCGGTTGCACCGGCTAGCGCCCCTGAACGTGCGGCTTTATCCGGCCTCCCCGTCCGCGGTCGGTCAGCCGCTCGAATTCTCGACAAGATCCCAGTAGCCGCTTCGCACCAACTGTTCGCGAAGCATCGTCCTCGCACGATGCAGACGGCTCTTGACAGCGTCCACAGAGATGCCCAGCTCGCTACTCACTTCCGGCGCTGAAAGCTCGTCAACATCCCGCATGATCAACACAGTGCGGTAGGGAGGAGGCAGTCGGCCAATCGCCCTGGACAAATCGATCCGAAGGTTGATCGGCACCTGTTGTGCTTGGGCCTCGGTGGCTTCGCCGCCCAAATCTTCGGTGCTGCCCTCACCGCGACGCCTGAAAAGGCGGTAGCACTCGCGCTCCACGATCCGGAAGATCCAGGTGGCGAATGCCGCCACTGAGCGAAGCGCTCCGACCCTGCGGTAGATCAGCCAGAGCGCTGCCTGCACAGCGTCTTCCGCGTCCTCAGCGGAGTTGCAGGTTCTGCGCGCGAAACGACGCAGATCGGGCTGACAGGTATCCAGGAGCTCCACGATGGCGCGTTCTTCGCCAAGGCAGGCAGCTTCGATGAGTGCAGCGGGAGCAGGCATTGCGATGGATTCAATGATGAATGAGCAGAGCGGTCATGGGTCGGGATTGCTTGCTCCCACGGCGTCGCAGGTGGGACACAAGAGCGGCTATCTGGCCTCTGTGTGATGAGCATACATATTCAGCCGCATCCCATCGAAGGCGCTCCCGACAGACGGGACCCTGAGATCCGGAGGTGGTGGCGCTGGGCCCTCTACGCTTCACCATAAAGCTTCAAGGCGAGTAGTCCGTGTGCCATAGATGCCCCCGCGCGAACGGCGGCGGCCACGTTGACCAACTCTGCGAGCTCCGCCGGCGTCACGCCGGCCTTCTTTGCCGCCCGGGTATGGACATCCAAACAATATGCGCACTGGGTGGTGAGCGCCACGGCCAGAGCGACAAGTTCACGGGTCTTCGGTTCGAGAAGGCCGTCGGTCCGTTTCACCGCGTGGTCGAACGCAAGAAACGCCTTGCCCTCCGGTGGCGCGAGGTCGATGGGCTTGGGGATGTGGGAAAAGTCCAATGGCGACTGATAGGAGTTCATCGGTTGGCGTATGTGGTCGATGGGTCGATGGGATGGGTGGGAGGCAACAGCGCCGCCTCCCGCTCTGCGCAGAGGCTTCAGGTCAAACCACAGGTTTGCGGCCCACCAGCGCACAGGCTGGGCAGAACCCAACCGCTGCGGTAGATGCGAGCGTCGCGGCAATGGCGTATCCGATCACCGCAGAGGCGGTCCCAGGCGCAAAGCGCAAGGTCAGATAGGCGACGCACGCCCCCAGGGCGAGACGGAGGCCGCGCTCGATGAGCGGAAGATTTCGTTTGACGTAGAGCATGCGGCTCTCCTGTAAGTGACACCTACATAGAGCGCCGGCGGAGCCAAAAGGATTCGGGCTTTACGTTCAATCGTGAGGTCGCGCGTACATGGGCGTGAGCAGCGCGGCACAGCCCCATTGACGCGGGTTGCCGGGGCCATCCATGTTGCTTGAGGCGACGAGGCAGCGCAGCGACCGCTCGGTCTGACGGCGCTGCGGCTGACAGGGTCGTGAGCAGCGCCGCGCGCGTTTAACCGGGTAAAGCGGTTGTAGGGGCGGGAGATGCGCGGCCTCGTTGCACCGAAGCCACGCCGGCGGCCGATAGTCTAAAAACGGTGAAATCGATCACTACAGGACGCGCACAGACGAAAGTATCACTTTCACGAGTGCCGTGTTTATCAATAAAGTCGACAAGGAGCGTACGTTTTAATCATCTTTCGCAAGGAATTGACTGTGCTACTTCGACCTGTTCTGTGTGCTCGTGCCGAAGCACCTCCGCGTTGCTCTGGCCTGCGCTCCGCGGTTGCCAGCCGGATTCATCCAGTCTAAGGGGCGGGAAATGCAATTCCGAACACGGATTTGGATGCTGCCTCTGAGTGCCGCATTGGTATTCATCGCCGGGACATCCGTCAGCTTTCTGATCGGTTCGCACACCTCCGCATCGATGGAGCAGCAGCGCCGCATTGACGGACCGGTGTTCGAGCACACTACACGCGTGGACCGCGGCTTCGAGCAGTTTCGTCTGACCCTGCAGTCCGCGGCATCCGAAGGCGATGCCGAAAAGCTGAAAGACGTCGAAGCCGTGGTGGCCAAGACGCACGAGGTGCTTGCCGCCATGGCCGCCATCGAAGGGCAACGCGAAGCCACCGAGGTCCTTGGGGCGGCGTTTGATGCCTACCAAAGCGTTGCGCTCGGCGCCACGCGTGCAATGTTGACCAAGACCGAATTGGGCGACCAGGTGAGCCGAATGCAGGCGGCCCAAACCACGCTGGAACAGCTCCTCAAGGAGCGCCTTGAATCCGGTGAAAGGGCCATCGCCGATCGCCAGGCGGCAGCAGAGCGCGGCGTGAAGGTGGGCTTGTGGGTGAGTCTTGCCACCGGCCTCGCCGTCCTGGCTGTTCTCGGCATTGCCTCCCGCCTGACTGTTTCGTCTGTCTGGCGCGACCTGGGTGAGGAGCCCAGTGAGTTGTTGGCACTGACCCGCGCTATTGCCGACGGCAATCTGCTTGTGCAACCGCAAGTCGCACCTGGGGATACGCGCTCGCTGAACGCCGGCCTCGCCGAAATGGCGACCAAGTTGCGAGACATTGTTGGGACCATCCGTTTGGCTACCGACTCCATCAGCACGGCTGCGGGTGAGATCGCCACGGGGAATCACGACCTCAGCGCCCGCACCGAGACCACCGCATCCAACCTGCAGTACACGGCGTCATCGGTGGCTACGCTGACCGGTAGCGTCGTGCAGAGCGCGGATGCCGCTCGCCAGGCCAGCCAGATGGCCTGCGCAGCGACCGCCGCGGCTCAACGTGGCGGCGGCATCGTGTCACAGGTGGTGGACAGCATGGGGGCCATCAGCGCTGCGTCCAGCAAGATCGTGGAGATCATCGCCGTCATCGACGGCATCGCGTTTCAGACCAACATTCTGGCGCTGAACGCAGCCGTCGAGGCGGCGCGTGCAGGCGAACAGGGTCGAGGGTTCGCGGTCGTGGCCAGCGAGGTGCGCTCGCTCGCCCAACGCTCTGCCCAGGCGGCACGGGAAATCAAGGTGTTGATTGGTACATCGACACAGACGGTCGAAGGTGGAACCCGCCTGGTCCAGGAAGCTGGAGCGGCAATGAAGGAGATTGTCTCCGGGGTTCAGCGCGTCACAGACATCATCGGAGAGATCAGCGCCGCGGCCACGGAGCAGTCCGGTGGTATCGACCAGGTCAACCAAGCCGTAAGCGAGATCGAACGCATGACGCAGCAGAACGCTGCCCTCGTTGAGCAGTCAGCCGCCGCCTCCGGCAGCATGAATGAGCAGGCTGCTCGCCTCGCGCAAACGGTGGCCATCTTCCGAATACGCGCCCAAGAGGCGACGTAGCCCCCGAGCCCACGGCGTGCTCATCGCGACGCCGCCCTCCTTTTCTCAACGCGTTCACAACCCCGGGTACTGCTGGGAATGGCACAGCTTTGCCTTTCACTTCACAACCCTCATCCCCAAGAGCAACCATGAAGACATCAACACAAACGGCCGTTGCGGCAGCTCTCCTTTGCGCCATCGCAGCGCCCGCCCAGGCCCAGCTGTGGGAGCCCGGTTATTCCTTCAGCGGCTTCGGCACCGTGGCTGCCGTTCGCACCAACACCGACCAGGCCAAATTCGGCCGTGACCGCCAGTCCTATGGCGGCGCTGACACCAGCCCCACCTTCGACGTGGACAGCAATCTCGGGTTGCAGGCCACCGGGAACGTCAACAAATGGCTGTCGGGAACCGCTCAGGTCCTCACCGTAAAGCGGCAGACAGAGGGCCACCTGACGACCGAACTGGAGTGGGGATTCTTGAAGGTCACACCGGTTGACGGCTTGGCCATCCGCGCCGGGCGTCTGAACGTTCCGATGTTCCTTGTCTCCGACTCGCGCAACATCGGTTATGCAAACAACTGGCTGCGAGCGCCCAACGAGGTCTATGGCCTGGTGTCATTCCGTCGCTTGCAGGGCGTTGACGCCACTTATCACCACGCGATTGGCTCCTCGACTCTCTCCGTCACGGCGTTGACCGGCACGAGCGCGACCAAGTACGCCACCACCAATATCAAGATGAAGGATGTGACTGGCGCCAACATTCAATTGGAGACGGAATGGGCCACGTTCCGGCTGGGCCGGGTTCAAGCCAAGTACGACACCGCTACTGCGCCTTCGTACAGCTTCACCGGCTTTGGCGTGACGGTGGACCGCGACAACATTTTCGTGCAAGCCGAAATCGTCCAGAAGCGCGCGCCCAAGCTTGCGTTCGCGGAGGCGGACGGCCACTACGTCATGGCCGGTTATCGCTTCGGCTCAGTGCTGCCGTATGTCTACCGCGCTGGCACCAAGCCGAAGATGGAATCCCCCATCAATACGTCTGGCCATCAGGACACCACGGCGCTCGGCGCGCGCTGGGACGTATTCAAGTCAGCCGCACTGAAGGCGCAGATTGAACGCATCGATACGAAGGGCACCAAGGGTGTCAGCTTTTCCGGAAAGGTTGGCGCACCGGTCAACGCCATCAGCGCCGGCGTCGATTTCGTCTTCTGAGGAACTCCTGACATGACTAAGTTTCAAATCTCTATCGCAGCGCTGCTGGCATGTCTTGCCGCAACGAGCCAAGCCGCCGATCTGGTCGTCATTGCCAACCCGGCCGTTGGCGCGATCACCAAGGATGCCGTGACTGATCTGTTCCTCGGCAAGAGCCAAGCGTTCACGCCCATTGACCAGGCCGACAGCTCGTCCGCGTTTGCCGACTTCTACAAGAAGACGTGCGGGCGCGATGTGGCTCAGGTCAAGGCCACCTGGTCGCGTATCGTGTTCTCGGGCAAAGGGCAGGCACCCAAGCAGGTCGCCGACTCTGCTGCCGTGAAGAAGGCTGTCGCCGCCGACCCGAAGGCGGTCGGCTACATCGAGAAGAGCGCCGTGGACAGCAGCGTGAAGGTCTTGTTCAGCCTGGACTGAAGCGTTGAAGCGATCATGTCGGCGCCCGCGGTGACTCCTCGCGGGCGCTGACATGTTTGACTGGGTGGGGCATGCAGGTAGCACGGACCTCTCACGAGAGTTGAGCGGTCTCGCCCATGGCCGACGGAATGAAATCCTCCGGCGCTCCCTACGGAGATGGATCTCGTAGCGTTGTTAGCACTACAGCAGGATGCGCTGACCGCAACCGCTTCATCCAAGAAACCGGTCGCGGCGACTATGGTCGCTGCGCTGCTGCTGGTTTCAAAGGCAACTTGTTAAGGTGGATGGGACACCCAGTTCGTTGCCATCACGACACCCGCGCATCGCCATCACACGGACGTAGCCCGCCGAGAAAACACCGCAGGCAGCGCCATTCCTGCGCGATACCATTAGGGGTGCGGGTCGGGCGGCTTCCGACCGATAACTGAGCAGCCTTGCGATCTTCCGATTTCGCGGCGGCCCCCAAGGTTCCGGGTATCCAGCATCGCTTCACGCGGGCCTATCGATCGCAGGCCAACGGTAAGGCGGAGCGCTTCGTCCGATCCGCGATACGAGATTGAGCATACTGCTGGACCTACCGGAATCCCAGGTGTCGCACGTTGACGCCAAAAGCGGGAAGCTCAGAAGAGTTGCGGCAGCGCATCATCCAACTCAACCAGCAAGCTGAATGCGGGTAGGTCATGTGTGGAGAGCCGCCGCGGCGGGTCTCGAAGACAGAGCCCGAAGAGTTTGAGCTTTCGGTTGGCTTGCCGGTGTTCTATCGCGAGGCCTACTCATCGTCCTGAGCCGCCTTCCCCTCCAGCCTGATACGGACGGCGGCTTGGTGGCGTTTGCAGGCGGCCGTGCTTCCAACCTCGAGGGGCGGCTGTCGGCCAGGAGCCGACAATCGTGAACGTCCGCACTCGAGTATCCTTATCAGCCGGCGCCGATACCGGCCAATCCCCACCGGCACGCCTTGACATGCACTGCCCGTACTGCAATTCATTGATGACACTCGATGGCGCCAGGAGTCTGCGGTGCAATGCGTCGGGCGCGGTCTTCAGCGAGCACATGTCGCGAGTTCTTGTCGAGACATACCCTGAGCGAAAGTTCCTAGCCGGCGGACCCGTTGAACTGGCTGAAAAAGGTTGGTTCTGCCCAGGATGTGGTGTCGCGCTGGAGGGCTATCGCTGTAGCTGCTGCGGCAAATCGCTTGAGGCTCTGGTATATCGGATCGCGGAGTTCAATCCACATACCGCCTGAGCTATGTGAGGGAGCGGTCCGCTTTCGGGCGACAAATCTCGCTCAGGCGACGACGGCTATGGGTCGGGAGCCGACGCTCGCCAGGTTCAAGGCGAATGACTCAGATCAGCATGAAGCAGCCACCCCCTCAGCACGGCGGAAGCGGACGAGCCTTCGAGACTGCAGTCGGCAGTGGTGCCACGCCTAACCGGTGCAACGATGAACTTCTTTGTTGTAGAGCTTGAGGTCGCAAGGGGGCCTAGGAAACGAGGCCGTGATGGACACGCTGGTCCACCCGCCAGTACTCAGTCGACTGCACTACGAACTCGGAGATTGGCTAGACGACGCCCTCATCGAGAGCTCCCCTTGTTTCCTTGTCACCTCAACCGCATGACGCCGGCTTCCAAGCATGGGCGCGACCGGAGTGAAGTTCGGCGAAGTGAAGATTTCGAAGTCGCGCGAATTCATGGATTTGCAACCCCTCGTCGAGCTACCGACCATCGCGTGGCTCCAGCCGACTGGAGTGGCTGGAGTTGATGATGTCGGTATTGCGCCGGACTACAGGCTCGTCGTGTCCGAGCGAGCCGTCGAAATTCTTCAAGATCTTGGGCTCTCCAATGCTCGACTCGCCCCGTGGTTCGACGGGGCTACCTGAGGCGCGTCGGAAGACCGCTTTCAGCCTTAAAGCCGCCGCCACACAACGAACCCGGCAGCCGCCTCGAATGGATTTTCAACGGAGACCTAATGCCAGCCATTCCAGCGCAGGCGGATCAAATCTGGTTTCGATCTACGTTTTTCGAAGTCGAACCCGGCGAGGACCGCGGGACCAATCCGGGATGTTACGGCCGCGCGCTTGCCAGATGGCTTGCTTCTGCCCTGCCAAAGGATGGCCTACCGGTCGCGGAAGTATTCCCGGAGGACTGGGGGTGGTGCGTCATGGTCAAAGCGGCACCGTTTCGCCTTTGGGTCGGTTGCGGCAACGTTGACAACCTTGCAGCTGAAACGCTTGTGAAAGCTTCGTCGCACAGGCAGCCGCTCGTATGGACCTGCATCGTTGTGGCCGAGGTCCCTATGTGGCGCCGACTGTTCGGTGCGCCGGACACCGCTGGCGAAGTTCGTCAGCTGGTTGATTGCGTCATGCGCACGATTGCATCGGCCCCCGGCACGACCCTGATGGAGGGGCCGGAGGGACCGCTTTCAGCCTGAAGCGGCCGTCCGCGGGCGCCAGCTCACCCAGCGCGAGTGAAGTCAAGCACATGGGCTCTCCTTCGCCATCAAAGCAAAAAGCCCCTGACTCCTCACGAATCAGGGGCTTATGCGCTTCATCGGATAGAAGGTCTGGCTTTATCCAGCATATCCATCCGACGAATTCGTGACAGGTCCGGTTAAAACCGTCAGCTCGCAGCAGCGCACCTCACACATCAATATTCGCCGCCCTCAACGCATTCTGCTCAATGAACTCCCGGCGGGGCTCCACCTCATCACCCATCAGCATCGTGAACACCCGGTCTGCCTCGATGGCGTCCTCGATCTGCACGCGCAGCAGGCGGCGCACCGTCGGGTCCATCGTGGTCTCCCACAGCTGCTCGGGGTTCATCTCGCCCAGGCCCTTGTAGCGCTGGCGGCCCACGCTGGACTCGGCCTGCGTCATCAGCCATGCCATGGCGGCGCGGAAATCGCTCACCTTGGATTCCTTGGCCTTCTCGCCTTCACCCTTCTTGATGACGGCATCCTGGCCCACCAGACCCTTGAAGGTCTTGCCCGCTTCCGCCAGCACCTCATAGTCGGCGCCGTGCACAAAGTCGGACGTGATGATGCTGGAGCGCACGTTCCCGTGCTGACGGCGGCTGATGCGCAGCAGCAGCTTGTCCGTACGCGGGTCCGCCTCGGCCGTCACCACCGCATCATGCAGCTGCGTCTGCAGCGCCGTCGCTGCAATGTCAGCCGCTTCACGCGTATCCAGGTTCAGCGACAAACCAGAGGCCAGCAGATGCAGCGCCTCTCCGTCCATCCAGGCGGACAGACGCTCGATCACGTTCTGCGCCGCAATGTACTGGCGAGCCTTCTGCTCCAGCTCTTCGCCCTTGATCGACGGGCCACCCACGCCCTGCAGATGCAGCTCGGCATCTTGCAGCGCCACGCGCAGCAGGAACCCGTCGAGCTCATGGCCGTCCTTCAGGTACTGCTCGTGCTTGCCCACCTTCACCTTGTACAGCGGCGGCTGCGCAATGTAGATGTGGCCACGCTCCACCAGCTCCGGCATCTGCCGGTAGAAGAAGGTCAGCAGCAGCGTACGGATGTGGGCACCGTCCACGTCCGCGTCGGTCATGATGATGATGCGGTGATAGCGCAGCTTGTCCGGATTGAAGTCGTCACCGCCCGCCCCGCGACCGATGCCCGTGCCCAAGGCCGTGATCAGGGTCAGGATTTCATTGCTGGTCAGCAGCTTCTCGTAGCGCGCCTTCTCCACGTTCAGGATCTTGCCGCGCAGCGGCAGGATCGCCTGGAACTTGCGGTCACGGCCCTGCTTGGCGGAGCCACCGGCGGAGTCACCCTCCACGATGTAGATCTCGCACATCGCGGGATCCTTCTCCTGGCAGTCGGCCAGCTTGCCGGGCAGGCCCAGGCCGTCCAGCACGCCCTTGCGGCGCGTCATCTCACGGGCCTTGCGAGCCGCTTCGCGCGCGCGCGCCGCATCCACGATCTTGCCGCAGATGATCTTGGCGTCGATCGGGTTCTCCAGCAGCCAGTCGTTGAGCTTGGCCGCCACGATTTCTTCCACCGGGCCCCGCACTTCGCTGGACACCAGCTTGTCCTTGGTCTGCGAGCTGAACTTGGGCTCCGGCACCTTCACGCTCACCACGCAGGCCAGGCCTTCGCGCATGTCGTCACCGCTGACATCCACCTTGGCCTTCTTGGCCAGCTCGTTGTCTTCGATGTACTTGTTGATGACACGCGTCATCGCGGCCCGCAGGCCGGTCAGGTGGGTGCCACCGTCACGCTGCGGAATGTTGTTGGTGAAGCAGAGCACGCTTTCATTGAAGCCGTCGTTCCACTGCATCGACACTTCCACACCAATGTTGGTGTTCTGGTCCGACATCTTGTCGCCCTGGGCGTGGAAGATGTTGGGGTGCAGCGTGGTCTTGCCCTTGTTGATGAACTCCACAAAGCCGCGTACGCCACCGGCATACGCGAAGTTGTCTTCCTTGTTGTTGCGCTCATCCGCCAGGCGGATCTTCACGCCGTTGTTCAGGAAGGAGAGCTCACGCAGGCGTTTGGCCAGGATGTCGTAATGGAACTCGTGGTTCTGCGTGAAGATTTCGGTGTCCGGCAGGAAGTGCACTTCAGTGCCCCGCTTGTCGGTCTCGCCAACGATCTTCATCGGGCTGGTCTCGAACCCGTCCCGGACCTCGATCACGCGGTCCTGCGGCACGCCCTTGCGGAACTCCAGCTGGTGCACCTTGCCCTCACGGCGCACCGTCAGGCGCAACCACTTGGACAGCGCGTTCACGCAAGACACACCCACCCCGTGCAGGCCGCCCGACACCTTGTAGCTGTTCTGGTTGAACTTGCCACCAGCATGCAGCTCGGTCAGCGCGATTTCCGCGGCGCTGCGCTTGGGCTCATGCTTGTCATCCATCTTCACGCCGGTCGGGATGCCCCGGCCGTTGTCGATGACGGACATGGAGTTGTCGGTGTGGATGGTCACGACGATGTCGTCGCAATAACCGGCCAGCGCCTCGTCGATGGAGTTGTCCACCACCTCGAAAACCAGGTGATGCAGGCCCGTGCCGTCGGAGGTGTCCCCGATGTACATGCCAGGGCGCTTGCGAACCGCCTCCAGGCCTTCCAGGATCTGGATCGAATCCGCACCGTAGCCGCCATTGTTGCCAGCGGATTCCGGGGTGTTCTCAGGGGAGGTGTTATCGCTCATCAGAGAGTATTCCAGGCCGCCATGGCGGCCGTTTGTCTATCTAGCTAGTGCCCCGCGGGGCGGGGCAGGGGATGCAAGGCGGCCGCTCGTCCATCACGAGCACTGCCGCGCCGCGGGCTCAGATCCTCATCGGCATGACCACATACTTGAAGCCGGTCTGCTCCGGGATGCTGATCAGCGCGCTGGACGAGCTGTCGTTCAGGTCCACCCGCACCATGTCCTGGCTCATGTTGGCCAGCACATCCATCAGGTAGGTGACGTTGAAGCCGGTCTCGATCTGGTCGCCGCCATAGTCGATCTCGATTTCTTCCTTGGCCTCTTCCTGCTCGGCATTGCTGGACGCAATCGACAGCAGGCCCGGGTCGAAGGCCAGGCGCACCGCCTTGAACTTCTCGCTGGTCAGGATGGCCGCACGCTGCAGCGCCGCCAGCAGCTGCTGACGGCCCAGGATGACGTGGAAGCGATGGTTCTTGGGGATCACGCGGTTGTAATCCGGGAACTTGCCTTCCACCAGCTTGGTCACGAACTCCATGCCGCTGAAGCTGAACTTGGCCTGGTTGCCGGCGAAGCGCATCTCGATGGGCTGCTCTTCTTCCTCACCCTTGCCGCCGTCCTTGAGCAACCGCATGAGTTCCAGCACCGTCTTGCGCGGCAGGATGACCTCCTGCTTGGGCATTTCGGTGTCCAGCTCGGCCTGGGCCAGGGCCAGGCGGTGGCCGTCGGTGGCCACCAGCGTCAGCGTCTTGCCTTCGGCAACGAACAGGATGCCGTTGAGGTAGTAGCGGATGTCATGCACCGCCATGGCGAAGTGCACCTGGTTGATCAGGCCCTTGAGGGTCTTCTGCGGCACGCTGAAGGCCGGGCCGAAGTCGGCCGCCTCCTGCACCAGCGGGAAGTCCTCGGCGGGCAGCGTCTGCAGGGTGAAGCGGCTCTTGCCACCTTGCAGCGTCATCTTGTTCTGGTTGGAGGTGAGGCTGACGGTCTGGTCCGACGGCATCGACCGCAGGATGTCGATCAGCTTGCGAGCGCCGATGGTGGAGGAGAAATCGCCTTCATCGCCATCGAACTCGACCGTGGTGCGCACCTGGATTTCCAGGTCGCTGGTGGTGAGCTCCACCTGCGAGCCCTGCTTGCGGAGCAGCACGTTCGCCAGGATGGGCAAGGTATGGCGCCGCTCCACGATGCCAGACACCGCCTGCAACGCGGCAAGCACTTTGTCCTGGCTGGCTTTCAACACGATCATGTCAACCTCTCTCCACTGTTGGCTGTTCGCTCGTCCTGCGCAAGGTCTCAAGCCGGGCCCTGGCGCGGGTGCCCTCGCTCAAGTGCCTGGAGGCACCCCACATGGGTTGGGTGTCGGCCGCCCTGGCCGCCACCACGCTGGCAAACGCGCTATTTTCGCTGATGACGGGGCGTTTTTTCGTCATCCCTTGAGCGTCTGCTCCAGCACATGCAACTGCTGGTTCAACTCGGTGTTCTTCTGGCGCTCTCCGCCGATCTTGCGCACGGCATGCAGCACGGTGGTGTGGTCCCGTCCACCGAAGAGCTCGCCGATCTCCGGCAGGCTCTTCTGGGTCAGTTCCTTGGCCAGGTACATGGCGATCTGGCGGGGGCGGGCAATGCTGGCCGGCCGCTTTTTCGAGTACATGTCGGCGACCTTGATCTTGTAGAAGTCGGCCACCGTCTTTTGGATGTTTTCCACGGAGATCTGCCGGTTCTGGATCGAGAGCAGGTCCTTGAGCGCCTCGCGCGCCAGCTGGATGTTGATTTCCTTGTGCGAGAAGCGGCTGTAGGCCAGCACCTTGCGCAGCGCCCCCTCCAGCTCACGCACATTGGCGCGTACGTTCTTGGCAATGAAGAAGGCCACGTCCTCGGGCATGGGCGCCCCTTCGGCCTCCGCCTTCTTGATCAGGATGGCCACGCGCATTTCCAGCTCGGGCGGCTCGATGGCCACCGTCAGGCCGGCGTCAAAACGGCTGGTCAGCCGCTCATCGATGTCCACCAGACCCTTCGGGTAGGTGTCGCTGGTCATGATGATGTGGGCACGCTTGGCCAGCAGGGCTTCAAAGGCGTTGAAGAACTCTTCCTGCGTGCGGTCCTTGCCAGCGAAGAACTGCACATCGTCGATGAGCAGCAGGTCCAGCGAGTGGTATTTGGCCTTCAGTTCATCGAAGGTCTTGCGCTGATAGTTCTTCACCACGTCGGAAATGAACTGCTCGGCATGCAGGTAAAGCACGCGCGCGTCCGGACGGTCCTTCAGCAGGGCATTGCCCACGGCATGGATCAGGTGGGTTTTCCCCAGGCCGACGCCGCCGTAGATGAACAGCGGGTTGTACATCTGGCCAGGAGCGCCCGCCACGTGCAGCGCGGCCGTGCGCGCCATCTGGTTGGCGCGGCCGGGCACCAGCGTGTCGAAGGTCAGGCTGGTGTTAATGCGATGGCGGGTGGCGCTGGGCGGCAGCGTCTGCGCGGCGCCCGGCGGTGGGGCATTGCCCACCAGGCTGGCTGCCGTGACCGGCTGGGCCGGGCTGGGGGCCGCCACCGAGGTGGCGCCGCCGCGCGAGAGCGGGTTGACGGCGGTGGCCAGGTCAGCGCCGCCGGCGCTGGCGGGCCCGCCGCGCAGGCCGTGCTGCTGCAAGACCTGCCCCATGGCCACGGTCGGCGTGCTGTGGCGGGGCAGCGGCGCGATGGTCTCGCGCGGCGCCAGGGCCAGCTCCAGCCGTGCAGGCTTGCCGGACAGCTCGCCCAGGATGATCTCAATGCGGCTGGCGTACTGGCTGCGGATCCAGTCCAGCTTGAAGCGGTTGGGCACGCGCAGGGACACCAGGACGGCGTCTTCGCCGTTCCCTTCCTGGAGGTGGATCACTTCGGCGGCGGGCAGCGGCCGGATCCAGGTATTGAATTGCTGTTCAGGCAACTCGGCGGCAAGGCGTTCACAGACGCGCTGCCACAAAGCCACCTCAGACACGTCTGCGCTCATTGTGGAAAACTTATTCTTCGAGCGGCCGGATTGTACCGATGAGGGGCCGCGAAGTCCCGGTTATCCACAGAATTTTTGGCAGGGTCAAGTGCGTGTAATCCCCGCCCGCACAAGCCCTCGCATTGACCCTGCTTCAAATCTTTGCTGTAATCGCGGGTTTTCTGGACGCCCGGACGTTTGTCCGCGCGCCTTGCAGAAATAGCTTTTAGGCATCAACTCCTGACGGCCAGAGCTTTTCATGACGACCAAGCCTTAAGGGTGCCCACGGGCGCTCGGAGGGACGCGGAGCTGTCATGGCAGATCTGGTGTTCGGGCGCGCGCCGACTCCCAAGGCAGGGCCGCAGGCTGCTGGCTGATGGGGGCCGATGTTCCAGATGCCGCTGTCGGTGTCCGACAGTACCCACCGTCCAGTCCGACATTTCGATAGAGGTTCACCATGAAACGCACTTACCAAGGTTCCAAGACCCGCCGCGCCCGTACCCACGGCTTCCTGGTTCGCATGAAGACCCGCGGTGGCCGCGCCGTCATCGCCGCACGCCGCGCCAAGGGCCGCAAGCGTCTGGCCGTCTGAGGCCGGTCGGGCACAGCCTGATCGTCTCAACACGTCGCGTCTTTTCCAGTCCGACCAAGCAGTGACCGGCCGCATCGTTCGATCGGCCGACTTCGAGCGTGTGCTGGGTACCCCCAGCCGCGCCCGTAGCACCCACTTCGCCGTGCATCACCTCGCCGCGAGTCCTTCGCTGCCCGCACGTCGCCTTCCCAAGGCCCCTCCCGGTGGAGCATCCACAGAGGCATCCACAGGTTCCGGCGACTTGTCCACAGGTGATGCGCAGATTCATCCACAGCTTGTGGATGAAGCGGTTCCCGATCTACCTGCTGCCGCCTGGCTCGGGTATGTCGTGCCCAAGCGCCACGCGCGCCGGGCCGTGACTCGCACCCTGCTCAAGCGGCAGATCCGACAGGTATTTGGCACGCTGCCCACCCTCCCTCCTGGGCTGTGGGTGGTGCGGCTGCGCCTGCCGTTTGACCGCAAGCAGTTTCCCAGCGCTTCTTCGGATGCCCTGCGCAGCGCGGCGCGCGAAGAGCTGCAATCCCTCATCCGCAAGATTTCGTCCGGGGCTGCCAAGCCCGCGCCGGCCCGCGCGCCGGTTCCGACGAGCGCCGGTTGAGCAGGAGCCATCCATGACAACACGACCCAGTCTGCCGACACGTGTGCTCATGGGGCTGGTGCGCGCCTATCAGCTGCTGCTGAGCCCCTGGCTGCGCGCCGGCTGCCGGTATTCGCCCAGTTGCTCCAACTACGGCATGCAGGCGCTGCGCCAGCACGGCGCCGCAGCCGGCACCTATCTGGCGGCAGCGCGTATCCTGCGCTGCAATCCGATGTGTCCGGGCGGGCATGATCCCGTGCCGGAGAATCCGCCCCGTCTCTTTACCTTCCTTGCTCGGCGCAAGGCTGGTCAAGGCTCTTCAACCGCCAATTCAAAAGCTTCCCCATGACTGATATACGCCGCACCATCTTGTGGGTGGTGTTCACCATGTCGCTGGTCCTTCTGTGGGACGGCTGGCAACGGCACAACGGCCACCCCTCGATGTTCGGTCCCGCGCCGGCCAAGACGGTCAGCGCACCCGGTGCGCCAGCTTCCGCGGTGCCCGGCGCGCCGCTGCCGGCGACCGGCGCTTCCGCACCGGCCGCCGTGGCCGCGGCTGACGCGGCCTCCGCGCCTGCGCCGGTGAAGAGCGAGCTGGTGACCATCACCACCGACGTGGTCAAGGCCACCCTCGACACCCGTGGCGGTGCGCTGGTGCGAGTGGAGCTGCTCAAGCACGCCGACGAGAAGGACCCGAGCGGCCACGTCGTCGTGCTGGACCCGCTGCGCCAGTACAGTGCCCAGTCGGCGCTGCGCAATGTGCCGGGCGCCCCGAACCACCAGACGGTGCTGTCGCTGGTCGATGGTCCGCGTGAGCTCAAGGACGGTGCGGACAGCCTGACCGTGCGTCTGGAGTCGCCTGTCATGGGCGGCGTCAAGCTGGCCAAGGTCTACACCTTCAAGCGCGGCGAGTACGCGGTCGATGTGCAGCACGAAGTGACGAACACCGGGGCCGCTCCGGTGACGCCGGAACTGTCCGTGTGGCTGGTGCGGGACGACCATGTCGAGCACACGGGGCCGTCGATGGCGCCCAGCTCCTTCACGGGCCCGGCCGTCTATACCGACAAGGGCAAGCTGCAGAAGGTGCCGTTCGACAAGATCAAGGACAACAAGGCTGACTTCGAGCGCCGTGCGGACGATGGCTGGATTGCCATGGTGCAGCACTATTTCGTGGGTGCCTGGCTGCGCAATGAAGCCGGCCCGCGCGCCTTCGATGTGAGCGAGTCGCCCAGCAAGCTGGTGACGCTGTCCATGGTCAGCGCCTTCCCGACGATTGCCCCGGGTGCCACCGGCAAGCTCGGCAGCCTGCTGTATGTGGGCCCGCAGGAAGAAAAGCAGCTGGAAGCGCTGGCGCCCGGCTTTGAGCGCGTCAAGGACTACGGGATGTTCACCATCCTGGCCAAGCCGCTGTTCTGGCTGATGGATCAGCTGCACAAGTTGCTGGGCAACTGGGGCTGGGCGATCGTGGGCGTGGTGGTGCTGCTGAAGGTGGCCTTCTATGGCCTCAATGCCAAGGCCTACCGCAGCATGGCCAAGATGAAGGCCATCAACCCGCGTATCCAGGAACTGCGCGAGCGCTACAAGGACAAGCCGCAGCAGCAGCAGCAGGAGATGATGCGGATCTATCGCGAAGAGAAGATCAATCCGCTGGGGTCCTGCCTGCCCATCCTGCTGCAGATGCCGGTGTTCCTGGCGCTGTACTGGGTGCTGCTGTCCAGCGTGGAAATGCGTGGCGCGCCGTGGATCCTGTGGGTGCACGACCTCTCGCGTCCGGATGCCTTCTTTGGCGTGATCCCCTGGCTTAACGCGCCGCTGGGCCCGCTGCCGCTGCTGATGACCGCCACCAGCCTGCTGCAGGTGTGGCTGAACCCGCAGCCGACCGACCCGGTGCAGGCCAAGATGATGTGGATCATGCCGCTGGCGTTCAGCGTGATGTTCTTCTTCTTCCCGGCCGGTCTGACGCTGTACTACTTCGTCAACAACCTGCTGTCGATTGCCCAGCAATGGATGATCAACAAGCAGCTGGGCGTGAACAAGTAACGCAGACGGCGCTACCCGACGAAGCCCCCGCATGCCGGGGGCTTTTTTTCGTCCTCGCACAGGCGCTTAATGCGTCCATGCGGGGTTCGCTTCCCTGGTCGGGAATCCAGGGAACCGGAGGCACGTGGTGGCAGTGCACGCGCACTGCCACCCGGCCTGCCCCGCGCCATCTGCGCCAGGTCGATGCCTCCCTTGGGGACGTGCCGGCCCGGCCATAACGGCCCAGTAGGGGCCGCGGCAAGGCGGCGGGCGCTGCGAGACAATCGCCCCATGCTGTCGCGCCATCAGGATCCCATCGTCGCCATTGCCACTGCCCCCGGACGCGGGGCCGTGGGCATCGTCCGCGTTTCCTCGCCGCAAGATCTCTCTGCGCTGGTGACGGCCTTGTGCGGGCGCACGCTCAAGCCGCGCGAAGCCACCTATCTGCCCTTTCGCAGCGCCGAGGGCGAGGCCATCGACCATGGCCTGGCACTGCTGTTCCCGGCGCCGAATTCCTATACGGGCGAGCATGTCCTGGAACTGCAGGCACACGGCGGACCGGTGGTGCTGCAACTGCTGCTGGCGCGCTGCCTGGAGGCCGATCCGGCCTTGCGCATGCGTCTGGCCGAGCCCGGCGAATTCACACGGCGCGCCTTCCTGAACGGCAAGCTGGACCTGGCCCAGGCCGAAGCGGTGGCCGACCTCATCGACGCCAGCACCGAAGCGGCAGCGCGCAGTGCGGGGCGCGCTCTGGCGGGCGCCTTGAGCGGCGAGGTGGGCCAGCTGCGGGATGCCTTGATTCAGCTGCGCATGCTGGTGGAAGCGACGCTGGACTTCCCGGAAGAAGAAATCGATTTCCTTCAGCAGGCCGATGCGCTGGGCAAACTGCAGCGCCTGCTGCAGCGGCTTGATGCGCTGCTGGACCGCAGCCGCCAGGGCGCCATCCTGCGTGAAGGGATCAAGGTGGTGCTGGCCGGCCAACCCAATGTGGGCAAGAGCTCGCTGCTCAATGCACTGGCCGGCGCCGAGCTGGCCATCGTCACGCCCATCCCCGGGACGACGCGGGACAAGCTCAGCCAGACCATCCAGATCGAAGGTGTGCCGCTGCACATCAGCGACACGGCGGGTCTGCGCGACACGCAGGACGAGGTGGAGCGCATCGGCGTGGCCCGGAGCTGGGACGCCATCCATGACGCGGATGTGGTGCTGTTCCTGCACGACCTGACCCGGGTTGGCCAGCCCGACTATGAGCGTGAGGATGCCGAGATCCGCAGCCGGCTCGGCGCCGTGGACCCCGCCCGTATCCTGCAGATCTACAACAAGGCGGACACGCTCCCCACGTCAGACAGTGCTGCGCCGGAGAACGTCTTGCGCCTGTCCGCCAAGACGGGCACGGGCCTGGACGGGCTGCGCCAGCGGCTGTTGCAGCAGGTGGGATGGCATGCAGTGCCGGAAGGGCTCTTTATCGCCCGCGAGCGCCACGTGCAGGCCCTGCGCCGCACGCGTGAGCATGTGGACCTTGCCTTGCAGCAGGCCGGCGCGCAGCCGCCGGCTTTGGACCTGATGGCCGAGGAACTGCGGCTGGCTCACGACGCACTCGGGGAGATCACCGGCGCCTTCACCGCGGACGACCTGCTGGGCGAGATCTTCAGCCGGTTCTGCATCGGGAAATAGGCGAAGCTATGGAATGGCGAGGTATTCCCCCGGGTGGCTTGCGCACTCAGCCAGCGAAAGGACGTATGCGCCCTGACGGCGGGCAATGTAGTCGGTGAACCAGTGAAGTAGCAGTACTGCGAATGCTTGAAAAGCTGAATATGCTTCGAGCTGGGTTTCCCATCATCGGACGCAAGGCGGCATTCCTTTTCGGCTCAATTCTCCTTTCCTATGACCTACGCTCATTTGCCCCCGTGCGAATCGCTCACTGTCGAGTTCAAAAGTGATCGCGGCCGCTTGTCCGACAAGGAGCTGGTAGAGGCACTTGTCTGCCTGGCCAATGCCGAAGGGGGCGAGTTGTGGCTGGGCGTGGAGGACGACGGCAGACCTACCGGCCTACATGCTGAACACCAGCAGCTCATAGGGCTACCCGGGTTGGTGGCTGCGCGCACCTCGCCATCCCTCAATGTCGAAGTAGCGCCGATTCAACTGGGCGATGTGGTCGTTGCCCGGATCTTGGTGCCCAAAGTGCAGGGCGAAGTCTCGACCGTTTCGGGTGTTTACCTACGACGCCGCCTCAAGTTTGATGGCACTCCCGAATGTGTAGCCATGCTGCCTCACGACCGCACCAGCCGCATAAGCAGCTTCGGTTTAATGGACGTCTCTGCGCAAATTGTTGCCGGCGCCAAGATGGCAGACCTCGATCCGCTTGAGCGAGAACGGCTTCGGCAGTGCGTACAGCAATACGGCGGTGACCGCGTGCTGTTGGAGTTGGACGATGAGTCGCTCGACGGTGCGTTGGGATTGACGGCACGCCTACCGGACGGCGGCGGGCGCGCGCCGACGCTGACAGGCTTGCTGCTCATCGGTCGGGAGCTGGCATTACGGGAGCTCGTGCCTACCCACGAATTTGCTTTCCAGGTACTGGAACGAGAGGCCGTTAAGTTCAACGAGTTTCGCCGCTTCCCGCTCTTGAAAGCGCTGGAATGGCTGGAGACCAACTTTCGGCCATACAACCCCGAGCGCGAGGTGCAGATTGGTTTGTTCCGCGTCCCGGTGCCTAGGGTAGAGATGGGCGCCTTTCGTGAAGCGCTGGCGAATGCCGTAGTGCACCGCGATTACCATCGTTTGGGCGCCGTGCACGTTAGGCTGGACGATGAGGGGCTGACGTTTAGCAACCCGGGCGGCTTGGTGGACGGCGTCACTCTGGAAAATCTGCTGACGACTGAACCTCGGCCGCGGAACCGCACATTGGCGGATGCCATGAAGCGCGTAGGGGTGGTAGAACGGTCGGGCCGCGGAGTGGACAAGATTTACCGCGGCTTGTTGCGCTTTGGCCGTCCCGAGCCGGACTATCGCCGTACCAGCATCACTGACGTGGTGCTGCGGCTAGCGACTGTGGATGCCGATGAGGCATTTCTCAAGCTCGTGGTGAATGAAGAGGGCAAACAAGGCCGCGAGCTGCCCATTGACAGTCTTATAGCCCTGGCCACACTGCGGGAGCTGAAGCGGTTGAGCAGCGATGAGCTCGCCCGGCACATCCAGCGCGAGCCGGCTCATGCCAAGAAGACGTTGGAGAGCCTGGTGGAGGCTGGCTTGGCACAAGCGCACGGCAATTCCCGCGGGCGTACTTACACCTTGGCCATGGGCATCTATCAGGCCGATGGGCGTCAAGCCGACTACATTCGCCAACTTGGTTTCAGCAGCTTCCAGCAGGAACAAATGGTCCTGAGCTATGTCGAGAAGCACGGGTCGATCCGGCGCAATCAAGTCGCCGACTTGTGTCGGATCACTTCGTTGCAAGCCAAGGACCTCCTGAGAAGACTTCGCGACTCCGGTCGGCTGGCGCAGCAGGGCGAAAAGCGTGGCGCTTTCTATGAGTTGGCTGGAAAGCGCGGCGAGGTTGGGCAGGGGTGAACCTTTGGACTCGTTTTGGATGTTTTTGGATCTGTTTTGGATGCGTATGATCCAAAGATCTCCATACAAAACAACGACTTGACCGGCGCCTTTGCCGCCATTTGCTCAGAAATTGGCGATGCCCGAAGGGATCTGGGCTGCGTTGCAAGGGTGGCTCCTGCTCAGCAGGGCAAGAACGATGAGGCAGCCGCAGTCCTTCGGCGCCGGATCGGTTCAGTGCCCCTCGAAATCCACCAAGGCAAAGACCGGCAAGCCCTGCGCACGGATCTTGGCCGAGCCGCCGAGTTCAGGCAGGTCGACGATCACCGCGCCCTCAATCACCGTGGCGCCAAGCCGTTCCAGCAGCCGCTGCCCGGCGAGCATGGTGCCGCCAGTGGCGATCAGGTCGTCGATCAGCAGCACGCGGTCCCCAGGCTTCACGGCATCGGTGTGCATTTCCACCGTCGCACTGCCGTATTCCAGCTCGTAGGTTTCCTGCACCGTCGTGAAGGGCAGCTTGCCTTTCTTGCGGATCGGTACGAAGCCCACATTGAGCTCATAGGCCAGCACCGACCCAATGATGAAGCCCCGCGCGTCAAGCCCGGCAATCACATCCGGCCGAGCGTCGAAGTAGCGGTGCACGAACTGGTCGATCAGCACGCGGAAGGCACGCGGATTTGCCAGCAGCGGCGTGATGTCCCGAAACTGCACGCCAGGGGCCGGCCAGTCAGGCACCGTGCGTATTTGCTGCTTGAGGAAGGCGATGGCGTCTTGCATGACGCCGATTGTCGCGCTGTTGCCGAGCGTGCATGCAAACCGCCTGCACCGGCAGCCGCTCAGGCGATCTGCTGGCAGATCAAGCGGGCCCGGCCGCCCTGTTTGGCGTCATACAAAGCCCGGTCCGCCACCTCGATGAGGCGCTGCGGTGGCTGCCCCGTCTGTGGCACGCAGGCCGCCACGCCGATGGACAGGCTCACCGAACGCCGCACCGGGGAACCTTCATGCTCAATGGCGGCCAGCCGCACGCTGTCCAGGCAGCGCTGGGCGACCACCTGGGCACCCGCCAGGTCGGTGTCCACCAGCAGCACCGCAAATTCCTCGCCGCCGTAGCGGCACACCGCCTCGCTGCCCCGCCCGACACAACTGCGCAGCAGCGTGGCCACCCGTCGCAGGCAATCGTCGCCCGCCACGTGACCGTAGCGGTCGTTGTATTGCTTGAAGTGGTCGATATCCACCATCACCAGTGCCAGCGGGCGCCCAGAGCGGGTGCCGCGCTGCCATTCCTGCTGCAGCAGCTGGTCGAACAGCCTGCGGTTCCCCACGCCGGTAAGGCCGTCGGTGGTGGACTGGCGGGCCAGCAGCTCATTGGCGCGCTTGAGCCGCTCTTCCTGACGCTTGCGCTCGGTGAAGTCGGTGACGATGCAGACATACAGGTGGATCGTGTCCGTCCGCACTTCCGCCACCGTCAGCTGCAGGGCCAGCATGTCGCCGCTGCGATGCCGGGCATTGAGCTCACGCGGGGAGCCGAGCAGCTCCTGCGGATGCATCAGGTCGCCGGTGCTGCCAAACAGCATGCCGATATGCACACCCTGCAGTTCCGCCGCGCTGAAGCCAAACAGTTGCTCGGTGCTGGGATTGACCTCCAGCACATGGCCGCCCGAGTCCAGCGTGAGGATGCCGTTACCGGCCGCCTGGATCGTGGCCTTGAGTTGCGCCCGGCTGGCGGCCAGGCTTTGCTGCTCGTGGATGAGGTCGGTCACTTCCATGCGCACGCCGACAATGCCGCCCGAGGGCGTACGGCTTTCAAAGATGCGCAGCCACATGTCGTCATGCACCCGCTGCAGCAACGGGCCGGCCGGCTGGCCACGCGCCGCCTTGCGCTCCTGCAGCCATTCGTCTTCCCGCCCCCGCGCCTCCGGCACACCGCCACGCGCCAGGGATTCGCGCACCAGCTCCTCGAAGGTGGCCTTGCGCTGGAACGCCCGCAGCATGTGGGGGTAGATCTCCACCAGGCGGCGGTTGTAGGCCACGAGGCGGTCCTCGGGGTCGAAGATCTCGACACTGGCCGGTAGCGCGTCGATGGCCTCTTCCAGCGTGCGCTGCGCCCGGCGGGCCCGGGCCTGGGCCCGCGACAAGCCGCCCATCACGCTGATGGCCAGCAGCACCGTGAAGGCCAACGCAGCAAAGCCCAGCCACGGCACCACCGCCCCCCAGCGCGGGGACTCCGCCACGTCTCCAAGAGACACCATCAGCATCGATGCCTGCAAGCCCACCAGCAGCGCAAATGCGAGCAGTGGCCAGATGCGGGCTTCGGCGAGTCGGGTCATCGGCGGCGGGTCCGGCAAAAAGGTGGGCGGATCCTAGCCAGCCGACGCGCAGTCGGCTACGCCCCCGAGGGGGGACTCAGCAGCAGCGGTGTTGCGTAGGCAACACCGGGCCCCGCCCGTCGTTGTCAGCTGCCCCGGGTGATCGGCATGTCGACGCCGCTAGCCGGCAGCTTCATGTGGCGCGCCAGTTCCAGCTTGGCCAGCGAGTTGCGATGCACCTCGTCCGGACCGTCAGCAAAGCGCAATGTGCGCTGCCCCGCCCACATGTAAGCCAACGGCGTGTCCTGGCTGACGCCCATGCCGCCGTAGACCTGCATGGCCCAGTCGATGACCTTCAGCGCCATGCTGGGCGCCACGATCTTGATCATCGCGATCTCGGCCTTGGCCACCTTGTTACCGACGGTATCCATCATGTAGGCCGCCTTGAGCGTCAGCAGCCGCGCCTGCTCGATGCTGCAGCGTGCTTCGGCAATGCGCTCCTGCGTGACCGTCTGCTGCGCAATGGTCTTGCCAAAGGCCGTGCGTGCGATGGCGCGCTGGCACATCAGCTCCAGGGCACGCTCCGCCGCACCAATCGAGCGCATGCAATGGTGGATGCGGCCCGGGCCCAGGCGCCCCTGGGCAATCTCGAACCCCCGTCCTTCCCCGAGGAGGATGTTGTCCACCGGCACGCGGACGTTGCGCAGCTCGATCTCCATATGGCCGTGCGGCGCGTCGTCGTAGCCGAAGACACTCAGGTGACGCTTGACGGTGATGCCCTGGGTGTCGGCGGGCACCAGCACCATGGACTGCTGCTCGTGTCGTCCTGCATCCGGATTGGTCTTGCCCATCACGATGTAGAGCGCGCAGCGCGGGTCGCCTGCGCCGGAGGACCACCATTTCGTGCCGTTGATGACGTATTCATCGCCGTCACGCTCGATGCGGCACTGGATGTTGGTGGCGTCGGACGAGGCCACGTCCGGCTCGGTCATCAGGAAGGCAGAGCGGATCTCGCCGCGCAGCAGCGGCTCCAGCCAGCGGTCCTTCAAACCTTCGCTGGCATAACGCTCCAGCGTTTCCATGTTGCCCGTGTCCGGCGCAGAGCAGTTGAAGACCTCCGGCGCCCAGTACACGCGGCCCATGATCTCGCACAGCGGCGCATATTCCAGGTTGGACAGGCCTTCGGGCGCCCGCGCCGAGCGTGGCAGGAACAGGTTCCACAGGCCGGCGGCTCGCGCCTTGGGCTTGAGTTCCTCGATCACGCGGGTAGGCACCCAGGGGTTACCGGCGCGGCGGTTGGCTTCCACTTCGTCGTGATAGCGCTTCTCGCTTGGGTAGATATGCGCGTCAAAGAACGCCAGCAGGCGTTCCCGCAGTTGCTCAACTTTGGGGCTGTAGTCGAAGTTCATGGGTTCCTCCCGGAGGCGGGGCGCTCAGACGCGCTGTTGACGGTAGCGCAGGTACTGGGCAAACAGCGCTTCCATGGTGGTGGACCGTTCCTGCGCATGCAGGGGCAGCAACGGAGCGAAATTGCAGGCGCGAAGCAGCCAGTCGCCCGGCCCTTCCCCCATGTCCAGGATGTTGATGCAGGCCGGGGCCTGGACCCAGCTGCCGAGCATCAGGCGCTGGCCACCGCTCACGGCATGGGAGAGCCAGGCGGCATTCACCACGCCGTGCAGCACCAGCAGGGCGCAGTCCCAATCGGGATCTGCGCGCAGCCGGGCGATCCCGCCCAGCACGCGGTCCAGCAACTCGCCCACGCTCTCGCCGCCCAGGAAGCGCTGGCTCTCCGCCACGGGGCTGCGTTGCAGGCCGGTGAAGGCCTCCACCAGCGCGTCCTGGGA
>Ga0065165_1000309_pt1 | contig 80166 bp, 73 predicted proteins | sample AraplaMF_Cvi_mMF_FD_63813 | JGI IMG/M metagenome (GOLD analysis project Ga0065165, IMG submission 63813) | Arabidopsis root microbial communities from the University of North Carolina, USA - plate scrape MF_Cvi_mMF (version 2) (version 3) | ecosystem: Host-associated > Plants > Roots >... | reverse complement strand
CATTCCCGTGCCGACCGAGACCGGCAACCTCATCGTCGACCTGCCCGGCCGCGGCGCGCTGCACAACCAGCCGCGCATCATGTTCATGACCCACATGGACACCGTGCCGCTCTGCGCCGGGGCAAAGCCGAAGAAATCCGGCCGCAAGATCGTCAACGAAGCCAGGACTGCGCTCGGCGGCGACAATCGCTGCGGCTGCGGCGTGCTGGTGACGCTGGCCGCCGAGCTCGAAAAGCAGAAGCTCGATCATCCCCCGATCACGCTGCTGTTCTGCGTGCGCGAGGAAAGCGGGCTCTACGGCGCGCGCCACGTCAAGCTCGACGAGCTGGGATCGCCGGTGATGGCGTTCAACTATGACGGCGGCTCCGCTTCCAACGTCGTGATCGGCGCGGTCGGCGCCGACCGCTGGACCGTCGAGATTTTTGGCCGCGCCTCGCATGCCGGCGTCGCACCCGAGCGCGGCATCTCCTCGACCATGATCATGTCGCTGGCGCTTGCGGATGTGCAGGCCGGCGGCTGGTTCGGCAAGGTGGTGAAGGGCAAGGGCGCGAACGCGAAGCTGGGCACCAGCAATGTCGGCCCCGTCACCGGCGGCGAGGGCCGGCCCGCGGGCGATGCCACCAACGTCGTCACCGACTACGTGCATGTGCGCGGCGAATGCCGCAGCCATGACGGTAAGTTCTTCAAGGAGATCACCAAGGCCTACAAAGCGGCGTTCGAGAAGGCCGCCAAGAAGGTGACCAACGCGCAAGGCAAATCCGGCAAGGTCAAGTTCAAGGCCGAGACCGACTATTATCCGTTCCGCATGAAGGAGAACCTCCCCGTCGTGAAGCGCGCGATCGAGGCGGTGTCCGCGGTCGGCGGCACGGCGAACGTCCGCGCCGCCAATGGCGGGCTGGATGCCAACTGGATGGTCCGCCACGGCGTTCCCACGGTGACGTTCGGCGCAGGCCAGAACGAGGTGCACACGATCGACGAGTGGATCAATCTCGACGAATATGATCGCGCCTGTGCGCTGGCCGTGCAGCTCGCGACGATGCGGTGAGGTGAGAAGCAGCTTGTAGGATGGGTAGAGCGTTAGCGAAACCCATCGCTACTTGCGAAGATGGAAATGATGGGTTTCGCTGCGCTCTACCCATCCTACGAAGAAAAACGGGAGGCAGACATGCCGCGCATCGCGACGATCGAATCCGCACTCTACCGGATCCCCCTCCCCGTTACGCTCTCCGACTCCACCCATGGCGAGATCGCGGCGTTCGAGCTGATCACCTGCCGCATCCGCGATGCCGATGGCGCGGAGGGTGTCGGCTACACCTACACGGTAGGCCGCAACGGAGGCGCTGTCGCCGATATCCTGGAGCGCGAAATTCCGCCGCTGGTCGAGGGCCGCGAGGCCGACGACACCGAGGCCGTCTGGCACCACGTCTGGTGGGGCCTGCATTATGGCGGCCGCGGCGGGCCCGCGGTGCTCGCGCTCTCCGCGCTCGACATCGCGCTGTGGGACCTGAAGGCCCGGCGCACGAAGCTGCCGCTGTATCAGCTGCTCGGCGGATTTGATGCGCGCGTGCCCTGCTATGCCGGCGGCATCGACCTCGATCTCTCGGTCGAGGCGCTGCTGAAGCAGACCGACGGCAATCTCGCCAAGGGCTTTCGCGCCATCAAGATGAAGGTCGGCCGGCCCGACCTGAAATCCGACGTCGCGCGCGTCGCGGCGATGCGACAGCATCTCGGCGACGGCTTTCCGCTGATGGCGGATGCCAACATGAAGTGGACGGTGGAGGACGCGATCCGCGCCGCCCGCGCCTTCGTGCCCTACGACCTCACCTGGCTGGAAGAGCCTATCATCCCCGACGACGTCGCGGGGCACGCGCGCATCATGCAGGCCGGCGGCGTGCCGATCGCGGCGGGCGAGAATTTGCGCTCGCTGTGGGAGTTCAAGAACTACATCGTCGCGGGCGCAGTGTCCTATCCCGAGCCCGACGTCACCAATTGCGGCGGCGTCACCGCCTTCATGAAGATCGCGCGGCTGGCCGAAGCCTTCAACCTGCCGGTCACCAGCCATGGCGCGCACGACATCACCGTGCATCTGCTCGCGGCCTGCCCGAACCGCTCGTATCTGGAGGCGCACGGTTTCGGGCTCGACAAATATATCGAGCATCCGCTGGTGCTCGAGGACGGCAAGGCGCTGGCGCCGTCGCGGCCCGGCCACGGCATCGGCTTCGACTGGACCGGGCTGGCGAAGCTGGCGGCGTAGGGCCGGCTGTCCTTAACCTCTCCCGCTTGCGGGAGAGGTCGCGCGGAAGGCGCGGGTGAGGGCTTTCTCCTCATTGGGAGTCTCTACGCGGAGACACCCCCGCCCCAACCCTCCCCCGCAAGCGGGAGAGGGAGCGCACCTTCGTCGCGGAAGGATCGAGGCTCATTGCTGCACGCGAGGCATTCGCGCGTGGCCGGGTGCAATGGCACGGGATTTGTTTATTGTAAGCCAGCCGACACCTTGCGAAAGATCCCCCTGCCTTGACCCCTGAACTGCACCAGAAACTGACCGCGTGGCGCCGGCATCTGCATGCCCACCCCGAACTTTCCCTCCAGGAAAAGGCCACCGCCGCCTTCGTGCAGGAAAAACTCACCGAGCTCGGCATTCCCTTTGTGTCAGGCATCGGCGGCCACGGCGTCGTCGCGACCTTGACGCGGGGGTCTGCGCAGGGGCGCGTCGGCCTGCGCGCCGATATGGATGCGCTGCCGATCACGGAGGATACCGGCCTGCCCTACGGTTCGACCACATCGGGCGTGATGCATGCCTGCGGCCATGACGGGCACACCGCCTCGCTGCTCGGCGCCGCCGCCCTGCTCGCCGCGGACACGAGCTGGAGCGGCACCGTCGATTTCATCTTCCAGCCGGCCGAGGAAGGTTTTGGCGGCTCGCGCGCGATGGTCGCCGACGGGCTGTTCGAGCGCTTCCCGATGGAGCGCGTGTTCGGCTTCCACAACTGGCCGGGACTCCAGGCCGGCACCATCGCGGTCCATGACGGCGTGGTGATGGCCTCCGGCGGACGCATCAGCATCACCATCGAGGGCCACGCAGGTCACGCCGGCATGCCGCACCTGACGCGCGATCCGGTGATGGCGGCGGGCCATCTCATCGTGGCGCTGCAATCTGTCGTGTCGCGCAGCGTCGATCCGCTCGACACCGCGGTGCTCTCGCTGTGCACGCTCGAAGGCGGCACCGCGCGCAACCAGATCGCGGGGCGCGTCACGATCGGCGGCACGCTGCGGTATCATCGCGAGGCGGTGAAGGACGTTCTTCTAGGTCGTATCGATGAAATCTGCGCCGGCGTGGCGACCAGCTTCGGCGTCAAGGTCACGCCGGAGATCGTGATGGGCGTCGGCGTCGTGGCGAACTCGCCGGCGGAAGCCGGTCTCGCGCGCCTCGCGGCGGAGAAGGTGCAGGCACCGCTGCGCCGCGATCTCGCGCCCAGCATGGCCGGCGAGGATTTCGCCCTCTATCTCGCGCGCCGGCCCGGCGCCTTCGTCTGGATCGGCAACGGCGAATTGCGCGACGGCGCCGAGCTGCACGGCCCGCGCTACGATTTCAACGACGCGATTTTGCCCGTGGCATCCGGCTGGATGGCGGAAGTCGCGAAGACGGCGCTGGCGTCGAACTAAGCGGAATGGGCTTAGGTTGAATCAGGCGGCCACAGGCTCAGTGCACCTCTTCCGCTTGCGGGAGAGGTCGGCGCTTGTCGGGCGATGCGAAGCATCGTCCCGCGCGTCGGGTGAGGGCTTTCGCCTCTCGGGGGTTCTCGATTGTGGAGATACCCTCTCCCCAACCCTCCCCCGCAAGCGGGGGAGGGAGCATACCTCCCTCGTTATGGCATTCGAACCTGATTTCAACATGCTCTAGCCGGACACGCCGCCATCACGTCTCGTCCAGCAGCTCGAACAGTTCCTCGACCCGGTCGAACGGGGCATCGCGCATCGGGCTGTGATAGACGACGCGGTCGCCGTCGCGTTGCAGAGACTTGCCGCGGGATTTGCGCAGGCGGCCCGGCAGGAAGGTCGCGGCCACCGCGCTCGCGCCGACGTCGAGGCGGATGATCCCCCTGCGCTTGCAGTCGAGCCGCAGCCTTGCCGCCGCAAAGAAGTCGCGCGCAATCTTCGGCAACTGCCCGAACCGCCGCGAGGTCTCCTCCTCGAGATCGTCGAGCTCGTCCTCGCTGCTGCACCGTGCGGCGCGGGCATAAAGCTCGAGCCGCACGGGCTCGGACTGCACATAGGTTTCGGGAAGCATGTCCGCGATCGGCAGATTGAGGTCGGGCACCCACATCTCGACCCGGCCGTCATCGACCTTCTCGGAAGCCATTTTCAGAAGGTGGCTGTAGAGCACCGGCCCGAACACCTGGACGTGGCCGGACTGCTGCTCCGAGAACAGATCGCCCGCGCCGCGCAGGTCGAGGTCGCGCTCGCTGATGGCAAAGCCCGCGCCCGGCCGGCTGAACTCCTCGAGCACGGCCAGCCGCTTCTCGGACTGCTCGGAACCCGTCTCCGTCAGCAAATGGGCGAAGGCGCGGATGCCGCTGCGGCCGACCCGTCCGCGCAGCTGGTGAAGCTGGGCGAGACCGAATCTCTCCGGCCAGCACACCACGATGGTGTTGGCACGCGGGATATCGAGGCCGCTCTCCACGATGTTGGTCGCGAGCAGGACGTCGGCCTCGCCCTCGACGAAGCTCATCATGCGGTCGTCGATCTCGTCGGCCGGCAATTTGCCGTGGAGACAGACGATGCGCAGATCGGGCGCCACCGCCTGCACGCGCGCCAGCATCGGCTCCAGATCCTGGATGCGCGGACAGATCAGAAAGCTCTGGCCGTGGCGCCGCTGCTCGCGCAGCAGCGCCGAGGCGATCGCGGCATCCGACAACGGCGCGATCCTGGTCGCGACCGGAAGCCGGTGCACCGGCGGCGAGGCGATGATGCTGAGGTCCCGGAAGCCGGCAAGCCCTGCGGCGAGCGTGCGCGGGATCGGCGTCGCGCTCATCCACAGCGTATGGACATTCTTGGCGAGGCTCGACAGCTTTGCTTTCTCCGCCGCGCCAAAATGCTGCTCCTCGTCGATGATGACGAGGCCGAGATCATCGAACTTCACGTCCTTCGACGCCAGCGCCTGGGTTCCGACCACGATTTTCATCCGGCCGCTGCGCAAGGCCTCCCTGGTCTGGCGCAACTCCGCACCTGACGTCGCGCGCGACAGATTGCCGACGTCGATGTCGAACGGGGCAAAACGCTTCCGGAAGGTTGCGACGTGCTGCCGTGCCAGCACCGTCGTCGGCACCGCGATCGCGACCTGCTTGCCCGAGAGCACCACCGCAGCCGCGGCGCGCAACGCCACCTCGGTCTTGCCGAACCCGACGTCGCCGCAGATCACCCGGTCCATCGGATGGCCGGATGCGAGATCATCCAGCACGTCGTCGATGGCCCTGGCCTGATCGACCGTCGTGAAATAGGGAAAGCGCGCGACGAATTTCTCGTAGGCCGAGCCCGGCGGCACCAGCTTGGCACCCCGTTTCCGCCGGCGCTGGCTGATGTGCCTGGCGAGCACCTTGCCGGCAAGCTGGATCTCCTGCTCGGCCGAGGTGCGGCGCGACCACCATGTGCTGCCATCCGCCTTGTCGAGCGCGAGCTTGCCGCGTTCGGTCGAATAAGGCCACATCACGCCGAGATCGGGCGGCGGTACCAGCGCTGCATTATTGCCCGCGAACACCAGCCTGACCATCTCCCGCATTGCGCCGCCGCCGGTGTTCACGGTCTGGAGACCATCGAGCACGGCGAGGCCGCGCTGGAGATGCACCACCACCGTGCCTTGCTCCGGCACGTCGGGATGATCGAAGGCCGCGCTCCAGCTTCGGGCCATCGGCTGCGGATGATGCGCCCTGCTGCCGAGCACGTCGGACGCGGTCAGCACGACGACGGCCTTTCGCCCGGGCATGACGAAGCCGGCGTCGAGATCCGCCAGCAGCGCGGTTTCGCCACGCGCGTCCGCCGCCTCGCGCCAATCCGCGCAGCGCTCCGCCTTGACGCCGCTCATCCGCTCCATCGCGCGCAGATCCTCTTCCTGCGCGGCAACGAGGATCAGGCGCGAGCCGGCTCGCCGCGCCTCCTCGACGAAGGCCCGCAGGGCCTTTCGCGCCGACGTCAGCTTCGAGAACTCCGGCGTCGGCTGGAACGGCGCGATTCGCGGCAGCACCTTCATGCCCCTGGTCGCCTGCTTCCAGTCGCGCGATCCCAGATATTCGCGCTCCCTGTCCGCGCGCGCGGCGGCGTCCTCGATCGTGCTCAGCCAGGCGTCGGCATGCAAGGGAACGCCCGCATCCGCGATCCATTTGGCGCGTCCGCAATAGTCGAACAGCGTCGCGCGCTTGCCGCGGCCGGCGATGGCGAGCCGCTCCGACATGGGATCGACGAGCAATTCCTTGGTCTCGAAAATGACGTCGTGCTCTCGGGGGTCGAACGCCACGATCCGGCTGATGGTGCGCCCCGAATGCTCGACCCGGAACGGGCCGAGCGCGCCTGCGGGGAAGATCTCGAAGGTCTGGCCATGAAACAGGGCGCCGCCCGGATAATCCGGCTCGTCTTCCAGATCGTAGCCCAACGCCTCGAGACGCGTGCGAAGCTCGGCTTCCGAGAAGGTCCCGCCGACCTTCAGGCTGGTGTTGAGACGGAGCAGGCTCGCCGGCGGCGGCAGGCGCTCCATCACGGCTTCCGCCGTCGAGATCAGGAAGATCGGGTTCCTGGATTTCGCCAGGCGCCGCAGCACGGAGGCGCGCCGCCCTGCGATCTCGTGAGACGGTTCGAGCTGGTCGAACGGCAAGGTGTTGAGTCGCGGAAACACCAGCGCCTCGCAGGACGGATCAAGCCCGTGAATGATGCTGCCGAGCCGCTCCGCCCGGTTCTCGCTCTCGGCGAGGAACACCAGGCCGCTGCTGCCGGACTGCTTGTGTTGCGCCAGCAGATGCAGCGCCAGCAGGCCAAGCGGCGACGACGACGCAACCGCGGCGCGTTGCACCGCCTTGCCCTTCGCCGGCGTGCTCTTGCGTGGCGAAGTCTTGCGCGGAGAAGTCTTGCGTGCGCTCTTCTTTGGCGAACTACTCTTTGCGAAAGATTTGGCTGGCGCGCTCTTGCTGCGCGAGACCTTGTCTCCTGACTTTTTGGCCAGCCGCGTTTTTGTGGAATGCCGCACGTTCATCTGTCTCAAATCGTCAACAACCGTCGATGGCACGCGCGTCGAGCCCGTGCCGATTCGGCGGTCCGTCGCCATGCATATGGGATTTGCCACGCGAACGCACGCGTCAGCAGCGCGAATCCGCCCGGCACCACGGAGCTCTCGCCATGTTTCGATCGGGCGGTACTGCGATAAACCGGACTGCGGGACGCGGCGTGATGCGCCGCACGCTGCGGCATCATCGCGACGCTGTCAAGGACGCCATCATCGCGCGAATCGAGCGGATGGGACACGCTCCCGCGGCAACGCCGGCGAACACGCGGGGAGTGCGAACCCGTTCACGAGATTTCGCGCGGCAGCTTCCAGTCCGGTCGGGGCTCGCAAAGCTCATCCACCCGCGCGACGTGATATCCCGTGGGCAGCAGCCGGCCGCCCTCCTCGTCTGCCACGGGAACGTCAGTCACCAGTCCCTCGATCAGCGCAGCCTCCCACACCTCTTTTTCGGTGGGAAACGGATCGCCGATCTGCTTGTTGCCTTCAAACAGCGCGTACATCGGTTTGGGCCTGCCTGAATCGGTCGGAGGCCGAGCCTCCTCGCAAGCAACGTATCTTCTCCATGGACGTTCCTCCACGAGCAGGCGCGGCTCGCTCCCCGCCGCGCAATCGGTGGCACGTGGACAATGGCGCGCATTCTGATCGGAACCTCCGGCTGGCACTACGACTCCTGGCGCGGCCCGTTCTTTCCCGAAGGCCTGCCGCTGAAGCAGCAGCTTCGCTACTATGCCGGGCAGTTCGAGAGCACCGAGCTCAACGGCGTGTTCTACCGCACGCCGACGCCGGAAGCGGTGAGAGCGTGGCGCGAACAGACCGAGCGCGGCTTCGTCTTCGCCTGGAAGGCCTCCAAGTTCATCACGCATTGGAAACGTCTGTCCGACCGCTCCGTCAACAGCCTCGAGCTGCTCGAGGACCGGATTTCGCTACTGGGCGGCAAGGCCGGCCCGATCCTGTTCCAGCTCCCGCCTCAGTTCGAGGCAAACGCCGACAGGCTCGCATCCTTCTTCAAGCTGCTGTCGAAGAAGCGCCGCTACAGCTTCGAGTTTCGGCATCCGAGCTGGTATCAGCCCCGTATCCTGCGGATGCTCGCCGACGAGAATATTTCGCTCTGCCTGTCGGACCATCACGACGCGCCGGCGCCCTGGAAGCGCACCGCGGACTTCGTCTATGTGCGCGGGCACGGACCCGGCGGCCGCTATCACGGCCACTATTCGCCGGCCGCCCTCGCGCAATGGGCGCGCCGGATCAAATCCTGGAAACGGCAAGGCTGCGACGTCTATGCCTATTTCGACAACGACCAGAAGAGCGCGGCGCCTGCCGATGCGCTGAAGCTGAAAGCCCTGCTGCCGGGCGCGATGCCGCTCGCTGCTATCCGAACCAACCGGGCGTGACGGACGCGGTTCCTCAGACGAGGCCTCTGACCCGCGGTATCAGGCGACGTCCTATTCGCGCCAGAACTCCGCCAATTCTTCCGCGGTCACAAGATCCACCTGGCCGTGAAAGCGGGTGCGGTACATCGTCATCAACGCATCGTGGCCGACGTCGGACGAGCTGCACAGCGCGTCCTCGACGATGACGACCCTGAAGCCGAGGTCGACGGCGCCGAGGACCGTGGAGAGAACGCAGACATCCGTCTCCGCCCCCGTGATGACGATCGTGCCGATGCCCCTCTCGACCAGCAGGCCTGCAAGGCTGGAATTGCTGAATGCGGAATAGGCCGGCTTGTCGATGATCCCTGCAGGAGGGACATAGCGCCCCAGCGCCGGGACGAGATCGAGGGCCGACGGCGCAAGACGGCTGCGGGTCGCCTCGCGCCAGCGCTGGAAATAAGCCCGCCACTGGCCGGAACGGTCTTCGGGCTCCTGCGGCGTGATGAAGCGCGTGAAGATCGTCCTGGCCTGATAGCGCGAAGCGATCGAGGCGATGGTCGGCAGGACATTTTCCATCCATGGTGTTTGCCAAAGTCCTCCGGGCGCAAAGATGTTTTGCATATCGATGCAGAGGTGAACGGCCTGCCGGATCGGGCTTACAGCCGAACTTTCATCTCTCATGATCTCCTCTCTGGGCGCGCGAATAAATCAGAGCTCCGGGCAAACGGACTCAATGGCTGTGACATCAAATGACGGTCAAAGTCATCCGTTCCAGCCATCGCCACCCGGCCTCTGACCGGGAGCGAAAGTGCGTTCCGCTTCAACCCTCATTGGCTCCCCAACGACTGCCGCGCTGCACATAGGAACCACTGCAAACAGATCGAATTGTTACGCCACAAATTTGGAGGAACCCAGCATGGACGGGATCATCTACCTTGTCGGCTTGATCGTCATCATCATGTTCATCCTTTCCTTGTTCGGCCTGCGGTAGTGCTGCCATGACGATGGAAACGCCTGTTGCAGCCAATGAATCGACAATTCGTCCCGCCGAGAGGCTCGAGCCGTGGGGTCTGCAATGGACCCCCATTGTGGCTGGGGCCCTGGTCGCATCGGCGCTCTCGCTGATCATGCTTTCGTTCGCGACGGCTCTGGGGCTGGGTGTCGCCTCGACGGCGCCGACCTGGCGGGATGCCTCCTTCGCACTCTGGCTGCTCTCGGGCATCTATCTGATCCTTCAGTCGCTCATCAGCTTCGGCTGCGGCGGATATTTCGCAGGACGCGTGCGCATCCCATATGTCTCAGCCACTGATGATACCGAGACCCGCGACGGATTTCATGGTGTTGCCTCGTGGGCGCTGGCGGTCTTGATCGGCGCCGTTCTGGTCGCACTGGTTGCCTGGGCGTCAAGCAGGCCAGCCTCGACCACGCAACCGCCGTCTGCGTCGGAACCATCGGTTCTGAGCTTTGAGCTCGATCACCTGTTTCGCGCACCGCGCCGTCCGCCCAATGTCGACCTCACCGCGGAGCGCGCCGAGGCGGCACGGATTTTGATGACGTCTTCCAGCCATAGCGGCGTTGCGACCGACGACAGGGCCTATCTCGTTCAACAGGTCGCCGCTCTGACCGGGCTCCCTGCACCGGATGCGGAAAGGCGGGTCGATACGACCATCGCCAATGCGAAGAGTGCGATCTCAAGAGCGCGCGCAGCGAGCATCATTCTGGCGTTTTCTGCCGCCGCGGCCTTGCTGTTCGGCGCCGTGGCTGCCTGGGCCGGCGCTGCGGCCGGCGGGCGTCATCGGGACGGAGCACCCATCTCGGACTGGATGGTCCATTCGAACCGGTGGTCTCGGCGCCGCATGCCGGCACCGCGGCCGATGCCCTAACGGAGCGTAGCTTGCGGAAAGCAGAAAAGACAAGGCGTCGCAAAGATACTGAACGCGACATGGAGCGGGCCGTCATTGAGGACGCCGACAAGACGGATGGTGCAGACCGGGATCTCGTGCACGGTGACGGCGGCACGCTCGGTCTGGGGAAGCCGGAGGATCTCGGCCATGACGACTGACGCCAGCCGCCGGCTCGATCAGAGACCAAAACTCTCCCGCGCCGTATAGGTCACGGCTTCGATCTTGTTGCCATCGGGATCGCGCGCGAACGCGCCATAATAGTTGGCGTTGTATTGCTCGCGGATGCCAGGTGCTCCCTCGTCCCGCCCGCCATTCGCAAGGGCCGTGCTGTGGAAACGCCTCACGGTCTCCCGGTCGGGTGCCTGGAAGGCGATATGCACGCCGTTCCCCGCGCTGGCGGGCTCGCCGTTCGCCGGCGTTTCGAGGCTGAAGACAATGTCGGATGCGCCGTAGTGAACCGAGCGATCCGAGGACTTGAGCACCCGAAAGCCGATCAACGCCATCAGCGGATCGTAGAACGCGCGCGCCCGCCGCACGTCGTTGGTCCCGACGGAGACGTGGTGGATCATCGGCTCGCTCTCCCGGCTATTCCGTGAACTTCTCGGAGGATTCTTCGGCGTTGATGGCGGGATCGGTCGCAAGCTCCCGCTCCGCTTCGCGCCAGAACTCCTCCTGTCGCCCTTCGGGCTTGCCCGCCAACTCCCAGAGCGCGTGCGCGCGGGCCCGGATATCATCTTCTGTCGGCTTGGCCATTTCTGTCTCTCCTCGATATCCGCTCTTCCCAACCCTGCCATCGCGCGTCACGTTCCAGGCGCGCCCTCACGCCCTTCGTCCGGCTTCACACCGATTCCTCGCCGGGCTTTCGCCGACTTTTGCCGAAGCTGGTCCATGCGGCACTGGGAGGGTTTCTTGTCAGCTCGCCAGCGCAGGATCTTCGTGCCGTGACGAAACCGGTCACCGGAGACGTGGTCGTAGCAGATCTCGACGACGCGAACGGGACGCACCGGCTGCCATTCGGCGGATCGCTTCGTCGACCATCGGCTCGGACCGCCTGGCGCTTTGCCGGTAAAGCTGCTCTTGGTGATGATCTTCTCGAATTTGTCGGTGAGGCCCGCCCGGTCCGAGGTCTTGATCGCCGAGGTGAAGCCGACGTGATGCAGGAGCCCCGATCCGTCGTACAGACCGAGCAGGAGCGAGCCGATCACCTTGCGCCTGCCCTGCTTCTTCTCGGCATATCTGAACCCGCCGACCACGCAATCGGCGGATCGCAGCAGCTTGATTTTCTGCATCCCCTCTCGCGTGCCGCTGCAATAGGCGAGGTCGAGCCGCTTCGCGACGACGCCGTCATGGCCGTCCTCGACATGCTGGAGCCAGGCCTTCGCCTCGGCATAATTGCGGGTCTCCGGCGAGAGCGCGAAGACGTTGCCCTTGAAGTTGCGTTGCGCGAATTTTTCGAGTGCGGGCCGGCGCTTCGCAAGCGGCAGTGCCGCGAGATCCGTCTCGGCCGATCGCAGCAGGTCGAAGGCCATGAAGCGGGCCGGCGTCTCGCCGGCGAGGCGTTTGACCCGGCTGGCCGCCGGATGGATGCGCTGAAGCAGGGCGTCGAACGCGTAGCCATCATCGAGCTGGATGATCAACTCCCCATCGAGGGTGAACGAGCCGGCAGAGAGAGCCAGCGCAGCGGAGGCGACCTCCGGAAAATAGCGGACGAGATCGCGCCCGCCCTTCGACTGCATTTTAACTCGCTGCCCATTGCGAACGAGCAGGCAACGGAAACCGTCCCATTTCGGCTCGTATTGCCATAGCGCTCCGCGGGGCAGCTCGGCAACGGATTCGGCCTCCATGGGCTCCATGATCAGCACTCGCGATACGCTTCGATCGTCCGGCCGCCTCCATCCTTGCTTCAATCGGGCTTGACGGGATGAGCCGTACGCGGATGGCGATCATGCAGCAGTCGCGCGAGCGCTTCGCGGTCCTCGGCACGGCCTTTCATCGCCGTCTCGAACAGCGCCTCCTGGACGTCGCGCGGCATATCGCCCCACACGTCCATCGCGGCCTGGCCCAGCAATGTGGCAAAGCGTTGGTCGGGCATATCGATGCTCCCTGTCCGTTCCATGAATAGGAACTGCGAGCACTCGCCGACGTTCCAGACCAGTCATCAAGACCAGCCATTACCCAAGGGAGACATTGCAGATGGGACTGTTCACAAAGGATATCAAGTCGATGGACGATTTGCTGATCCACGGCTTGCAGGACATCTATTACGCGGAGCAGCAGATCCTCAAGGCGCTGCCGAAGATGATCGACAAGGCCACCAACCGCGACCTCGTGACCGGCCTCACCAACCATCTCGAGGAGACCAACAAGCAGGTGGAGCGGCTTCAGAAGGTCTTCGCTAAGCTCGGCAAGGAACCCAGCGGGACGCAGTGCCCGGCCATCGACGGCATCATCAAGGAGGCCGACGAGACTGCCGGCGAGATCGAGGACAAGGCCGTGCTGGACGCCGCCATCGTCGCGAATGCGCAGGCCGTCGAGCACTACGAGATGTGTCGCTACGGGACGCTGATTGCCTGGGCTGAAGAGCTCGGGCACGACGAGATCGTCCGCTTTCTGACGACCAATTTGAACGAAGAAAAGGCCGCAAATACCAAGCTGAACACGGTCGCCTTGCGCAAGGGCGTCAACGCCAAGGCGTCGAACGCGGCGTAACTGGACGTTTGTCACGCGCGCGAGGACGGCGGGCCCGGCAAGGCGGCCCGCCGTCCTCGGGAACGATCAACAGCCGCGGCAGATGATCAGCTTGCGATCGATCTCCACATCGAGTCGTCGCAGCTCCATGTCGACGGACGACGCCTGCACCGGCTCGGACACGTCGCTGGGCCGCGGCTGGCGGTGTCCGATGGGAGCTTGCCGGAACAAGTCCGCGTATCTCGTCGGGGCGGAATTGCCGGCCGGGACGGTCGCCGGGGCGGCCCTTTCTCCCGCCCTGAGGCTTGAGAACGGCCAGAACAACAACGCGGCAGCGACGATGGACGAACCAAGTCTGATCGACATCATTCTTCTCCTCTCGCGGTGACATTGCGAACACGCGCATGCGAGCAATAGGAGATGCCGGCTACTTCGCCATTTCGCCGGCCATGATATCGCGTTACGGCTGAAACCGCCTGCAACGCCGTCGCGTGCCGGCGGCTTTACGAAACCCCTGCCGCCCGCCTCAGCCTTTCGCTCCTGGCCGACGCGGCAAGGCTCCGCGCCAGGACGCCGGCGAGCTCCGCCGAGACCAGCGGGTGATGCACCAGCTCGGTGATGCCGGATGTCTTGAGCGAGGGCAACGCGAGGTCCCGCGTCGAGGGCGCCGCCAGGATGATCGGCAGATCAGGCGCGGCCTCGTGCAGCGCCGCTGCCAGATCGAGCGAGGAGCCTCCGGGCAGGTGACACACCAGCGCCGCGTCGAAACGCGCGTGCGCGCCCCTGAGAGCGGCGATCGCCTCCGCGAGCCCGGTGAAGCCGACGGGCTCGTAACCCAGCGCGGCGAGGATCTCCTCATAGCGCAACAGGCGGCGGCGGTCGGTGTCGATCACGAGCACGGTCTCGCCGGCGCCGCGCAGCGCGGGATCGTGGCTGTGTTGCGCCGGCCGCAACTCGTCGGAATCGCCCGACGGCAGCCAGACGTCGAAGCGCGTGCCGGCATCGGGCTTGCTCTCGACGGTGACCGCACCGCCATGCTGCTCGACGATCTCGCGCACCGTCGCGAGCCCGAGGCCGTTGCCGTCCGGGCGCGTGGTGAAGAACGGCTCGAAGATCCGCTCCAGCGTCGCCGCGTCCATGCCGGGCCCGGGATCGGCGACCGAAATGACGGTGAAACGGCCAGGACCGAGTTCACTGCCCCCGACCATCAGCGATCCGTGCAGGTCGCGCGTCTTGATGCTGAGCTCGATGCGGCCCGGCCCCTTCATCGCCTGCGCCGCATTGTTGCACAGGTTCAGGATGACCTGCTGCAACTGGGCCGGCTCGCCCGTCACATCCGCCGTTTCCGCCGTCTCGCTGACCTCGAATTTGACATGCGAGGGCAGTGATGCCGCCAGCAGCGATCTGGTCTCGTCGACCAGGCTCTTGAGACAGACACGCTCCCGCCGGCCCTCGCCGCGGCGCCCGAAGTTGAGAATCTGCTCGACCAGCTCGCGCGCCCGTTCGCCGGCCCGCCGGATCTCGGCGAGGCTCGCGGCCGGACGGCTTCCCGATGGGACCCGCGCATCGGCCATCTCCGCATAGCCGAGAATGGCACCGACGATGTTGTTGAAATTGTGCGCGATGCCGCTGGCGAAGGTGCCGATGGTCTCCATGCGACGGGCATGCTGCAAACTTGCCTGGAGGCGCTCCTTCTCGCCTTCGAGCCGCGCCCGCCTGATCGCGTTGCCGATGGCGTCGAAGGCCATGCGAAACAGCGACACTTCGGACCAGTAGGTCAGCGCGCCGCCGCGCACGGCATCGAAGCCGAGAATGCCGTCGCGGCTGCCATAGGCCGCCATGATGCACAGCCAGCCGCTGACGCCGGCCTCCGCAAGCAGGTTCATCGTGTCATGGCGCTGTGAACCGTTGACCTTGGGAATATAGACGATGCCGTCGTCGCCGCCGTCAAATCGCGGTGCGAGGCCGAGCAGCCGTTCCGGCCAGCCTGGTTCGAACGCGACGCCGTCGCGGGACCACCGATAGGTTTGCATCGTGGTCCCGACCACGCAGGCGAAATAGGCCCGGTCCGCGCCGATATATCCGGCAAGCTGGTGCAGCGCCATCTCGACATCGGTGGCGATCCGCTCGTTGCTGGAGTTGATGAACAGCATCGAGATGTTCGCGATCGCGTGCTCGAAGGTCGCGCGCCGGCGCAGCGTCATGGCCCGCTTGCGCAGCAGCATGCCGAAATAGATGATGCCGGTGAGCAGCAGCAGCGAGGTGATGTACTGGAGCAGCCGCGTCTTGCGCGCCGAGGCGCGCGCGGCGAGCTGGCGCTTCAGGATGACCGCCATCATCGCGTCCTGCTCGCGATTGTTCGAATCGGCGACCAGCGTCTTCAGGATGGTGTCGATGTCGGGCAGCAGGTCGTGCAGCATCTGCCCGTGTGTCAGCAGCGCGTGGACCGAGTCCTTCTCCGCCGGCAGCGTTTGCAGCTGCGCCAGCTCCTCCAGCCGGTCCTCGACTTGGCGCGCCGCGGCGTCGGAGGTGTCGAGCGTCAGGCGCAGCATGGCGGCTGCCAATGCGGAGGCCGCCGTCACCACCGGCCGGGAGCCCGATTCGGCCAGCTTGTCGCTGAACAGACCGAAATAGGCAAAGGAGTTCTGGAGCAGCGCGTTCCTGCTCTTGAACCTTTCGATCAGACTCTCCTGCCGGCCGGCCCGCGCCGACAACACGTCGATCGCCATGGTCTGCTCGGCGTCGAGGCCGGCGGTTTCGCGCAGCCGCATCAAGGCATCGTCATAGGCATTCACCATGTGCACCAGCGCGTCGTAATTGCGCGACAGGCCGGCGCGCGCGGTGAGGACTTCCCTGGTCATCCCGCGTTCGAACCTGTTGAAATCCCCGAGCGCCTGCAACTGGCTGTCGTAACGCGCCGAGTTGATGTTCAGCCCGTTGAGCAGGAGCCAGGTGAGAAGCGCGAGCACGAATGCGAAGCTGGCGACGAGCGGAGCAGATCTCACGGCGAGCCTCCCACGGGTGCGCCGCGATAGGTCCCGGTCAGGCTGCCGAGAAAGGCGACGAGCGCCTTGGCCTGCGGGTCCGTCAGGGTCGCGTTCAACTGGGCCATCGCCATCTTGCGGACCGCGTCATCGAGCGTCGGTGCGCTGCCGTCGTGAAAATAGGGCGGCGTGGTCGCGACGTTGCGCAGGCTCGGCACGCGCAGGATCTTCGGCTCAGGCGAGGCGAGCGGATGGAATATGCCGTGCCGCTCGAACAGATTGCCGCCGACATTGACGCCCTGATGGCAGGCCGAGCATCCCAGCGACTTGAACAGGCGGTATCCGTCCAGCTCGTCCGGCGACAGAGCCGTGTCGTCGCCCTGCAGCCAGCGATCGAACCTGCTGCCCGGCGTGAGCAGCGTGCGCTGGAAGCTTGCGAGCGCGTCGACGACATCGTCGCCGTCCGGACGGCGGCCGTAAGCGGCCATGAAGCGGCCGCGCATGTCGAGATCGGCATCGAGCTTCGCGGCGATCTCCACCGCGCTGCTCCCCATGGTGTGCGGGCTTTCCAGCGATGCGTTGATATCGGCCTCGACGGTGCGGAATTTTCCTTCCCAGCTGAAACGAAAGCTGAGCGTCGAGTTGAAGACGGTGAGCGAGTTGAGCGAAAGCTCCGACCCGTCGAGACCGACATCGCGCCGCTTCTGGCTCGCCCCGTTGGTCGCGACGTCATGGCAATATTGGCAGCTGCGGGAATTGTCGTGCGACAGCCGCCGGTCGCCGAACAGTTTCTCGCCGAGCGCGGCCTTGAGCGGGTCGACGGCGGGAGGCGAAGGAATTGGCGTGATCGGCTCGCCGCGGTCGAATGGCGCGGCCGGCGGCGATTGCGACGGGGCAGGCGTGACTTCCACGCAGCACAGCAGCACCGCGCAGATGGCGATGACACCGCCCCGATAGCCGGCGCCTGGCCCGGCTCCGCGAAATCCAGTCAAGGGTCGCACTGTCGATCATATGGGGGTGGAAGCGAAACCGGCAGCATCTCTTCAAGGGCTTTTGATCGAAGCGCGATGATTCCGTGAACGCGGCCACGACCCCATCCGCAGACGGAGGCCGAACAGGCCGGAGCCGAGGCCGCTCGATATCATCAAGCGGCACGCGGCGTGGCAGAGCTCCAGCCCGGTGAAGGCGAGATAGAACGCATCAGCAATCATGGCAGTACCTCACGGTCCACTCGATCTCCGACCGGCCTCGGATTCCGAGATCGCGCAGCGTCCGGTCGTCGAGATCCTCGAGAGCGGCGATCGCCCGTCTGATCTCGCGCTCGCGGCGCAGCTGCGTCGTCAAGGCCGACACCGTCTCACCCGCCGCGCGCAGCCAGGTCCAGTGCCGCTCCGGTTGGGCGTCGCGCGGCCGGACGCGATCGAGCTCGACCACGTTGCCGGTGCTTTCGGCCTCCGCACCTGCGCTGCTCCGCGCCGGCTGCGGTGGCTCGCCGGCGCCGGCCGACGGTTGGCGATCCCGCGCGGCCGCCAGGATTGCGTGGACCGGCATGGCCGCCGTCGGATGCAATGCCGCGCCATAGAGGGCAAAGCCTTCCAGCAGGGAAAAGACCAGCTCCCACCAGAATGTGCCGGTGTCGCGCTCCGGCTCCGCATCAGGATACGAACCGGCAACGCCCGGCATCGCGCTGCGCCCGGCACCGGGACGGACAAGGCCGCCGCCATCGAACCGGACGGGCTGGCCCGGTCCATCGGGCTCGGCGACACTCAGTCGGACAACACGGGCTACACTGCGAGACTGCGGTTTCATCGTAAATCTCCCACACGCTGTTGGTGGGAGGCAATCTGCATACAGGCCGTTACACCGAGATCACCGCCTCCGGCAAAGGGGTTACAATTGCAATCCGGCGGCCGCGTTTCAGAACGGATCCACGGGAACCGCGAAGACATAGCCGACGCCACGCTCTGTCTGGATGACGCGCGGCGCGCTCGGATCGGACTCCAGCTTGCGCCGCAGCCGCAACACCTGAACGTCGATGCTGCGATCGAAAATGTCCTCGTGGATGCGGGTCGCCTGAAGCAGGTGCTCGCGGGTCAATGGCCGCTGCGGCGCTTCGAGGAAGGCCAGCAACAGCGCATACTCGCCTTTGCTGAGCGGCACCGGCGCCTCGTTGGGATCGATCAGCTTGCGGCCGCGGCGCTCCAGCTTCCACCCGCTGAAGCGATAGCCGCCACGCTCGGGATCGCGGGCGCGCGCGGCGCGGCCCATCTCCTGCCGCCGCAACACCGCGCGCACGCGTGCCAGCAGCTCTCGCAGGGAGAACGGCTTGATGATGTAGTCGTCGGCGCCGAGCTCGAGGCCGACGATACGATCGATTTCATCGGGGCGGTGGCCGGTCGTGATGATGACGGGCACGTCGGAATGCGAGCGGATCTCCCGCAGCAAATCCAGACCGTCTTCCTGGCCAAGCCGGAGGTCGAGAATGATCAGGCTGGGCTGACTGGCTTCGAGATAGTGATTCAACTCGGTCCGGTTGGAGGCTGCCCGGGTCGGGATGTTGTGCTCCTCCAGATATCTGATCACCATCTGTCGCAAGGTAGGATCGTCGTCGACGACGACGATGTGGCCAACGTCTGCAAGCATACTTCTCTCTCAAAAACTGCCGTCACCAACCGGGTTACGTTCGAGATCAGCAATCATTCGAATTAGTATCAGTGGCAGCCGAAAAGGTCGGCATGCGCCGACGCCGCCCGTGATGATTGATGACGCGATAAACCGGTATTTCTGCGGCCAAGTCCGCAGGATGTCGCAGACGTGAAGCATTGTGATCCGAGCTAATGCTACTTTGAGGCGACTTCCAGCGCGCGCGCCTGCGTGGTCGTTCGTCTGCGACGAACAGACCGTTCGGCAGCGGCGACGGTTGTGAACGCTTTCCTGCCGGATTTTCCTGCCAGGTTTTCCCGCGTCACTCTCGTGCGCGCATGCCAGCTTCACTGGCGCGCGTTTTTACTGCCGGATGAGACCGGCCGCGCTGCCCGCGTGTCAGGAGCGCGGGAGAGCTGCCAGATACTGGTAGATCGCGGCCAGTTCGTCCTCGTCCATCCGTCCGATCTGCCGCCAGGGCATTTGCTCTGCGAGCCGATGTCCGTTCGGATCGACACCCGTGCGCATGGTGGCGACGAATTGTGCCTGGCTCCAGCCCTTGACGACGGTGAGGTCGGGTCCGAGCGGCGGCAACTGGCCCGGCGTGCCGCCGGTGAGCTCCTTGCCGTGGCATTCACGGCAGTCCTGATAGGACAGAAGATACTTGCCATAGCGGGCCGTCGGCGCCTTCGGCGGCGCGATGATCGCACCGGTGAACACCGGCTTGGCGTCCGGCAGCATTCCGGCGCCGAGCATCGCGAGACCCAGCAAGGTGAAACGGTCCGGCGGATCCCGGGTCGGCTCACCCGTCGCGGGCAGGCTGCGGATATAGGCGATCACCGCCCTGGTGTCGTCGTCGCTGAGCTGGCCGGCATTGGTGAAAGACATGATCGCGAGCCATCGCCCCTGCGCGTCGACGCCATTGCGAATGGCGCGAAAGATCTCGCCATCGGACCAGAATCTCAACGCGCCGGCAGGCGTGAGATTGGCGGGCACGAAGGAACCGATCGGAAGCGGGAGATCCGCGCCGACATCGCCGCCGCCCGACAGTACGCCGCTGTGCGAATGACATCCGGCGCAGAAGCCGTCGGCGACCGCCCGGCCGCGCGCAATCTGTTCCGGCGTCGCGTCGATCTTGAGATCGGGGACCGGCGCGGAACGGGCATGCTCCTTGACGATGCCCGCTGCGGTCAACGCGCCGACGCCGGACAGAGCGACGCCGAGCGTGGCCACCAGCGCCACCCCGCCCCACTTCACCACGAGATGATCTGCCCGCAAGGCGCGAACGCCGAGCCAGACCAGAAGCGCGACGAGAGCGACGATCGCCGCCAGGGCGACAACATCCTGCATGGCGTACTCCTCAAAGAATTCTACGCGGTCACGACCGCGCGATATCCTGGTCGTTAAAAATTGCCTTCGGCCAAATCGCCGTTGAATGTCCGCGGCACGCCAAACGGCGCCTTGCCGGATTAAGAGCGCGGCATTACCGCGCCGTTTCACGGCAGACTGCTCGCGTTACAATCGTAATGCATGCGGGCGCCAGCTTTGATGTCAGCCTTGTCATCAGCCTTGTCATCAGCCTTGGCCCCGCCACGATGCGTTGCCGACGTAACCATTTGCCGGTCATCGGAAGCCTTGGTGTAACGGCGATCCCTTCAATTCCCTCTTGCTCACGCACGGCTGCCCTGTGGCAACCGTGCATCGATCATCAAGAGGTCATCTCCCATGAAGATTCTTATCGGTTCGACACCTGCGACCGGTCATCTCAATCCGATGCTGGCGATCACGCAGATCCTGGTCGGCGAAGGCCATGAGATCGCGTTCATGACGGGCACCGCCTTTCGTGCCCGCGTCGAAGCCAGCGGCGTCAAGTTCTTTCCCCTGCCGGGGGATGCGGACTTCGACCCGAACGACGTCTTTTCGCGGTTTCCCGAGCTCAAGACCATTCCACCTGGACTCGAGTGGTTCCGTGTTGCCTGCGAGCGCATCTTCGTCGACGCCATTCCGGCGCAGCACCAGGGACTGCTGCAGGCGTTGCGCCAGTTTCCCGCGGATATCATCCTCGGTGACGACATGCTGTTCGGCGTGTTGCCGATGCTGCTGGGCCCGCGCTCGCAGCGGCCTCCGATCGCGCTGTGCGGCACCTCGTTCCTGCATTGGGCGCGTGAGGACGGTGGGCCCAATTTCCTCGGCTTGCCGCCTGCGACGTCCGAAGAGGAGCGCGATCGGTATGCGGCCCTGGCGCGGGACTTCGATGCGGCGGTCGACCAGCCGGTGTCGCTGCGCCTGAACCGCGCCTTGAAGACCCTCGGCGTCGGGCCGATCGCGATGCCGCTGTTCCATTCCGTGGTCGCACTCGCGGACGCCTACATGCAATTGTCGGTGCCGAGCTTCGAGTTTCCGCGCGAGATCCCGTCCTCCGTGCACTTCGTCGGCACGCCGCCGATCATTCCCAACCAGGTCCCGCCGCCGGCCTGGGCCGAAGATCTCGACGGTTCGCGCAAGGTCGTTCTGGTGACGCAGGGAACGGTGGCCAACCACAATTTCAACCTGCTGGTCGCTCCGACGCTGGCCGCGCTTGCCGACGAGCCTGATATCCTCGTGGTCGCGACTGCGGGAGGCCGGCCGGTCAACGCCATCCCCGGCAAGGTGCCGTCGAATGCGCGCATCGCCCGCTATCTGCCGTTCGAATGGCTGCTGCCGCATGTCGACGTGCTCGTCACCAATGGCGGCTATGGCAGCGTCAACCAGGCAATGAGCTTCGGCATCCCGCTGGTCACGGCGGGACTGACCGAGGACAAGGCCGACGTCAACGCGCGGGTGGCCTGGTCCGGCGTCGGCGTCAACCTCGAGACCAACGAGCCGACGCCAGAGGCCTTGCGCAACGCGGTGCGGGCGGTGCTCGACCAGCCGCGCTACCAGCTGCGCGCGACGCAGATCGCCGACGAGTTCGCCGGGATCAACACGCGGGCGGAAATCCTCCGCATCGTCGGCGAGCTCGTCACCGACGAGACCGAGGTGTCGCGCCTGCGCGCGATCGCGGCGACCCAGGGACGGCGTGCCGGCCGGCGCGCCTGATCCACCGCCGGACCAAGCGATGGAGCGCGGCGCGACCGCGCTCCTTTGCCGCGTGAATTCATCACATCTCACCGGATATTCGTCCATGCGATTGGAACCAGACACCTTTGCCTTCACGCTGCTGCTCGGCGCCCTCGCGGCCGTGCCGTATTCCGGCATCGACATCAACCTGCCGGCACTGGCCGCCACCGGCGCCGCGCTCGGCGCGAGCGCATCGGATGTCGGACTGACGATGAGCGCTTTCATGCTGAGCCTTGCCACCGCGCCGCTGATCTACGGACCGGTCTCGGACCGCATCGGCCGCAAGCCGGTGCTGGCGTTCGGCCTTGCGCTGTTCATCGCCGCCAGCGTCAGCTGCGCGCTTGCCACCTCGCTGCCGCTTCTGCTCGTGTGCCGTTTCTTCCAGGGGATCGGCGCGGCCGCGACGGCCACGACCTTCGCCATCATCCGCGACCTCTTCGACGGCGATGCCGCGCGCGGCAAGATCGCGAACGTCATGGTCGCGGTCAACGTCGCGACCGTGATCGCACCGACCGCGGGGGCCGCCCTTCTGGCGGCGGCCGGCTGGCAGTCGATCTACGCGACCCAGGCTGCGATCGGCTTCATGCTGCTGGTGGTGGTGATGTTTCGTTTCGCCGAGACCGCGGCGATCGTTCCGTCCGCCCGCCTGGTGCCGTCGACCGTGATCGAGAGTTATCGCCAGGTGCTGACGCATCCGGTGTCGCTCGCCTACATCCTGGTCGGCGCCGCAGGCGGCGCGACGGTGTTTGCCTATGTCACCGGCGCCTCGCTGTTCTTCGTCGGCGCGGTCGGGCTGCCCCCTGCGCAATACGGCCTGATCTTCAGCGCCTGCTCGGCCTCGGTGATGGCGGGTGCCTTCCTCGACGGCCAGCTCGGCCGGCGCGGGATATCCTCGCGCCACATGCTCCCCATCGGGCTGACGCTGTCATCGGCGGCGAGCCTCGCCTTGCTCGCGATGACATTGGCCGGCTGGATGCCAGTGGGGCTCGTCGTCGCGCTGCTGATGGCGGTGGCGCTCGGCTTCGGCCTGAGCTTGCCGAACGTGATGAGCGCGACGATGCAGCACCTCCCCGACATCGCCGGCGCCGTCAGCGCCGCGGCCGGCAGCATTCAGCTGGTCGCAGGCGCCCTCTCGAGCGGGCTGGTGGCCATTCGCTTCGACGGACGCACCGCACTGTCGATGACGGCGGTGATGGCCGCCTCGTCGCTGCTTGCATTGGTCCTGTATGTTCTGGTCGCCCGTCCCGCCGACCGCCGTCTGCAGTCGCGGACCATCGATGCCGGCGCAGCGATCCGGAATCCCACGCGCTCCTGAGGTTCGCGCGGCGACGGATCCCTGGGCCTGTAGTTCGTCCATCTGAGACGATGCAAATCCTGCACATGGCAACCCTTTGAACTTGCTGCGGCAACGCACCCCGACGGGTGCGTTGCCGCAGCCGCTTCCACGCCTGCGCTTGACGCACCGCGCCGGGACAGGTCTAATAGATTCCAAGAACAATTGTTCGCAATCCGAACATCGTCCGATCGGACCAAGCGGGCTCCCAACACCGCATCCGCGTCACCAGAGGAAACGTCCACCGATGCAAGCCATCCTCCATGGCGACAGCACGCTCATCGTCGCGATGATCGTCGCCTACATCGCCTTCACGTCCTGGCTCACGCTCAAGCTGCGCAGCAGGACCAGCGACCAGTTCATGACCGCTGCGCGTGCGATGCCGGCCGTGGTCGTCGGCGTGCTGATGATGTCCGAATTCGTCGGCGCCAAGTCGACCGTCGGAACCGCGCAGGAAGCGTTCCAGTCCGGCATGGCTGCGGGGTGGGCCGTGCTCGGCGCCTCGATCGGCTTCCTGCTGTTCGGGCTGTTGATGGTGAAGAAGCTCTACAATTCCGGCGAATACACCATCTCGGCGGCGATCGCGCAGAAATACGGCAAGTCGACCATGCTCACGGTGTCAGTGATCATGATCTACGCGCTGCTGCTGGTGAATGTCGGCAACTACGTCAGCGGCGCAGCCGCGATTTCCACCGCGCTGCATGTCAGCATGCCGGTTGCGATGTGCGTCATCGCGGTGGTCTCGACCTTCTACTACGTGTTCGGCGGACTGAAGGGCGTCGCCTGGGTGACGATCCTGCACAGCGCCTTCAAGGTGATCGGCATTATCATCATCTTCACGGTCGCGATGTCCCTGACCGGCGGCATTGCGCCGATCCAGGCCAAGCTGCCGGCCTATTATTTCAGCTGGGACGGCAAGATCGGCTTTGCGACCATCTTCGCCTGGACCTTCGGCACGGTCGGCGCGATCTTCTCGACCCAGTTCATCGTGCAGGCGATCTCCTCGACGCCGAGCGCCGACGATGCCCGCAAGGCGACCTTCTATGCCGCCGCATTCTGCCTGCCGCTCGGCTTCCTGCTCGCGCTGATCGGCGTCGCCGCAAAGTATCTCTACCCCGATATGAACAGCCTCTACGCGCTGCCGGTGTTTTTGGAGAAGATGCCGCCGCTGGCCGCAGCCTTCGTGACGACCTCGCTGGTCGCCTCGATCTTCGTCAGCGTCTGCACCGTCGCGCTCGCGATCGCCTCGCTGGTGGTGCGCGACTTCTACGTGCCCTACTGGAAGCCGACGCCGGAGCGCGAGTTGAAGATGACCCGCGTATTCTCGATCTTGATCGGCATCGCACCGCTGGTGTTCGTGTTCTTCATCCCGGAAATCCTCAAGTTGTCGTTCTTCACCCGCGCGCTGCGGCTGTCGATCACGATCGTGGCGATGATGGGCTTCTATCTGCCGCTGTTCGCCAGCAACCGCGGCGCCACCGCGGGCCTGATCGGCGCCGCCGTCTCGACCACGGTCTGGTACATGCTCGGCAACCCCTTCGGCATCGACAACATGTATGTCGCGGCGGCAACGCCGCTGGTCGTGATGGCGATCGAGCGCCTCGTGCTCGGCCGCACGACCGCCGCCACGCCGCAGGCGGCACAGCCCAATGCATTCGTGGAAAGGACTTTGACATGATCACCGATACCGTGATCACCGACCTCGATATCGCCGCGGACGGCATCGTTCGCCAGGCTGCCGGTGACCCCGGCCGGTCCGACGCCTTCATCCCCTCGCCTTGCGTGCAGAACCACGCCGCCAATCTGATGCCGCTCGACAACGGCGATCTGGCCTGCGTCTGGTTCGGCGGCACGCAGGAGGGCATGTCGGACATCTCGGTTTATTTCTCCCGCCTGACCCGCGGCGCAGCGCAATGGTCGCCTGCTGAAAAGCTGTCCGACGACAAAGGCCGATCCGAGCAGAACCCGGTGCTGTTCCCGGCGCCTGACGGCACGCTGTGGCTGATGTGGACGGCGCAATTGGCGGGTAACCAGGACACCGCCATCATCCGCCGCCGTCTCTCGCGCGACCATGGCAGGAGCTGGGGTCCGATCGAAACGCTGTTTCCCGAGCATCGCGGCCGCGGCACCTTCATCCGGCAGCCGATCGTGGTGCTCGACAACGGCGACTGGCTGCTGCCGGTGTTCTATTGCCACAGCACGCCGGGCCGGAAATGGAACGGCGACGGGGACACCAGCGCGGTGAAGATCTCCTCGGATGCGGGTGCGACGTGGCGCGACATCGACGTCCCCCGCAGCCGCGGCTGCGTGCATATGTGCATCGCGCGTCTCGACGACGGCTCGCTGATTGCGGTGTATCGTAGCCGTTGGGCCGACAACATCTATCAGAGCAGGTCAACCGATCACGGCCGCACCTGGTCCGCGCCTGAAGCGACCGTGCTGCCCAACAACAATTCCTCGATCCAGCTGACGCGGCTCGGCAATGGCCATCTGGCGCTGGTCTTCAACGATTCCAGCGCCAGGGATGCGACCGGACGCCGTCTCTCGCTCTATGACGAGATCGAGGACGATCTGCCGCCGGTTCTCGCCGGCGACGGCAGCAAGCCAGACGGACGCACCGCATTCTGGGGCGCGCCGCGGGCGCCGATGACGCTGGCCGTCTCCGCCGACGGCGGACGGAGCTGGATCAAGCGCAACGTCGAGACCGGCGACGGCTATTGCATGACCAACAATTCGCGCGACCAGACCAATCGCGAGCTGTCCTACCCGTCCGTCAAACAGACCGCCGACGGCGCGATCCACACGGCATTCACCTTTCATCGCCGCGCCATCAAATATGTCCGGGTGACCGAGAACTGGGTGACACGGGACTGAGACCATGGAGAAGAGGCCGCACGCGCTGGTCACCGGCGCCAGTTCAGGCATTGGCGCGGCGATCGTTGAGCGCCTGTTGCGCGACGGCTGGCGCGTCACCGGCATCAGCCGTCGGCCTGTAACGTTCGACCATTCCGCGTTCGATCATCTGTCGCTTGATCTGAACGACGTCGACAGCGTTGCGGACGCCGTCGCTGAGCTCGCGCCGACCGCGCTGGTTCATGCCGCAGGCCTGCTGAAGGTTGGCGCGCTCGGGTCGCTCGATCATGACGAGGGCGCAGCGATGTGGCGGCTGCATGTCGATGTCGCCGAGCGCCTCGCCAATGCGCTGGCGCCGCGCCTGCCGAACGGAGGCCGCATCGTCTTCATCGGCAGCCGCACCGCATCGGGTGCCGCCGGCCGCGGGCAATATGCGGCAACCAAGGCGGCGCTGGTCGCAATGGCCCGGTCCTGGGCGATCGAGCTCGCGCCGAAGGGCATCACGGTCAATGTCGTTGCGCCCGCCGCGACCGAGACGCCGATGCTGACGGATCCCTCGCGCGCTGGCGTCACCCCAAAACTGCCGCCGATCGGCCGCTTCATCCGCCCCGACGAAGTCGCGCACGCCGTGGCGTTCCTGTTGTCGCCGGAGGCCGCGTCCATCACCGGACAGCAGCTCGTCATCTGCGGCGGCAGCTCGCTCTGAGCCCCACCCATGGCTGCGCCGGATCGGTTGCTGTACGATGGACCTCGTTCCAGCAAGCGAGATCCCAATGGACCGGCGCGCGTTTGTTTCGGGACCGCCCTTTGCGGCGCTGGAGCGGCTCGGCTTCTATTGCGACGGTGACGCCTACGAAATCCGCGATACGCTGGCGGTGATCACGGGCAAGCTCGGTACCGGCTCCTGGAGGCGCAGCGTGGAGTGAGGGGACGAGCCCGGTGCTGCCCTCACCCCGCGGCTGCGATCCTGGCGCGGAAGTTCGCCTGGCCCTGCATGATCTTGTCCAGCAGCGCATCGAGCGCCCAGAACCGTTCGCGGATGTCGAAGTCGACGGCCCGGCTGCGGGTGCACGGGAAAGTGCCAAGCCTTTGATGGTACAGCTTCGCCAGTTTTGGATATCCCATCGGCTCGGCCATCGCGGCAAGCGCGAGGTAGATGGAGAGTTCGTCTGCCAACGCGGGATGCCGCGCGCTGCTCGTCAGCAGCCATTTGTAGAGATCAGGATGGAAATTGGTGAACACGCCGGTGAAGCCGGCTGATCCGGACCTGATGGCGTCGAAGGCGATCGCCGCATTGGCGTTGACGATGGCGAGCGACGAGCCTTTCGTCAGCGCCACGCGGCGCTTCACGGTGTCCAGGTCGCAGGAGACATCCTTGAGAATCGCAAAGCGGCCGCTCGCTGCGCAGAACTTGAGCTCGTCGTCGGACAGGAGCCGGCGGAACGGCGCGGGGCATTCGTAGAGCCCGAGCGGAAGGCCCGCCGGGAGCGCATCGAGCAAATGGCGCAGATTGTCCATGAAGACGCTGCCGCCCTGCCCCTTCGGGTCGAACCGGTTCGTCACCAGCACCAGCCCGTCCACGCCGGTTGCGGCGATGGAGCTCAGCTCCATCACTTGATCCTCGCGGGATTCGCTGACGTGACCCGATGCGATGACGGGCACGCGGCCCGCGGCCTGCCGCACGACGAAACGCGCCAGCGCGACACGCTCCTCCAGACTCAGGAATTGCATTTCGCTCGACTGGGCCACGGCGAACAGCGCATCGGCGCCGTTGGCAATGTACCATTCGATCAGGTTTTCGAGGCCCGCATAGTCGATCGCGTCCGCTTCGGTGAACGGCGTCAGCATCACGGGAATGATGCCTTTGATGGTTGCAGTCACAAATCGGCTCCCAGGATTTTGAAATCGGTGACAGGCAGGAGCCTGCCGCCCACGCGCCTTGCGACGCGTGAGCGTAACAGCTCGGGCCGGCGATCAGTTGCCGGCCACTTCCTTGATGCGCACGATCATGTCGTCGACGGCCTTCTCGACCGGCACCTTGTTGGTGACGATGGCGTTGACGGCCTTCATCCAGACGTTCTCGTTGTTGAGCGTGGTGAACTTGTAGTTCTTGCTCATCTCGTAGCCGCCGACGCCGGCGAAGAACTGGTCGCGCACGGCGCGGCGATGCACGTCGCCGTCCCAGAAGGCGGACTTCTGTGCCGCGGTCTTGACCGGGAACCAGCGGCCGAGCGCGCCTTCGATATAGGGCTGGAGGTTCTCGTCGCGCAGCAGGAACGAGACGAACTCCTTGGCGCGCTCCTTGTTCTTGGCCTGCTCGAAGATCAGGCCGACCACCACGGAGGCACGGGTGTGGACCGGCGAGCCGTCCGGCTTGTTGGGCCAGACCATGGTGCGGATGCGCTCGTAATAGTTCTTCCTGGCTTCGTCGCGTTGCTCGGCGGTCAGCGTCTCGTTGCTGGCGTCGTCCAGCCATTTGCCGGGGAGCGACACCGTCGAATTGTGCGTCATGATCGTCGTCTTGTTGTGGAAGGCGACGTTGTTGTCGGGATCCTTCCAGCTCGTCGCCGATTGCGGCGTGCAGCCCTTCGCTGCGATCTCGACATAGTCCTTCATCGCGGCGACGAGGCCCGCCTTCACCTTGGGATCGTCGACCAGGAGCTTGCCGTTGTCGTCGACCAGCGCGACGTTGTAGGCGTCCATGAACACCAGGAACGAGATGAAGCTGTCGGTGGCATCGACGCCCATGGGATGGCCGATGCCATAGATGCGCTTGCCGGACGCCTTGCGCACCGCCGGCTGCGCCTTGTCGCACCAGAACGACCAGAAACCCTTCCAGTCCTTCGGGATGTCGGTCTCCTTGAGGCCGCCCTCCTCGAGCATGTCCTTCCAATAGTGCAGATGCAGCGTCGCCTGCTTCAGCGGGAAGGCGTAGTAGGCCTTTGCCTTGGTCTTGTCGTTGTACAGCATGACCGTGTCGAGCGACTGCGGAGAGAACTCGCCCTTGATCGGCGCGAGCACCGAGGTGAGATCGACCAGCTTGCCTTCCGAGGCCCATTTGCCGGCGCCCTGGAAATGATAGGTGTCGGCATAGGTGACATCGGGTGGACTGCCGGCATCGAGTGCGGCCACCAGCTTCGGCATCATGTCCTGCGTCGCATATTGCGACAGCTCGACCTTCACACCGGTCTTGGCCTCGAACTTCTTGATGACGTCGAGCAGCGCGTCTTCCTCGGCCTTGTAGTAGCCCTTGTTCCACCAGACGACGAGCTTCTCCTCGGCGGCCGCGGGGCTCGCCGCTCCCATCACCGGCAGGAGCAGAGACACCGCCATCGAGCAGTGTCTCGCCCATCGCAAAAGGCTGTCGCGCATTGTTGTTTCCTCTCCGTCTCATCCCGGCGAGGGGCCCGCCGGTTGCTCTCATGGCACGTAAAACGGGCTCATGTAAGCGCTTACATCACGGGAGTCAAGCAGTCCCCTTGATGGGGGCAAACCGCACATGAGCTGAGGGTTGGGCGCGCTAAAGCTTCCGCAGCATCATGGCCGGGCCTGTCCCGGCCATCCACGCCTTGCTTCGGTAGAGACAGAAACGTGGATGCCCGGGACAAACCCGGGCATGACGACCGCAATTGGGATCAGCGATCGCTGGCCTCGCCGGCGCTGTCGCGGATTTTCAGCAGGGGCACGACTTCACGCGATTGCACCTGGCCTTGCCGGCCGGCGATCACGGCGAGCAGCTCGTTCGCCGCCAAGACCCCGATCTGCTGATTGTCGACCTTCATCGTCGTGAGCCTGGGAGAAAAGCGCGATGAGATCGCGAGGTCATCGAAGCCTGTGATCGAAAAATCCTTCGGCGCATCCAGGCCGCATTCCCGCGCAGCCATCAGCGCGCCGAGCGCCAGATTGTCATTGCCGCAAACGATCGCAGTCGGCCTGGCATCGACCGGCTGCGTCATCAATCTTGCAAAACTCGCCGCGCCGAATTCCAGCGTCGAGGGCCCCATCATCAGATCACGCGCCGCAATTTCCAGGCCCGCGGCCGCGAGCGCGTCGCCGATGCCGCGAAGCCTCTCCTTGACGCGATCGTTGTTGGTGTCGGGCTGAAAGATCGCGGCAAACCGGCGATGGCGAAGCGACAGCAGATGCTCCGTCATGCGGCGGAAGGCGGCGCGATTGTCGAAGCCGATGCACGGATGCGGCGACAGCTTGTTGTAGGAATACGTCACGACGTAGGGAATGCCGCGCGCATTGAGCGCCGCGAACAGCTCGGCGGGATGATTTTCACCGACCACGGCCAGCGCTTCCACGCCGCGCGCAAGCATGGCTTCGGCCTGCTTCAGGCCTTCGTCCGGATCATAGTTGGAGCAGCCCAGGAACAGCGTGAAGCCGCGCTCGCTGAAGACGGTCTGCATGCCGCCGATCTGGTGGGCAAAGATCTCGTCGTCGAGCGTCGGGATGATGGCGCCGGCGATATGGGTCCTGCGCGAGGCCAGCGCCCGCCCGGCCGCGTTCGGAATCCAGCTCAGCGCGCGCGCAGCATCCTTGACCCGCTGCCTGACCTCTTCGGAGACCTTGTCGGGCTCGTTGAACGCGCGCGAGACGGTCGCGGTCGAGACATTGGCCTTGCGGGCGACCTCCTCGAGCTTGACGCGGCCGCTGCCTCCGCGCGCTCTCTTCGAACCAGCTGCCATCCCGGCCACATCAATCGCATGCTTTTATGATCAGTACCTTGCCATGGTATTGATGACGATGGGGGCCCTCAACGAAAATCTCGCGCAAGCCAGCCGCTGCTCGCGCGGCTCAACAGGAGCGACAAGCCGCCGCCTGCGACCAGGTGACGGCGGCTCCGCTCAAGGCGGAACCGCCAAGAATCCTGATGCGACCGCCTCGGCATGCCCGTAGACGGCATGCATCAGCGTTCGCATCGGAGTTGCGACCGTCGCGTCAGAAGTGGACCTCGGTGCGCATGCCGAGAACCACGGCGTTGTCGGTCTTCACGCCCGCGGCGTTATAGCCGCGCCCGCCGGGATTGATCACATATTGCGCGTCGAACTTGAGATTCATCCAGCCGGTCGCCTGCCATCCGTACCAGACTTCGATCGGAACTTCGTTGCCGCCTGCATTCGGGCTGAGGGCGGCCGAATTCACGTGGGTCGTGCCCACCGCGAAGCCGACTTCGTCCTGCGGACGCCAGGCGAACGTTCCGGTATGCCGGAAGCCCCCGGCGATCTGGTAGTCCTGGTACGACGTCCGGTGGTCGGCAACGGTCGTATTGAGGAAGGTGTACCAGCCCACCGCGCCGGGACCGTCGACGGTCAAGCGCTGAAGGATCGACTCGTAAACACCGAAGCGGCCACGTTGATCTCCGAGATTTTGATCGGGGACGCCACCGATGCCGGGGATGGTGGCGGTGATGCCGGGAAGGCCGCCGTCAATGGTCGATGCGCTGTCGTACCAGCCGCCCAATCGCCATGTCCCGTCCAGGGGACCTTTCGGCGCCCAGACCAGCTCCACCGGCACCATCACGCCGCTGGCGGGACTTGAATGGGGGACGCCCGGCAAGAAGTAGACGGTCGAATCGTCCGTCGTCAGGTAATTCGGGTTGGCGTCGTAGACGCCGGCCGAAATGGTGAATTCCGGCGCGATCTTGTAGTGGACGACGCCGGCCCACTGGCTCACCGGCCAGTTGTAGATGTAGCCGCCCTGGATGTTGCCGGGCTGGCCGCCACAGAAGGTCAGGTTGATGAACTCGCACAGGCCGAAGAAGAAATCGGAGCCGACCGGCAGACGGCCGCCCTTGAGCTCGAGGCGGTCATCGAAAAGCTTCTGCGAGTAGTAGAGCTGCGTCAGGCGCAGGATGTTGCCGCGGCCGAACACTTCGTTGGTCAGCTGCAAGGCGGGAATGCCCGCCTGGTCGTTCAGATTGCGGCCGAATCGATCGACCAGCGTAAGGCCGACGGTGCCGCCGGGGATGCCGGCAAGCTTCGCCATGTCGAACTTCGCGCCGAACCACAGCTGACCGGCGTTTGCCGCTGTGTTCTTGCTTCCACCCGTGACGTTGCCGACGGCTTCGTCACCCAGCGTCAGGCCGAGCTCGATGCCTCGCTCCTTCAGCTTGGTCCTGCCGAGATCGCCGAACAGGTATGGCCTGGTCCAGAAATCATCGGTTTCGGCATAAGGAACAGGCGCAGCTTTCGTCACAAGATCGGCCGCATGCACTCCACCGCTCATCAGCGATGACAAAGCAATCCCGACACCGCACACACGTGCAGTGCTCACTAACCTGCGCAACATTTTTGTCGTCCTCCCGCGTCCCGGGCTTTGACTGTTTGCCTCACGTCCCTGCCCGAAGCCCACGAGCCCAGGACGCGTTCCTTCTCCCAACCGGCCGCTGACGAAGCAGCCCAGTGCCTGTCATCCCTGATCGCCCGTTCGCGTTGGCACGACGGCCGCGCCGCGCGGCGGCGCGCTCTCCCGTCCCTGCGCAGATGCGGATCGCGGCGTGGTGCGTGCGACGCTGGCCAGCGCCACCTTGCGCCGCCGACGCGCCTGCAATTGCTGGTCCGCCAGCACACCGATCAGGATCACCGTCCCCATCACCGCGAAGTTCAGCGAATTGGGAATGCCGAGGATGTTCACGAGGTTCTGGAGCACTTGCAGCAACGCGGTCCCGAGCACGATGCCGAGAATGGAGCCCTCGCCTCCGCGCAGGCTGCACCCGCCGAGGACGGCAGCCGCGATCGCGTAGAGCTCGTAGAAATTGCCGAACGAGCTCGGCGAGACCGAGTTCGTGTAGAACACGAACAGGACCGTCGAAACGCCGGCAAGCCCGCCGCTGATGATATAGGCGGTCGCGATCACGAGGTTCGTGCGGATGCCGGAGAAGCGCGCCGCTTCCTCGTTTTTCCCGACGGCATAGAGCCAGCGCCCGTAGACCGAGCGGTGCAGCAGCACGCCGAGGACCAGCGCAAGGACGATGAGAAGGATGAAGGTGTTGGGAAGGCCCGCCACATTGCCGGAGGCAATGCTGCTCAGTGTCGCGGCCTCGTCGCCGTAGCCGAAGCCGCGCGTCGAGTCGCTCGTATAGTAGCGGGCGGCGCCGCGATAGATCAGCAGCCCGCACAGCGTCACGATGAAGGGCTGCATCTTCAGCCGGGTGACGAGGAAACCCTGAATTCCTCCCAGCACCAGCCCGCCCAGCAACACGGCCAGCAGCGCCAACGGCCAGGGAACCTGATAGGTCGTCAGAAGGTCGATGAAGACGACGCCCAGCAGCGCGAACATCGAGCCGAGGGAGAGGTCGATGCCGCCGGTGATGATCACGAGCCCCTCGCCCAGCGCGAACACGCCGAACAGGCCGATCAGATTGGCCATGTTCAGCAGGTTCACCAGCGACAGGAAGGCCGGATTGATCGCGCCGGTGATGGCGGCGATCACCACAAGCAGTATGCCGAGGCCGAGCTCTTTCTTGATCATGGCGCTGCGGCTTCCGCGGTTTCCAGCGCCTGGCCCATTGCGAGCCGCAGCACGTTGTATTCGCTGAACTGCGAGCGCTCGAGCACGCCGCTGACGCTGCCTTCATGCATTACGGCCACCCGGTCGGAGACGCCGATGACCTCCTCCATGTCCGAGGAGATCATCACGATCGCGACGCCCTGATCGGCGAGTTCGCGCATCAGCCGATAAATCTCGCTCTTGGCGCCGACATCGACGCCACGGGTCGGCTCGTCGAAGAACATCACGCGCGGCTGCATGGACAGCCACTTGCCGAGCACGACTTTCTGCTGGTTGCCGCCGGAGAGCGTCACGGCTTCGATGTCGGCGCTCGGCGCCTTGATGGCGAGGCGCTTCATCTGCTCTTTCGCGACGATGCGTTCGTCCGCGCCGCTGACCAGCCACATCCACGCATAGTTCAAAAGGCTCGCCAGCGTCACGTTCTCGCGGATCGGCAGATCCAGCACAAGCCCGGATCTCTTGCGGTCCTCCGGCACCAGATAGATGCCCTGCCGGATCGCGTCGCGGGGCGATGCGACAGCGACCGGCGCATTGTCGATCCTGATCTCGCCGCCCAGCTGCGGATCGATGCCGAAGGCGGCGCGGGCAAGAGAGGTACGGCCCGCACCAACGAGCCCCGCAAGACCGAGGATCTCGCCATGCCGCACGGAAAGATCGATCTGCCGGTCGGGAAAGGCCGACGTCACGAGCCCGGCGATATTGCAGCCGCCCGACCGCGGCGGCCGTTGCGGCGGCGTGTACAGCGATTTCAGGTCGCGGCCGATCATCAGCCGGATCATTGCGACATGACTCAGTTCGTGCCGTGCCAGCTCCCCGACCGTGCGGCCGTCGCGCAGCACGACGACGCGATCGGCGCAACTCATGAGCTCGCCGAGCCGGTGAGAGATATAGATCACGGCGATTCCGTGCGCCTTCAGATCGGCAATCACCTCCAGCAGCCGTTCGGTCTCCGAGATGGTCAGGCTCGACGTCGGCTCGTCCATGATGATCACGCGGGCGTCGATCGAGAGCGCCTTGGCGATCTCCACCATCTGGCGCTCGGCGATGGTCAAATTGTCGACCAGGGTTTCCGGGGTGAAATCGGCACCCAGCCGCTTCAGCAGCGGCATGACGCGCTCGCGCATCTTCGCGTTGTCCACCAGCTTGAGGGGGCCGCCGACAAGGTGCTCGCGTCCGATGAAGACGTTGGCGGCGACATCGAGATTCTCGAACAGGTTCAGTTCCTGATGCACGAAGGCGATGCCGGCCTCGGTCGCTTCGTTCACGGTCAGCCGGGCGTGGTCGCTGCCGCCGATGCGGATCACGCCCTGGCTCGGCGCGATCACGCCGCCCAACACCCGCATCAACGTCGATTTGCCGGCGCCGTTCTCGCCGATCAGGCCCAGCACCTCGCCGCGGTCAACGCGCAAGCTGACATCGTCGAGAGCCATGACGCCGGGATAGGACTTGCTGATCCCGACGAGCTCGAACAGGGTTTCCGCCATCCACTCCTCCCACACGACGCCCGGCGGCTTGTGGCAGCCGGGCGTCGAAGGCGCCGACATCACTTCTTCAGCAGGTCCTTCAGATTTGCGGTGAACTCCGCGACATTGGCCTTGCTGATCACCTTGGTCGGCACGATCAGCTTGCCGCCCGCCGGGATCCAGGACTTGTCGCCGTTCAGCGTCTTGATGATGTTGGTGGCGGAGAGATAGCCGAACTCGTACGGCTGCTGCACCACCGTCGACTCGATCGTGCCGTCGGAAACGCCCCGCAGCGTGCGCTGGTCCTCGTCGAAGCCGACGATCTTGATCTTGCCGGCCTTGCCGGCCGCCTTGACCGCATCATAGATCAACGGCGTCTCGTAGCTCCAAAGGCCCGACAACAGCGCAATGTCGGGATATTTGACCAGCACGTTCTCCATATTCGCCTTGGCCTTGGCGAAATCGACCTGGTCGGTGAACACGTCGACCAGCTCGACCTTGGTGCCGGCGATCGCGTCCTTGATTCCCTGCACCCGCTCGCGCGCATTGTCCGCGTCCATCGTGCCGACGAACAGCGCGATCTTGCCGCCGTTCGGCAGCGCCTTCTTGATCTCCTCGCCGGCTTGCCGCCCGGCCGCGACATTGTCGGTGCCGATATAGGCGAGGCGATTGCTCTGCGGCGCGTCGCTGTCCGTCGTGATCAACACGGTCTTGGCCGCAACCTTGTTGAGCTGTTCGGTGGCGTGCGGCGCGTCGTCGACCGAGATGGAGATGCCGGCGACGCCGCGCACCAGGAGGTCGTCCAGCTCGCGCCGCTGGCCCGCCGCCGTGCCTTCGTTGGTGACGATCAATTCGATGTTGTAGTCCGGGTGCTCCTTTTGCGCCTTCTCGAGCCCGCGGCCAGCGATGGTCCAGAAGTCGGCGGCGACATTGGTCACCAGCGCGATGGTCTTCTTCTGCTGGGCCTGCGCCATCCCTGTGGCCATCACGAGCGCAGCGGCGGTCGCGAGCGGCACGATCAATGTCTTTATGGGTCCGTTCATGTACACCTCCCTTGGTCGTTCCCCGATGAGGGGATTCCCAGCGCTTTTGCGCTTCTTTTATTTACGCAGCGAAGAAATGACGCAGGACGATCCACCAAGTTCAGGATGTACTGGCCTCTTCTTCAAGCCTAAATGGTACATGAGGTACGATATTAGTAAATATCGGCGATCACGAAGGCTGGAGCCTGTGCTTTTTCGGTCACACTTCCGTCAGGTGGATTTATTAAATTCACTTAATGAATTAAAGGGGCAACATGGCTGACCAAGCTGAGCCGCCGAGACGTGCTTCAAACATGGCCCGCGGATCGAACCGCGGTCGCCTTGTCGAAGTCCTGCGGCGGCAGGGCCCGTTGCCGCGCGTGGAGCTTGCTCGCAATACGGGGCTGAGCTTCCCCGCCATTTCGGGCCTGACGTCGCGACTGATCGCCGAACAATTGCTTTGCGAAACCGAGACAGCGACACCCCAATGGTCGGACGACACCGACGACGAGGATGCCGACGGGCTCAACGGCCGTCGCCGTGGCCGGCCGGCCGTGCTGCTGACCCTGAACCCGGAGTTTGGGCGCACCATCGCGGTCTCCGTACGCATGAACCTGATTGAAACGCTGATTGCGGATTTCAGCGGCTCGGGCCTCGCGCAGTCGCGACTTGTCCTGCCGACGCGCGCCCTCGATGCAGGCGCGCTGTGCGATCTCGTGATCGCGCAGATCAATGCGATGCTCGATGCGACGTCGACGCCGCGCCATCAGCTGCTGGGAATCGGCATTGCGCTACAGGGCATCGTGAACGCCGACACCGGCCGGATTCTGTGGAGTCCGGCGCTGTCGATCACCAATGTCGACCTGGCGACGCCGACGCGTCAGGCGTTCGGGGTCGACGTCGTGATCGCGAACGACGCGGTCGCGGTCGCGCTCGCCCACGCGGGTGCCGAACCGGTCCTGGCGCAGGGCCTCTCAGCCACGATCATGGTCGGTCACGGCATCGGCATGGGCGTCGTCGTCGACGGTGAAGCGCGCTGGCGCGCCGGCAGCGAGCTTGGCCATGTCAAACTGGCGCCCGACGGTCCGCAATGCCGCTGCGGCCAGCGCGGCTGCATCGAGGCCTACCTTGCCGACTACGCGCTCTACCGCGACGCCCGCACGTTTCTCGACCTGCCGCCGGCGGACTCGCAGCAACCGTCCGAGGCGCAGATGGCCCTGTTGCGCGAGCGCGCCCTGCGCGGCGATCCCCGCCTCGAGCATCTCTTCCAGCAGGCCGGCCGCGCGCTTGCAGAGGCGGTCGCCGTCGCGATATCGGTGCTGCGCCCGCATCATGTCGTCCTTGCCGGCCCGGGCCTCCAGGCCTTCGACATGATGCGGCACGCCTATGAAGAGCGGCTCGAGCAAGCGGTGCTGCCATGGCTGCTCAAATCCACGGCGATCTATCTGCGGCCCAGCGGGTCGGCGACGATTGTCGACGGCATGGTGCAGTGGACACTGCGCATCGTGGACCGCAACCACATGGAAGCGACGGAGTGAACCTGGCGAGACGAGAGCCGGCGACTTCGCATTGCCGCCGATCTGGTGACAGGCCTTGCAGACCATCAACGTTCAGGCGACGAGGTCGGCAACGCCTCCCGCGGCATCAATCAAATGAACACGTTCGATGCCGGCGGGGGACATCAGGGCCTGTATCCGCTTTTGCTCCATCAGGCTGAAGGCCGTGGACAGCGCATCCGCAGCCGTTGCGGTCTCCGCGATGGCGGTGACGCTCCGATAGAGATGACCGCAGACTCCGGTCGCGGGATCGAACAGGTGATTGAAGCGCCCGGATGGATCGAACCGGAAGCCATACGCGCCTGACGTCGAGACCGCGCGGTCGACGACAGGGAGAACGGTCTGCATCCGCTCAGGCAGGTCGGGATCGGCGATGCCGACCTCCCAGGGTGTGCCGTCCGGGCGCGCGCCGATCGCGCGAGGCTCACCCATGTCGACGAGGGTACGAGCGATGCCTTGCGAGCGTAGCAGCTCGATCACCCTATCGGTGACGTATCCCTGTGCGATGCCATTGAGCGTGATGGCGGTCCCCTTGGGGGCGACGATGCGGTCCCTGCTGACCGACACGCGGCGATAGCCGACGCATGCGAGCGCCGCTTTCGCGGACGCCTGGTCGGGGCCCGAGATGTCCGCGTCCGCCTTCGCAAAATGGTTTGCGTAGAGCTCCCACAGCGGCTGCACCGTCGGATCGAACACGCCGCCGGTGAGTTCCGCGTATCGCAGCGAGGCCTCGAGAAGGTCCACGAACTCGGGGGCCGGGTTTACGAGAATCCCGGTGCGGTTCAGCTTCACCAGATCGGAGTCTTCGAGATAGAGGCTGAACAGGCGTTCGAGGCGTCGCGCTTCCGCGCACGCCGCCGAGATCAATCGTTCGGCCTCGCCACGGTCGCGGTGGTAGATCTTCATCGTCGCGACGGCGCCTAACATGGTGCCGCGCCAGACCGCGAGATCCGCCTCCGACGTTGCGGCACGGGCGGATGCCCCGAACGCCAGGCCGATGGCGGCGCCGCTGATGCGGATGAAGCGTCGTCGCGAAATCGCGCCAGCCATGATGTCCTCCTCAATCGAGTGAAGCGCGCCCTGATGCGCCTTCAAGAGCCCCTCAACTCTTTTCTCCGTCCGAGCCGAGCACGTATTCGCGCGGCACCTCCGCGAGCGGGACGACGCGCCCGCCGTTCTCGGCGGCGAACCTCTCCGCCGCGGCACGGTCGGAGAACGGGACGGCCTCGTCGCCCCCCATTCCCCCCTTCGCCCGGCTGCCGATGACGAACAGCGCCTTGCGCGCCTCGACCCAGTTGTCCGGACCCGGCTTGTCCCAGCTCGATGCCTTGCCCATGTCGGACACGTAGATCGCCCGAATGTCCTTCGGCTCGTCCGGCAGCAAGGTGAAGGCGATGGTGTCTCGCGCCGAGGAGAACCAGACGGGCTCGATCAGGCTCGCGACGAAGATCTGCCCCTTCGGTCCCGGGTGTTCGAGCACGTTCATCCCGCAATAATGACCGATCAGCTCGGCCGTCATCGTGTCGGGCGGCGGCGCCTGCGCGGCCTGCTTCTCGCCGCAGCCGGCGAGTGCGAGCAGACCCAGGAACGCCAAGGCAAGGCGTCTCATAGTTCCCTCCGCGAAAAAGCGGCCGCCGCGAGTCCCAGCGGCACCAACGTCCACATCAAGAGGGCGATCAAAAGCACCTGGGCGGACAATGTCGTGCTCTGAGCAAGTCCGGCCATACCCGCGAAGCTGCTGACGTTCGCAAAGCCAGTCAGGTTGAATAGCCGGTAGACGTCCGTCGGGTTCAGCAGAAGCATCGCATCGACGGCCGTCGCCGAGATGCTGCGGCCCTGGTCCACGGCGAGAACGCCGAGCAGCGCCATGTCGTAGATCAGGACCAGAAGCAGCCAGAGGCCGATGCAGACCCCGGCGGCCGTGCCGCGATCGCGCACCAGCGCACTGACGAGATAGCCGATCGCCACGAAGACCGCACCGAGCAGCACGGAGGAGCCGATCATCGCGGCGAAAGCCGCGAGGCTGTCGGCACCGATCCGGCTTCCGGTGGCGATCAGGGCCGCAGCGGCGATCCCGTAACCGAGGCAGGTCGCGAATGCGAGCACCGACAGATGGCCGATGAACTTGCCGAGGAGAACCTGCCAGCGGGCGACGGGGTAGCTGAGCAGCAGCAGCATCGTCCCGCGCTCCATGTCCCCGACGATGGCATCGTGGGAGATCAAAAGCGCAATCAGCGGAATCAGGAAGATGGTGAGGCTTGAAAGGCTGACGATCACGACGTCCAGCGCACGCACGCCGACCGTACCGGTCGGGGCGCTGCCGAGAAATGTCAGCGACAATGCCAGTCCGGCGAGCAGCAGCGTGGATGCGAGCACCCAACGGTTCCGGATGGCCTGGTGAATCTCCTTGCGGGCGATGATCAGCGCATTCATGGCGTCCGCTCCGCGTGCCGGAGGAAATGGGCGTAGAGTTCGTCCAGCGTCGGCGGAATCACATCGAGGTCCTCGACCGAGGTTCCTGCCGCCGTCGCCGCGTGAAGCAAGCCGATCTTCTGCTCCGGCGCTGCATCGATCTCGACGATATGGCCGTTCAGTCGCCTGCAAGCAGCATCGCCCGGCAGCCACGACGGCAGTGCGGCGGGCGCCAGTCCGGCGATCTTGAGCCGTATCTTGGTCGGCAACCGCGCGATGTCGCGCAACCTCTCGATCGATCCATCGGCGACTTTGACGCCGCGATTCATGATGATCACGCGGCCTGCGCGTTCCTCGAGTTCGGTCAGGGCGTGGGACGACAGCAGGACCGTGGTACCCTCGGACGCGAGCCGCTGGATGATCTCATAGAAAGTCTGGCGCAGCTCCGGGTCCAGTCCCGTCGTGGGCTCGTCCAGCAGCAGCACGCGCGGATGCCCAATGAGCGCCTGCGCGAGGCCCAGGCGCTGGCGCATGCCCTTGGAATAGGTACCGACGCGCCGACTGGAGGCGTCACCCAGGCCAACGGCATCGAGAAGTTTCAGCGCGCCGGCGACCGTTTCCCGCTTGAGCCGCGCGTAAAACGCCAGGGTCTCGCGTCCGGTGAGAGCGGTGTCGAACGAGACATTTTCCGGAAGGTAACCGAGCTGTCGCCGCCCTGCGAATTCGCCGGCGGCCGGATTGTCGCCGAGCACTTCGACCCAACCGCTGGTCGGACGGATCAGCCCGAGCATCAGCTTCATCAGCGTGGTCTTGCCCGCGCCGTTGTGGCCGATCAGTGCCACCAGTTCGCCCTGGGCCAGTTCGAACGAAGCATTCCGGACCGCTTTGACGCGGCCATAGTCCTTGGTGACGTCGGAGATGCGCACCGTTTGCGTCATCGTGCCTCCTCGGCCTTGCGGCGCGCGGGCGGAGACATGAGGGGGTGGCTATCGACGACGCCGCCGGGCAGCAACGCCGGAAACTGCGCCTGTGCCCAGCGGATCACCTGCACCGCGGGGCTGTTGATGAGGAGCTTCGCCGCCGGCGCCGTCCATAGCACGCGATCGATCAGATCATTCGGCCGGTACGCCGTATCGGCGATGCCGTCGCCATTGAGGTCGAAGGCCGGATTGTCGCTCCAGTAGTTGCCGCGTCCGCCGGACGACCAGTCCAGGTGGCGGGTGCCGACATATTTCACCTGGTTGGCGTTATTGACGAAGGCGTTCCCGGTGATCTCGTTGCCCTCGGAGCCCGCCGTGAAGTGCACGCCGATGGCGCAGCGTTCGAACCAGTTGTTGTGGAACTTGTTGTGGTTGGTGTTGTAGATGAACACGCACTTCTCCGGCCCGCTCCGGGAATCCCGCTCTCGCTTCGCCTCGGGAACCATTCCCCGTTCGTCGTCTTGCCGTTCGTCCGCCAGGCCCGAGATCGTGCCCAAAGGACCGCCCGTCACCCGGTTGCCGTCGATCTCGGCGTAGTTTGCGTAGTTGAAAAGGATCCCGTAGTCGCGGTCCCGTTCCGAGCTGTTGTCGCGGATCACCAACCGGTTCGAATACATGATGGCGTAGCCGACATGATTGCCGATCGAAACGTTGCCGCTGACTTCGCTGTCGTTGGTGTACATGTAGTGGACCGCGAAGCGCACCTGCTCGAAGCGGTTGTTGACGAAGCGGTCCTTTCGGCTGGAGATCGAGAAGATGCCGTCACGACCGTAGCGAAATGTGTTGTTCGCGATGGTGACGTCGGGCGCGTTCCAGAGCGACACGCCGTTGCCCGCTTCGCTGAGACGCCCGCCGCGCAGCCCTTCGATGACGTTGTGGGCGACCCGCGAGCCCTGTGCGCCGTGCACGTAAACGCCGAACAGGTTTCCCACCAAGCGGTTGTTCTCGATCGTCGCGCGTTCGGCGGTCTTTCGAAGAAAAATCCCGGAGTCCATCGCCTGGAGATCGCGACCCGATCCGCGGACCGTCACGCCGCGGACGGTGACATCGGGGGCGCTGACCGTGACGACGTTGCCGGCGCCGCCGCCATCGAGCACCGCATCCGGGCCCCCGGTCAGCACCAGCGAGCGGTCGATCCGGATGGCGCCGTGGTATTCGCCCGCCGCCAGTTCGATGACATCGCCGGCACGCGCGCGGTCCAGCAGCGCCTGTAGCGGCTGGTCCGGCGCAGCCGTCAGCGTCTCCGCGTTAGCGAAGCCCGATAATCCGGCGGCGAGGAGCGCCGCCGGAAGCATGTGTGGGAGAAATCGCACCAGGCCGATCCCTATCAGACCGACTTCGGTTCGACGAACATGCGGCCCTTCATCTCCATGTGCATGGCGTGACAGAACCAGGAGCAGTAGTACCAGTAGACTCCCGCCTTGTCCGCCGTGAACGAGACCGAGGCCGTCGCCATCGGCGCAACCTCCATCTGGATGCCGTAGTTCACGATGCAGAAGCCGTGCGTCAAATCTTCCACCGCATCGATGTTGGTGACGAAGACGGTGACCTGGTCACCCTGCTTGACCTGGAACTGCTCGAGCCCGAATGCCGGTGCGGTCGACGTCATGTAGACCCGCACCTTGTTGCCGTCCCTGATGACCTTGGAATCGGCTTCGAGATTGATGCCGTCGGCCTTGGCCTGCTTGACCGCATCGGCGAACATCGGATCCGCACGGTCCCAGATCGAGATCGGATTGATCTTGGAGCGGTGGACGATGGTGGCGTCATGCGGCTCGGCGAAGCTCGGGCCGTCGTGAACCAGCTTCATCTGGTCGCCCGAGATGTCGATCAGCTGATCGTTCTCCGGCTTCAGCGGACCGACGTTGAGGAAACGATCCTTGGAGAACTTGTTCAGCGAGATCAGCCACTTTCCGTCCGCCTCCTTGGTCTGCCCCATCGAGGAATGGTTGTGGCCCGGCTGGTAGTGGACGTCGAGCTTCTGGATGATCGGGTCGACCTTCTCGCCCTTGAACGCGCGCTTGGCCAGTTCGATGTTCCATTTGCAGACCTGGCTGTCGAGGAACAGGGTGGTATAGGCGTTGCCCTTGCCGTCGTAGGCCGTATGCAACGGCCCGAGCCCAAGCTCGGGCTCGGCAACGACGACATCGCGCGGCTTGATCTTGTCGTCGAACAACTGGTCGAACAGCCGCACGTCCATCACGGTCACCGTCGGCGACAGCTTGCCCGCCGCGACGATATGGATTCCGTCGGGCGCGGTGTTCATGCCGTGCGGATTGTTCGAGACCGGAACGTAGCGCGTGTACGCCGAGCCCTTGCGGCCGTCGAGGACGGGCACGCCGCTCATTTCCTTGAAGTCGCCCTTCTTGACCGCCTCCTCGATCCGCTTGAGGTTGAAGATGACGACCCAGTCCTGTTCGTTGGCCGTCATCTCGGCCAGGGTGACGCCCTCCTCCGCATTGTAGCAGGTCGCGAAAGCATACTTGCCCTGATAGTCGGCATCGACGTTGTCCAGGTTGCCGCTCACCATGATCTGCCAGGCGACCTTCATCGTGTCGCCGTCGATTGCGCTGAAGATGGAACGGTACTGTTTCGGATCGTCGAGAACCTTGCCGTCGTTGGGCAGCGGCACGCCATCCTCGCCGTTGGCGAACACATAACCGGTGCGCGGATATTTCTGGACCCTCAAACCGTGGACGGTATGCTGGTTGGGAAGCTCGATGATCTTGTCGCACTTCATGACGTCGAGCCGTACCCGCGCCACGCGGCTGTTGGCCTTGTCGTTCATGAAGGCGTAGCGCCCGTCATAGGTACCGTCTGTGAACGAGATGTGCGGATGATGCAGATCGCCGTTCATGTAGGTGCCGCCGCGATTCTTGAGCAGCTCGCGGGTTGCCGGCTGCAGCCCTTCCGTCAAGACCTTCAGGCTTTCGTTGGTGAGGCCCCATCCGGTCGCACTACAGCGGTTGAAGACCGGAACGCGCATGAGTTCGCGCATCGAAGGAAGCCCGACGATGCGCATTTCGCCGGATTGGCCGCTCGAGAAGAAGACGTAGTATTCGTCGAGTTCGCCGGGGGCGACTTCGGCCTTTTGCACGGTCGACCGGGCCGCCGGTGCCTTCGGTGCGGCAGCTTTGGTCTGGGCGTCCGCTGTCGAGACGAACGCGCCGCCGTCCTTCATCGTGACGCCGCCGGCAAGTCCAACGCCCGCAGCTACGGCCGTCGTCCCCAGCAGGGTTCGTCGGCTGACGCCCTTTCCGTTCTCGTTTTCGCTCATGATCGTCTCCTCGGCTTTCGGTTCAGGTTGCGGGTGGAGTGATGACATCGACAGGTGACGCGCCGACGGGCTTGCCCCCGGCGGTGATGACGGTGGCCGGTCCCTTGCCGCCCGTGCGCATCGATGGCGACGACATCGCCTGGCGCTTTTCCCGCTTCAGCCGCACCTGGATCATGTGCGGGCAGCGATGGTCGTCGAAATAGAGTTCCTGACAGTGCATGCAGTAGATGCACTCGTTGACGTTGATGTGACCCTCCGGATGGATCGCCTGGACCGGACACTCGTTGGCGCAGCGTTGACACGGCGAGCCGCATTCCGGCCAGCGCCGCAGCCACTCGAACATGCGGATGCGGCCGGGGATCGCCAGCGCGGCGCCGAGCGGGCACATGTAGCGGCAGAAGAACCGCTCGACGAACAGGCCCGCTGCGAGCAGGGTCAGCGCATAGACGACGAACGGCCACTCGCGCGCAAATTTCAGGATGATCGAGGTCTTGAACGGCTCGACCTCGGCGAGTTGCTCGGCGAAGGCGGTCGAGTACAGCGACATGCCGAACAGGCCGAGGAAGATGATGTACTTGATCGGCCACAACCGTTCGTGAAGCCCCCAGGGCACCCTGAATTGCGGCACCTTGAGCGCCTGTGCGGCGTTGTTGAGCAACTCCTGCAAGGCGCCGAACGGACAGAGCCAACCGCAGAACGGACCGCGTCCCCAGAACAGCAGGCCCGCCGCGATCGAGGCCCAGAGAATGAAGATCAGCGGGGCGGACAGGAAATATTCCCAGCTGAAGCCGGTCAGCAGCGAGTTGGCGAAGGTCAGGACGTTGACGACCGAGAGCTGCGCATTCGCGTACCAACCCAGCCAGACGAGGATGAAGAGCAGGTAGCCGCGTCGCACCCAAACGTACACGGCAGGACGACGGACCAGAACGTTCTGAAAAAAGAAGATCAGTGTGAGGGCGCCCAGCGCCGCCACGGTCAGACCGATCTTGACGATATTGCCGCGCCAGATGCGCATCCATAGCGGCTCCTCGTCGGAGGATGCCGGCGGCGTGCCGACTTCGCGCGTCTCGGCCGCCGGGGGAGGGGCCGACGACTTCGCTGGTGCAGCCTGTGCCGGCGGCGGCTGGCGCTTCAGGTAAATGTCGGGAAGCGTGTAGCCGATGTCGAACGTCACCAAGGCCTTGTCCCGGGCGCCGACGACGCGCTGCACCAGGAGCTGCAGCACCCATGGCTCGGTCGGATCGAGCGCGAGCTCGGGCGGCACCGTGAACAGCGCGATTTCCGGAAAGTCGGGTGCACCCTCGGCAGCAAGGCTCCCCAGCCTGAGATGATCGCGGTCGCGGAAGCGGACGCTGTTGGTCTCCTGGATCAGCTCGATGCGGTCAAAGATCCCGCCGCGGACATAGGCGGCCCCCTTGAACGAGTAGCGGCCGGCCCCTGCGACGACGAGCGCCTGTTGTCCCGGTTTCAGCCGGCCGGCGAGCCGGCCATAGCCGTCGTCGCCGAGCAGGCTGCGTCCGATCGTGGGAACAGCGACGTCGGCGACATAGAGATCAATGAACGTCTCGTCCGGCTCGCCTTGCTCGGGATGGGCCACGGCGGCAGCGTTGCCTGACTTTTCGAACGCCTGATTGACGTCGGCAACCGACAAGAACAGCCCACGGACCGAGCCGTCGCCGACGAGGCTTTGCCAGTCGCGAATTTCGCTCTTTTCGGAATCGATGGTTTTCGATGTGCGCGGCGGCGCGCTGGTGACGGCATTGCCTTGCGCCCCGAGCCGGCCGCTCTTGATCAGCTTGGTCGCGGAACGGACAATGCTGTCCCCGATCACCAGCACGGTGACCGTCGCTCCACTGACGATGTCGACCTGGGGCGCCGGCGCAGCGCCGCGCGCCACGCTGCCCATGTCGACGCCGATCAGCTTGTTGACGGAGTCGAGAATGCGCTTTTCAGGGATCCCGACCAGCACGATCGGCTCTTTGTGATCAACCAGCTTCAGCCCGGTGATGACGCCCTTCGGATCGATCCCGACCAGAAGCTTGATCGGCTTCCCCGAATAGCCGGTCGCATTGGCGAAATCGGCATTGAGATAGATGTATCCTTGCAACTGGTCGCCACGGTAGACCGGAAGAATCGGCGGTTCCCCCTGCGGCGGACCGAACCGGTCAGCCGCCGGAAAGAAATCGGCAGGCGCAACCTTCGGCAGATAATTGGCGAGATCGCCGGCCGCATGCGCCACTTGCGCCCACACCGTCACCAGAAAAACGAGGATGACGACGTAGGCGGATGCAGGCACAGCTCGTTTGGCGGCAATTAAACTCCCGGCCATGGAGAACCTCAAAGCGGAACGGCCTGCCCGAGCACGCGTATTCCATCGAATCTGAATGTTGGGGGGTGTCGGAATCGCCGTTGATGCCGGGTGCCAGATAGAAGGACGGATTGAGCCAACGCAAGTTGATCTACGTCAAGACGGGCTATCTAGTGGCAAGCAGCGAGTGAAAATTTGCGCTGCAACAAACAACGAGAGAAAAGTCGATCATGCCGTTGTTGCGAATGTCGCTTCTGCGGGCCGAGCCCGCCGGTACCTTGCAGTCACTCGACGAATTGTTCGCCCTCGCCAATGCCATGGAGCAGGAGGCGGCGACAAAATACACGGAACTCGCCGACGAGATGCAGCGGCAAGACCGTCCCGATCTGGTTACGGTGTTCAGGGATCTTGCGGCCGCCGAGCGCGAACACGTCGACAGCGTGCAACGCTGGTCGCAGTCGTGGCGCGGGAAGCCGCCGGATCCAGCCCTGGTCCGTTGGGAGGCGCCGGAGACATTTGACAAGGACGCAGCGGCCGAGATCAGGACATCGAGGTTGATGACACCTTATCGCGCTTTGGCGATCGCCGTGCAGAACGAGCAGCGAGCCTTCGCATTCTGGTCGTATATGGCGGCGTTCTCCGGGGATGCCGAGATCAAGAAAGTCGCCGAAGCGATGGCGCGCGAGGAGCTTGGGCACGTCTCGACGCTGCGCAAGGAGCGGCGGCGCTCCTACCACAAGGAGCACGTCGGTGCCGCAGAAGCGGGAGATCTGAACCAGGCCCAAAGCCAGGCCCAAGTGGATGCTGCGCGGCTGGAGCTCCGGATTGCAGCGCAGCTTGCCGATCTCGAGCCGACGCTCGATCCGGCGTCCGCGGCGCGCACGCGCGAGCTGCACGACGAGGCGATCGCCATGTCGGCCGAAACGCAGGGATTGGGGCGCTTTCCGCTCGCGCTCGAGCAGGCCGACATTCAGACCATCGCCGAAGCCGTCGTCGATGCCTATCTCGACGGCGCGGAGCGCGCGGACGACCCCGACCGCATGGACACCTTGCAGCGGCTCGGAGCCCAGGCCATTTCCAGGCTCGCATGGTTGAGGTCGCTCATCGCGGGATGAATGCCGGACGAGGACCTTCGAACGGCCCATGTCAAAGCCGCCGGAATTGCGCTTCGGTCGACTGTGGCCAGCGGCCGTGCATCAGCGACCAGGCGCTCGTTCAGCCGGCGCAGTCCGGGCGACGGGCCCGGTCACGTCTCGCTTGCGGGCAGCAAGCCGGCCAGCGCCTGCGCTTCCGCCTTGAGCGACCTAAGCGCGCGCTTTTGCGCCTGTGCGTCGAAGCGGCTTCGAATGGCCGACACCGACAATGCGCCGCGTAACTTGCCCTGACCATCGAGGACCGGGACCGCGGCGGCCGCGACCTCCGGATCGCGCTCGCCGAGCGAGACGTAATAACCCTGCGCCAGCACCTTCTTCCGGCCCGCCGCGGTGCCGTCGCCATAGGCGGCGAGCACATGCCCCGCCGCGCCGCGATCGAGAGGCAGCCGCTGCCCCTCGTCGAGATGATGCCTGACGGCGCGCGGCGAGTTCACGCGGTAAAGGCAGATGCGCTGGTTGCCGTCGCGGATGTAGAAGGAAGCGGTTTCACCGGTCACCTCCACCAGCCGGTGCAACGTCGGCCGAACGAGATCGCCGAGATCCAGGCTCTGGCGATACAGCGACCCGAGCCGCCATAGCTCCGGACCGGGACGGTACCGCCGGTCGTCGCCGCGCGTCAGGAAACCGCCCTCTTCCAGCGTCGCGGTGAGCCGCAGCACGGTGCTCTTGTAGAGATCCGTCGCCGTCGCGAGCTCGGTCAGGGTCATTTCGCGGCGTTCGGGCTCGAATGCCTTGAGAATGGCAAGCGCGCGCGCCACCGCATCCACACCGATCTTGGCCATTGGTGGTCCTGTTCTGTTGTACAGAACAGTTATCTGCCGATAGCAGGAAAGGCAATCGTTCAAGCTAACCAGCCGTTCCTTCTGGCAGAACAACTTGACTCGACGGCATGCCCGTGGTTTGGAAGTTTCGCATAACAGAATTGGTTCTATGGAGCGAAACAATGGAAGGGCACGCGGCAGCCGTTGATTTGCGCGACGTGATGATCCGCTTCGGCGATTTCACCGCCGTCGAAAGCATGAACCTGACGGTCGGCGAGACCGAGTTCGTCGCGGTGGTCGGCCCGACCGGCTGCGGCAAGTCCACCATCCTCAACACCGTCACCGGGCTGCTGAAGCCCGCCGCCGGCGACGTTCGCATCTTCGGCAAGCTGCTCGCCGGGCTGAACGATCAATCCGGCTACATGCTCCAGCAGGAGGGGCTGCTGCCCTGGAAGACCGCGCAGGACAATGTCGGCCTTGGCCTCGTCTTTCAGGGCAAGTCGGTCGAGGAAGCGCGCGAGCGCGCGCGGCCGTGGCTCGCCAAGGTCGGGCTGAAGGGATTCGAGGAACGCTATCCGCATCAGCTCTCCGGGGGCCAGCGCAAGCGCGTGGCGATGGCCCAGACGCTGATCATGGAGCCCCGGATCGTGCTGATGGACGAGCCGTTCTCGGCGCTCGACGTCCACACCCGCCGCCTGATGCACCGCATCCTGCTCGATCTCTGGCAGGCCGACCGCCGCTCGCTGATCTTCATCACTCACGATCTCGACGAGGCGATCACGCTCGCCGACCGCGTCGTCGTGATGTCGGCGGGGCCCGCGAGCCGCATGGTCGGCAACGTCAGGATCACCCTGCCCCGGCCGCGCGACGTCTCGGCCCTGCAGACCACCGACGAATTCGTCGCGCTCTACCGCGAGATCTGGTCTCTGCTCGGTGCCGAAGTGGAGAAGAGCTATGCAACGCAGAAGTAAGGTCGTTCTCACTCAGGCCGCGATCGTGCTCGCGCTTCTGCTCGCGTGGGAGCTCGGCGTACGCGCCGGCCTGATCGATTCTTTCTTCTTCCCGGCGCCGTCGGCCCTGATCGTGCGGATCAGGGAGTGGACGTCGACGGCCGACTTCTGGACCGACGTCGGCATCACGCTGCTGGAGACCGTACTGTCCTTCACGGTCGGCATCGGGATCGGCACCGCGCTCGGCATCTGGCTTGGCCTCAGCCCGTTCGCCGCGGAGGTGGTGCAGCCCTTCATCAAGATGTTCAACGCGATCCCGCGCATCCTGCTCGGGCCGATCTTCGTGATCTGGTTCGGCCTCGGCCTGACCTCGAAGGTCGCGCTCGGCGTCACGCTGGTGCTGTTCGTCGCCTTCTTCAATACTTTCCAGGGCGTGCGTGAGGTCAACCCGGTGGTGCTGGCCAATGCGCGGCTGTTGCGCGCGTCGAAATCCTCGCTGCTGCGCCACGTCTATCTGCCCTCGGCCACGACCTGGATCCTGTCAAGCCTCAGGGTTTCGGTCGGCATGGCCGTGATGGGCGCGGTGGTCGCCGAATATCTCGGCTCGTCCGCCGGCCTGGGGCATCTGATCGCGCAGGCCGAAGGCGTGCTCGACGCCACCGGCGTGTTCGCAGGCATCGTCGTGCTCTCGGTTTTCGTCGTGGCACTCGATGCCATGGTCGATCGCGTCGAGCGCCGCCTGCTGGTCTGGCGCCCGGCTCCCGCTCACGAATCCTGATCGGCACAACAGCTTCACTGGAGAAATCACAATGCGTGCTCTGACCCGACTGATGCTTGGTATCACCGTCGCCGGCCTCGCGATCGCATCCGCTCATGCGGCGGAGCCCGAGAAGTCGAAGCTTAAAATCGCCGTCGGCTCCCAGATCCTGAACTACATGCCGCTGGAGCTCGGCGTGAAACTCGGCAACTTCAAGCAGGAGGGGCTCGACGTCACGGTCGAGAATTTCCAGGCCGGCGGCTCCAAGGCGCTACAGGCGCTGATCGGCGGTTCGGTCGACGGCACCGTCGGGTTCTACGACCACACCATCCAGATGCAGGCGCAGGGCAAGGAGATCTCCTGCGTGTTCCTGCTCAACGACATTCCAGGCGTGCTGATCGGGGTGCGCAGCGACCTCGCCGACAAGGTCAAGACCGGCGCCGACCTGAAGGGCCTGAAGCTCGGCATCACCGCGCCGGGCTCGTCGACCGACACCATGGCGCGATACTACATCAAGAAGGCCGGGCTCGGGCCGCGCGACGTCAACATCATCGCAGTCGGCAGCGGCGCGCCCGGCATGGTCGCGCTCGAGGCGAAGAACATCGAGGCACTGGTTTATTTCGACCCGACTGCCACGATGCTCGCGCGCAAGAAGGCGGCCGTGCCGCTGTTCGACGCACGCACCCATGAAGGCTCGAAGCAGGCGTTCGGCGGCGTCTATCCGACCGCCTGCCTCTATTTGCAGCAATCCTTCATCGACAAGAATCCGGAGACGGTGCAGCGGCTCGTCAACGCCTTGCTGAAGACCCATAGATGGATCAATTCGGTGCCGGTCGAACAATTGGTCGAGGCGATCCCCGCCGGCTACAAGACCGACAACGCCGAGGTCAACATCGAGATCCTCAAGGCGTCGAAGGATCTGTTCTCGCAAACAGGCCTGATGGACCCGGAAGCCGCCAAGGTGCCGCTCGCCGTCCTGAGCGACTACGATCCGAAGATCGCCGCGGCGAAGATCGATCTCTCCAAAACCTTCACCAACAAGTTCGTCGAGCAGGCGGCACGGCAATTGAAGTGACCACGCGCTGCATTTGCCTGAGCTTTCGGAGTTGATCAGATGTCCCTGCCTCTGTCAGGCATTCGTGTCCTCGACCTGTCGAACGTGCTCGCCGGTCCGTTCTGCGGCTATCACCTCGCCCGCCTCGGCGCCGAGGTGATCAAGATCGAGAATCCCAAAGGCGGCGATCTTGCGCGCCGGCTCGGCGCCGACCCGAAGATGTCCGAGCGGCTCCAGGGACTATCCTTTGTCGCCGTCAATGCCGGCAAGCAATCGATTGCGATCGACCTGAAGTCGACGGACGGCAAGGCGATTTTCCTGCGCCTGGCCGCCACTGCGGATGTCGTGCTGGAGAACTTCCGGCCGAAGGTCATGGAGCGGCTTGGACTCAGCTTTGCGACGCTGGCGAAGCACAATCCGCGTCTGGTCTATTGTGCGATTTCCGGCTTCGGACAAACCGGCCCCTGGGCTGGACGCCCGGCTTACGATCAGATCGTGCAGGGCCTGTCGGGCGTGATGAGCGTGACCGGCGACGCCCGCTCGGCGCCGCTGCGCACGGGCTTTCCGATCTCCGATACCATTGCGGGCCTGACCGCGGCATTTGCCATCGCCGCGGCAATGGTCGAGCAACGCCAGACCGGCCGCGGCCGGTTCATCGATGTCTCGCTGCTGGAATCGACCATTGCCGCGATGGGATGGGTGGTTTCGAACCATCTCAACGCCGACGTCTCCCCGCAGCCGATGGGGAACGAGAACTTCACCGCCGCGCCATCAGGCACGTTTCGGACCGCGACCGGACCGCTCAACATCGCCGCAAACGAGCAGAAGCAGTATCAGACGCTTTGCGACCTGATCGGTCGGCCGGACCTCAAATCCGATCCGCGCTTCGCCGACCGCCAGACCCGCAAGCTCCATCGCGGCGCGCTCACGGACGAACTGAACCGCGCGCTCGCAGCAAGGCCTGCCGAGGAGTGGGAGGCACAGTTCAATGCGGCCGGCGTACCGGCCGGATGCGTGCTCGAGGTCGCCGAGATCCTGACCGAAGCGCAGGTCGTCGGAAGACATTTCATCGAAACGCTGCCGGCGACGCGCAGCGACGGCGAGGCCTTGCGCGTGACGCGACCGGGCTTTCGCCTCGAAGAGGACTTTCCGCCGCCGCTTGCACCGCCCGCGCTCGGCGCCGACACCTTGCACTGGATGACACAGCTTGGCTATTCGGAGCAGGAGACCGACCAGTTCGTCGCAAACGGAACCATCGGCGTGACGGCGACAGCGGCGGCCGTTCCAACGCAAGGCGCCTGAACGACGGTGCTTCTTAAGAACAACAATCTCGATGAGGCGTAGCCACTCGCCGACCAAGACGACGAGCCGGGAAACGGAGACCGAACGATGACCGATGCTTCGACACTGGAACAGGCGGCCGCACAATGGTGGCGGACGTCGATCTGCGACATTGCCCCGGGGCGCATCGCCTATCGCGGCTATCCCATCGAGGAATTGATCGGCCGGATCTCGTTTCCGGCGATGATCTGGCTGATGCTGCGCGGCGAACTGCCGACGCCGCAACAGGAGAAGCTGTTGCAGGCCGCTCTCGTCGCATCCGTCGACCACGGGCCGCATGCGCCGTCGATCGCGATCGCGCAGATGGCGGTGAGCTGCGGCCTTCCGCTGAACGGCGCGATGGCGTCGGCGATCAACACGCTCGACGACGTCCATGGCGGTGCCGGCGAACAGGCGATCGAGCTCTATGACGACGTGCTCCGCCACAGCCAGGGACAGGACATCGACGCCGCGGCGGCGGCCGCGATCGACCACTTCAACGCGACGCGCGGCAAATATCTGCCCGGCTTCGGCCATCGCTTCCATCCCGTCGATCCGCGCGCGGCACCGCTTCTGGCGCTGGTGGATGCGGCCGTCGCCGACGGCAGCGTCGACGGCCGCTATGCCAAGGCGGCGCGCGCCATCGAACGCGTGATGCAGCAACGCAAGAACAGGCTGATTCCGATGAACATCGACGGCGCCACCGCGGTCATCTATGGCGAGCTCGGTTTCGCCGCGCCGCTGGCCCGCGGCATCTTCTGCCTGTCGCGCGCCGTCGGTATCCTGTCCCACGCCTGGGAGCAGACCGGCCGCAAGGACCGCAACAAGGGGCCGATGCCAAAATTGTTTGGCTACAAGTACGAGGGCCAGCAACGCCGCCATCTGGACGTCGCGCCATGATGTATCTGGACCAGCCACCGAAGCTCGTTCCGACCCGGCTGTTCTCGGCGATGCCGGACGAATTCCGTCGCCGCGGCGTGCGCTCCGCATGGGCGGACGCCAACAAGGGTGGCGCTCCGGTCGACTGCTTCATCGAGGGTCCGGCGTTTGATCGCGACGGCAATCTCTACGTCGTGGACATCCCGTTCGGACGCATCTTCCGGATATCGCCCGGCGGCTCCTGGTCTCTCGTCGTCGAGTATGACGGCTGGCCAAACGGCCTGAAGATCGCCCCCGACGGCCGGATCCTGGTGGCTGACTACATGAACGGCTTGATGGAGGTCGATCCGGGATCGGGAGCGATCCGCACGCTATTGCGGCACCGCAATTCGGAATCGTTCAAGGGATGTAACGATCTCCATGTCGCGTCGAACGGAGACATCTACTTCACCGACCAGGGACAGACCGGGCTGCAAGATCCGACCGGACGTGTCTATCGGCTGCGCCCGGACGGTGGGCTGGATTGCCTGATCTCGAATGGGCCAAGCCCCAATGGCCTCGTGCTCGATCGCGACGAAACGGTTCTCTTCGTGGCAATGACGCGCGACAACAGCGTCTGGCGCGTCCCACTGACGAAGGATGGTGGCGTCGCGAAGGTCGGGCGCTTCGCGTCATTCTTCGGAACCAGCGGTCCGGACGGGTTGACGATGGACTCCGGGGGGCGGCTGTTCGTCGCCCACGCTTCGCTCGGTCACGTCTTCGTCCTCCAGGCGAATGGCGAATGCGTTGCCCGGATCAGATCCTGCACCGGTCCTACGTGTACCAATGTCGCGCGGAGTGCCGCCAACGACAGGCTGACAATAACTGAATCGTCCACGGGGTCGGTCCTGATCGCCGACATCGCGCATATCTGAGTCTGTTCGGCAGCAGCTCGGCTAGTTTCTCATCGCGAGGCACCGGCTCGCCAGCTCCATTTCCAAACGCGCCAGAAAATGTGGCGGGAATGGAGCTGCTTACTTAGCGAACCCAACAGCTTGAACGCTGGCTGGGGCGGGAGGGATCGAACCTCCGAATGGCGGAATCAAAATCCGCTGCCTTACCGCTTGGCTACGCCCCATCAGGCCACCTGGGCCGGCGGAAGAATTGGCACCCGCAGATTCCCGATGGTCGCAGCCGGTCTATAGGGAGCGGCGCGGCATTTCAACCGCCTGGAGGGGCAAAATACCACAGCCGCCGGGATCGGCCGCACCACTCATTAAATATAGGTTCTGGCGAGAGCCCGATGCGGTCCCGTATCGCGCCCATTGAGACCTCCGCCGTTTCATGGGAATACGGCGCCAATAATGTCCACGGGAGTGAGCCATGACCTACCGCGCGCCGATCTCTGACATGCTGCTGTCGCTCAACCACGGGGCCGGCCTGAAGGCGGCCGTGGAGGCCGGCCATTACGGCGATTTCGACGGCGACATCGTTGCCGCCGTGCTGGAGGAGGCCGGCAAGTTCGCAACCGATGTGCTCGCCCCGCTCAACAAGGTCGGCGACGAGCACGGCATCAAGCTTGACGACGGCAAGGTCACGACCGCCCCGGGCTGGCCCGATGCCTACAGGCGCTGGACCGAGGGCGGCTGGAACGCCGTTTCGGGTCCCGAGGATTTCGGCGGCCAGGGCCTGCCGCTCGCGATCAATGCCGCCTGCACCGAGATCTGGAGCGCCTCCAACGTCGCCTTCGGCCTTTGCCCGCTGCTGACGGCGTCCGCGATGGAAGCGCTCGACGCGCACGGCAGCGACGAGCTGAAAAAGATCTATCTCGAAAAGCTCGTCTCCGGCGAGTGGACCGGCACGATGCAGCTCACCGAGCCGCAGGCCGGCTCCGACGTCGGCGCGCTGCGCACGCGTGCGGAGAAGCAGGCCGACGGCACCTATCGCATCAAGGGGACGAAGATCTTCATCACCTATGGCGAGCACGACATGACCGACAACATCGTGCATTTCGTGCTGGCGCGCCTGCCCGATGCGCCAGCCGGCACCAAGGGGATCTCGCTGTTCCTCGTGCCGAAATTCATGGTCAATGAAGACGGCTCGCTCGGCGCGCGTAACGACATCTTTGCCTCGGGCGTCGAGCACAAGCTCGGCATGCACGCCTCCCCGACCTGCACCATGACGATGGGCGATCATGGCGGCGCGGTCGGCTTCCTGGTCGGTGAAGAGAACCAGGGCATGCGCTGCATGTTCACGATGATGAACCAGGCCCGCCTCGGCGTCGGCCTCGAAGGCGTCGGCGTCGCCGATCGTGCCTATCAGCAGGCGCTGGCCTATGCGCAGGAGCGCAAGCAGGGTCGCGCCGTCGGCAAGAAGGGCGACGGCTCGGATGCGATCTTCGTGCATCCCGACGTCAAGCGCATGCTGATGCGGATGCGGGCGCAGACCGCCGCCGCACGCACCATCTGCTATGCCACGGCGGTTGCGATCGACATCTCGACGCGCGCGAAGGATCCCAAAGTTCGTGCCGACGCCGCCGCGCGCGCGGCGCTGCTGACGCCGATGGCGAAAGGCTATTCCACCGATATCGGCAACGAGGTCGCCTATCTCGGCGTGCAGGTGCACGGCGGCATGGGCTTCATCGAGGAGACCGGCGCGGCGCAGCATTATCGCGACGCGCGCATCACCGCGATCTACGAAGGCACCAACGGCATCCAGGCGATCGACCTCGTGACGCGAAAACTCGCGGCCAATGGCGGCGCTTCGGTGTGGGCGCTGCTCGACGAGCTCTCCGCGACGGTCAAGCAGGTGGAAGCCTCCAACGACCCCGCCTTCGGCACGACCGGTGTGAAATTGCGCGAAGCGCTCGAGGCCTTGAGCCGCACCAGCAAATGGCTGCTGGAGCGCGTCGCCTCCGCCCCGAACGAGGCGCTCGCAGGCGCGACGCCTTATTTGCAGCAGTTCGGCTCGACGCTTGGCGGCTGCATGCTGGCCTCCGAGGCGCTCGCCGCCAAGGCCGATGGCAACACCGACGCTGCGCGCTACGTCTCGCTCGCGCGGTTCTTCGCCGAGAACATTACGGTGCAGGCGGGCGCGCTGGAGCGCACCGTGACGGAGAGCGCGGAGTCCGTCGCGGCCGCGGATGCGGTGTTGTTGGGATAAGGCGGGACGCTCGTGTCCCGGACGCGCTGCAACGCCCTTAGCGCTGCTGTGTGAAAGAGCGCTGCGCCGCGCCGGGCACGAGACCGCAATCCGGGCTACGAAGCCGCGAGCTTGGCGCTTTGCCCCGGCCGCCACAGCACGACGCCAGCGGCCACCAGATCCAGCATGACGCACATCGCGAACGCCGTGGTGTAGTCGCCAGTCAGGCTGCGCACCAAGCCGACGATGCCGGGGCCGAAGGCGCTGACGATGCCGCTGATCGAGGTACCCAATCCCATCGCCGCGGCGAAGGCGGAGCTGCCGATCTCGCGCTGGATGATCAAGGGCGGGAACGTGATCATGTTGCCGATCGAGAAGCCGTAGATGGCGCAGCACACCAGCAGCACCGTGGGGCTGGTGCTCTCGAGAAGCACCAGGAGCGCGGCCGCCTGGCTCGTCATCGACGCCGCACAGGCAAGACGCGGATCGAGCCGGTCGACGAACAGGCCGAGCGAGAGGCGCCCGACCACCGCCATCGCGGCCATGATGGTGACCGCAAGACCTGCCGCGTAACGCCCGATCAGCGGCTCGAGGAACGTCACCTGGTGGATGATGAATCCCATCTGCGCCAGCAGCGCGATCGCAATCGGCAGCACCATGGTCCAGAACGCCGCGTTGGCGAGCAACGCCCTGCGCGACGTCCGCGCGGCCTGTCCGTCGGCAGACGTGCGGCCGCCCGATGCCGGCGACATCTGCGTCGGCCAGCCGATGAAGATCACGACCACGGGCAGTACCAGCACCACCATCGCGATCGTGGTGGTCAGCATGGCGGACCGGAAGCCGATACTGCCGGTCAGCAACAACAACAGCGGCACCAGGACGATGCCGCCACAGGTCGCGCCGTTGAAGGCGAGGCTGAGCGCAAGGCCGCGGCGCCGCTCGAACCAGGAGTTCAGCAGGGTCGCGATCACCACCGTGCCCATGCCGGTCCAGCCGACCGACATCAGCGCATAAGCGAGATAGAGCTGCCAGGGCGTCTGCATCAGCGCCAGCAGCGCCGTCGATGCGCCGAGCGCCGAGAGGCCGCACAGGATCAGCGACCGCAAGCCGATGCGGGCGAGCAGATCGTCGGTGAAAATGACGAGCACGGAGGTCAGCAGAAACGAGAAGGTGCTGGCCGCGGAGACCAGCGTCCCCGGCCAGCCATGGGCACGCTGGAGCTCGGCGAGGTAGACGCCCTGGCCGTAGAGGCCGAAGCCGAACATGAAGAAGGCCATCAGGAAACACGCCAGCACGATGCGCCAGCCGCGATAGTGCAGCGAGGATTCGTCAACACCCGTTGCGGCAATCATCAATCGAGCAATCGGCCAAATGGAACGGCATCGGGTAAGATCGTGCCTCACAACCACCGGTTTTTCAAATGAAACATTGTAGCCATTTGTTGCAACGCGCAACTGCATGTGCGAAGCGATGTAATCGGCACGATCAGATGCGGAGCGGTTCCCGAACGGAAGAGAGTCGTGACGGAACGTCACACACCCTCTTCACGGGATCGTCGCCGAAAAGGCCGCGCGGGCGGATTGGCACGCCTGCAAGATGATGTAGGCTGACGCTTGCGAGACTCGCCAAAGTCAGGTGTCACGGCGACCGCAGGGGGTCTTTATGCCGAATGGCAATATCGTCGTTACGGAAGAGCGTGGAACGCGGGTGATCATCCTGCGCCGCCCCGGCAAGAAGAACGCGATCACGCAGGACATGTATCGGGAGATGAGCCGCGCGATCGACACCGCACAGAACAACCCCGATATCCGCTGCATGATCATCACCGGCGGCTCCGGCGTGTTCACCGCCGGCGACGACATCGACGATTTTCTCCAGGCCGACACCGCGCGCCCGGAGACGCTGTCGAACGGCGCAAAATTTCTCTATTCGCTCGCCCTCAACGCCAAGCCGATCATCGCGGCGGTCGATGGCGCCTCGATCGGCATGGGCACCGTGATGCTATTCCATTGCGACTACGTGCTGGCATCGACCGCGGCGACGTTTTCGGCGCCCTACATCCATCTCGGGCTGGTGCCGGTCGGCGCGGCCAGCCTCCTGATGCCGAACACGATGGGTTACCAGCGCGCCTTTGCGATGCTGGTGATGGGACGGACTTTTACGGCTGCGGAAGCGCACGCGGCCGGCTTCGTCAACACGGTGGTCTCGCCGGGCCATACCGAGGTCGAGGCGCGCAAGGTGGCGCGCGAGATCTGCCGGCTGCCCGCCGAAGCGGTCGCGATCTCGCGCAGGCTTTTGCGCGCCCCGCCGGAGGAGCTCACCCGCCGCATCGACCAGGAGGCCCATCTGTTCAGCGACCGGCTGAAGTCGGACGACGCCGTGGCCGCGTTCAAGGCCTTTGCGAACAGGAAGAAGCGGTAGGGACCTGTCATTCCGGGGCTGGCGACTTCGTCGCGCTCCGGAATGACGGCGAGAACTTTCGTGAAATCTTCGCGCGGAACGACTAATCTGGCTCCATGCGACACGTCCTGCCATCCATCCTTGCCGCTCTCGCGCTGACCTGCCCCCTCCCCGCCTCGGCCCAGACCGCCGCGCCGGTCGAACTGCGCATTCTTGCCATCAACGATTTCCACGGCAATCTGCGGCCGCCGCCCGGCGGCATCCGCATCAATGATCCCGAGGACAAGGCCAAGAAGGTGATGGTCGCGGCCGGCGGAGCCGAATACATGGCGACGCTGGTCAAGCAGCTGCGCGAAGGACACAAGAACACGATCTTCGTCGCCGCTGGCGATTTGATCGGCGCGAGCCCGTTTTTGTCGGCGATGTTTCACGACGAGCCGTCGGTCGAGGCGCTCTCGATGATGGGGCTCGCGATCACCTCGGTCGGAAATCATGAATTCGACGAGGGCAAGACCGAGCTGCTGCGGATGCAGAACGGCGGCTGCCATCCGGTCGACGGCTGCCAGGGACCGCATCCTTTCACGGGCGCCAAATTCCACTATCTCGCGGCCTCCACCGTGGAAACCGCGACCGGCAAGAGCGTGCTGCCGCCCTACGAGATCCGGGAGTTCGAGGGCATTCCCGTCGCCTTCATCGGGCTGACCTTGAAGGAGACCGCGGGCATCGTCTCGCCATCAGGCATCGCGGGCCTCGAATTCCGCGACGAAGCCGAGACGGTGAATGCGCTGGTGCCGCAGCTGAAGGCGCGCGGCGTCGAGGCGATCGTGGTGCTGATCCACCAGGGCGGCGAGCCCGCGGGCGATTACAACGAGTGCCCCGCCATCACGGGGCCGATCGTCGACATCGTCAAGAAATTCGACCGCGCCGTCGACGTCGTCGTCAGCGGCCACACGCATCGTGCCTACATTTGTCAGATCGACGGACGGCTCGTCACCAGCGGCGACAAATACGGCACGCTGGTCACGGCGATCGATCTCAAGCTCGATCCCGCGACGCGCGACATCGTCGGCGCCAAAGGCGAGAACGTCATCGTCGCCAATGCCTCGCTCGCCAGGGATCCCGAACAAACCGCTTTGATCGATGCCTATGACAAGCTGTCAGCGCCGATCGCCAATCGCCCGGCTGGATCGGTGACGCAGACGTTGTCGCGCGTCCCGAACGAGGCCGGCGAAAGCCCGCTCGGCGACGTCATCGCAGACGCGCAGCTCGCTGCAACCAAGGACACCAGGGATGGCAGCGCTGTCATCGCACTCACCAATCCCGGCGGCATCCGCACCGACATCGTCCCGAAGGAGAACGGCGCGGTGTCCTTTGGCGAACTGTTCGCGAGCCAGCCGTTCCGCAACCGCCTCGTCACCATGACGCTGACAGGCAGCCAGCTCAAGGACATGCTGGAGCAGCAATGGCTTGATCCGAAGCGGCCGCGGATCCTCCAGGTGTCCCACGGGTTCAGCTACACATGGGATGCGTCGAAGCCGTTCGGCGAACGCATCGCCCTCGACAAGATGACGCTCAACGGCAGGCCGATCGAGCCCGGCAGCGGCTACCGAATCACCGTCAACGATTACCTCGCCGTCGGCGGCGACGGTTTCACCGTCGCCAAGCAAGGCACGGCGCCGCGATATGGCGGCTACGATGCGGATGCGCTGTTCGCGTTCTTCCGGGCGCACGGGCCGATCGGCCCGTTGCCCACGACCCGTATCCTGCGCGTGAATTGATCCGGATCAAACGGGCCGCTGCGGGACCACCCTTTGCCATTCCCCAGGGAACGCCTAAATTGGGTTTTGCATTGCGTTTTGGCGCCGGATGCGCCAACGACGTCGAGAGCCCGTATCCTGTGAGGCCGACCTCATGAGCACGCTTCTCCTCTCCCACAAGGCCTGCCTCGACCACGTCACGCCGCAAGGACATCCTGAAAGGCCCGACCGCCTGCGTGCGGTCGAGGAAGCGTTGTCGCATGAGCGCTTCCAGTTCCTGGTGCGCGACCTGGCGCCGGAGGGCGATCTCGACCTCGTCACGCTGTGCCACAACGAGCACTACGTCACCGAGCTGCGCCACATCGCGCCGACGAGCGGACAGATCTATATCGACGGCGATACCTCGATGTCCCCCGGCACGTGGGAAGCTGTGATGCGCGGCGTCGGCGGTGCGGTGGCGGCGACCGAAGCGGTGATGAATGGCGAGCACCGCAACGCCTTCGTCGCGGTGCGCCCGCCCGGCCATCATGCCGAGATCGGCAAGCCGATGGGCTTCTGCTTCTTCGACAATGTCGCGATCGCCGCGCGCCATGCGCAGCGCAAATACGGCATCAAGCGCGCCGCCATCGTCGATTTCGACGTCCATCACGGCAACGGCACGCAGGACATCTTCTGGTCGGACCCGACCGTGATGTACTGCTCGACGCATCAGATGCCGCTGTTTCCGGGCACCGGCGCGACGGGCGAGCGCGGCGACCACGACACCATCGTCAATGCGCCGCTCGCCTCCGAGGACGGCGGCCCCGAATTCCGCTCGGCGTTCGAGAATCTGATCCTGCCGCAGCTCGAAAAATTCAGCCCCGAGCTGCTCGTCATCTCAGCGGGCTTCGATGCGCATTACCGCGATCCCCTGGCCTCACTGAATTTGCGCGCCGAAGACTACGCCTGGGTCACACGCAAGCTGATGGACCTGGCCGACAAGTCCGCCGAGGGGCGCGTTGTGTCGGTGCTCGAAGGCGGCTACGACCTGCAAGGATTGAAAGAATCTGTTACGGCGCATGTCGGCGCCCTGATGGGCGCATGAGACGCCCGCCACATTAAGCCCGCAAAACCCGCCTTCTCTCCCTGGGAATGCGAATCGGGCAATCGGAAAACTTATATGGCCGAAAATACCCAAGTCGACGTTGCCAAGCTCACCTTCGAGCGCGCGATCGAGGAACTCGAGACGATCGTGAAGCGGCTCGAGGACGGCAAGGTGCCGCTCGAGGAATCCGTCACGATCTACGAGCGCGGCGAGGCGCTGAAGCGTCGCTGCGAGGAATTGCTGCGTCAGGCCGAGGCGCGCGTCGACAAGATCACCACCGACGCCAGCGGTCAGGCCACGGGCACCGCGCCCCTCGACGTCCAGTAAGGCGGCCGCTTAACGCCGTCCGCGCCCCGAGCATCGGCCGCCTGCGTTTTTTCATGATGGCACGCCGCTGATTTCGCCCAGGCCGCTCCGCCGGCCGGCCCTGAGGTCAGGGAACTCTGTCGCGAGGGTCCCTAGCTCTCCCGAATCGGCCCCAAAAGGCCTCGCTCTTGCCCAAAATTCTGCCGAGGAACCCGGCAGGACCGGAACCCATCAGCCAACGCTACGGTTAACCACTCTGGCCCGCGGGTTGCAGTGGTATGCCTGTAATCGGTCCGGCGGGTTGGCTTTGGCCTAAGCTTTGGTGTAAAGCTGCGCGGAGTGTGGCTTTTTGTTAGCCTTGACGTGGGGACCGATTACCGACGACAAGCGCTTCAAATCGCTAATGAAATTGGCTGGGACGGACGAAGCCGATCTAAGTGACAGGGATCACAGAGACTGAACCGGAGCGCACTTAAGCTCACCTAAGCTTGAAGACGGGGCTGTGCCCCATGCAGGTGGCTCCGACGGTTTTAGGACTCGCGCTGCGCCGATATTGTGCAAACCCATCGCGCACCGGAACGATCTTCCGGCGCTGACAAATTGGAAATCGCCGTGAACGCATACAGTAAGACGCCGCTTCTCGACACCATCCGGACGCCGGACGACCTGCGCAAGCTCAAGGTCGAGCAGGTTCGCCAGGTCGCCGACGAGCTGCGGCAGGAGACCATCGATGCCGTCTCGGTGACCGGTGGTCACTTTGGCGCGGGCCTCGGCGTGGTCGAGCTCACCACCGCGATCCATTACGTCTTCGACACGCCGCGCGACCGGCTGATCTGGGACGTCGGCCATCAGGCCTATCCGCACAAGATCCTCACCGGCCGCCGCGACCGCATCCGCACGCTGCGCACCGGCGGTGGCCTGTCCGGCTTCACCAAGCGCAGCGAGAGCGATTACGATCCGTTCGGCGCGGCGCATTCCTCGACCTCGATCTCCGCCGGCCTCGGCATGGCGGTCGCGCGCGACCTCGCCGGCGGCAAGAACAACGTTATCGCCGTGATCGGTGACGGCGCGATGTCGGCGGGCATGGCCTATGAGGCCATGAACAATGCGGGTGCGATGAACTCGCGCCTGATCGTCATCCTCAACGACAACGACATGTCGATCGCCCCGCCGGTCGGCGCGATGAGCGCCTATCTGTCGCGGCTCTACTCCGGCAAGACCTATCGCACGCTGCGCGATGCGGCCAAGCAGATCAACAAGCGCCTGCCGAAGATCCTCGCCAACCGCGCCAACCGCGTCGAGGAATATTCGCGCGGCTTCATGATGGACGGCGGTACGCTGTTCGAAGAGCTCGGCTTCTACTACGTCGGTCCGATCGACGGTCACAACCTCGACCATCTCCTGCCCGTACTGAAGAACGTCCGCGACATGGAGACCGGCCCGATCCTGGTCCACGTCGTGACGCAGAAGGGCAAGGGCTACGGCCCGGCGGAAGCCTCCGCCGACAAGTACCACGCCGTCGTCAAGTTCGACGTCGCGACCGGCACCCAGGCCAAGTCCAAGCCGAATGCGCCGGCCTATCAGAACGTGTTCGGCCAGAGCCTCGTCAAGGAAGCGGAGAAGGACGACAAGATCGTCGCCATCACCGCGGCGATGCCGTCGGGCACCGGTGTCGACATCTTCAACAAGGCGTTCCCGGACCGTACCTTCGACGTCGGCATCGCCGAGCAGCACGCGGTGACCTTCGCCGCCGGTCTTGCGACCGAAGGCTACAAGCCGTTCTGCGCGATCTACTCGACCTTCCTGCAGCGCGGCTACGACCAGATCGTGCACGACGTCGCGATCCAGAACCTGCCCGTCCGCTTCGCCATCGACCGCGCCGGTCTCGTTGGCGCTGACGGCGCGACCCATGCCGGCTCGTTCGACAACGCCTATCTCGGCTGTCTGCCGAACATGGTGATCATGGCGGCGGCCGATGAGGCCGAGCTGGTGCACATGGTGGCCACCCAGGTCGCGATCAACGACCGTCCGAGCTCGCTGCGCTATCCGCGCGGCGAAGGCCGCGGCATCGAGATGCCCGATGTCGGCGTGCCGCTCGAAATCGGCAAGGGCCGCATGATCCGCCAGGGCAGCAAGATCGCCCTGCTCTCCTTCGGCACGCGTCTGGCAGAATGCGAGAAGGCGGCCGACGAACTCGCCGCCCACGGCCTCTCCACCTCGATCGCCGATGCGCGCTTCATGAAGCCGCTCGACACCGAGCTGGTGCTCAAGCTCGCCCGCGACCACGACGTCCTGATCACGGTCGAGGAAGGCTCGGTCGGCGGCTTCGGCTCGCATGTCGCGCAGTTCCTGACCGACCAGGGTGTGCTCGACACCGGCATGGTCAGGTTCCGCACGATGGTGTTGCCCGACGTGTTCCAGGACCACGACACGCCGGCGGCGATGTACGCCCGGGCCGGCCTCGACGCCAAGGGCATCGTCGCCAAGGTGTTCGAGGCACTCGGCAAGGACGTCAAGACCGAGACGGTCAAGCTCGCCTGATTGCCAAACGGACGCTGCCCCTTACCTCTCCAGCTTGCGGGAGAGGTCGGATCGCGCAAGCGATCCGGGTGAGGGTTCTCTCCTCTGGGGAGTCTTCGTTGTTGATACACCCTCTCCCCAACCTTCCCCCGCAGGCGGGGGAGGGAGCGCAGTTTTCGCCAAGGTTCGTCGCTCGCCTGAATTTCTCCGAAGCAGTCATCCATGAAAATCTATCTGGCAGGCCCCGACGTGTTCCTGCCGGATGCGGTTGAGATCGGTCGGCAGAAGGCCGCAATCTGCACCGCGCACGGGCTCACCGGCCTTTATCCCCTCGACAACGCGATCGACCTCGCAGCGCCCGACGCCTCGCGACAGATATTTTGCGGCAACGAGGCGATGATGGATGCGGCCGATGCGATCATCGCCAACCTCACCCCGTTCCGTGGCGCCGGCGCCGATCCCGGCACCGTCTACGAGCTTGGCTACATGGCCGGCCGCCGCAAGTTCTGCCTGGCTTATTCCAACGATGGCGCCGCCTATGCCGACCGCGTCCGACGTGTCATGGACGTGACGTCCGAGGGCGGACGGCTGGTCGATGCGCAGGGGCTGTCGGTCGAGGATTTTGGCCTCGTCGACAACCTCATGATGATCCATGCGCTGGAGTTGCACGGCTGCCCGCTGGTGACGCCGGCGACGATGCCGATCGACGTCTGGCACGATCTGGCCGCGTTCGAGACTTGCGTCCGGATGGCGGCCGCGCGATTGATCGCTACATAAGCGCCAGCCCCTCTTGAGAGATCCGATGTCCCCTCCCCGCAAGCGCGCGGATGTTCTGCTGGTCGAGCGCGGCCTGTTCGAGAGCCGGGCGCGGGCGCGCGCGGCGATCGAGGCCGGCCTCGTCACCGCCGACGACAAGCCGGTTTCAAAACCGTCGGAGACGATCGCCGAGGACGCGGTGATCCAGGCCGAGCCCGCGCACCCCTACGTCTCGCGCGGCGGCGTCAAGCTCGCCGGCGCGCTGGAGCGCTATCCCATCGAGATCGAGGACCATGTCTGCCTCGACGTCGGCGCCTCCACCGGCGGCTTCACCGAGGTGCTGCTGGCGAACGGCGCAAGCCTGGTGTTCGCCGTCGACGTCGGCACCAGCCAGTTGCATGCCTCGCTGCGCGGTCACGCCAAGATCGTTTCGATGGAGGAGACCGATATCCGCAGTTATGAGGGCAAGCGGCTGCCCGCGCGGCCCGATGTCGTCGTCATCGACGTCAGCTTCATCTCGCTGAAGACGGTGCTGCCCGTGGCGCTGTCGCTGGCGGCAGCCCCCATGAGCCTGCTGGCGCTGATCAAGCCGCAGTTCGAGGCTGACCGGAAGCACAACAAGAAGGGCATCATCCGCGACGCCGCCGTGCACCGGGAGATCTGCGACGACATCGCGGCCTTTGCCACCTCGCTCGGCTGCACCGACATCGAGGTGTTCCCCTCGCCGATTACCGGCGGCGACGGCAACATCGAATTCTTCCTGGGCGCGCGCCGTGGTTGAGCGCGTGACCATCGATCACGTCGGCCATCGTGGCGACGGCGTCTCGCTTGCGACGGGCGACACGGTCTACGTGCCCTACACGCTCGGCGGCGAGACCGTCGAGGTCGATCACGTCGCGGGCCACCATCCCGACCGCCGCAAGCTGCTCGCCGTCGATATCGCAAGCCCCGAGCGCATCGAACCGTTCTGTCCGCATTTTGGCGTCTGCGGCGGCTGCGCCATCCAGCACTGGGCGGCCGAGCCCTATCACGCCTGGAAGCGCGGCATCGTGGTCGAGACGCTGGCGCAAGCCGGCATCGATTGCGAGGTTGCGCCGCTGGTCGACGCCCATGGCGCGGGGCGCCGGCGCGTCACGCTGCACGGTCGCTTCGGCACGCATGACGTGCTCAAGGTGGGCTTCTCGGCAGCAAGCTCGCACGACGTCATCCCGATCCATCGCTGCCCGATCCTCGATCCCGCGCTCGAGGGCGCGCTCGATGCCGCCTGGGCGCTCGCCGAGCCGCTGACGTCGAAGATGCCGGTGACGAAGCCGCTCGACATCCAGGTCACCGCGACGATCAACGGCCTCGACGTCGATGTGCGCGGCTCCGGCCCGCTGCCGACGCCGCTCGTCACCGCGCTGTCGCGCGTCGCAGAGCAGCATCGCCTGGCGCGGCTGACGCGGCATGGCGAGCTGGTGCTGCAACGTTTGCCGCCGACGGTGAGGATGGGACGTACTGAAGTGACGCTGCCGCCGGGCTCGTTCCTGCAAGCAACCCTCGCAGGTGAGGCAACGCTGGCCGCGCTCGTTGCCGAGCGCGTCGGCAAGGCCAAGGAGGTTCTCGACCTCTTTTGCGGTGTCGGCCCGTTTGCGCTGAGGCTCGCCGAGAAGGCCCGCGTCACCGCCTATGACAACGATTCCGGCGCGGTCGCGGCGCTCGCGAAAGCTGCGCGCACCCCGGGCCTGAAGCCCGTCAAGGCCGAACCGCGCGACCTGTTCCGCCGCCCGCTGGTGCCGCCGGAGCTGCGCGACTTCGACGCCGTCGTGTTCGATCCGCCGCGCCAGGGCGCACAGGCGCAGGCCCTGAAGCTCGCTGCGAGCAAGGTGCCCGTGGTGGTCGCGGTGTCCTGCAACGTCGCGACGTTTGCCCGCGACGCGCGGCTGCTGATCGACGGCGGGTACAAGATCGAGACCGTCGTGCCGGTCGACCAGTTCCGGCACACGCCGCATGTGGAATTGGTGGCGAAGTTTACGCGCTAGCGCCGAAGGCCGCTCAACGCCGGCGACTCGCCGGGCAGCATGTTCGATTTGATATCGCTGTCCATGCGGCTGGAGTCCTGCTGCGTGAACCCGGCCCCGAACGACAGGCTGAGGTTGGACGTCGGCTTGAACTCGACACCCGCGAACGCGCCATAGCCGGGCGCGGCGCCCGAGGTGAGCGGCGCAAGCGAGCTGCCGATACCGTCGCCGTATTTCTGTGAGTTGAAACCGGCGAAAAACGTGACGGGCATGCCGCCCGCGGTCTTGGTGTTGTAGCCGAACTGCGTGCTGTCATAGGAGAGCGCGGTGAAATTCCCGCTCAGCCCCGTCTGGCTGAGGCCGCTCCAATTCAAATTGCCGCGCTGGCTGCCGACAAAAAAGCCGTTGGCGAAATTGGTACGGCTGCTTGCGTCGCTGGCATTGAAGCTCGGAAAATTACCGTAGCTGTCGACATTCTGGACGGCGCTGCCGCCAAAGCCGAAAGGCCCGCCCGGGATCCAATATTGCAGCGGCGCGACCTGCGCATGCGCCGGCGCTCCGCCGAAGCAAAGGACCGCGACGAGAGTTGCGAGAGTGCCAAAGCGTACAAGTTCGCGCATTCGGGTGACCGTCAAGAAGCTCGCAAATTATACCCTCCGAACCTCGCAAATGCCAGCGCCACAGCAGCGCGGGGCTTGCTTCATTCAGTTCCGGCATGCATTCCGCAACCTCACGATGCAGGCGGAAGCGCCGAACGACAGCGTGCCGCCGTTGCCACCGCTGGCTGCGAAGGAGCGGCTCGCGAACGGATCTGAAAGTGCGGTCGTTGCGAGCGCAGCAAAGCGATCCAAACTAGCGCTGCGGAAAGTTTTCCGGATTGCGTCGCTGCGCTCGCAATGACGATTTGGAGTCAACGCAGTCCGACAGCCGTCAGCCGCGATCGGCTAGGCGGTCTTGTCTACCGTGGACGAGTCGGCGGCCGGCGGGTACTTCGTCACCGGCACGCTGAAGGACTTGCTTCCGACCTGATAGATGATCGTGCCGTTCTTTCCGTCGTTGGTCGAGATCTGCGACTGCCCGAACATGATGACGTTCTTGTAGAGGTAGCCGGTGCCCTGACGGGTGATGCCGTCGGTCGTGACGCTGACCGTAGCTTCCTTGTCGTTGATGGCGAGGACGCGAAAGCTCGCGCTCTTGCCGTTGTCGGCCGAATATCCACCCCAGCTTCCCATGAGGTTGTTGTCGGAGCCAGGAGGCGCCTGCTTCTGAAGAGAGGCGGTTGCCTCACCTCCGCCGGCGGAGAAGACGAGCGCGAGATTCTTGCCATCCTTGGTGCCGACAGTGACGTTACCATAAGTGATGGTCGCGCCATTGACCTGGCCGAAGCCGCGTTCGGTATGCCCGTTATGGGTATACTCGATCTGGGCGCGGGCGCCGCGGATGTTCACGACCTTAAAGCCGACGTCCTGATTGTTGCCTGCCCACTTGCCCTTCCAGTCACCGACCAGATTGCTCTGGTGGTACATCCGCTCATTGGCGGGCGAAATCTGATTGGTGCTCGACGAGATGACGGCCATTGGATTGCTCGGCGGACGATCCTGACAAGTGCGCTTTCACACGTCCGCACACAGTATCAGGGCATTGTCCTGAAACAGATGGAAACAATCGGATTAGGACCCTGCGCTGGTTAATGAGCCGTTAAATTCAACCTCCGGGCGCAATGAGGCATATGGTCTCAACCGAAAATGCGGTGCGCCTTCTTCACGCCAACAGCTATCCACTTCGCGCGAAAACGCTTCACCGCCCCCAGCGGTCCGACCAGATCTTCTCGCCGATCATGCAATTGACCCGCGGCTCCTTGTCCTTGTCGGCGACTCGGATCACCGGACGTTCCGGCATGCGGCCCGCAACCTCCATCAGCAACTTGGTGCGGATCGCTTCCTTGAATTTCTCGCGGTCCTTGATCGAGATGACGAAAGAGCCGGGGCCACCGACGACGCAGTCCTCGTAGTAGTAGTCGAGATTGTCGATATCCATGGTCGAATAGGACGGCTCCTTGACCATGATCGGCAGGCCGTTGATGACGATGCCCTTCTCGAGCGCGGCGTCGCGTGCCACCGTGACCGGCCCGCCATTGTTGTTGGGACCGTCGCCGGAAATGTCGATGACGCGGCGCAGGCCCCGATAGGGATCCTCGTCGAACAGCGGCATCGCGAAGCTGATCGCGCCCGAGATCGAGGTGCGCGAAGCGCGCCGGATCGGCGTCTTCAAGATTTCGGCGGCGACCGCGTCCGCGGTCTCGGGTCCGTCGACCAGCCGCCAGGGAATGATGATCTTCTGGTCGGTCGAGGCGGCCCATTCGAAATAGGTCACCGCGATCCGGCCGTTCGGGCCGAGCTTGAGCGCCTGGAGAAATTCCTTCGACTGGATCGCCTGCGCATAGCCTTCGCGCTGGATCGCGAGCTCGTCCATATCCATGGAGTAGGACACGTCGACCGCGAGGATCAGCTCGACATCGACTGTCTGCGCATCCCTGTCGCTCGCCAGCCGCAGCGGCTGATGTCCGGGCTCAAGCTTGGGCCCTGGTGCCGCGAAGCCCGCGACGTCCCCCCCGGCGAGCACGCCGGCCACCAGCACAGCCCCGATCGAGAACAGCAAGCGCATCGCAGTCTCCCGTCGTATGACGCGATGGTGACATGCAAACGCCTTGCCGCAAAGGACGAAGATCGCTTGCGCTTCACATTCGAGTGCATCGCTGCCGCCATATCGCCACGCTCGCGCCGCTGGAACACGCGCCATTCGGGGACGCTCCCCCGCCCACTTGTCCGCCACGATTTCCATGCTAGGCTGGACGGACAGATGGGGATGGAGTCCCCCGAGAACCGCCCGGCGGCCTTGACCCGTATCTTGGACCGTAGTGGGCTGATGACTCCTGCTTGAGGTGGGGCAATCTTTGAGCCTTTGCCTTTGGCGGGAGCATGGACAAACCCGCCGATGGCGGGTTTTTTGTTGCCTGGAAACGAAGGCCAAGGAGAAGTCCCGGACGTGACGACGACAACACCAAAAGCTGCACGCAGCGGGCTGCCCGGGGGGATCTGGGTGCTCGGCTTCGTCTCGATGCTGATGGACGTCTCCTCCGAGATGATCCACGCATTGCTGCCGGTCTATCTCGTCACCGTGCTCGGCGCGTCCACGCTCACGGTCGGCTTCATCGAAGGCATCGCGGAAGCGACGGCCTCGATCACGAAGATCTTCTCCGGTGCGTTGTCCGACTGGCTCGGCCGGCGCAAGCTGCTCGCCGCGCTCGGCTACGGGCTCGCTGCCTTCACCAAGCCTCTGTTCCCGCTCGCGCCCAATGTCGGATGGCTGGTGGCGGCGCGCTTCATCGATCGTGTCGGCAAGGGCATCCGTGGCGCACCGCGCGATGCGCTGATCGCCGATATTGCCCCCATCGGCCTGCGCGGCGCGAGCTTCGGCCTGCGGCAATCGCTCGACACCATCGGCGCCTTCGCCGGGCCGCTCGTGGCGATCGGCCTGATGTGGTGGACGGCGGACAATTTTACGCTCGTCTTCTGGGTCGCGGTGCTGCCGGCCTTCCTGTCGTTCGGCTTGATCACCCTCGCGGTGAGCGAGCCGGAGCCGGACCCGGGCCGGGAGCCCGCGACGAATCCGCTGAACGCGGCCGCGATGCGGCAGCTCGGATCGGTATACTGGCGCGTCGTCGCGGTCGGAATCGCCTTCACGCTCGCGCGCTTCAGCGAGGCCTTCTTGATCCTGCGCGCGCAGAACATCGGGCTCAACGCGATGTGGGTGCCGGCGGTGCTGGTGCTGATGAACATCACTTACGCGCTCTCCGCCTACCCGGCCGGCGCGCTGTCCGACCGCATCAACCGGAGCGGCCTGCTCGCGCTCGGCCTCGTCTTCCTCGCCGGCGCCGATCTCGCGCTCGCTTTGCTGCCAAACCTCGGCGGCCTCGCGCTCGGCGTCGTGCTGTGGGGGCTGCATATGGGACTGACGCAGGGCCTGCTCTCGGCCCTGGTCGCCGATGCCGCGCCGCCGAACCTGCGCGGCACCGCGTTCGGCTATTTCAACCTGTTCACGGGGCTCGCCTTGCTGGCTGCGAGCGTGATCGCGGGCGCACTATGGGATAGCTATGGCCCGACGGGAACATTCCTGGCCGGGCTCGGCTTCGCGCTGGCCGCGCTCGTGGGACTGCTCGCCATCGGCAACGGACTGGCAACGGAGGGCAAATGATGCAGATCGCAAACTGGGAAACGAAACGTTGAACATTCAATCCATCCTCGCCGTCGCCGCCGGAGGTGCGCTCGGCGCAGTCGTCCGCTACCTCGTTGCGATCGGGTCGGGCCGGCTGTTCGGCACGGACTTTCCGTGGGGCACCCTGATCATCAACGTCACAGGCTCGTTCCTGATCGGCCTGTTCGCCGCCCTGTTCGCGACCAGGTGGAACGTGCCGCAAACCGCGCGCATTTTCCTGACTGTCGGCATCTGTGGCGGATACACGACATTCTCGACGTTTTCGCTGGACGCCTGGTATCTGATCGAACGCGGCCAAAGCTGGGCTTCGGGTATCTATATGATCGCATCCGTAGTGCTCTCCGTGGCTGCCTTGGTTGCCGCGATGCAGATCATTCGAGCGATCCCATAGGCGCCCACATTTAACGCATTCCTGCCCGCCGGCAACGGCATGGTGACGGGCACGTACCTTGGGAAGCTCCTGAGCCTGCAATATGTTATAGAGGCTCGAAGCTCATCCACGCCGGGACGTTTCAGAATTCAATGAACGACACCGTCACCACGCCGAAAACCAGGACGAAGACCAAAGTCGAGCGGCCCAAGCTGCACAAGGTCATCCTGATCAACGACGACTACACGCCGCGCGAGTTCGTCACGATGATCCTCAAGGCCGAATTCCGCATGACCGAGGATCAGGCCTACAAGGTGATGATCACCGCGCACAAGCTGGGCGCCTGCGTGGTCGCCGTGTTCACCAAGGACGTCGCCGAGACCAAGGCCACGCGCGCCACCGACGCCGGCCGCGCCAAGGGCTATCCGCTGCTGTTCACGACCGAACCGGAGGAATAGGTAATGATCTTGCGGCGCTGATTGACATCAGCAAGTCGCAGATCAGGCCATCACCACCGGCGTCTCCTCGGCGAGCCCATAGACGCGCTGCGCCTTGGCGAATCCTGCAATCGGAAAGTCGCCGAGCTCGCGCCAGTCGTGGCGGCAGGCGTTGGCGAAGACTTCCGAGACCACGACGGTGCGGCCGAGGCGACCCGCGATCTTCTCCAGCCGCGCCGCGAGATTGACGGCGGGGCCGATGCAGGTGAAATCGAGCCGGTTGCCGCCGCCGATATTGCCGTAGAGGATGTTGCCGACATGCAGCGCGACGCCGAAGCGGAAGCGCTCGATGATGTCGCCGACGGGGTAAGCCAGCGCCTCGACGCTGGCGCGGGATTCGCGTGCGGCTTCCAGCACGCGCGCGCAGACATGGGCGGCATCGCCGACATATTCGTCGATCGGAAACACCGCGAGCAGGCCGTCGCCCATGAATTTCAGCACCTCGCCGCCGTGGCCGCGGATCGCCGTGACCTGGCAATCGAAATACTGGTTGAGGATCTCGACCACCGTCTCGGCCGGCAGCCGGTCCGACAGCGCGGTGAAGCCGCGCAGGTCCGAGAGCCAGATCGCCGCCTGCATGGTGTCGTTGTGGCCGCGGCGGATCTGGCCGCCGAGGATGCGCGCGCCGGCGCGGTTGCCGACATAAGTGTCGAGCAGCATCTCGGCGGTGCGGCGCAGGCTGATGATCTCGCTGACGCGCGCCAGCGGCGTCACGATGGAGCGGATCGCCGCAATGTCGTCGTCGCTGAAGCCGCCGGCATGCCGCGTAACCCAGCTTGTCGCGTGGATCGAACCGTCGAGATAGTGCATCGGCACTGCGAGGTAGTCGGTCACGCCTTCGGCGCGCATGTCGTCGAGGAACGGGAACCGCTTGCTGTCGGGATCGTCCATGCGGCCCCGGACCTCCAGCCCCTGCTCGAACACGATCCGCAGCGGACTCTTGGCGAATTCGGGCGTCTCCAGGATCTTGAAATCGGCGGTGCCGATCTCGACCTCCTGGCCCTCCCGCCAGATGAAGTTGCGGCCGAAGATTTCCGGATGCAGCGTGCGGATGAAGATGCCGAACCGCGACAGCGGCAGCCCGGCTTCGACCAGATGTTCGCAGACGTCGGCAATCATCTCGGCCGGAGTCCCCGAAGACCTCGCGCCGTCGATCAGCCAGTTGGTGATGCGCTGGATCTCGGAGTTTTGCATGTCCGCATTTGCGGACGAAGTTGTGGGAACGTCAAGCTGCGCGGTGAGCTAGTACCGCGCTAGCGCCCCACCTGCCCGCGGTCGCGCAAAAAGTGATCGGCCAGTACGCAAGCCATCATGGCTTCGCCGACGGGAACGGCGCGGATGCCGACGCAGGGATCGTGACGACCCTTGGTGAAGATCTCGGTGTCGGCGCCGTTGCGATCGACGGTGAGGCGCGGCTGGAGGATCGACGAGGTCGGCTTCACCGCAAAACGCACCACGATCGGCTGTCCGGTGGAGATGCCGCCCAGCACGCCGCCGGCATGGTTGGACAGGAAGCGCGTGCCGTCATTGCCGGTGCGCATCTCGTCGGCGTTCTCTTCGCCGGTCAATTCTGCCGCGCCAAAGCCGGCGCCGATCTCGACGCCCTTCACCGCGTTGATGGTCATCATCGCCCCCGCCAGATCGGAATCGAGCTTTGCGTAGATCGGCGCGCCCAGGCCTGCCGGCACGCCTTCTGCGACGATTTCCAGCACTGCGCCGATCGAGGAGCCGCTCTTGCGGATGCCATCGAGATAGGTCTCGAAAAACGCGGCCTTGTCCTTGTCGGGACAGAAGAACGGATTCTTCGCGATCTCATCCCAGTCCCACTTCGCGCGGTCGATCTTGTGCGGGCCGATCTGCACCAGCGCGCCGCGCACCCTGACGTCGGGCAGCACTTTTCGCGCGATCGCGCCGGCGGCGACGCGCATCGCGGTCTCGCGCGCCGAGGAGCGGCCGCCGCCGCGATAGTCGCGCAGGCCGTACTTCGCCTCATAGGTGAAGTCGGCGTGGCCGGGCCGAAACTTGTCCTTGATCTCGGAATAGTCTTTCGAGCGCTGGTCGGTGTTCTCGATCAGGAGCCCGATCGGCGTACCCGTTGTCACCTGCACGCCGGTCTCCGGATGCGCCATCACTCCGGAGAGGATTTTCACCTGGTCCGGCTCCTGGCGCTGGGTGGTGAAGCGCGACTGGCCGGGCCGGCGGCGGTCGAGGTCAACCTGGATATCGGCCTCGGTGAGCGGGATCATCGGCGGACAGCCATCGACCACGCAGCCGATCGCCACCCCGTGGCTCTCGCCGAAGGTGGTGACGCGGAACATGTGGCCGAAGGTGTTGAAGGACATTCGTGGATGCCGCCCAGTGCTGACTGTTTACATATCCGTTGTATGTCAACGTCGTAGCGCTGAGGAGCACCGGGTTCAACCCTAGTTCCGTCATTCCGGGGCGATCCGAAGCACGACCCCAGAATGACGACGGGTAGGGCTTAACTGAATTTCTCGAGCCGCCCGTCGCGGAACACGTAGACGGCGCCCTGCTCGATATAGAGCTCGGCGGCGCTGGCAGGGGTTTCGATGCCCAGGGACACCATCAGGGCCCGGCAGGTGCCGCCGTGAGCGACGGCGACCGTGTCGGTCCGAAGCTGGTCGTACCAGGCGCGCACGCGGACCTGCACATCGGCGTAGGTCTCCCCGCCTGCGGGGCCGACCGTCCATTTGTCGGCGAGGCGTCTCGCATAGACATCAGGATCTTTCGCCTCGCTCTCGGCCAGCGTCAGCCCCTCCCAAACACCGTAGCCGATCTCGCGCAGGCGATCGTCCAGCGCATAGTCGGCCATCGGAAGCTCGAGCTTGCCGCGTGCGAGTTCCATGGTCTGGCGTGCGCGCCCGAGCGGGCTCGACACGTAGGGCAGCGCGGCCTTGTCTTTGCCGTCGCGCTTGAAGAGATCCGCGAGCACACCGCCGGCCTGCACGGCCTGGCTGCGCCCGCGCGCATTCAGCGGAATGTCCTTGGTGCCCTGAAGCCTGCCGAGTGCGTTCCACTCGGTCTCACCGTGGCGAAGGTAATAGATCGTGGGCACGGGCATTCCAGCTAAAGACTAGTCCTTACCGCCGAACGAGATGTCCGGCGCGTCCGGGCGCTTCATGCCCAGCACGTGGTAGCCGGAATCGACGTGATGCACCTCGCCGGTGACGCCGCGCGACAAGTCGGACAGAAAATACAGCGCGCTGCCGCCGACGTCTTCGGTCGAGACATTGCGCCGCATCGGCGCGTTGTTCTCGTTCCACTTCAGGATATAGCGGAAGTCGCCGATGCCGGACGCCGCAAGCGTCTTGATGGGACCGGCCGAGATCGCGTTGACGCGGATGTTCTTCTCGCCGAGGTCGGCGGCGAGATAACGTACGCTGGCCTCCAGCGCGGCCTTGGCGACGCCCATGACGTTGTAATGCGGCATCCACTTCTCGGCGCCGTAATAGCTGAGCGTGATCAGCGAGCCGCCATCCGTCATCAGCTTCTCGGCGCGCTGCGCCACCGCCGTGAACGAATAGCAGGAGATCAGCATCGATTTGGAAAAGTTCTCCGGCGTGGTGTCGACATAGCGGCCATCGAGCTGCTCGCCATAGGCGATCGCGTGGACCAGGAAGTCGATCTTGCCCCACTTCTCCTTCAGCACGGCGAACGCGGCGTCGATGGTCGCAGCATCGGTGACGTCGCAATGGCCGAGCACGAGACCGCCGATTTCGGCGGCGAGCGGCTCGACGCGCTTCTTCAGCGCATCGCCCTGATAGGTGAAGGCGAGCTCGGCGCCGGCAGCGTGGCATGCCTTGGCGATGCCCCAGGCGATCGAGCGGTTGTTGGCAAGACCGAGGATGATCCCGCGCTTCCCTTGCATCAGACCGGAATTCTGCGCCATTTTTGAACGTCCCGTAGAGCTCTCGTTGGGTCTGGAGGTACACCAGCCCTCCGGCGCGGTACAGTCCTAATACGCGGCGTTAACGCTGTTTCGAGCGCCGGAATAGCCGTTCCACTCGGGTGTTATGATGATTGTGGCGCTTGCGCCGAACGGCAGGAATCAAGGACGGCATGAGTGCGTTTCGCCAGAGTGTAGAAGCCATGATCCCGGCGCTGCGCCGCTACGCCCGCGCGCTGACGCGCGATGCGGATGCGGCCGACGATCTGGTGCAGGACACGCTGGTGCGTGCGCTACGTTCGGAGCGGTTGTTTCTCGGGGGCGACGTCAGGAGCTGGCTCTACACGATCCTGACCAACCTCAACAAGAATCGACGACGCTCGCTGGCGAGGCGCCCGCAATTCATGCAGCTGACGGAGAACAATCCGGATGCCAGCGGGACCGAGGCCGAAGGGCGCGACATCGAGAAAGCGCTCTCGACGCTGGTCGAGGAGCAGCGCTCGGTGCTGCTGCTGGTGATGCTGGAGGGCATGAGCTACCGCGAGGTCGCCGACATCCAGGGCGTGCCGATCGGCACCGTGATGTCGCGCCTGGCGCGCGCCCGAGCCCACGTCAAAGCCTCGCTGGAGGGTGAGCGCCCGGCGCTCAGGCGGGTGAAATGATGGCAGGATGGATGCATCGCGCACGCCGCGTTCCCTGCACGGAAAGAGCAGCAGCGCAGTTGAACCACGTCAGATTTTTGGGGCCGCAGAGCCAGAGACGACCGATATGAACGACCGCAATATTCCCATTACCGAAGACGAGCTGCACGCCTATGTCGACGGCGAGCTGCCGGCCGAGCGCTGCGCCGATGTCGAGGCCTGGCTTGCCACGCACCCGGAGGATGCCGAGCGGGTGCAGTCCTGGCGCGCCATGGCCGAGCTGCTGCACGCCCGCTACGACCAGATCGCCCAGGAGCCGGTGCCGCCCCGGCTGGAGCTCGAACGGCTGGAGCGCCGCCCGCGGCAATGGCTCTATGGTGCCGCCGCGGCCGTGCTGGTCGCCTTCGTCGCCGGTGGCACTGCCGGCTGGCTGGCGCATGGCGCCGCCAACGCGCCCTCGACCTTCCAGAGTTTTACGGCTGACGCGCTCGACGCCCACCGCCTCTACGTCGTCGAGGTCCGCCACCCCGTCGAGGTCGGCAGCAACGAGAAAGACCACCTTCAGGCCTGGCTGACCCGCCGCTGCGGCTGGACCGTGTTCGCGCCGAACCTGGAGGCGAGCGGGCTGAAGCTGGTCGGCGGCCGGCTCCTGCCGGGGCCGAACGGGCCGGCATCATTCCTGATGTATGAGGGCGCCTCGGGCGAGCGGTACACGATCTACACCGCCAAGACCGAGAATGGTGCGACGCAAATGCGGTACGCGAAAACGGACAAGGACGGCGCGCTGTTCTGGGCCGAGCGCGGCGTCGGCTACGTGGTCAGCGGCGGCGGCGACCGCGATCGCCTGACCAAGGTGGCGCAGGCGGTGTATGACCAGGCAGAGAAAAACGGCGGCTAGACAACCGCGCAAAACGTCGTGCCTCGATTCCGTCATCGAAAATTTCGAATCAAGACATGGGCGCGTCTCATTATCGCACCGGGTGATCACACGATTATGAGCACGCGTTCGATCCGCCGATCGACGCGGGCGGCCTCGATTGGGGTTTTTGGTACCGCGCTGGTCCCCCTCTCGAGGCCGCACCTTTTTATCGGCTGCCCCGCCGGACAGCCGACACGTCGAGCGTTGAAGCGCTACCACGCTTCTCGTGTATGACGAGCATCATCCGTTGGGAGATGCCCTAGGCCTTTAGGAGAAACCCCTTCAGTTCGATTCGCCCTAAAGCGCGATGACTCGCGCTTTAGCTCCTTGTTTGCGCATGATCTTTTCGGAAAACCGCTGCGCACTTTTCCGGATCACGCTTTAGCCCAGCCCGCTACGTGGATTGTAGGGGTGCTGGTCCCGCCACTTCTCCATCAATGCCTCAAGCTCGGCGTCGTTCCCGTCCGGTAGCATAATCCTGATGGTGACGAAGAGATCCCCGGTTCCGCCAGATTTCGGCAAGCCCTTGCCTTTGAGACGGAAGGTCCGGCCGCTGGAGGTGTTTTTCGGGACCGAAAGCTCCACCGCATTGCCAAGGGTGGGCACGCGGACCTTGGCGCCGAGCACCGCCTCGTAGAGCGTGACCGGCAGGTCGATCCGCAAGTCGGCGCCCTCGATCTTGAAGAACGGGTGCGGCGCGATGCCGATGGTGATCAGGAGATCGCCCGGCGGATGGCCCTGGGCGCTCTCGCCCTGCCCCCGCAGCCGGATCTGCTGGCCCTCGGCGACCCCAGCCGGAATCTTGACGTTGAGCTCCTTGCCCGTCGGCAGCCGGACGCGCTTCTCACCGCCCTTGACCGCCTCTTCCAGCGAGACGGACATGGCGACGTTGACGTCGAGATCGAGCCCGACCCCTCCGGTGTCGAATTCGAACTGGGCACCGCCGCCGGCTCCGGGCCGCGCACCGCGCATCCCGCCGCCGAACATGCTGTTGAGGATGTCCTCGAACGCGCCGCCGCCCTGGCCGGGGCCAGCGCCGCCGCCGGAACGGAACGTATAGCTTTCGAACCCGCCGGGGCCCGCACGGCCGCGCGGCCCGCCGCCGCCCCCGGGAAAGCCCTGGAAGCGCGGCTTGCCGTCGGCGTCGATCTCGCCGCGGTCGAACTGCTTGCGCTTGTCCTCGTCGCCGAGAATCTCGTTGGCCGAATTAAGTTCGGCGAAGCGCTCGGCAGCCTTCGGATCGTCCTTGTTGCTGTCGGGATGGTGCTTCTTGGCAAGCTTGCGATAGGCGCTCTTGATCGCGGCAGCGTTGGCGCTCCGCGGCACCCCCAAGACCTCATAGGGGTCGCGCATCCGTCACGTCTCCTTCAGGAATCGAATTGTTCAAAGGGCTCCCCGCCCCCCCTGCGAACCATGTGGGGTGAGAGTGGCATTTTTGCAACTAGTCGCGTGAAGCGATTCGCTTCGGTTCGAGCATGATCTTACCCGAAAACCGGTTCCCGCTTCTCCGGATCATGCTCAGCTCCGCCACGGCTTTAGCGTATGAATCTCCCAACGGCCACGGCTGCTTTGGCATCCGGCGCCCTGGAGCCAGCTCTCCGTGTTCCCGTTGACATAGCTCGCCAGGAAGTCGCGGCACTTGCGGCCGTCCTCGGCGGCATAGGACTGCGCGATCGGCGTCACCGAGCCGCGCGCACCGGTCTCCGGATTCTCCCAGTGCTGGCTGGAATCCTTGTCGCCCTTGCTCAGCACGTCGGAGGCGGCGTTGCGGGCGAAGGCAAGATCGGTCTCGGTCGGTGCCGCGTCCTTGGCCTGGCGCGCGATCGAGCCGGTGAGGTCGCTGTCCTCGGCCTTGGCATAGGCGCCGGTGTCGTTGCGGGAAAAGCTGCAACCGCCGGTGCCGAGCCCGATCAGAATCATCGTCATGATGAAGCCGGACGGCCGGATCGCCGATAGGCCAACGCGTCCCCATGCCCTATATAGGGCGGTAGCGGACAACAACGCGTTTTGGGCCGCGGGACGCAACTCGGACTCCAGACATGACCGACACGACCTCGATGAAACA